>ERZ1026792.117-NODE-117-length-85759-cov-6.687979_pt1 | contig 85759 bp, 67 predicted proteins | sample MGYA00520884_ERZ1026792 | MGnify/ENA primary metagenome ERZ1026792 (study PRJEB33270, sample SAMEA104284473) | anaerobic digester metagenome | biome: Anaerobic digester microbiome; feature: mesophilic sludge digester; material: Anaerobic digester biomass | place...
TGTTAGGGAACATGTTTGAGTATCCCATCTACGCGCCCCACTTCGCTCTTATTCATACCTTGCTCGCCCTTGGTCTGTTCGCCTTAATTCTGCCCTGGAGTAAGTACATCCACGTGATTGCCACGCCGATGACCCTGATAGCCAACCGAGGAGGAGAGTAAAATGGCTGATAACAAAGAATCAAAGCCCTTGATGACGGGCTATATGATTTCCACCCAGCTCCTGGAGGTAGATGGCTGCAACAGATGCCAGGAGTGTATGAAGTGGTGCCCGACATTCGCCGTCAGACCGGATCGTCCCGGAATCACTCCCATGTACAAGAACGCCCGCTGGAGAGAGCTGATGGCCAAAAACCACAGCCTGCGGGCTAAGATCTTCGGCGGCAAGCCCCTGGAAGAGGACGAGATGAAGCTCTTCACCGAGGATGTGTACTACTGCACCACCTGCGGTGTATGCGGAACGGTCTGCGAGGCGGGAATAAAGACCGTCGATCTCTGGGAGGCCATGCGCCCCAACCTCGTAGCTCGCGGGGACGGGCCCTATGGCAAGCAAGCCTTCTTCCCCAAGCTGGTCAAAGCAGACCGAAATCCGTATCAAGGCAAGCAAGAAGACCGCTTGTGCTGGGTTCCCAAGGATGCAAAGGTCGATGAATCCGGCGAGATCGTATATTTCGCAGGCTGCACTGCGGCATACAGACAGCAAGCCCTGGGTGTGGCCACAGTCAGGATCCTGAATAAGCTGAATGCGGACTTCGCGATGCTGGGCAAGGACGAATGGTGCTGCGCCTCTGCCATGGTCAGAACTGGCCAGAGAGAGGTAATGGCTGAGCATGCGGTGCATAATGTCGATGCCCTCAAGGACGCGGGAGCGAAGACTGTGCTATTCGCCTGCGCTGGCTGCATCAGGAATTCCACCGTTGACTGGCCCAGGTGGTATGAGGGCTACATCCCTTACAAGAACGTGCCCCTCTCGGTCTTCCTGAGGGAGAAGCTGAGAAAGGGTGAGGTGGAGTACAAAATTCCTCTGAACTACACCGTGACCTACCATGACCCCTGCCATAACGGCCGCCATCTGATGCACGAGATCGGAAAGGATTGGGCCTTTGAAGCATCCAGGGAATGCCTTGAATCCATACCCGGATTGAAGTTCAAAGATATGCTACGTAACAGGGAACTGCAGAGATGCTGCGGCGCAGGCGGAGGCGTCAAGGCAGGCATTCCCGACCTGGCCCTGGATATGGCCAAGGCCAGAGTGATGGATGGGGAGGAAGTAAAGGCAGATGTCATTTCATCCACCTGTCCCTTCTGCAGAAGGAACATCATGGATGGCAGGAACGATGCCAAGTCCTCCATAAAGGTCCTGGACGTGGTGGAGCTGATGGCAGCATCCATGGGACTGGACATGACCATCCCCGAGAATCCCTACACCAAATACCAGGAGCAGGATGTCCTGGTCTGCGGCCCGGTCGAGTGCAAGATCGATACCGTGGAACGCAAGGCGCCAGGCAAGGATCTGGTGGGCGAGGCTCACTGAAAAGATCAGGATGCCCGGAGTTCCGGACATCTTTTTTTTCACATTTTTTGAAAAAAAATTTCTATTCCAGCCACTTTCCTGTGAAGGCCCGGGGAAGAAGGTCACGGGAGGAGGCGGTCAGAGCATCTCCTTTGCAGTTGGCCATTATCACCATGATATCCTCTCCGAACTCTATCAGGCTCTGCCTGCAGATGCCGCAGGGGGATATAGGCTGGCAGCCATCTCCTACTATCGCTATCGCCTCAAACTCCCTCTCTCCTGAGGCTATAGCTTGAGAGATAGCCACTCTCTCTGCGCATATCCCCGCGCCGGTGGAGGCGTTCTCTATGTTTCCTGCGGAATAGACGTTTCCCTTTTTAGTGAGGAGGGCAGCGCCGACCCTGAAGCGGGAGTAAGGAGCATATGCTCTGGCTATGGCCTGACCGGCGCATTCGATCAATTGGTCGTATCCTCCGGCATATGGTCTGGGGCCGATCCCAAGGGCGCCGATATACATGCATTCCGCTGGCGGAATGGTGGGAATCTCGCCGCTAGCCTCCTTGATGGGAACGCCGGAGTCTCTTATTATCGCTGCTGGAATACCCTCGTCTCCCTCTCCCATCACGATCTGAGCAGCGGATACCAGATTGTCGGCTACGGCCTTGCGGGTGATCTTGAGCTCTCTGCCGAAGAGATCCTTCTGCCCCCGGGCATCCACCACCGCCTCCAGACCGGAGCAAGCCAGCGCTACCCCAACGCAGCCCAGCCTGAGAGGATGAGTTCTACTGTCCCCGATTATCACCCCGATCTTCTTTCCGTTTGCCATTCTCTCCCGGATGGCTATGGCAGAGCCTTTGGGATCGGCGGGAAATAGGACCACATGACCTGGTGGGGCATTGGAGTTGTCGATACCAGCATTGGGAAAGAGAAATCCATTGTTCAATGTCAGGACCACTCCCGGGATGCCTCCCACGATCTCGTCCGACTCCCTGAGGATCAGCTCCATCTCTCGAGGGTCTTTTTTGTACTGGCCGGCCAGAGATATGGCCAGATCGCCTGGCTGGATCTTATCCAGATCAACCACCCGTCCCTCAGAGGTGGCAACGATGCTCTCGGAGACGACCAGTATATCTCCATCCTGGAAGGCCTGACCAGACCTATTCATTGCTCGCACCAGGAACTCCACAAGGTCGTCTCCCGGCATCAACAAGTCCGATTTAATTCCCAAAACCTGCAATAAATCACCTGTAACGCTCTGGTCTGTCGATCAGCTCCAGGGCCTCCTCAATGATAGCGGCCAAATGGCCGAGCCGGAAAGGCTGCCCTTTCAGGTTCCTGACCAGGCTTGATATTTGAGCATGAGTGCCGAGGATTAAAATCTCTTGCGGCCGCTTGTCGCAGCGCAGGGCCATCTTTGGAATGGCGGCATCTCCTCCCCGGGCGAGCATCTCCTGCTTTATTATCAGGGCCTCCATGCTGCTCAGGCCCCGCACCGCCAGGATCCGAAAAGATCCCTTCCGGGAGAGGAGCTGGTATGCCCCCTCATCCACCTGTATCCGCTTCAGATGCTCTGCCAGATCCATTCCCTGGCCGAGATAGCCCAAAACCTCGACCTGCATATCGCCAACTGCATGTTCATCCACATCGCAATCCATACTGCAATCGCTGGTCACAATCGGCCGTCCGCGGATGGCACCAGCCATGGCGATCGCATCCAGGCTGGCGGAGATGTCGTGCGTTCGGACGATATGTGCCCCCAGATAGACGGCTACTGTCGTTGCTGCCAGGCTTCCGGCAAGCCTCCCTCCAGGATCGGGAATATTCAGGCTCTCCCCGATGAATGTCTTACGGGATAAAGCAGCCACTACCGGCCGCCCGATGGCGCGCAACCGGTCAAAGCCATCCAGGATGGCCAGGTCCTGGGCTGCCGTCCTCACGGGAATCCACTTGCCGATCCCTGGATCTATGGAGATCTTATTCAGAGCAACTCCTGCTCTCACTGCCTGCCTCACTTTGTCTCCCAGGAGGGGAATGATCTGATTCAACAAAGGCAGGTCTCCAGGCCTTTGATCTGATGCCATGATGATCAGAGAGCCGTCATATTCTGCTACCTTTGAGGCCATATCAGGATCGTGCAGGCCAGAGACATCGTTGATGCAAGTAGCTCCACAGGACAGGGCCTTTTCTGCAATCTTCGCCCTTTGGGTATCTACGGAGACCACGATATCCAGGTTATCCGTGATCTCCTTTAAGGCGGCAAAGAGCCTGTCCTTCTCCACCTCTTCGCTTATGGGGGGAGATCCCGGGGCGGTAGAGACCGCACCCAGGTCAATGATATCAGCTCCCTCATCCTGCAGTCGCCTGGCAGTTGCTAGAGCCTCATTCGAGCTGGCCACTGAGCCCTTATAGAACGACTCCCGGCTGAGGTTGATGACCCCCATCAGCCGCACGGGCTGAATATCTCCAACCTTCACCCAACCCAACAAGCCTTCAATCACTTTCAACACCACTAGCTCAATGATCCTATTCCCTATTCCGAGAGCCAGAGCAGGATTCCCGTTCTCCTCGCCCGGCGGATCGCCCGGTCGAAGAGGATGAGCCCCAGCAGCAGATATAGCGCGGCCAGAGATAAACCTACAGCCAGATGATGGGGTCCGGGGATAAATATTGACCTGTAATACTCCAGGAAATAGGTCAGAGGGATGGCCCTGGCCAAGACCTGCAGAAAGAATGGGAGGACATCCACCGGATAGTAGATCCCGCTGAAAAGGAGTATCAGACCGCTCAGACTCCAGGCGGCAACATCAGCCTTTTGGCCGAAGGTGAGGATAGAGATGCAGACAGTGATTCCTATGATCGCGGCCATGGAAAAGACACCCGCCAGAAATATCAACGGGGGGATCAGGCCGCCCGCCTGAAACCTGAAATCAAACAGATAGAAGCTGATCGATGCCAGGATGGCAAAGACCACCGATCCCCTCATGATGCCGAAGAACAGGGATCCAAAGATCAGATGGCGGCTATGTATCGGGGCGATGAATGTGTTCTTTATGCTCTTGGACCACATATCAAAGAGGAGGACATAGGCCACATCCATCTGGGCCACCTGGAGAATGGTCAGAGCGATGGAGCCCACCAGGAGAAAGGAGACCATGGACTCATCCACCATCAAAAATCGAGTGAGAAGGCCGATGGAGAGCAGGTTGACCAGGGGCCAGAAGAACAGCTCGAAGAGGGTGAAGACGTTCCTCTTGGAGATCACCCAGTTCTTGTAGGCGGAGGCCAGATACTTGTTCAGCTCACCTTGCCAATTCAAGGAATACGTCCTCCAGATCGGGCTCTTCTATATTGATATCCAGAATTTTAGCATCTTGAAAGCTTTTCAGAATCCTGTCCAGGCTATCCTCGTTACTGTCCATCAGGATTTCCAACTGTCTATCGACCGGTCCCTCAGCTGGCTTTGTCACCTCTATGTCCGCCTGCCCATTCGCCTGTATATCCACTCGCCCATCGACTATTCCGGGTTTGCCCCTGACTGCTATGACCCCCTCCAGAGCTCTCAGGGCATCAAGGTTCGCCAGCCCCCGGTAGGTTATCTTCACCCTCTTTCCCAGTTCGAGGTGGTTTTTCAGGTTCTGAGGGGTATCCAGGGCTGCCACTCTGCCCTTTCTCAGAAAGGCAATTCTATCGCAGAGCAGCTCCGCCTCGGGCATATAGTGGGTGGACATTATAACTGAGATCCCCTCCTCATCATGAATTCTCCTGATCAGATCGTGGGTTTTGGCGGACATGTCCGGGTCCAGGCCGGTGGTCGGCTCGTCCAAAAAAAGGAGACGGGGGTGGTTTAGCATGGCCTTGGCCAGGGACAGGCGCTGCTTTAAGCCGGTGGAGAGGTTCTCGAACTTCACATCCCTGTACTCCCCCAGCTCAAAGGCATCGATCTGGTCCTCGACCGTCCGATTGAGGCCGAGGCCATAAAGGCCGTAGAGCATGCTATAGTGGACGAGGTTCTCTCTTACCGTCAGGCTCCAGGGGAAGTTGGGTTTGGCAGTGCTGATATTGATTATCTTACGGATCTCTCCCCTGTCCCGTCTGGCATTCAATCCCAGAATGGACAGGCTCCCCTCCTCCGGGTAGATCAGAGTGGAAAATATGGAGATTAGAGTGGTCTTCCCCGAGCCGTTGGGGCCGAGCAGGCCGAAGATCTCTTCTCGATCTATATCCAGAGATATTCCTTCCAGGACCGTCTTGGCGGAGCCAAAGAGGCTCTTGTAGCTCTTGCATATCCCCCTGGCCTGGACCGATTTTTCGCTCATCTTCCCGATCTTCCTTTGTATTTCTATGCTTTCCGCCTATAGCCGCTTGATCCTTCTCTTCCGGCCATAAAGAAGCTTTTGTCTGCGCAGGATGATGGCGAGCAGAACAAGAAGGGCCAATAGGGCAATGAAGAGAATGGCCCCATGGGAAATGAGGCGGCCCGATCCCTTTAAGCTCAGCTCAAAGGGGAGGACCAGATCCATCTTTTCCGAGCGCAGGCCCATGCCGAGTTGATACTCCTCCTGACTGGCATCTCCATCCACCCCGACCAGGAAGCTGGCGGAGGCCATCTCACCCGGCGACAGGTCTCCTAGAGGAAGGTCTCTGCTTTTCACCCGAAAGGGAGGAGCAGCTATAAGGCTGGCCGAACAGTTCGGGAGGATATCCTCTCCGATGTTCTCCACCGCGATTATTAAAGATCCTTCTTCTCCTGGATAAAGGTGAGACTGCACTCCTGCAATGCGCAGGTCATCCTTATCTCCGAATGCATAGACCCTCAGATTCAGGCTCTGGTTTGATGGCTGGCGGAGGGGAAAGGCCTCGCCATCGCTCACGCTCACGTCCACCTGGCGCACATAATCCACCCTCAAGGGAAGGTCATACCAACCACTGGCCCTCTGATCGATGCTGATGTTGAATTGCAGCTCTTTTGCCTCTCCCGCTGGGAGAATGGCAATATGCTGCACGCCGGAGGTCACCTGAATGGGGCCGGCCGACTGCAAAGCGGCTCTGACATCCATGGCCACGGAGCTGTTCATCTCCTCTCTTTGCTCTTGCAGGATATCGTCGGGGGAATCGCTGCTGCTTATAGGTATCAGCTCCTCGATTCTGCCCTGGTTGGCAATGCTTATTCTCAGGACACCGTCACCTGGCGAGAGTGCGGGATTGGTAGCTGAGGCATTGAGTTGCAGATGGCTGATGGACTTGTAGTGATCATCGGCAAAAAAGATGATATCTTCTGCCTGGCCCAGGCCGACCAGGATCAGCAGAATGCAGATGATCTTCAGCAGCTCCATATGATTTCGGTTGAGTTTGCATCCTTAATTAAGTCTATCTGAAGGCAGCATGCTCCCAAACCAGACAGCTTTTAGATCCAATATCGCTTTTCTGCAATAATTCCGGGAATCCTCATCTGGAATACAGCGTGCTCAGGAAGAAGAATATCGCCGCGGTGAGAATTATCGTGGCGCCTGACGGCACATCCAGCATGTAAGATACTATGAGGCCAACAGTCACGAATATCGATCCCAGAACTGCGGATCCGGCCATGATGGAGGGCAATCCCCTTAGATGCTGCCTGCTTATGGCTCCGGGGATGGTGAGAAGCGCTATTACCATTATGATCCCCACGATCTTGATCAACACCACCACGCTGAAGGCCACCATTGCCAAAAGCAGGAGCCTGAGGCTTTTCACCGGCAGGCCGATGGCCTCCCCGTAGACCGGATCGAAGCTCATTATCAGGAATTCCTTGTAGAGGATATAGATCAGGAGCATTATGGCCAGGGTGAGTCCGGATATCAGCAGCACGTCGTTGATGGTCACAGCCAAAATATTGCCGAAAAGGTAGCCATAAAGGTCTCTGGCATAGCCCTTAGAGAGGGTGAGGAGCATGACTCCCAGGGCCATTCCCGTGGCCATGAAAACCCCGATGGCGGTGTCCTCGGATACCCGTGCCCTCCCACTCACCATTCCTATGCCGACTGCGGTCAATACGGCCGAGCCCACTCCGAATATCAGGGGATCGAAGCCCAGGAAATAGCCCAGACCGATGCCTCCAAAGGCGGCATGAGCTATGCCGTCGCTTATGAAGACTATCTTATTCAAAATGACATAGATCCCGATTATGCCGCAGAGGACGGCGCTCGCCAGGCCCGCGGCCAGGGCCACCCGCATAAAATCGTACTGGAAGAGGTCCAACTGCAACTCAATCATGCTTCCTCAAGACCCGGTGGGGCGTTCCATGGGCAATCATCTCCACCGGACAGCCGTAGGCCTTCTCTATATCTTCGTTCGTTAGCTCCTTTGAGCCATGGTAATAAAGCCTCTGGTTTAGGCAGGCGATTTTGCCCACGTATTTGGATATGGCAGTGATATCGTGTGAGACAAGCACAATGGCTATTCCCATGTCCTGGTTGAGGTGGCAGAGAAGCTCATAAAACTCCGTTTGCTGGGAGGAATCAACGCCCGCTGTGGGCTCGTCTAAGAGGAGAAGCTCTGGATCTGAGACCAAAGAGCGGGCAACAAAGACCCTCTGCTGCTCTCCACCGGAAAGGGCACCGATCTCCCGGTCAGCCCGATCCTCCATCCCCACCGCTTCCAGGGCGCAATAGGCAGCATTGCGGTCGGCAGGACCGTAACGGCGGAAGAGGCCAGTCCTGCCAAACCTTCCCATCTGGACCACCTCCAGGATCTTGATCGGGAAGTTCTGATCGAAGATGGTCTTCTGGGGTAGGTAGCCCACCCTTCCCCTCGCCGCCTCAGGTTCCAGGCCGAATATTCTGATCCTCCCTTTATCCGGCTTTATAAGACCCAGCATCACCTTGAGAAGGGTGGACTTTCCTCCCCCGTTCGGGCCGATCAAACCCAGGAAGTCCGCCCGTTCCAGCTTCAGGTTTATGTCCTCCAGGATAGCATGCTCTTCCCTGAAGATCCAGAGGTTATCAATGGAGACGATCTCGGCGGTCATTTCAGGCTCTTGGAGATCTCCTCGCCTGTGCGACGCATATTCTGTAGATAGTCATCTGCCAGAGGGTCAAGGACCACAATCGTCGCGTTCATCTCTCTCGCTATTACCTCTGCAGATTTGGGATTGAACTGTGGATCAACGAATATGGTGGTTATATCGTTCTTTTTAGCCATATCGATCAGGCTTGCCAGGTACTGGGGACCGGGCTCTTTCTCCTCCTCCATGATCGGCACCTGGACCAGGCCATAGTCCCGGGCGAGGTAGCTCCAGGCAGGGTGGAAAACGATGAAGGTCTTATTCTCTTTTGCGGCAAAGGTCTGGCTAAATTCTCTGTCCAGCGCTTTCATCTCCTCCAACAGGGCATCTCTATTACGGAGATAATAGTCTCTGTTTGCAGAATCGACCTGGATCAGACCATTGCATATATTGTCCACCTGAATGGCAGCATTCTGCAGAGATAACCAGATGTGCGGATCGGCGTTTCCGCCCTCTTCGCTTAACAGCTCCACTCCCTCAGAGGAGTCCACAACCAACATATCTTCATTGACCAAGAGCGCCTTTTCCATCCAGAACTCAAGGCCCGCACCGTTCATGATATAGATGTCCGCATTGGCGATCTCCTTCATCTGAGAGGGGGTGGGCTCGTAGGTATGGGGCTCGGCTCCAGGCGGGATTATCGTCGCTATTTCGACGTTGTCACCACCGATCAAAGAGATAAGCCCTGCCAGGGGAGAGATGGTCGTGGCGACGGAGATGACATCAGAGCCATTATTCGCGTACTTCTTCAAGCCATTTCCTGTGCCATTAATGGGTAGGGATTCAGCCTGGGAACCTCGGGCATCCTGGACATCATCATTTGACTGGCTTGCAGCCACTGCAATTTCGTCTGCTGACATCTCCTCAGATGGTTCTGTATCCTCGGAGATGCAGCCAGATAGGATTGCAGCCACTAAGAAAACGATGAGCAACGAGAATTTTTTAAAATTGCTTGACATATTACTCCTTCTTTAGCCTCTGTGCATTGAGATTCTTTCCGATATACTTGGAGCGGGTCTTGCCGCCCTCTCGCCAGTAGCCATACCAGTAAGGTCCGTGCGGGCAGCCCTTGCAGTTTTTGCCGCAGGAGACGCGCTCCAATCGAAAGGTCATCGTCCCGGAGTGCCTCTCCTCTATGACCTCTCTATTGCTGCCCCGATCCCTGGTGGAGCCGATCTTGCTGAGGGGCGCTTCTCTCATGGAGATCATATCGGATAATAGATCCCTGATCTCATAGAGAGTGGAAAGATCCTCTTCTTTCAGGAGATCTTTCACCGCTTTCGGAATCACAGTTTTTCTTATGTAATTCACTTAATAAAGTTGTTGGCCGATTACATAAGAGATGAGGAAAATGGGAGGGGAAGGAGGAGCATTCTCATGATGTATTCTGCCGCCGATTGGGAGCTTTGCGATGAGAAAGTAGATATTCTAGAAGGTGTAGGATTGCGGCTATGAGTGAAGCCCGAGATAGGAAGATGAAGCGTAAACGCAAGTTTGATGAAATGAAGGCCGAAAAAGTATTGAGAGCATGCAGGAGCAGACGGTACATAGAGAATGCTGATAGGTGAGCAATCTCTTTTTACTGAATATATTTTGTATTTTATTGTTTTAAAAAAGTATTCTCGGAATGCTTGCCTGTTAGCAGGCCAAATGATCCCTGGCCTCATAGCTGAGATCAAAAAACCTCTTTTTAGCAAAAGCGGATGAGGATCACGAGAGGAGAGGCTCCAAGATATAAAAAAGGAAGAAAAAAGGAGAAGCTTAAAATGGTGGACAGGGTTAAACTGGCGGTCTAGATATAGACTGCTGTTCCTGGTTCCACATAGATAGTCTTGGAGCCACCTGCATCGAACCACATGATTTTTGGATAGTTGAACTGGCCATCATAGACTCTTACTTCATGGTTCTGGTTGCCAACTACCTTGAAGCTGAATCTGCCATCCAGAGGATCTCCGCCCGTCCCCTCAGTTCCAATATAGACTCCATCCAGGTATACCTGATAGCCGCGCATGCCCTGAGAGACTATTATGGCGGTGGAGTCACCGGCCGTTGGAGCGGCAGTTTGGGTAATTGAAGGTGTGGTGGTTGGGCTTATGGATTGAGCACTCGCGCTCGTTGATTGCGTGGTAGTGATTGCTGGTTGCGCCGTGGCAGATACAGGCGCAGCCGACTGGGTTGGGGGGTAAGCGACGGTCTGTCGCGGATATACCCTCAAAGAGGATCTGGTTTGGGCATATTCGAGGGTTTTCGCCCATTCCTTATTGTATATCTGCCATCCTGTGCCATAAACCGGCGTCCAGCCAGGAGTGGGATAATAGGCCGCAGAATATGTCGAGTATGTGCCATAAGGCAAGCCATAAGGCACGTAATAGACCGATCCATTTGAGCCGTACCAGGTAGCAGTGGGAATGGGATAATCAAGCCACCGCTTAAGGCCAGAAATGGCAGGATCTCCATCATATGGGCCAATTGAACTGACATATCCCCCCACCAGCCAGTCCTGTCCGCCTGTAATGCCCACAAACAAGCATATGCTCAATGCGATTAGATATAGCAAGGTCTTACCATGTATCATATGATCTCACACGATGACATTGGCTCTAATGGAACTTAATACTATCTTTAACTTGTGTTAACATTCTTTAGATGCCATCGGTTGAAAGTCCGAAGATGCCCGTGAATTTATTCATGGGAGTGGTCACTATGATTCCCTGGCGCTATCAGCAGGCAAATGGCGAATAGCAGTGGCCAATAACACAGGCCGATCTGCAAAGGCGATCTCACACCGCCATTTCTTTACTTTTCATATTTTATTAATATTTTATGAATATGGCGTGCGAATGATTGCCATCGCAATCATCTGATCTTTGGCTGCTGCTGGCTGATGCAATGAATCGTCCCCAGCCCCTCCACCATTTCGCGGCAATCGATTCCCACCACCATTCTATCCGGGAAGGCTCCTTGGATTATCTTAAGCGCCTTCTGGTCGTTCTCATTCCTAAATAAGGGAACCAGAACCACATCGTTTCCGATATAGAAGTTGGCATAGCTGGCAGGCAGCCGTCCACTCTCATTTTCCACCAGACCAGGCATGGGCAGCTTGATGACCTTCAGGGGATTTCCATCCTGATCGGTCTCCTGGCAGAGCTGTTCGTAGTTCGCCTTGAGAGGAGCATAGTTCTCATCATCAGGATCCTCCTCGAAGGCACAGAGCACTGTGGTCGGATCGACGAACCTGGCGATGTCGTCCACATGTCCGTCTGTGTCGTCTCCTGCTATCCCCTCCTTCAGCCAGATAACTTTCCTTGCCCCCAAATACTCTTTGAGATAGCTCTCGATCTCCTCCTTATTCAGGCCTGGGTTGCGATTGCGATTGAGGAGGCACTGCTCTGTGGTCAGGACCGTCCCCGAGCCGTTCACATCGATGGATCCGCCCTCCAGGACTATTCCTGGAATGAAGCACTCCATCTTGAGGTCGTCATTTATCAGACAGGGGATTCTGGTGTCTCTCATCAATCCGGGATACTTTTCCCCCCAGGCATTGAAGGTCCAGGCGACCATAGCGATATTATCCATTCCCTTGTTTTCCCCCCGAGATACTACGAATGTTGGGCCATAATCCCGGAACCAGACATCCGCATAATTTATCTGGTGGAATCTGATCCGAAGCAGCTCCACCTTCTCCTCTCTCAGCCGCTCAATAACAGCGCTGAGCATCATCTCGTCTCTGACCAGGAGGTTGACCATCTCGCTCTTATGCATGGCTTTGATGATGGCGATGTATGCGTCCTCCACTTTTTCTATATCGAAGAATGTCTCCTGATCATAGGGCCAGGAGAGCCATATCGCTTCATGCTCTTCCCATTCTGCAGGCATATGAAAGCCCAGCTGCAGGGGCGTATCCACCAGGCAGAGAGCATCCTTCCTATCGACCTCCTCCATCATCGCCTCTCTTGCCTTTATCTGAGGGGCAGGCTCTTTGACCATCTCGATGATGGGCCAGTAAAGATCAGGCCTGCGATTGCGGAAAAAGCCCCATCCCTCCCGGACAGACTTGTTTTTGGCCAGATCCAGGTCAGCCAATAAAACCTCTTCTCTGTCGCCGCTCGCTTTTGCCACGATATTGCCGAATGAGTCAGATACGAAGGAGCTGCCCCAGAAGCTGAGGCTCTCTTCTCTGCCCACCCGGTTGACGGCGGCTACGCATATGCTGTTGGAGATGGCATGGCCCCGCTGCACCGTCTCCCAGGCATCGTGCCAGTCTCCTTCTGCCGGCTCTCCCTGGTCCATGATATTGCCGATGGCGGTGGGATAGAAGATGATCTGGGCTCCGCCCAGGGCTGCCACTCGGGCCGCCTCAGGGAACCATTGATCATAACAGATGAAGACGGCAAACCTGGCATAGAGGGTATCATAGATCCGGATCTCATCACCAGGAGAGAAGTAGCTCTGCTCGTAAAAGAGGGGATCGTGAGGGATGTGGATCTTGCGGTAGGTCTCCAGAAGGCTGCCGTCATTGTCTATCACCGCGGCGGAGTTAAAGTAGTCGCCCTCTGTTTTTTCATAGATCGGGACTATTATCACTATCTCGTGCTCCCGGGCGAGGATGGAGAAGGCATCTGTGGATTCACCCGGAATTGTCTCCGCCAGATGGGATGCATCCTTTTGATCCCATTGAGGGAAGTAGCGGGTCCGGTAGAGCTCAGGCAGGCAGACGATCTTTGCTCCTTTCTTCGCAGCCTCTTTTATCATCCCGATGGCTTTTTTCAGGTTCAGATCTCTGTCCTCTGAGGCTGTGCTCTGAATCAGTCCTATAGTGACCCTCTCTCTCTCCCTTTCAAGCGCCATTTCAGTCTTCTCCTCTAAGGTGGTCGGCATGCTATTGGAATGCGGAATTTTCTGAGAAGGGATGCGTATTAAAGTATATCAAAGTATCAAAGGATCAGTGTATGTCTCAATATGAGTCGCGCCTCATCATGGCTGAAACAGGCAAGCAACTTGGCGACCAGATGCGATCTGCAAGATCTTCGTCCGAAGCATGCGCCCAAAAACAGGGCCTATGCCATGGGCAAAAGTGGCATATGGTCCGGGCCCCAGCCGCCTCAGTCTGTATAAGCCCAGGGGAGATGGCGGAGTGATGGATTGCTGCCTATTCATTTTATATATTCTACTTCCTCAATATCCTTGAATTCCCGGTCTCCTGTGAGGAACCGGATTTTTAATCTTTTGGAGCAAATATAGCCGAGGCTGTCTATAAGGGAGAGCTTTTTGCCCTTTTTATTATTGGATAACCTGAATCTTGAGGCTTCTAAATAATCGAGATCTTCGGGGCTAATCACCTCGATCCTGCTTCTCAGGAACGAGAGTATATTTATGCTATCCGTTCTCCCAAAATCCCGGTACATGGCATAGGCCAGCTCAAAGATATTGAACTCAGAGGAGATAAGCTCTTTTTGAGAGTATTTTTCGTAGGCGGGATTCCCCTTGAGTATCTCCACCAGTGCATAGGTATCTGCAAATAGCTTAACCATCTGTCTCTCTCAGTTCATCCTTTAAAGACTGCGAATCCAACTTCCAATCCTTCAAGAGACCAAAGATGCCTCTGCTCTTTATTTCTATATCCACTTCCTCGCCTTCCTTCAGATCTAATTTCTCTTGAGGCCTCAAAAGATTATTCTCATAAATCGCTTTCACGATCATACCTGGCACCAAGCTAAACCTGTGGTTTGAGGATAAATATTTGCCCCATCGCTCAACTCATGTTCCGGTCTTTATCTGATTTGCTCCTAATTTTTGCAGTTAAGAGCATCTCATTTTCCTGCTCACAGGAATATCCAGTAGACAAAGACATTCAATGCGGTTAGTGGCACTCCCACCCTGGCGAAATCCAGGAACGTGAGCGTCTCCCCGCTCTTCTCGGCGTTCTGGATGATAATGACGTTGCTTGCCGCCCCCAGGATGAAGAGGTTTCCGGCGATAGTGCTGCCTGCTGCCAGGGCCATCAGATCCTGGGCAGAGGGGTTAATCAGGAGCGGCTGGAATAGGGCGACGAATGGCACATTGGAGATGATCTGGCTCAAAAAGACGCTCAGAGCCAGGATGACGGGAATGGATCCAAAGCCAAGAGAGCTCTCTTCCATCATGCTCTGAAAGAATCCAGATCTCCAGACACTATCCATCAGAACGAACATGGCGGCAAAGAATACCAGGGTGCACCAGTCGATATGCTTCATGATCTCCCATCTTCGACTGCTGAAGAGGATGACGGGCAGGGCAGAGAAGATGGCGATGTAGGTCAGCGAAAAATGTTGGCTGCTCTGAACTGTGACTGCCAGGACCTTGGCCAGAATGAGTATGAGCAGCAGGATAATTGAGATCCGGGAGATATTGGCCAGGGTGGGATCGCTGATGCATTCCTTTGGGATCTCGATGGCCGTCTGCTGGAACTGGCTCTTGTAGAAGAGCCTTAAGAGAAGGTAGGCTAAGACCAGGTTTGCCACTGTTGGAATGAAAAGATACTGGAAGAAGACCAGGAATGGATTTGTCAGGCTGCCGTTGATGGCGATGAGCAGGTTCTGAGGGTTTCCGATGGGGCTCATGGCGCTGCCGGTGGTCACGGCGAAGGCCAGGGTGAGAAGGAGAAGCTTGGGGGAGATCCTCAGGGCCTGGGCCAGGTAGAGCATGAGAGGAGTTCCAATAATAGCTAAAGTGTCGTTCATCAACAGGGCGGAGAGAAAGCCCATGGCGAAGAGGATGAGGAGCAGGAGCTGGTCTAAGTTCTTTGCCCGGCAGAAGATGCGGTTGAAGAGATGAAATAGGTAGCCGCTCTCACGCATCGCCTCTCCGATCACGAACATCCCGGCCAGGAATATCATCACATCTGGGTTTATGGCACTAGCTGCATCTATCGGCGAGATCTCTCCCGAGAGAAGGACCAAGAGGGCGCCAAGGAGCATTATCTGCCAGATCTGGAGCTTGAACTCACCCAGCTGTCTGATGGCGATGAGGAGAAGGACCAGAGCTAACGCTATGGTGGAAATATTTATGGCATCGAGCATTCAGGATCCTGAGCCTTCCGGGCGGCGGATATAGATGGCAACCTTATGGACCTTCTCTCCTCGCTCAGACAGAAACAGGATCTGGTTTTATGCCTGGTTATTATAGTTTTTGGCCTACTGAATCTAGATCCCAATCTTTAAAGTGCTATCTGCAGCACTCATCTTCCCAGCGCCGATATCCCCCTGAACCTCTCCACTGCCTCCACTATGCTCTCCGCCACATATTCCACCTCATCAAGAGTGTTGGACATCCCCAGGGTGATCCTGAGGGAGCCGTGGCATTCCTCCGCTTTGAGGCCCAGGGACATGAGAACATGGCTTGGCTCCAGCTTGTGAGACGAGCAGGCGGAGCCTGTGGAAACGCATATCCCTTTGGAGTCCAAGAAGAGCAGGAGCGACTCACCCTCTACGTATCTGAATCCGAAGTTCAGGTTGCCGGGAAGCCTCTTTTTCATAGTACCATTTATCCAGGCCTCCTTGACCTTACCCAAGACCAGCTCTGCCAGGCGGTCGCGCAGGCCTGCCAATCTCTCCGCCTCTCGGGGCATATCCCTCTCAGCCAGCTCTGCCGCTCTTGCCAGGCCCACAATTCCGGATATGTTCTCCGTTCCGGATCTGAGGCGGCGCTCATGGCCCCCTCCCTGGATGATGCTCTCAAGCTTTGTGCCTTTGCGGATGTATAGAGCCCCCACACCCTTCGGCCCGTAGAGCTTATGCGCGGAGAGGGATAGCAGATCGACCCCGAGGTCATCTACATTGACCGGTATCTTGCCCACGCTCTGCACGGCATCGGAATGAAGGTAGATGTCCCTCTCCGCCGCCAGACGGCCGATCTCCTCCAGGGGCTGGATGGTTCCCACCTCGTTGTTGGCGTGCATCACAGAGATGAGGATGGTATCCGGTCGGATGGAGGCCTCCAGAGTGGAGAGCTCGACCAGCCCCTCCCCGGTTACGGGCAGGTAGGTAACCTCAAATCCCTCTTTTTCCAGGGCCCGGCAGGTCTCCAGGATTGCAGGATGCTCGATTTGGGTGGTGATGATATGCTTTCCAAGCTTTCGATTTTTGCGGGCTATGCCCTTAAGAGCCAGGTTATCTGACTCCGTTCCCCCGGAGGTGAAGATGATCTCCTCAGCTCTCGCCCCCAGCAGGGCAGCTACCTTCTCCCTTGAGTCCTCCAAAGCCTCCTTGGCCTCCCGGCCTGATCGGTGCAGGCTGGAGGCATTGCCGAATTTCTCCCCAAAATAGGGCAGCATGGCTGCCAGCACCTCTGGCGCCACTGGGGTGGTGGCGGAATGGTCCATGTAAATGCGCTTCATCCATTTTTCTATTGAGAGCTGAGGGTAAATAGATGGCGAACTCAAACGAGAAACTATAAGTACGCTGCCGGGGGACTGCAGGATATGGACATATCCATTCCCCTATTTTCAACTCCGCTCTTGATCGCTGCCGCCCTGATAGGCCTTGGATTTCTGATCTATCCCTTCTCGGCGAGGCTGGGGGTAGTGAGCATTGGTGCGGGCACAGCCATAATGGGGACTGTGGTCCTCTTTGATCTGCCCAATGGATTTGCAATCGAGAGCCTGGTGCTATTCGGATTCACCGTGGTGGTCGGGATCTGGATGATGTATGTGGGAGTGAAAAACGGCTGATATATTTATATATGCTATTAAATAATAAATAATTTCTCATGCAGGCCTGGCGGAGAGTGCAGGGCCAAAATCCGAAGCCTTATCGGAGTTCGGGCCTAAGGGAGCATGCAGCCGATATTTCGCAGGGATGGAGCCGGATCTCATTCAGTGGGAAACCCTTATATGCCACTTCTGCATCCTAACGAACGCTGCGCGGGGCCATAGGGTAGCCTGGTATCCTACAGGACTGGGGGTCCTGTGACCGGCGTTCAAATCGCCGTGGCCCCATAAAATGTCTTTGCGTATTTTGTATATGTGGACTTGAATCGCAAATTCTCTGCATCTTTTCGCCTTTGTGGTGAACTGCGATGCAATGACCCAACCACAAAGAGCCCATGATCCTCAGGCGGGGATCATGCCCAAAGCATCCCTCTTTAAGAATTGATTATGATATTCCCCTGATAATTCTTCAATCTGACGAGTCAGAGAAAAGAGGCTCTATTTTGCTGCTATCTGCGAGATGAACAAGTGGTCAATTCCCGTATCATTGCTGCACTATCTTTCAGCCGGGCGAGGACTTCCCCTCTATTCGACCCCTTCGCCATGATGGAGAGAATCGGATCGTCTCGTTCAATTCTCGAGCCAGGACGGGGGACATCCGCCGTCCAGGGAAAGAGCAGGCTCTCTTTTATTTCCAAAGAGCGTGGTGCATAGATTATTGCCCTCCCGGCAGTGCATTTGATGGCGGGCCTTGAGGGAAGCAATCCCCGAAAGGAGTTCAGATGAGCCTCGAATACATTGATGCCTGTGGCACACTCCACTGTGTCCAGGCTCCCCTGGAAGCGACAGTTGACCTCCACCACTACCGGTCCCTCCTCAGTGAGAAGGAAGTCGACCCCATTGCTTCCCAAGAGGCCCAGTCGCGCAACAATCCTCTCCGCCATGTTCGCTATATCGTTCTTGGGCAACGGCTCCAGAGGGGTGATATTGCCGCAATAGCGAAAGCCCTTGGCTCCAGTCCAGCTCTCCCCGATCAGCTGCTCGTTTGCCGCCAGCGCGCGCGCATCTTTCCCGTCGCCGATGACCGATACGCTCGCCGCCCGGCCAGAAACGACCTCCTGGGCGATCAACCCCTCTTCCCATTCTAGCCTTGAGCTGTCCTCTGCGATTCTGCAGCCCACCCCGCCTGCCCCCTGCCGGGGCTTTACCATGACCGGAAAGTTCAGGTCCTCCGCCGAGGTTTCCGTCCTGATGAAGGGAAAGCCATTCTTCTCCAGCCAGCGGGCCTGATAGAGCTTATCTGAGATCCTGGCGGTCTTCTCGGCAGGATTATTGAGCACCGGCAACCCTTTGACCCTGGCCTCCTCAAGTCCCGGTCCCAGGACGACAGCATCGGGAAGGACTCTCTCGACGTGCTCGGAGATCAACTCATCGATTCTGTCCGCACCACCGGGATCATCCATCCCATCCCTGGACAAGAGCGCCATATCCTTAGCACAGCTCTCCAGGTCCAGGTCGCAGTAGCCGTCCACCACATGGACCTCATGCCCCGCCCGGCTGGCGGAGCAGGCGATATGCCGAATGTTGATTCCAATTATCAGAAGCTTCATCCTATCTGACTCTCATAAGATCGTCATCACCATGAGAGGAGGCTGGTGTCTGCACCAGGGGCGATTTGGTCATCATCCTCGTCCAAACCATCATCTGCAGCCTCATCCCCATACTCGCTCTTCTCATCTCCTCCTTCTTCATCCTTCGAGCTGAATTCCGGATAGATGACCTCCTTCCCCCGAGAGGAGGGCACTATCTTCAGCCCCCCCTCAAACTCCCGGAACAGCTCCCTGCCCAAAAAGAGCCGGTCCAGGAAAACGGCCAAAGCCGCCACCTCGGAATGGGGCTGGTTGCCCACAGCCACATTCCAGTCCGCCAACTGATACACCTCTGCCGGAACCTTCTCCGCCCCCACCACGATCAGTATATCCTCGCTCTTGCGGATCTCATCGATCACATCGGGCAGATTCGAGCCGTACATGGTGAGGTGAACCACCTGACCACCGCTTTCCTTCCAGCGAACGATCTCTCCCTTCCATGACGCATTCGGGGTGAGATGGAAGTCCCCTCCCCACCGCCTGGCTGCATCATTCAGGCTCTCCTCCACATGGGCATCGCGACCGCAAAGAAGCATCTCCTCCGCTCCAAAAGCCCGGGCGACCAGGCCCACATGGGTGGTGATCCTCTTATCCCTCTCCGGTCTATGCCCCAGACGCAAAACCACTGCTCGCACGGGCCAAAAGAATATGGTCTCCCTTATTTAGAGCCTTCCAGGACCCTGCTATCTCGTGCCCGAAACCGGGATCATCCCGAAGCTATAAATTCCTCCAAAACATCCGGACAGCGATGAATCAGTGTGAGAGATGCCAGGGCCGTGGAGTGCTCACGGTTGGAGAGAAGCCCTGCCCCAACTGCAATGGCAAGGGAACGACCGAGTCCATCTCCCTGGGAGAGGCATCAGATAAGGACATGAAGTCTCTGATCGAGAGCGGCTCGGCGAAATGCAGCGTATGTCAGGGTAGCGGCAAGATTCCGATCACCGAGATCTGCCCTGATTGCCATGGTCTTGGCCGGGAATACCTGTGCGTGGTCTGCAAGACAAAGCTGGACAGCAAAAAGGAGCTCTGTGAACGTTGCGCCAAAAAGGCGCTGGTTCATATCCTCGATCCGGCCTGCGACATCAGAGATATCTCCGTGGGGGAGATCTACCAGGGCAAGGTCTCCGGTCTGGCAAACTTCGGGGCTTTTGTCGATCTATCCGATTCTGTGCGCGGCCTGGCCCACAACAAATATCTCAAGAGCCGTCCGGAAGCTGGCGACGCCATCATGGTGACGGTGAGAAACATCCTGCCTAATGGCAACATAGAGCTTGAGCCAGCAGAGCTGAAGGAGTACAACACCGTCGAAGTGGAAAAGGACCTTCCTTTATCCAAGGCATCTGATCTGCACAGCCAGGTGGGCAAGACGGTCATGATCAAGGGAGAGGTGATCCAGGTCAAGCAGACCGGCGGTCCGACCATCTTCACCCTGGCAGACGACAGCGGCCTGGTCTTCTGCGCTGCCTTCGAGCGGGCCGGAGTGCGAGCGTACGCTGATATTGATAGCGATATGATGGTCCGGGTCATCGGCGAGGTCAGCCTGCGCAATAACCAGGTTCAGGTGGAGATAAAATCCATGAAACGCCTCTGGGGAGGCGATGCCTCGGTAGTTAAAGACCAGATAGAGAAGGCCATTGACCTCCGGGCCGAGCCGGCCCAGACGGAGTTTTTGGTCAAAAGCGAGATCATGGACCGCCTGCGTCCGGCGATGAAAGCGGTGGCCAAAGAGATCCGCCGCGCCGTCCTCAAGTCCCGGCCCATTGTGGTCCGCCATCATGCCGACGCTGATGGTATTTCCGCTGCAGTGGCCATTGAGATGGCCATCCTTCCCCTGATTGCCGAGGTCAGCGGCCCGGATGCCGAGTACCACAACTACCGCCGCGCCCCCAGCAAAGCCCCATTTTACGAGCTGGAGGATGTAACCAAGGACCTGACATTTGCCCTGGAGGATCAGAGCCGGCACGGTCAGAAGATGCCTCTGATCGTTCTGATGGACAACGGCTCTACCGAGGAGGATGTTCCCGCCATGCGCCAGGCCCAGGTTTACGGCCTGGAGATGCTGGTGGTCGACCATCACCATCCCCACAAGATCGTAGACCAGTTCCTGGTGGCCCATGTCAATCCCGCCCACGCCGGAGGGGACTTCGGCCTGACCACGGGCATGCTGGCCACGGAGATCGCCCGCATGATCCATCCCGAGGTCGAGAACAAGATCCGTCATTTTCCGGCTGTATCCGCGGTGGGCGACCGCAGCGAGGCCCCGGAGGCTGATCTATACATCCGCCTGGTCGAGGACAGGTTCCCGAGAGATGACCTCAAAAAGATCGCCCTCGCTTTAGACTATGAGGCCTTCTGGCAGCGCTTCAACGATGGACGGGGGCTGATAAACGACATCCTGTGCCTGGGAAGGCTTGACCGGCACCAGAAGATCGTCGAGCTTCTCTGCGAGCAGGCCAATGCTGCCATAGACGAGCAGCTCCGGGCGAGCATGGGCAATGTCAAGAGCACAAAGCTTCCCAATGGCATCATCATGAACGTCCTGGATGTGGAGAACTTCGCCCATAAGTTCACCTTCCCCCCGCCTGGCAAGACCTCAGGCGAGGTGCACGACCGACTATGCCAGAAATATGATGGAAAGCCGGTGGTCACTATCGGCTATGGCCCGGATTTTGCAGTGTTGCGCAGCCGGGGAGTGAGGATGAACATCCCCCAGATGGTTAAAGAGCTGATGGAGGAGATCCCCAATGGAGGGGTCTCAGGAGGAGGTCATCTCGTCGTTGGTTCCATCAAGTTCGTAGGTGGGATGAGAAAAGAGGTCCTGGCGAAGCTGGCAGAGAAGATCGCTGCCTGCTCGGTGGATGAGGTTCCGCTGAAGGCTCCCGCATTGGGTGCAGAGGCAATTTGATCCTCCTCATCCTGAATATCATCGGCATCTTTTCTCTATAATATCCCTTTATCCTCCAAAAGTCCTTTCTATGAGGCCCCTTCCTTTATCTTTGACATAGCTGTGCATGACCTCCTGGAGCATAGCTACGAACTGATCCTGGCTAAAGTTGAGCTGCGAGGCCAGCCGCTCCACCACCGGCTCGATGTTCTTGACCTCATCGCTATTGATGCTTCTCAAGACCACTGCAGATAAAGCCATGAGGCGGAGCCCTTCCTGGATCCTGTCCATCTGCACCGCCAGGGCGCCGAGCTGAAAGAGCGCTCCTGCCTCACCCGCCTGATCTTTCAGTTCCTGATAGACCTGCAAAGCCTCCCGGAAATGCTCCGCGGCCATTTCCATCTCCCCTGCCTGAGAGCTGATCATTCCCAATCCATGCAGGCTGGCGGCCATCCCTTTGCGGTCGCCCAGATCCCTGGTGATGGCCAGGGCACAATCAAGCTCCTCTGTTGCCCGAGCAAGCTCTCCGGTCTCCCGGTCAACATCGGCCAGATAAAAGAGCAGTACCGCCTCACCTGCTCGATCTTTTGCCTCTCTGGCCAGCTCCAGGGATCGGGCCAGCCTGGGCCAGGCAGAATCGTAGTGGCCTTGCATCATATCGATATTCGCCATCTCCTGCAAGACCGCAGCCTCCCCCATCCTATCTCCCAGATCCTCAAGGATCCGGGCAGCCCTCTCCAGCTTATCTTTAGCCGCAGAGCCGCTCTTCCGTGACATATCAATGGAGGCCAGAGCCTGCAGAACTGCTGCCTCTCCCCGCTGGTCTTTCTGGCCCAGATGAATCTGTAGAGCTTTCTCTAAGCTCTCCTCAGCCAGATCATACTCTCCCCGGCCAAGCTGGATCATGCCCAGCCCTTGATAGCTGAAGGCATCCGGAGCCATATCCAGGGCCTTTTTGTACCACTGGGCAGCATTCTCAAGATCCATCTGATGAGCATAGGCCTGGGCGATCCAATTCATTGAATCCTTGTCCGGCTCCAGCTCCAGTATCTCTCTGTTCAGCCTTATCAGCTCGGTGTAGTATCCCCTCCGATCCAGGTAGCTGCTGATCCTGGCGGTCACCCTCCTCGCCTCAGCCAGGTCGCCGGCCTCCAGATAGTGCCCCCGCGCCTCTAAGAGGCCGTCCAGACGGAACAAGAAAAGCTCCGGGGAGCGGCCCGATTCCGCCATCTCCTCCAGAAATCGGCCTGCCCTCTTATGAGCCTCTCTTATCTCCTCCGGGCTCAACCCCTCTCGAAGGGCAGGGCGAGCGGAGGAATGAACCGCCCACAGATTGCCGGTCTTATAGCAGAGCGACAGCTCCTCCCAGAGGGGCAAGCTCTCGGCTATGCTCTCCAGATCGGTCCCGCCTGCGGCGGCAAAGCCTGCCGGGCTCATTGCTACATCGTAGACCGCTATGCATTGGAGGGCCAGGAGAGACTCGGGGCTGAGGCACTCGGCGAGCCTGGCCAGGGGATCGACATCTTTTGGCAGCCCTCTGGCCAGAGCGCTGCGGATCTGCTCTAATTTAGACGGATCTCTCTCGTAGAGGGAATAGAGGTCCGACAGGGCATCGAATGCGATCTCGCCTTTGCGGTAGCCATCAGCTATAATTCTATCCTGGAGCATGAACCTCAGGAAAGCTGCTTGAGAGAGCCGATCCAGCTTCCAGTTTCTAGCCAGACGGGGCAGAATGGAGGCATCCGCAGGGACCTTTTGTGAGGAGATGATCGCCCGGCTGGAATGGAGGCCTTTAGTCATCTGATGGAAAAGCTCGCCAAGATGAGGATCCGAGATCCTGCCCGTCTTCTCCTCAAGATCGAGGTCATCCCAGAATATGAGTATGCGGTTGGATCGGAGAAGCTCCATCAAAACAGCCAGCCTCTCATTAACCGGGAGCGATGAATCTAAGAGCCTCTTTGTCCCCTCCAGTCCTTGATACTCTCCTGCCGCTGCCAGCTGCAGGCCTGCTGCTTCTATCAGTCGGGCAGAGCTTATGGGGTTGTGGGCAGTGCCTCCCAGAGGCAGCACAAAGTAGCCTGATGCGGCCAGCATTCTGGCCAGGAAATTGGCAAGAGCGCTCTTCCCTCGGCCAAGCTCGCCAGTGATGATCAGAGCGTTGACCGCACCCTGTCTCAAATCGGGATAGAGTCGAAGCAAATCTTTTCTTCTGTCAAGAAAACCCCTGGCATGTCCTTCCGTCATCCCAGGCATTGGAGGAAGCTCTTGGTATCTTGTTTTTATCTCCTCTCTCTTCTTATTGGGATCGAAGAGACCTGTTGGCTCTCTGACGGCATAAATAAAGGGATAGGCCTGTATCGCTCCCTTCTTCTCCTCCTTTTCTTCCAAGCCTTCTTTCAGCATCCTCTGCCCGGTCCTCCATATGGCTTCATCTGCAGATGCGCCCAGGGAAAGAGAGCGAACGATCTCCTGAGGGGCGACGGTACCATTCCAGGCTACAGCCATGAGCAGATCTTCTGCCAGCCTCTGGCAGAGAAGCTCCCTGGCAGGGTCAGGGCCATTCCCTTCCCCTCCAATAATTATGCACTCAACCCCGCCACTCTTCAGAACGGGAGCTATCTCCTCTGCAGATCTCAGGTCAAGCTTGCCCGCAGGATCCATGAAGGCTAGCCTTGCCTCTCCCCCGGAGACTTCGCCGGACAGTTTTGCCTCACCGGAAAGGTATACCAGATGAGGCTGAAAAGACTCAATGCTGCTTTTCAGCTCCTCGAAGGAGGCGGTCTCGCCCATCTCCAGGTGGATATCTAATCCCTGCACCGCCTTGAGAAGGGACAGCTCCTCCTCCTCAAAATGCTGCAGATTGGTGGAGAAAAAGAGCATTCTCAAGGGGCCTCTTCTCAGTTCAGAGGGCTGAGAGAGAAATGGTGCAGGAAGGGATGAGCTGGCGGGCCGGCCACCTTCCATTGGCACGCGCAGGACGGCAAAATCCGGGGATGAGCCATCGGCCATATCCTCAAATCCCGGAAGGCGGAGAAGCTCCCAGGGGAGCAGCAGGATCTGGGGTATGCTCGATACCACAATCAGCCGTCCCCCAGATAGGATCTTCGGCCCCAGCTCCTGCCAGCCCGGCTGAAAAAATAGGCGGAAGATGCTCTCGCCCAGGAGATGAAGGTAGCTATTCTTCCCTTTTTTGCCGTTAGAAAAGAAAGACGCATACTGAGAGGATATCTCTCTGGCCTCCATAGCCTCAACCGGGTTGAGCCGTCTGTTCATGACCACCTCCCCGTCCACTGCTATTCTTATTTCAAAGGCCCTGGCGGCAGCAGTGCCCGTCTCCCAAATCTCAATGATAGTATCCTTTTGCATTCATGGATGATATGGCTGGATGCGATATATAATTTCTCAGCCTGCAGTTGGCTGCACAATATAAATCCGCATCAGGAGTTATCCTTTTCACGATTCCTTCTCCAATTGGTTTATCGAAAAACATGGGCGATCTGCAATTGATCGTAGCTCATGCTATTTTAGACGTGCATATGCTTAGAAATATTTTAATAGTATTAGGATTACCATAAAGGCTCAGGGATTGGATAAAATAAGCAGATATTCAGATCGAATCGACTATGAGACGGCGCGATAGGATCGGAGAACTTTAATCATTATGCGGTGGTTGAGATGATGACGATACTCTTGAAAGATCTGGGAATGAAATCAAAGAACGGCGAGAAGACAAAAGGAATGGGCTGGCGACCAGAGCTTCCGGACTTAAGAGACTATACCTTCCAGACAAAGGAGGTAGCAGATATCCTCGGCCCTCTTAAGCTTTCCAAAGTGGCGGTCTCCACCCTTCCCACATCGGTTGATCTCAGAAAATGGTTCCCACCGATAGAGGATCAAGGCGACCTGGGCTCATGCACTGCAAACGCTGGCGTAGGAGTCTTTGAGTATTTCGAGCGAAGGGCATTCGGAGAGCATATCGATGCCTCGAGGCTGTTTCTCTATAAGGTGACGAGAAATTTGATGCAGGAGAGAGGAGATACTGGTGCTTATATCCGGACGACCATGGGAGCGATGGCACTATTTGGCGTCCCACCGGAGAGATACTGGCCATACGATATATCAAAGTTCGAAGAGGAGCCCTCAGCATTCCTCTTCGGTTTCGCGGACAATTACAAAGCTCTCAAGTATGTGAACCTCGATCCGCCCGGAACCACCCCCACCAAGCTTCTGTCTAACATCAAGACGAATATAGCGGCGGGAATTCCCTCAATATTCGGATTCACTGTTTACGATTCGATCAGCCAGGCTGGAAGCACCGGCAAGATCCCCTATCCCTGCAGCAATGAAAGCGTGCAAGGCGGCCATGCTATAATTGCAGTGGGCTATGATGACAAGATGAAGATCAAGAACAGCAATTGCGGTGCCGAGACCACCGGTGCTCTCATGATAAGAAACTCCTGGGGAGAGCTATGGGGCGACGAGGGATATGGATGGTTGCCATATGATTATGTTCTGACCGGACTGGCTGATGATTGGTGGACTCTCATAAAGGGATCATGGATTGAGACCGGGCAGTTTGAGTATGTATAATATAGAAAGATATTTCCCTTTTTAGCGCCTATTATCATTGGTGATCCAATGAACGCGAGCTTGAACGTGGAGTTCACCTTATCGCTCGAATCGAATCCCACTACCGGTTATGTATGGGAGGCAACATTCGACAGAGCCTTTCTTGAGCTGAAGAAAAAGGAATTCAAAGAATCCGATGGAGAATCGGTTGGATCCGGCGGAATAGAGACATTAACCTTTGTCCCGATCAAGGCAGGAAGGACAGAGATAACCATGGTTCACAAGAGGCAGTGGGAGAGCATCCCTCTGGAAAGAAGATCATTCCCAATCCAGATCACAGAGTGAAAGACAGCAGCGGAATCGCATCACAAAGGCGATCTCGAAATGGAAAGGTTCCGCTACGAAGACCGCCTTCGTAAGGATCATGCCTGTTTTGGGCGATCGGTTTAAATACAGTGAGCTTGAACGGAGTTCGGATTAATATTATCTCGGAGGATGTTTATTGGCTAGAAGATCGCAGAGAAAGGCTGATAGCAGAAAGGCCAAACAGTGGTATAAGGTTGTAAGTCCGGAGATGTTCGGAAGGGTTCCCTTTGGAGAGACGATCGCCAACGATCCCGAGAGGATTGTGGGAAGGATCATCGAGACCACCTTAGGAGACCTCACCAACAACTTCTCCAAGCAGAATACCAAGCTAAAGTTCAGAGTGGACCGTGTAGCTGGTGACTCGGCATATACGAAGTTCCTGGGCCATGAGATGACCACAGATTATGTGCGCTCTCTGGTCAAGAGAAGAACCTCTCGCATTGATTCCATCGTAGATGTAACCACGACCGACGGCTACACCGTCAGGATCAAGCCCAGCTGCTTTACAGTTAAAAGGGCACGGGCAAACCAGGTCAAGTGCATTAGAGATCTCTCAAAGAGCGTCGTCATGGAGAGGTCGAAGAACCTGGACTTAAATCAGCTGATCCAGGATGTGGTGGGTGGAAAGATCTCTCTGGACATTTATAAGGAAGCCAAGGTGATCTACCCCTTGAGAAGGGTAGAGGTACGAAAGACTGAGATCAGAACTGAGCCCGCATTGTCTATGCCTGAGCCAGCGGCACCAGCTGCTCCGCCGGCATCATCCTGAGGCTTATTGTGGCCAGATCCATCTTGGATCTATGATTCAATCGGATCGAATCTGCATCAGCTTGGCGCCCCTCTTGTACATTGCGGGAAGGGCGCTGGCTTGAGAATTTCTCGGCCATAAGTGTGGTCAGCTTTGCTTTTATTCTGATAAAGACATCTTCTATAGAAGAAGATATATTCCACTAAGGGATCATTCGTTTCATGAAGCTGGTCATCATATTGGCAATATGCCTTGCCCTTTTCTCGGCAGGGTGCATGGAGAAGGAAGACAGTGGCGGCGCAAAAGACAGCGCCGCAGGGGCCTCAGAGCCAGTTGGACATGCTGACACTGAAATGATAAAAGTGACCATTACCTCACCTGATGCCGGGCAGATCATCAAGGGTGATGAGGATATAAGCTTTGAAGGCTCTGCAAAAGGTGGCGAAGGAGATCTGAGCTACGAATGGAGCTCGAGCATTGATGGAAAGCTATCCACCAGCCGGTCCTTCAAGCAGAATCCAATAGAGCTTGAAAAGGGTGGACATATCATCATTCTCAAGGCCATGGATGAGAGCGGCAAATCCGGACAGGGCAGCGTCCAGGTCGAGGTGATGTAGAGCTATCGTCCCAGGGGCTTTTCTAGAGCGCTGCCTTGGATAGGGATTCCCTGCAATGGCAGGATCTTTTTTCATCCAGCTTTAAAGCCGCCTGATAAATTATCTCCCGGACATCCTGATGGCACTTTTTCACCTGCTCAGGGATATCGCTGGCGGAAAGGCTCTCAGATTCCCCCATTCCGGCGGCTGGATTGGTGATAATGCAGATAGAAGCATAGCACAGTTCAGCCTCCCTGGCCAGAGCTACCTCTGGATAGCCGGTCATACCCACTACATCCCCGAACTGGCGCATCATTCTGATCTGGCCAGGCGTCTCAAGATGGGGGCCTTCAGCGCAGACGTAGACTCCTTCCGAGGTCTCCAGATCAAGCGACTTCGCAGCTGCAAGAAGATGGCCTCGGAGATGGGGGCAGTAGGCTTCGCTCAGGTCTATATGCACCGCTCGGTCCTCATAGAATGTGTTGGACCGGCATTTGGTGAACTCGACAAAATCATAAGGGAAAAAGAAGCTTCCCACGGGCTGAGATGCCATTGCTCCTACGCTATTGACCGATATGACCCATTGAGCGCCAATCTTCTTGGCGGCAGATATGATGGCCCGGTAGTCTACCTTATGAGGCGGCAGGTGCCCTGTGCCATGGCGGGGGATGAAGGCGAGCCTCTGGCTCTTTATTCCGCTGCGAAAGGCAGGGACGGGGCCGTAAGCTGTATCCACTTCATCTGCTATCCCCTCCAGGGTGAAGCCCACTCCGCCGATGACGGCGATTTCTGCATCCATGAGTTGAGCTGCTCTTCAAACTTAAACTACCTTTCTGTAGAATCTATACTGGGGGCATGAGTGGGGGCCGGAAGACGCCCTTCTCGGTTATCAGTGCAGAGATAAGCTCCAGAGGAGTGGCATCGAATGCCGGATTGTAGACGTTTATTCCCAGGGGTGCCAGGCGCACTCCGGCCAGGGTGCAGATCTCCTCAGGATCACGTTCCTCTATTGTGATGTCCTCCTCGCCATAAATCCGGTCAAAGGTGGAGAGGGGTGCGGCCACATAAAAGGGAATCTTGTGGTGTTTGGCCAGGACGGCATGATTGTAGGTCCCGATCTTATTGAAGACCACATCCCTGGTTATGCGGTCTGCTCCCACAATTACCTTGTCGATCTTCCCTCTGCGCATCAGGCTGCCGGACATGCTCTCACAGATCAGGGTTACGGGGATTTTATCCTCTGCCAATTCCCAGGCGGTCAGGCGGGAGCCCTGGTGCAGAGGTCGGGTCTCGCAGGCGTAGACCTCTATTTTTTTTCCGGCCTCAACCGCGGAGCGCACAACTCCCAGAGCAGTTCCCCAGCCTACACAGGCCAGCCTTCCGGCATTGCAGTGGGTGAGAATGGTGTCCCCGTCCTCCAAGAGCTTTGCTCCGTTCTTTCCTATGGCCCGATTGACCCGGATGTCCTCCTCGGCGATCCCCTCTGCCGATCGTAGCGCTGCCTCGCGAATCTCTTCAGTGCTCTCCCCCCCTCTGGCCGCCTGCAGGGCTCTGTCCACACCCCAGGAGAGGTTTATCGCCGTGGGCCGTGAGTTCCGGATCATATCGGCGGCCATCTCCAGCTCGGCGATCATATCGAAAGCGTTGGTGGCATGGGATCTTTCTGCGGCCAGAGCGATGCTGTAAGCACCGGCGGCTCCAAGAGCAGGGGCGCCGCGAACGGAAAGAGACTTTATAGCGGCTACCAGCTGTCTTATGCTCTCGATCTTCAGGGGAACAAGCTTTAGAGGAAGCTGGGTCTGATCGATAAGCCAGAGGCCTTCATCCCACCAGATGGTCTTGGGCTCGGGTATGCACAAAGGAAGTTCACCAGATAGTAGATGTACATACTGGTATTATTATTTTTTGCTTGCTCCTGTGCAAGATTAGAGTGCTTTTCTCTCCTTAAAAGTATCAGTCCGGTATGAAACCCTCTTCTGCCGCAATCTTCTGTCCCTCTGGCCCCAGGATGAAATCGATGAATGCCCTGGCTCCAGGAGTAGGGTCGCCGAATGTATAGAAGTAGAGGTTCCTTTTGAGCTCATAAAAATCCAGCTTTATGTTCTCATAGCTGGGCACGATGCCGTTGAAGGCTATCCCCTGGACGCCTCCTCCCAAATAATTGAATCCCAGGTAGCCTATGGCCCTATCGCTTCCGGAAATTGCCGTCTTGACCTCTGCTCCGCTGTAGGCCACGGTATCGACTCCAGGGCTTTCTGTCCCTATGTCCCCTATCACCGCTTCATTGAAGTCGTCTCTTGTGCCCGAGCCGTATTCTCTGGAAATAACATAGATATCCTTATCCGGTCCTCCCACCTCATTCCAGTTGGTGATCTCACCGGAATAGATCCTCATAACCTGATCCCTGCTCAGGTCCCGTACTCCTTCCTGGTATATCTCATCGCTTACGGCAATGCTGATGCCGTCCATGCCGATCTTGAACTCCTGGAAGCTGTCCCCGAACATCTGTTTTTCTTCCTCAGTTATAGCCCGCGAAGCCATGGCTATATCGTACTTGCGCTCCACAATGCCCAAAATTCCCGCGCCGGTTCCACCTGCCGTGACACTGACCAAATAATCATTCTGCTCGAGATTGAAGACCTCTGCAGCAGCCTCGGCCAGCGGCATCACTGTTGAGGATCCCATGATTGTGACATCTTCCGGTAGTGCCTCACAGGGCGAGAGGGATACAAATGAGAGACAAACCAGCAAGATTATAATTATTTTTGTAATTAACCCCACCACTCGAGAATTGTCCGGCCAGATATGTAAGCCTATCGTCATAGCTCAATCCGATCGCTCCCACATCATGTAATTAAATAAGGCGACTGTATCTTGCTTATATACCGAAACTGTAATCAACGAGATCATATATCAAAAATTTCATGAATTTGAGCCCATGGAACTCCCGGCCTGACAACATCTCTCGGTGGAGGTATTGAGTTGGATGCGGTAATAGAAGCCTATTCAATTCCTGCAGACGATGCAATAGAGGCATTGAAGGCAAACACCGAAGGCGGACTGGGAAAGGACGAGGTTGCAGAAAGGTTGAGGATCTATGGGCCGAACAGCCTTCCCAAACCGAAGCCGACGAGCATTGCGGTCTATTTTCTCCGCCAATTTTACAGTCCCTTGATCTACATTCTCCTCCTGGCAGCCGCTATCTCCCTGTTGCTTGGAGACTGGCAGGAGAGCATATTTATCATGATTGTGCTCCTGCTCAACTCACTCATTGGCACCATCCAGGAGTACTCAGCCGAGAAGAGCGCTGAAGCATTGAAGAATATGGTCCGAACCAAGACCCGGGTGATCCGGGGTGGCGAGGAGTTCGAGATAGACTCTGAGGAGCTTGTTCCCGGCGATATAGTCCTCCTGGAGTCAGGAGGAAAGGTTCCAGCCGATATCAGACTGATAGAGGTCCAGGATCTGGTGGTGGACGAGTCTCTGCTCACCGGAGAGTCGATACCAGATGCCAAAGACCCCGATCTGATTCTCGATCGGAGAACCCCACTGGGCGATAGGGAGAACATGGCCTTTGCCGGCACCATTGTAGTATCAGGGAGGGGTAGAGGTGTCGCAGTCGCCACCGCCTCGAATACCGCAGTAGGAGGTCTGGCAGCGTCTCTGGCTGGCAAGCCCGAGACCAAGCCTCCTCTGATCCTGCGCATGGAGAAGTTCAACTCCAAGATCGCTCTGGGCGTGGCCGTGGCTGTGGCGGTGATCTTTGCGGTTGAGATCTACCGGGGAGAGCCAATTTATGATATCTTCCTGCAGTCGGTGGCTTTGGCGGTGGCGGCAGTGCCCGAGGGTCTGCCCGTGGCCATGACTGTGGCTCTGTCCATAGGCATGTCTCGCATGGCAAAGAGAAATGTCATCGTCCGCCGGCTGGTGGCGGTGGAGGCCCTGGGATCATGCAACTTCATCGCCTCGGACAAGACGGGAACCCTTACCGTCAACCAGCTTACTGTTACCAGAGCTGTCATTCCCGGCAGGGATAGCTGGAATGTGATCGATCTGGCGAAAAGCCCTCGGGAAGTGGCAGAGGAAGCAGCAGGGAAGATGGCAGCAGAAGGCCCGGTCGGGAGCCAGTCAGCCGGCCAGACATCTGCCCTGAAGGCCCTGGCTAGAGCCTCGGTTCTGGCAAATGAGGCCTTTTCCGGCTTCCGAGACGGCGGCTGGGACTACCACGGGGATGCAGTGGACGTGGCCCTGCTAATGATGGCTCAGGAGACTGGAGTCACTCAACAGGAGGAGCAGAGCAATTATCCCAGGATCGCTCAGATACCCTTTGAATCCAAGCGCCAGTTCTCAGCCACCCTTCATCAGGGGCCGGATGGGAGGATTGCATTTGCCAAAGGCTCGCCAGAGAAGATCCTGAAGATGAGCTGCAGAATGGCCACTCCCGATGGCGAGATTCCTCTGGATCCACAGGGTGCAGATAAAGTGGCCGAGGCTCTGGCCACTGCAGGTTTCAGACTCCTGGCCCTGGCCTCTGGCAGGTTCCCAGAGAACCAGGAATTCGCTGAGGACCGGCTGGAAGGGCTCACATTTTTAGGACTGGTGGGGATGATCGATCCCCTCCGGCCGGAGGCCAAAGCGGCAGTGGAGGCATGCAAGAGCTCGGGCGTCCAGGTGGCAATGGTCACCGGTGATCATCCAGCAACCGCATTTGCCATTTCCAGGGAGCTGGGGCTGGCGGATAGCGTCGACCAGGTGGTCACGGGAATGGAGCTGAAGGATGCTGAGGCCAAAGGCCCGGAGGCAGTCGATGCTCTTACCAGGAAGGGCCGGGTTTACGCCCGGGTTGAGCCCCAGCAGAAGGTGCTCATCACCAACTCTCTGGTGAGAAACGGAAAGCTGGTGGCTGTTACCGGTGACGGAGCCAACGATGCCCCCGCGCTGCATGCCGCTCATGTGGGCGTGGCCATGGGCAAGGGCGGGACCGATGTGGCCAAGGAGAGCGCTGACCTCATCATCACCGATGACAACTTCGCCTCCATAGTCTCGGGGATAGAGGAGGGGAGGATCGTCTACAATAACCTGCGAAAGGTGATCTTCTTTTCTATTTCCACCGGAGTGGCGGAGATATTCCTATTCATCTTAGCCCTGATCTTCAATATGCCCCTCCCTCTGCTTGCGGTCCAGCTCCTCTGGCTGAACCTGGTCACCAACGGGATTCAAGATGTAGCCCTGGCCTTCGAGCCCGCCGAGGGCGGGGAGATGAACCGGCCGCCGAGACCGGCGAACGAGGCGATTTTCAACCGTTTGATGGTGGAGAAGGTAGCACTGGTGGCAGTGGTTGTAGGCGGCCTGACCTATGCCATATTCCACTGGCAGATGTCCATGGGCCGGAGCATTGAGGAGGCGAGAAACATCGCTATGATCATGATGGTCCTCTTTGAGAATGCTGTGGTCTTCGCCAGCCGATCAGAGCTCAAGAGCGCTTTCAGCTCCAGTCCACTTAGAAATCCTCTGCTGGTGTTCGGCACCATAGCCGCCATTCTGATCCAGGTGGCTGCCATGTACATGCCCGGTCTATCCGATGTGCTGCAGATTCATCCCGTCTCTCTGTATCAGTGGGTGGAGCTGGTGGGAGTGGCCCTGGTGGCCTTTGCCGCCATTGAGCTGCATAAGCTCATACGCAGGAGGTTTCCGATGATAGGTTAATCGCTCCCTTTCCTGAACTGCTCGTCCAGATGGTCCCGGATCTCCTGCACCGCCCCGGCCAGAGTCTCCTGGTTGTCGTATTCATTTAATATCTTCTCCAGATCAGAGAGAGGCTTATTGGAGAGCTGCCTGACCTCTTCCGTCAGCTGGGGAACCGCCCGGAGTATGTTGTCCACAATGCTTACAGTGGCCTTTTTTGCTGTGCGGGAGAGGGGGTTGAGGTCGATGGCAATGACTCTTTTTCCCATGGCCAGCAGGGCCTCGCAACGGTCGCCGTCCTCCAGGGGAATGAGCACCACATCGGCATCGTAGATTCCGCCCCGGGTGGCCAGGGCCCGGGCATGATCAAGGCCTGGTACTGAAGTGTCCGGCCTCTCGCCCAGAACATCTTCTGCCCCCTTCTCCCTTAGCAGATCGGCGATCTTCTTCACCCTATCCTCGCTGCGGTGAAATAGGTTCACCTCCAGGGGGATATTGAGTGCTCTAGCCAGCGCCACCATCTCCTCTGAAACGAGGGCGGCCACATTGCCGTTGACCGAGATCGCTGGCCTCTCGGCTAAGAGGAGCAATGCCGCTCCCGCCCGGATCGCTGCTGCAGCGGAAGCCGTCGTCCTCTCGCCCAGGAGATAGTCGAAGCACTCTCCTCTGCCCTGGGCAATCAGCCCCTGGGTGCTGGTATATCCTTTTTTCACTCCTTCTGCCACGCGCTCCCGCGCCACCAGGGAAGCATATCTGGGATGGGATTTGGGAATTTCAGTCAAGGTTAGCACCTCTCTGAGAGATGAAGGTAGTATAGACCTGGCCTGAGCCCTGGAGGGCCTCAATTCCGCCAAAGGCATAGACCGCGTCTCCTAGCATGATCATGCTGGCCCTTCCGCCCTCCGCCTCCACCGCCTCTATCATATCCAGGGCCCAGCTGCTGGCAAGACCCGTCTCCATGGTGAAACGGCGGGAGAGCCGCATGAACTCCTCCAATGTGGGCCTTCTCAATAGATCCTTCAGGGCAGCCCGGCCAGCCTCATTTATGGATGACATGATGCTCTGGTCGGAGAGCACCTCCCGGGTGGAGATCGGGCCCCGAACCATGCAGTGAACCGGTTGTGGTGCAACGGGTATTCGGTCGATTCTGCCGATGCCCGGCGCTCCTGGCTCCAGACGAATAACCAGGCCGCCGGTGTTCTGGGCGATGACGTCCCCAAGGCCAGTGCGATTGACAACCTCTGCCGCATGGGCGACCGATGCCGTCTGATCGGCGGTGAGTCCCAGGTCGAAGTGATGGTTTAGGGCATAAGCGCAACCCAAGGCCCCCGCCCCGCTGCCCCCGAATCCGGAACCAAAGGGCATATTCATATCGGTCTTCACCCGGACTGGGCTCCTGGCCAGCCGCTCGATGACGAACCTGGAGACGGGAGCATCTGTCACTCTGCCATTGAGAATGATCTCAGCATCCTCGATATCGGGAGAGGATTCTATGATGGTCGTGGCGCCGGGGGAAAGACACAGGCCGCAGCCGATAGAGCCGGACTGCAGAGGGTCTTCCTCACGCCTGGCCGCGAAAAAGCCGGTGATGTGGGATGGGACCCAGGCTCTGGTTGTAAAATGATTCGAATTGGGGGAATTCATAGAATCTCCGCCAGAGAGTCGATGATCTTTGTCGCAATCAGGCTCTTTTTTCCCTCGACCTCGCTATGGCTGCCGGACCGGCTCAAAATGAGCACCCGGTTATCATCCGTGCCCATGCCACCTCTGGAGACGTCATTGGCCACCACCAGGTCCAGCCCCGCGCCCTCCAGGGATGCACGAGCTCTGGCCAGGAGCTCCTCGTCGCCGGTATCGGTCTCGGCCTTGAACCCCACGATCTTCAGATCAGGGTAGGCTTCTCGCACCGTCTTGATTATCTTCCTGGTGGGCTTAAGACGCAGATTCAATTCCAGGCCGGATTTGATCTTCTCCTCGCTCGGGTCGAGGGTGTAGTCCGCCACTGCCGCGGCGCTGATCAGGGCGTCGCAGCCCTTCTTGAGCTCTGACATGACCGCATCCAGCATATCGCTGGCGCTCTGGGCATAGACCTGGTGGACGGGCAGGTCCTGGATGAAGCGGTGGACCAGGGTTACATCCGCCCCCCGCCTTCGGGCCTCCAGGGCGAGGGCGACACCGGTCTTTCCCGAGGCCCGGTTGGTGAGAATTCTGATGGGGTCGATGGATTCGGCATTCGAGCCGCTGGTGATCAGGATCCTCTTCCCTTTAAGGTCGGCCGGGCCCAGCAGTCTTTCTACCTCCTGCACCACCCGCTGGTTATCGGCGAATTTGGCCTTGCCCTCCTCGATGCGCGGATCGATGAGGGCCACGCCCATTTCCCTCAGGATTTGCAGATTCCGGATGACTGCAGGATGGCGGTACATGGCCTCATGCATGGCAGGGACGACTGCCACCGGCTTGCCACTTCCGAGAGCCGTGGTGGCAAAGGTGGTCACCGGAGTATCATCGATGCCATTGGCCATCTTGCCAATGGTGTTGGCGGTGGCCGGCGCGACCAGGAAGAGGTCTGCTTTTCCTCCCACGCCGCAGAACAAGACATGCTCCACCCGGCCGGTGATCTCGGTTATCACCGGATGGGTTGAGGCATACTCCAGGGCATAGGGATGCAGTATCTGTCTGGCGGCATGGCTCATGGTGCAATGAACCTCTGCCCCGCGGCGGATGAGGTCGCGAATGAGGTCTATCACCCGGACAGCAGCGATGCTGCCCGTCACTCCCACCACTATCGTCTTTCCGGATAGGGTCTCGCTCACCGAGGCTGAGATATCAGAGGGCATACTCATCCCTTTTGCACTTTGAGCTTTTAAAGGATGCCCGTTCCCTTGAAGGGGATTAAGCAAAAACCTTAATTAGCTATTCACCCGAGGGACTATGCCGTGCCGGGGTGGCCTAGCTGGTTAGGGCGCGAGACTCATAGGGTAATTGCGAAGAACGCGCCTGAGTCATCTCGAAGTCGCGGGCTCGAATCCCGCCCCCGGCACCTTATTCTTGGCAATTAAAAATAATTTCATAATCGGCTCGACTGTTAGGCATAAACAGTATTCGCATTAATGACAATATTGGCAGCATCTCTTATTGTCGAACAGCCACAAGATTTATATTCGTTGACTGCCGTAATACGGCAAATGCCGTAGTTCAGCATAGGCTGTTTGCAGTGGGAGGCAGCCTGAAGAAAGGCTGACTTAATGCGATTAGATCCTTTTCTGTCAATGGAGTGGGGTCTATTAAGGAGCGCGATTCGATGGAAAATAATGACAAGATAGCGGAGATCAGGCATGATCACCGTCAATTGCCTGATATTTTATATGCCATCTTTAAGATAATTTTCTCCTTGATATCGCTGAAATTTTTTTGCACCTCTGCAGTGGGAAGGGAAGAGACGACCGGCTACTGGATTAATAGAGCAGAAGGGCTCATGCACAACGATTCTATCGATGAAGCCATTTCTGCATGCGGCATGGCTCCAAAAAAAGAACCGTGGAACGATTCAATTATCGTTCGCAAAGCCATGTATCTTAACATCATTGGCATGGTGAATGAATCGGCAAAGACATATGAGAAAGCGCTGACCCTGCTGGATGAAAAGCTAAAGAAGAATGCAGGAGATGCTGAGGCCTGGCAATGGAAGGCCATAGTTCTAGCCAGCCTGAACAGAGAAGATGAGTCCGACCAGGCATATGAAAAGGCCCTGGAGATCTTCGACCAGAGAATAGAGAATGACTCGCAGGATGCCGACTCCTGGATAGGCAGAGCAGATGTGCTGCTCAACCTCGGCCGGTGGGATGAGGCCCGGGAGTCATATAATAGAGTCACGGAGCTCAAACCTCTGGATTACAGCGTCTGGTGGAGGAAAGCAGAAGTCATTAGCGGCATAGGATATATCAACGAGTCTGTGGAGGCCTACGATAAGGCCATCAGCCTGATACCAGCCTACGATGCAGCGGAGCGGGCACTGGCTTATGCTGCAAAGGCAGAAGACCTGGCATTTGCCGAACGATGGGAAGAGGCACTGGAGGCGGTTGATAAATCTCTGGAGCTGAATCCTAAAAGCAGCGTGTGGTGGCATTTCAAGGCTTCTACTCTAATGGAGCTTGGCAGGAATGATGAAGCGCTGGCAGCCTTTGACGAGGCCCTCAGGCAGAGTCCCGAAGATGCCCATAGCTGGCTGCGGAAGGCTGGCCTGCTCGTGGAGATGAAGTGCCATAACGAATCCATCAAAGCCTACGACAGAACCCTTGAGCTGATTGCAGAAAGCAACACCAAAGAGCTGGCTGGGATCTGGCTGGTCAAAGGAACGGCACTGAACAGGATCGACAGGCGAAAAGAAGCAAAAGAGGCCTTCCAGATGTCGCTGGAGCTTCACGCTAAAGCCATCTTGGAGGACCCCGGCGACCTCAGCCTGCAGAGGATGAAAGGCCTGACGCTCTATAACCTGGGCAGATACGAGGAGTCCTTAGAGGTTTATGATCAAGTACTCGAGGCCTCTCCCAGAATAGAGCCCTACGTTATCGACGTTTCTGCATTGGAGGGCAAAGGCGATGCTCTTCGGGCATTGAACAGAAACCAGGAGGCTCTGGAGGCTTACAATGAGGCAATAGCGCTGGCTCCCAGTTCTAGCGCCGCATGGCATGGGAAGGGTGAGGCAGAGAGGGCATTGGGACAGGCTGGCAATGCCGGCATGTCGCTTTTGATGGCGGATAAGCTGGGGTATGAAAAGTGAGCCCCACTAATTTTTTTCTTGAGATCTATATTGAATCCTCAGATTGGATTGTGAAAAGGGGATGTGGTGAGAGAAATGAAAAGAGATAAAAGAATATCTAAAAAATTGGGAGCAAAGCTCGCTCTCACTCTTCTGGCTCTGGCCGAGCTATGTGCTTGTGTCACAGCACAGGAAAATACAACAGACTACTGGATGGACAAAGCCGAAGAGTTTGCGTATAACAGCTCTTTCGAAGAGGTGATTTCTTCCCTCGATGAAGCCCTGAAGACAGATCCCGGAAACGAGACCATTCTGATCCGGGAGGCTTTGTACCTTGGCATTGTAGGCAAGGTGAACGAGTCATCTCAGACCTATGAGAAGGCGCTGAGCATTCTGGATGAAATCTTGTTGAAGGACCCGGATGATGCCGAGGCCTGGCAGAAGAAGGCATCGGTTTTAGGTAGTCTGAACAGGCAGAACGAGTCCTTAGCCGCTTATGAAGAAACTCTGGAGGCATTCAACAGGCGCATTGAAAAGGACTCAAAAGACATGGATGCCTGGATCGGCAAGGGCAATGCCCTTTTGAACCTTGGCAAGTGGGATGAAGCGCGGAATGCCTACAACAAGGCCATAGAGGTCGATCCGCAGGATTACCGCGCCTGGGGCAGGAAAGCCGAGGTCATAGGCAGAATAGGGGATATCAACGAATCGATGGAGGCCTACGATAGGACCATCGAGCTGATTCCAGCCAATGATACTCGGGAGCAGGCAGATTACTGGATGTCCAAAGCTGAAGTGCTGGCGATTGCAGGCGGCAGATTGGCGGAGGCCCTGGAAGCCATCAACCATTCCCTGGAGATTGATCCGGGAAGCCGGGTGAATTGGCGCTTCAAAGCCGATATCCTGTCACAGCTGGGCCGTAAGGATGAAGCAATAGAGGCTTTTGATGAAGTCCTCAATCAGAACCCAGAGGATGCCGAAAGCTGGCTGTGGAAGGCCGGCCTTCTCACGGAGATGAAGAGGTACAACGAGTCAGTAGAGGCCTATGATAAAGCCATCGAACTGATTGCAGAGAACGATACCGAAGACCTGGCGCAGAATTGGCTCGCCAAAGGATGGGCGCTGAACAAGACCGGCAGACAGGAGGAGGCCAAAGTGGCCTTCCAGAAGTCCCTGGAGTTTTACGACGCGTCAATTTCAGAGGATGCCGGAAATAACCGTCTATTACAACAGAAAGGCCTGGCTCTCTTCGAGCTGGGCAGATACGATGAGGCTATAGAAGTCTATGACCAGGTGATCAATAAATCTCTGAGCATAGAGTCCGATACAACAGCTGTTAGCGCATGGATAGGCAAGGGCGATTCGCTGCGCTTGCAGGGCAAAAACGAGGAGGCTCTTGAGGCCTACAATAAAGCCATAGATTTAGGGCCCCATTATAGCAATGCCTGGCACGGCAGGGGAGAGGCGCAGAAGGCCATGGGGCAGGTTGGTAACGCCGGCATGTCGTTTTTGGTGGCGGATAAGCTGGGGTATGAGGAGTGACCTCCGTCAATCTTTTTTCACGCATGAGATTGGCGAATAGCGGTGGCTGTTTATTTGCAGCCTTGCTGGCATTCCTCTTTGTCGCAGCAGCTGCGGCTTCTGAGGATCTCTCCGGTCGATGGAAGATCAGCTATATTGTTCAGAGCGGCGGCCCTGACGAAAAGTTCGCTGAAGGCAGCGTGGTCTCCCTAAGCGAGAAGGACTCGACTCTGCAGGGCAGGGCAACCCTTGGCAGCCGCGGCGACGGCTTCCTGATAGGATCCCGACAGGGTAGCGATGTTCAGGCGGCCATCACCTTCCGCAGCAATCCTGCCCTGTTCCTTCGGCTGTCGGGCAGCCAAGGCGATGATGGGCTGCAGGGCAGCTTCACCGCCTCCGGCGGGGGAAGCTTCTGGCAAGGGAAGTTCGCTGCCACCCAAATGACTACGGCCGCCGGAGAGGTCATCGGCACAGAAGTCATATTTGCGAATTTCACCCCCCTGGACGAGGACCTCATGCCCAAGCCCACCCTGTACCTGGACCCTGAGGCAAACTGGAGCGCACAGCAGGATAGCGGTGTTAGGGAGACCTTCGTCATCAGGTATCAAAGAAACACCGTCCTCATGTGCAGAAAGAAGCCATTGATATGGGATTGGTGGCTGTAAGACTCTGGTTGAGAGATCCACAATATCATCATGGACAGGGATATAAATAGAGGCGCAATTAATTTTTCATGTGAGGGGATAAGATGATGAAAGCGATTTTAGCTCTGGCCTTTGTAGCCCTGGCAGCACTATGTGCTTCCTCTAGTTCTCAGGAAGATATGGCGAAGGAAGACACAGCCGGTTATTGGCTGAACAAGGGCAACGAGTCGCGTGAAATGGCAATAAATGAAATGCAAAATCAGACTGCCCGAGAGATATTTCTTCAGGAAGCCCGCGAGGCCTATGATAATGCCATAGAGATCGATCCTCAATCGGCATCGGCCTGGTTTAAGAAGGGAGAGCTTCAGATCGATTTCCTCGGCAATTATGAGGAAGCCCTTAATGCTTTCAATAAATCCACAGAGATCAATCCGCAATTTGCCGACGCCTGGTATCAGAAAGGCAAAACCCTGACTGGCTTTGGATATTTTGAAGAAGCCCTGGAATCCTATAATAAATCTCTTGAGATAAATCCAAACTCATCCGATGCCTGGTACTGGAAAGCAGGCGTTCTGGCCGAACTGAGCAGGCACGAAGAGGCAATCCCGGCTTATGATAAGGCCATTGAGCTCGATCCCACTCAAGCATCATACTGGCTGGACAGAGGCGGCGCTCTCAACAGACTCAATCGCACTGAAGGGGCTAACGCTTCTTTCACAAGAGCAGTTGAGCTCTGCGACGAGGCCATCGAGCAAAATCCCAAGAGTATAATGGCCTGGCAGGGCAAAGGCACGGCCTTTTACCACCTGGGAAGGCTCAATGAGTCGATACAGTGCTTCGACAAGGTCATAGAGCTGGCTCCCATGTACTATAGGTCCTACTACTATAAGGGAAAGGCACTGCAGGATTTGGGCCGTGAGGTCGAAGCAGAGGAACTCTTCGCCAGGTCCAAGGAGCTGGGCGGCATATAAGCCCATCTTTTACCTTTTGCATCGATGATGGGCAGAGATTTGATCCTATGGCAATGGCGCACACTCAATGCCGCCAGTATTCTTGTCCCAGTCATAGCTCCTTAAACGTCGTAGTACCCAATAACATGGATTTTTTAGCTTTGCTAATGGCTCAGGAGATGTCTTTCATCAAAAAGGAACCTTCATGAACATCTGAACGCTCCATCTCTCAAGATTTTCTCCCATGTTCATCGTTCATTCAATCAATCATTTATCTACAGTTCACGCCCAGAAGAGGTTGGCAGGCATTTCGAACGAGAGATGTCCGCATAAATGAAGAAGTCGAGGAATAGAGCAGAAAGGAGAGTTTGGGAATGCATGAAAAAAGAGTGAATGATCTGAGAGCGAATGCAAAAAAGATGAGGGCCTGGATGAGAATCCCCCTCATCCTGGCCGTTCTCTTTGTGCTATGTCTGGCAGCTGTAGCGCAGGAGAATACTGCAGATAGCTGGTATCAAGAGGGTTTGAAGCTAATGGGAAACGATAACTATAGGGATGCGCTCATTGCATTCGATAAGGCAATTGAGATCGATCCCGAGAACGCCAGCATATGGATGGGCAAAGGTGATGTGCTCGTAAGAATGGGAGATTATAATGAATCGCTGAAGATTTACGAAAACGCCTTGGAGATGGCAGAAAAAACTACACAAGATAATCCTCATGATGCCAGGGGCTGGCTTGTGGAAGGGGAGCTTTTCATAAGGATTTTCAAGAACGATGAGGCTATCAACGCCTATAGCAGAGCTACTGAACTGAATCCCAAGTATGCGGAGGCTTGGTACCTGAAGGGCGCAGCTCTGAACCTTAAGGCAGGGGAACTACCTGAACAGGAGAGCGCCAAGACCTATGAAGAAGCCTTTACCGCCTTGAACAAGGCCATTGAGCTGGATCCCGGCTATGGAAAGGCCTGGAATGATATAGGCTATACTCTCTTGTCCCTCGCCAGGTTCAATGGCAAGAATTTTAGCAGATACAATGAGTCGCTGGAGGCTTTCGATAGGGCCATTGAGCTTATTTCTGCTGAAGATTCCAGGCAATTCTTAGCTTTGGCCTGGGAGGGCAAGGCACTTGCATTCGTTGGCATGAGCAATATGCTTAACGATATGGATAGGAAGGATGAGGCCAGAGAAAGGTATGAAGAGGCCATAAAGGCTTGCGATAGAGTTATTGAGCTAGACCCAGATTTCACCGGCCAGGAAGCTCGATTATTGAAGGCTGGTATCCTCTCCGAACTGGGCAGGCACAATGAATCTCTTATGGCCTACGACGAGGCTATTTCGTCCGTGCCTGCAGACCTTGTCTTGCTCACAGCCACATTTATGGCGGACAAGAGTAGCGTTCTTATAAAGATGGGCGAGTACGAGGAAGCCCTAACGACTATTAATGCCGCCCTAAAGATAGATCCGACAAATCCGATTGCCTGGAAGAACAAAGGTGAAGCCCTAAATTATACGGGCAGATACGAAGAGGCCGTAAGCGCCTACGACAAGGCTGTTGAGCTGAGTCCAGAGCTAGGTCTGCTGAAAGCCTCCTCCTGGCAGGGCAAGGGCGATGCACTGAAGGCCTCAGGACGCCAGGTTGAAGCGGCTGCAGCTTTTGCCAAGGCAAAGGAGCTAGGGTATAAAGCATAGATCCGCAGGAATACAGATGACCGTGTTTAGCATCTCAAGAACCGGAGGGATAGGATGGTATCTATGGTACTATTGAAGAAGATCCTGATGGGATCGGCTATTCTTCTATCCCTTGTCGCCGCAATTCAGGCATCCGGACAGTATCCTGATTCTGGGGCAGCCGGGAAGAACCTCAGCCTCAATGTCCACCTGCTCGACACCGGTCAGGCCCTGGTCGTGGGCTATGTTGATGACCCCAGGGGCCTGATCTTTCTGAGGCCGACCCAGTATACCGACCCGGCTGCGACTCGGTATGCATCCAGATACAGGTATGAAAACGAGACTCATCAGCTGTATGCCTGGACTGACGCACTGACTTTCAAGCAAGGAGATACCTGGAGATTGATGTTTCAATGTCCGGGCTTTTATGCCGAGTATCGCGTCATATTCGACCTTCCAGCCGATTTAGGGCTGGGAAGAATCAATAGCTCTGAGGGGCTGAAATACGTGGTCTCAGCCTCAAATGATTCGTTAACAGTTATTTCTCAGGGATATGATATCAGGAATCCTTCCATAACCATAGAGTACCAGCAGTCTTTAGCAGAAGAGGCATCTCTTGAGGATATCAACGGCAGCAGCTCTAACAATTTTTGGCTGGTCGGGGGCGCCATTTTATTTCTTGTTTTGTTTATCGGATCTGTCTTCACCTTTAAGATGAGATGGCGAAGAAATGAGATGCAACCTGTCAAGAAGGATATGCTTGAAGGCGATCATCTGCCCTGCATTGAGTCCCAGGATACCTCGAAGCCAATAGATGCTGTCAGGTCCCTGGAAGAAATCGAGATTGGCAGTGAGCTGAATGCGGTTTTGGAGACCCTGACCCAGCGGGAGCGCTCGATCATGGATATCCTGATAAAGCATGGCGGCAGAATGACGCAGATGGATATGAGATACGAGACCGGCGTCCCTAAATCAACGCTTACCATGGTTCTGATATCCTTAGAGAAGCGTAATCTCGTAACCAGGAAAGAATGGGGCAGAACGAACATTGTAGAGCTATCAGAAAGGTTCTTTTCGGTAGAAAAACATTCTTGAACATTCTGAACAAAAACATGCCTTCAAAATAAGGTCTTCGTTTTCTGTTCATTCACATTACCCTTTATCTATCGTTCATGCCGGGTAGAGGTCGTCGGGCGGCTCGAAGACGAGCCTTCCAGATGTGGAGGTTTCAGTGGAATAGTGGATAAGGGGCCAAATCCATGCCAATAATGGGCAGGTCCCTTATTTGCTATCACCTCTTGAGACGAAGTGAGCAACTTTGAAGGAGAGTTTGGGAATGAATGGAAAATCTAAGATGAGAGCCTGGATCGGGGTGGCCATGGTCCTAATAGTGCTCTCTGCGATGTGCTTGGTAGCTGCGGCACAGGAGACTGCAGATGAGTGGGTGAAGAAGGGAGATGATCTGATGAATTCAATGGCGTCTGAGTCCTTAACTGAGGCGCTGAACGCATACGACAAAGCTCTTCAAATGGATTCGCAAAATGAGTCTATTTTGCTAAGAAAAACAGTAGTTCTTGATATAATAACAATAGGAACAGCTACAGAGGCGCTTGGTATCGTAGAGAAGAAATTGGAGAATAATCCGCAGGATGCATTGGCCTGGCAGGCAAGAGGTGTAGCACTAAACTACTTGAGCATTGAACAAGAGGCCACCCAATCCTTCGAGAAGGCCATAGAAATATACGATCAAGAGATCCAGAAAGATCCCAAGAACGGCACTGCCTGGTGGTATAAGGCCGAAAATTTAGCGAATCTCCAGAGGTTCGAGGAGGCACTCATTGCTTACGAGAAGGTGATTGAGCTAGACCATCCCAGGAAGGTAGACGCATTGAGCACTAAAGGTGGCATTCTCATGCAGTATGGAAGGCTTGAAGAATCTATCAGTGCCTTAGATAAGGCTACTGAGTTGGATCCAAACCATATCACGTCGTGGTTTACTAAGGGCCAAGCTCTTAAAGAAATGGGACGCAATGCAGAATCAGAGGCCGCCACCGCAAAAGCGAGGGAGCTGGGGTATAAAGGTTGACAGCTTCCTTTTTTATATAATGAAGAAGGATCTGATAATCGTGGCTTTGAAGTATGGGCAGGGTATTCTTAAGGAACCAAGAAAGCTCATAGTTGCTCTTCTTCTGCTAGTCTCCATCGCTCTGACATCTGGACAGGAGTTCGATGGTACGGATGAACAAAAGCTCGACCTAGACATCTACTTATACAATACAGGCAAAACCCTAGTGGCGGGCTACATGGAGGACCCAAAAGGCCTGACATTTCTGAGGACCGCTCAGTACAATGCCCTTTATCCCAATCAATATGTCCCCAGATACAGCTACGATAATGATACTCGCCAGCTATACGCCTGGACAGACGGCCTGACCCGGAAGAATGGGGAGAACTGGAGCCTGGCCTTCACCACCTGGGGACTCTGCAGCCAGTGCCATATCGTCTTCCACTTGCCAGGCGACTTGAGGCTGGGAAGAATCAACAGTTCTAGCGGGCTGAACTACATGATCACCGCCTCCAATGAATCCCTGCTGGTGGATGCTCAGGCACATGGTGTTAAGGATCCTGCCATCACCATCGAGTACCAGCAGCCTTTGGGCAACGAGCCTCTGCAAGACGCATCGGCGAGAGAGGAAGGCCATGGCAGCGGCTCACAAAATCTTCTCATGATTGCTGCTTTTATATTTATCCTGGCTGTTGGATCAGCATTCGCTTTCGTCGTAGGCAGGCGAAGAGAAAGACTGCCGCTCGGCCAGGCAGATCGACCAGATCTGTCGGTTGTAGACCGCCAGCCTGAAGTCAGTGCCCCAGATACGTCGGCAGAGCCTTTGCAGGCTGCGCAGATGGCAGCATCGCAGGATTACGCGTCTTTCGAAGCTGATCCGCCGACCGTTGCAGCTGAGGACGATGCGGAGGATGAGGATGATGCAGGGCCCATTGGGATGCTCCCGGCAGCAGAGGGCCAAAAGAAAGATATCGCAGTCAGCAGCGAGATGAAGGCCGTTATGGACGCTCTGACTCACAGAGAGCGCTCGATCATAGAGGCCCTGATAAAGCACGGCGGCAGAACGACCCAGGCGGAGATAAGATATGAGACCGGCCTGCCCAGATCCTCCCTCACCATGGTTTTGGTATCCCTGGAGAGGCGAAACCTCATAACAAAGAAAGAATGGGGCAGGACCAATGTGATAGAGCTGTCTGAATCGTTCTTTTCCAAAAAGGAACAATCCTGAACATCGATCTGCATCCAAACAAATCTTCATTTACCGTCCATCCACATCGTCTTTTATCTATCGTTCATGCCCAGTGGGGATCGCCGGGCGGCTCGAATGAGAGACGCCCGCTGAAGAAATAAAGTGAGCGAAACAGGAGAGTTTGGGAATGAATGCAAAAAGAGTGAATACAAAAAAGATGAAGGCCTGGACTGGGATTGCCATGGTCCTGGCCGTATTCTCTGCGCTGTGTCTGGCTGCGGCGGCGGAGGATAACACGCCCGTTGCTTGGATTAAAAGAGGTATAGAATTATCCAGTAACGAATCCTATGAGGAGGCCACCCAAGCCTTCGACAGAGCACTTGAGCAGGACCCTCAGAATCTCAATGCATGGCTTTTCAAGAGCATGGCACTGACGAGTCTGGGCACAAAGATCGCTTTGGAAAATAAGAACCTGGGCATAAAAGACCGTGAAGCCTCTGGCATGACGGCCTTTGATAAAGCTATTGAGGCACATGAAAGGGCTATAGAAATCGCCCCAGAGAATGCCACAGTCTGGACCTACAAGGCCAACAACCTTGCTAAAATCGGCTCATTCACAGATAACCTTAGCATATTAAACGAATCCCTGCAGGCCTTCGACAAAGCCCTGGAGCTGAATCCCGAGGATGCCGATGCCTGGCATGGTAAAGGTATTGCCTTGGTTTACATAAGCCAGACGAGAGAGGATACAAGCAGATATGAAGAGGCCCTTCGGTACATCGACCGGGCTCTAGAGATAGACCCGCAGACGGCAGGAGCACTGGAGAACAAGGCAGGCATCCTCTCCGAATTAGGAAGACAAAATGAATCTGATAAATTATATAGCGAAGCTCTTGAGCTTTATAACACCAGTATTGAAACTGAAAAATCGACTGAGGATCTGGTGGAGGCTTGGCTTTCAAAGGGCTTCATTCTGCAAGCTCAGGGCAAATATGAGGATGCTGTCAAGGCACTGGGTAATGCTACTGATGCCGATCCGATGAACGGATTGGCCTGGAAGGTCAAAGGAGTTCTCTTGTGGAGGGAGTTGAAAGAATATGATGATGCCGTAAATGCTTTCGATAAAGCCCTGCAAATTAATCCCAAAGACCCTCTGACCTGGATGAATAAAGGCGATGCTCTAAAAGCGCTGGGCCGCCAGGCCGAAGCGGATGAAGCCTACGCCAAGGCCCGGGAGCTGGGGTATCAAGGTTAAGCCCCTTCCCATTTTTTTTATAAGAAAGAATTATCGGGATGAGTCTAAGAAATCAGAAGGAAGCGGGGCATGGTAATCCTTGACGAATGGCACAAACTATAAGAAAAGTGAGAAGATCTATCAAACGCAGCCTCTAACTCATCTCAAGGCTTGGAAGGGTAAAATGAGATCGGTCGCGCTGCTAAGAATGTTAGTGAGAGCAAGCCTCCTTTTGATCCTGGCCTCCATGGCCATGGCATCGGCTACCGGTCAGGATTTCGACAGCGAGGTCGCTGGGAAGAATCTCAGCCTCGATGTCTACTTGTATGATAGCGGCAAGGCCCTGGTTGCAGGCTATGCGGATAGCATAGAGGGCCTTACCTTTCTGGAGCCTGCTCGCTATGCTCCGGACAATACCGCTCAGTACACCTCCAAGTACAGGTTTGACAATCAGCTTTATGCCTGGACTGATGCTTTGACCTCGAAGCAAAGAGAGAACTGGAGCCTGATGTTCTCTTGCGACGGTTTTTATAACGAGTACCATGTCATCTTTCACCTTCCGAACAGCTCGAAGCTGGGCAGGATCAACAGCTCTAAGGGACTGAGTTATCTGGTATCTACCTCAAACGACTCTTTGATAGTGGAATCTCATGGGTACGGAGTCTATGAACCAGCGATCTCAATAGAGTATCGACAGCACATGGAGCCAGAGGGCAATGAGCAAGAGGGCATAACAGGAAATACAGGCAATATTAGTAGTAATCTAGATAGCTCAAACGGTGATAATAGCGACCTTAGCCAGGCCTATCTTCTTCTGATTCTGCTCGTAGCTTTAGCAATAGGCAGCCTGATTATTTTCATTGTCCGACGCAGAGCAGTTTCACCTAACGCTGAGTCGTCGATCCCTGAAGCAGAAGATCTTCCCGACGATGATCAGGCCCTCGATGCCTTATCAACTGAATCTGATCAACCGGAGGCCTCTGAGGAAGATGTTGAACCCGAAGAGATGCCTTCGCTCGAAGAAGGGCCGAAGAAGGAGATCGCAGTCAGCAGCGAGATGATGGCGGTCATGGATGCTCTGACTCCTCGAGAGCGTTCTATAGTTGAGGCATTGATCAAACGCGGCGGCAGGATGACCCAGGCGGAGATAAGATATGAGACCAACCTCCCCAGATCCACGCTCACCACGATACTGGTCTCACTGGAGAGACGAAACCTCATAACAAAGAAAGAATGGGGCAGGACCAATGTAATAGAGTTATCGGAAAGGTTCCTTTCCGTCCAGGAGCGCTCCTCCTGAGATTATCCTGGTTTTCCAGAATCGCGGGATTATCCTGCCATCTCAACTCCCACTGGCTCCGGCTCGTTGATTTAGGTATAACGATATGAGAGAAATTTATGAATATATCATATGGCTCTCTCATGCCGAGAGTTCTTAAAAAAAGCTAATAAGATTTATTCTCTATGCAAATTATTCATATTTCATTTTGTCTATTGTTTAAAACGAGCAAATGAGCAGTATTAATGGATGCATACTGTTAATAAGTTTAAAACTTAACACTCGCAAGGTTTATATTCGTTAACTGTCGTAATCCGACAAATGCCGAAAAAGAATTCGGCGGTTCAATGAGTTAGATAGCCGGAAAATGGCTGCCTTATAGCGATTAGATCCTTTTCATCAATAGAAGTGGATCGATGAAAGAGGGCGATGTGAATGAATTCAAAGAGAAGATCCACAACGGATCAATTGATACTGCATTCCCTGGGGAAAGACACAGATGCGGCTGCGGCATTTTTCCAGGCAAAAGAGCTGGGGTATCAGGAATGACTCCCTCACTTTTTCTGAGAATAATGGAGGTTTGCAAATGAAAACAGGATTTGTCGTTGCATTGTTGGCGATAGCTATGCTCTGCGCCTCTGCTATGGCGCAGGAGGATACAGCAAATGACTGGTATAAAAAAGGCCAGAGCTTGATTGCCACTGGATTCGGATACAACATCGATGAGGCTTTAGAGGCGTTCGATAATGCCATTCAAATCGAACCTCAAAATATCGATGCCTGGCTTGGCAAGGCCAAAAGCCTGGCCTATATGGACGAGAAGAACGAGTCGCTTGAGGCATTCAGGAATATCCTAAATCTAACCAACGAGACCATAAAGGAGAATCCAGAAGATACAAGCGCCTGGCAGAGCAAAGGAATCGCCCTGGCAAGCCTTGGCAGAGAGGCAGAGGCCACAGATGCTTTTGAAAGATCCATTGAACTGCTCAACCAGAGCCTCCTGAACGATCCAAAAGATGCCGAAGCCTGGTGGCTGAAGGCCGAGAATCTGGAATTATTGGGCAGGAGCGATTCTGCGCTTGAGGCTTACGATAAGGTCATAGAGCTGAACTCCTCTGAGGCTGTGGGGGCATGGATCCGTAAGTCAGACATCTTCTATGGACAGCCGGGAGGCTATAACCAGTCACAGGACGCCTTCGGCAAAGCGGTCGACCTGATGGAGGTCAACTCCACCAGCTTCATCTCCTTTTGGTATCCTGAAGGAGATCATACCATAATCCTGAACGAGTGGATGATCGACGGCCAGATAGTCAGAGTGGACTTTGGAAGATACAACAGATCCATTCAGGCATACGATGACCTGGTCCAGACCCGCACCAAATCCGGTCTCTTTGCCGCCTGGCAGAACAAGGGCAGAGCCATCACTCCCCTTGATACGACTCTAGGAAAGCCAAGCGAGTATCTTTTAGGATCGAGCCCCAACTGGGTGGTCTACAACTTCTCCAGTGCCGATTTTCCCGTCATTAACGGCTCAGCTGATTTGCAGGAGGGCTCATTCGAGGATAACAGCGCAGAGGACTGGTTCAACAGGGGCCAGGAGCTGCAAAGAAACGATTCTCATGAAGAGGCCCTCCAGGCTTTCGATAAAGCCATTGAGATCAATCAATCGTACGCCTTCGCCTGGGGTGGCAAGGGATATGTTCTCTACAACATGGGCAGGTACGAGGAGGCAATAGCCGCCTGGGACAGAGCCATTGAGCTTGAGCCTGATGAGTTTTACTCAGGCAGCAAATGGGAGATGAAGGGAAAAGTCCTGGCGATCCTTGGCAGGAACGAGGAGAGTGCTCAGGCTTACGAAAGAGCGCTTGAGCTTGCGGATAAGGCTGTGACTGAGTACAAGACCTCAACAGACCTGAACCTCTCCGCTGCCTGGGGCTTTAAAGGACAGCTCCTCGACGACCAGGGAAGGTACGTAGAGGCTCTAGAGGCAGTGGCCAACTCCTCGAAGGCAAATCCAGAGGACGCATTTGCCTGGGCCGTCATGGGAGACATTCTGGCAGACCGTCTTGGCAGGTACAACGAATCAATCGAGTCTTACAATAAATCTCTGGAGATTGACCCGAAGAACATAGGAGCCCTGAGAGGAGAGGGATATGCTCTCGCAAGCCTTGGCAGGTACGAGGAGGCCCTAGAGTACTATAACAGGGCTCTGGAGATCGATTCTCGGTTTGCCAGAGCCTGGCAAGGCTTAGGAGATGCCCTCAGGAACATGGGCATGTACAACGAATCAATCCAGGCTTATGACAGGGCAATTGCGGAGATGCCGCAACAGCCACAATATGCCTTGATTGGAAAGGGCATGGCCCTCGACAGCCTGGGCAGATATGACGAAGCACAAGAGGATTACGAGCAAGCCCTGAAGGATTACGATGATGTCATCAAAAAGAATCCGAGAAATGCCCAGGTCATGTACAATCAGGGCAATGCCCTCCGGGGACTGCAGAGACACAACGAATCTCTGCAGGCATACGACAGAGCCATTGAGCTGAATCCGGGATATATCGATGCCTGGCGCGGCAAGGCCATTGTGCTTCGAGCTCTTGGCGGCAATGCCGAGGCAGAGGAGGCTTCCGCAAAAGCCATGGATCTGGGATACATGTCTGGAATGGTGACGGCGGTTGCCGGAAGCGGTCTCATTGTCGCCGAAAGGGCAGAGATGATGCCTGAGGCTGAGGAAACGGGGCCTCGAAGATGAGCCCCAATCTTTTTGCAGGGCTAAAGAAGGTTTGTAAATGAAAGCGAGGCTCATAGTTGTATTATTAGCGATAGCGATATTCTGTGTCTGTGCTATGATAGTTCCATCCTATGCTTTGTCAAAGTGTGGAGATTGCGATGATAAAAATCCCTGCACGAAGGATTACTGTGGGCCAAATGGCTGCGTCCATGAGCCGATAGACTGTGACATTGAAATAACCAGTCCCCCAGAGGTTACCGGTCCCGGCATAACCAGTCCCCCAGAGGTCACGAGTCCCGGCATAACCAGTCCCCCAGATATCACTAGTCCCGGCATAGCCAATCCCCCCGAGGTCACCAGTCCCAGCATAGCCAATCCTCCGGAGGTCACCAGTCCCGGCATAACCAATCCCCCCGAGGTCACCAGTCCCGGCATAGCCAATCCCCCGGAGGTCACCAGTCCCGGCATAACCAATCCTCTGGAGATCACCAGTCCCAGCATAACCAATCCTCTGGAGATCACCAGTCCCAGCATAACCAATCCTCCGGATATCACTAGTCCCGGCATAACCAGTCCCTCCGAGCTCACCAGTCCTGGCATAGCCAATCCTCCGGAGGTCACCAGTCCCGGCATAACCAATCCCCCCGAGGTCACCAGTCCCGGCATAACCAATCCCCCCGAGGTCACCAGTCCCGGCATAACCAGTCCCTCCGAGGTCACCAGTCCCGGCATAACCAATCCTCTGGAAGTCACGGGTCCCGACATAACCAATCCTCCGGATATCACTAGTCCCGAAACCGCCAACATCCAAGCTACAAATAGTTCCCAAACGAATACAAGTGGAACCAGGGTAACAGGCTTTCCGATAAATAGCAGTGAATCGGTGGAATCCGGGAACTATCTAGCTAGCAATGCTTCAAAGACAACTGGGATTATTGAAATAAATGTGGCATCAAATAATTCAAGCATAAATGACCCGACTAGAGATGCAGAATTTGGAGTCATTAATTCCACAGAATCCGGCAATCAGAATACGGGAATTCTGCCAAATATGAACGCTAATACTTCCTTCATAGAATCAATGCCGACACAAGGGAATTCATCAATTCTGCAAAGCTCAGAAATCTCCATGAACAGCACCAATGAATCCATTACTGGAAATGAGTCCTCTGCCCTCCTTCATTTCTGTGATGATGGCAATGCCTGCACTGCAGATGCCTGGAATGGAAAAGAATGCGTTCATACTCCCGTAAACTGCGATGATGACAATCCCTGCACAATCGATTCCTGCGAGAATGGGGTATGCGCTCATAAGCAGAAAGACTGCGATGATCAAAACGAGAGCACAATAGACTATTGTTTGAATGGAGTGTGCGTCCATTCTTCAAAGAAATGCGATGACGGCAACGCTTGTACCATCGATACATGGAATGGAAACGAATGCGTTCACACCCCAGGAAATTGCGATGATGGCAATGCTTGCACCGCCGACTCCTGCGAGAACGGGACATGTACTCATAGGCAAAAGAACTGCAATGACGGCAATCCTTGCACTGCCGACTCTTGTGTGAATGGAGAATGCACTCATAGCCAAAAGAACTGCAATGACGGCAATCCTTGCACTGTCGACTCCTGTGTGAATGGAGAATGCTACCATAAGGGAAAGAACTGCGATGACGGCAATGCTTGCACTATCGATGCCTGTGACGGCCGGGGCAAATGTATGCATCTGCGGAGGAACTGCGATGATGGGAATCCCTGCACAATCGATGAGTGTGATCCGTATTGGGGGTGCTCTCATACACCCGTGGTCTGTGGAGCTGGAAAGAGGTGTGTGAACGGCGTTTGTCAGACGATTTCCTCACCTCGGGCTGCCCCGAGCAGCTACACGATTCCACCCGGATCATCCATAAATCTGCCCTGGGGAACGGCAGTCACAGCCATCGGCTCTGCAAAGGTAGAGAATGGAGTTACATATGTTGCCGGACAGCCCCTTATATTCTCAAGACAGCTCGGCTACGATCAGGCCGCTCTTGCAGCCCAGGGAATAAGTCAGGCAGCTGGGAGCGCCGAGATGGTGGGCCTCGCCTGGCAGAGCAATCCCTTCAGCGTTACCCTGATCAAGCCTGATGGGAGCAAGCTTTTCCCGGATAGCGACCGTCAGAATATAAAACACGTCACTGGCACGAACTACGACTATTACTTCCTCAGAAATCCCGCAAAGGGTATATGGAATATCGAGATCAGGCCCATAAATCCGGGAAGCAGAGGAGAGAGCTTCTCATTGATCACGGGACTTGTGTCAGGAGCCGCTTTCGACCAATGAAGGAGGTTTGTAAATGAAAGAGATATCTGCTATCGTAATGCTAACGATAGCTATGCTCTGCGCCTCTGCTATGGCGGAGAGTATGTCGGTTAATCAGACTGGAATAAGTGGGAACATATCGGAACGCAATCCCTTCCAGGATGTCGTTCAGGGATATGACCACGCCCTGCAGCTGGACCCCGGAAATGCCAGTGCCTGGTTGGGCAAGGCCCAGGTATCTCAAATTCTGGGAAATCAGATTGAATCTCGGGAATATTTCCAGAAGGCTCTCGATGCGACCAATGGGACCTTGAAGGATGATTCTCAGGATGCGAAAGCCTGGCAGGCAATGGGTGTAGCTCTGGCCGGCCTTGCCAGAAATGAGGAGGCAATAGGTGCCCTGGAAAGGTCAATAGAGATTTCAGACCAGAGGCTGGAGGAGAATCCGGAAGATATAGATTCGTTGTGGCAAAAAGCTGTAAGCTACGAGGCTCTGTACATGGATTATGCTGCCATCAAGGCATATGAAAAAGTCATAGAGCTGAACTCCAGCAAATCGGTGGGTGCCTGGATCAGGATAGCCGACATACTCTTCGCAAAAGCTAACGGCTATAACGAATCGGTGGAAGCCTTCAATGAAGCAATTAGACTGATGCCTGACAATGCCAGCTGGGCAGGGGGTGTTGTCTCAGATCAAGGGAACTCTATTCTACGTACGGACGTCTGGCGGGATGATGATAAGATCCTCAGAGTAACCATCGGCAGCTATAACAAGTCTACAAAGAAATTTGATTTCATCCAGCAGATTGTTTCAAGGCCGGCTTCCACCTGGTTGTTCAGAGACAACAGTATTGGCTTTTTACAGACAAGAGCCGAATTTGCAGCTTTAGCTGCCAATAGAATGCAGGAAAAAACTGATGGCTGGTATAAAACGAGTCAGGAACTTTTCAAGAAGGCATCATATGAAGAATCTGTCGAAGCCCTCAACAGGGCCATTGAGCTTGATCCCCAAAATGCTACGCTCTGGGACGCTAAAGCCTCAAGCCTCGGCATTGCAGCCTCCTTTGACGGCAACCGCAGCCAGTACAACGAATCACTCAAGGCGCAGGACAAAGCCATTGAACTGGATCCAGGAAACTCCACATTGCATATTCACAAAGGCTTTTTCATCGCCAACCTGGCCGATTTGAGCGGGCACAAGAATGAGAGCCTGTACGAAGAAGCCATCAAGGAGTTTGATAAGGCCCTTGAGCTTGACCCGATGAATGAGGAAGCTTGGACCTACAAGGCATCAGTTCTCGATACTAGGCTGAACAAATCTGCGGAGGCCCTGCTCGCCTACGACAAAGCCATCGAGCTTGATGGCGAAAATGCCGTTGACAATGAATCGCTGAGCAGTGCCTGGATCGGCAAGGGAACGGTCCTGTCAAAGCTGGGAAGGTATAACGAGTCCTTCGGGGCCTTCGATAAAGCCATTGAGCTGAACCTGCAAGCCTCCGCCTTTGTCTGGCTCGCAAAGGGCGATGCCCTCAACCAGTCGGGAAGATATGAAGAGGCCGCTTTTGCATACGATAAAGTCGTTGAACAGAATCCCGACTCCTCGCAGGCGCTGATAGCTCACGCTTACGGCAGCAAGGGAGATGCGCTAAGCGCCTGGGGAAAATACGATGAGGCGGTCATTGCCTACGATAATGCCATCGAGAACTACCCGTCGGAGCCTATGGGTGCACAGACCTGGCACAAAAAGGGCATTGCTCTCCAGGCGCTGGGCCGCACATCAGACGCAGATGCCGCCTTCGCAAAGGCAAAGGAGCTGGGATACGAAAAGTGATTCCTTAATAATTTTTATTGCATCGAAAATGGGTGATTGAATTGAACAAACGTCGAGTGGGGAAAAGACACAAATGCAGAGGGCTGTGGGCTGTTGCTCTGGGCATGCTGGCTGTCGCAGGACTATGTGCTTGTGTCACTGCACAGGAAAATACCACAGACTATTGGATGGACAAGGCTGAAGGGCTGACGCACAACGGCTCCTTCGAAGAGGCCATCTCAGCATTGGACGAGGCTCTGAATATAGAGCCTGAAAATGAGACCGTCCTGATCCGCAAGGCTTGGTATCTAAGCGTAGTTGGCATGGCGAATGAGTCGGCCAAGGAATACGAGAGGGCTCTCTCCTTTCTGGATGAGGACTTGAAGAAGAATGCGAGCGATGCCGAGGCCTGGGAAAAAAAGGCCAGTGCCTTGAACAGTCTGAACAGGAACGAAGAATCCATCAAGGCATATGAGAAGGCACTGGAAGTCTTCGACCAGAGAATAGAGAGGAACCAGTTGGATGCAGACGCCTGGATGGGCAGGGCCAATGTTCTCCTGAACCTAGGTCGATGGGATGAGGCCCATGAGGCCTACGATGAAGTCACTGAACTCAAGCCGCAGGATTACAATGTCTGGTGGAGAAAGGCTGAGGTTATAAGCGGCATAGGGGACATCAATGAGTCGGTTGAAGCATACGATCGAGCCATCGGCCTGATACCTGCCAACGATACAGATGAGCTTGCCCTGGCTTATGCCTCCAAGAGCGAGAACCTGGCCTCTGTGGACAGATGGGAAGATGCCCTGGAGGCGGTCAATAAGTCTTTGGAGCTAAATCCCAGGAGCAGCACTTGGTGGCATTTCAAGGCATTTATTTTAACAGAGCTTGATCGAAAGGAAGAAGCTCTGGCAGCCTTCAATGAGGCCATCGGGCAGAATCCGGAGGATATCGGCAACTGGCAGTGGAAGGCCAGCCTTCTCGTCGAGATGAAGAGGTACAACGAGTCCTTGGAGGCCTATGATAAAGCAATCGAGCTGGCAGCAGAGAACAACACCGAAGAGCTGGCACAGACCTGGTTCTCCAAAGCATCAGCCTTGAACAAGACAGGCAGGAATGAGGAGGCAACAGATGCCTTCCAGAGGTCCCTGAAGCTTTATGATGAAGCGATAGCAGAGAACCCGGGCGATGTCAGCCTCCTGGAGGCGAAAGGCCGAGTGCTCTTCAATCTGGAAAGGTACGATGAGGCCATAGCCATCTATGACCATATCCTTGAAACCACTCCGAGCGTCGAGCCAAGATTAACTCACATAACCACATGGATTGCCAGGGGAGATGCTCTCAGAGCTTTGGGCAGGAATGAGGAGGCTCTGGAGGAGTACAACAAGGCCATAGATATGAGCCCCAATTTCAGCACAGCCTGGCACGGGCTGGGAGAGGCGCAGAGGGCGCTGGGCCAAACCCACAACGCGAGCATGTCGCTTCTAGTGGCACAGAAGCTGGGGTATGAGGAATGACCATAGCATTTTTGTAAAGTTAATGGGGGTTTGTGAATGAAAGCAAGATTTGCCATCGCGTTGTTAACGGTAGCCATGCTCTGCGCCTGTGCCCTAGCGCAGGAGGACAGCGCAGAGGACTGGTTTGACATGGGCAGGAATGAGGAGGCAATAAGCGCCTTCGACGAGGGCCTGAAGACGGACCCGCAGAATGCCTCTGCCTGGCATCATAGGGGAATGGCCCTGGCGGGCATGGGCCACGGAGCGGAGGCTAACCAGTCAATTCAGAAGGCCATGGAGCTCATAGACCAGAGGCTCCAGGAGAACCCTGAAGACCAGGAGGCCTTATGGCTGAGGGCAGAGGAGATGGATCTCTTTGGGAAGAGCGAGGAAGCACTGGAGGCCTACGGTCGGGTGGCAGAGTTGAACTCATCCCACGCTCTGGAAGCCTGGATAAGGGAGTCAGATATCCTGGCGGCTCAGGGCAGGTACAACCAATCGGTAGAGTCCTTCAGCAGGGCAATGGCTCTGGTTCCCGCTAACAAATCCGAGTCGCAGTTAGGATTCCAGCGGCGGAGCGAGAACACCTTTATATTCACAAAAGCCTGGCTCATTAACGGCCAGATCCACAGGGTCTCTATCGGATTGTACAATATCTCCTCAAAGTCCTTCGATGAGATAGAGCAGATCAACTCCGATTATATTGCAGCCTTGCAGCTAAAAGGCAAGGCGGTTGATCCAGGCAGACATGGAGGCTCACTCATGGGGTCAAGCCTTAATTGGGAAATGTACACCTTCAACCAGCCAAAAGCGCAGCCTCAGGCCTGGCCTCCCTGCCTGACCATAACCAAAATCAATCCCAAGGAAGACGATTTCATCGATATCGCCGACAACCTGAAGGAGGCCGTCAGTCTCCAGAACTGGAGCCTGGAGATTCAGGGATCAAAAGTATCGCTGCCGGAATATTCCCTTCTGCCAGGGAAAGCCGTCAGGGTTCACCTGAGAAGCGGCCAGGAGAATGAGACAGACCTATTCCTGGACAGCAATCTGGGGCTGAATGACACTGTCGGAAGCGTCTCCCTGAGAGACGGCTCAGGAGCGAAAGTAGCCTCATTGGACTACTGGACCAAGCTGGATGGTTCGATCGCTCACCAGGTCACTCACTACTCAGGCACAGCTGAAAACGATCTTGAGTATCCAGGGACTGGTTATCAGGGGAAGATGGTGCAGAAGGCAGCGGGTGTTGGTCCTTTTATCGCCGAGAGGACGGAGATCGGGCCGGAGTTAGCTCATAATCATAGTAACAAAGATGAGCTGCAGGAGAACACTGCTGACGACTGGTATAAAAAAGGAACTGAGCTTTTTGAAAACGACTCTTTGGAGGAGTCGGTATTGGCCATGGAGAGGGTCATACAGCTGGATCCCGAGAACTCCAGTGCCTGGCTAAGCATCGCCATAACCTTGGGAATAATGGGCAATGGTAGCGAGTCATCAAAGGCCTATGAGAAGGCTCTGAATCTCATTGACAATGATCTGAAGAAGAACCCTCAGGATGCCAGAGCATGGGAGGCCAAAAGTGATGCCTTGATCGGCCTGGGAAGACAAGAGGAATCGCTCGATGCCATTGAGAAGGCCCTGGAGATTCTCAACCTGAGCACAGAGAGGAATCCGAAAGATGGAGAAGCCTGGTGGTCCAAGGCCAACGTACTTTATGGGATTGGTAGAAGTGACGAGGCTCTGCAGGCTTACGAGAAGGTCATAGAGCTGAACCATACGCCGAGGCTGGCAGATGCCCTGTTAATTAAGGGATATGACTTCGCTATCAAAGGCAATTACGATGAGTTCAAGGAAACCTTCAACCAGGCTATTGGGCTGATACCTGCTAGCGATACTGCAAAGCTTGCTCGAACATGGAATAGCGCAGGCTTTGCCCTCGCGGAATTAGGCAAGGAAGAGGAGGCATTCGAAGCATTTGAAAAGTATGCTCAATTAAGCCCCGGAGACAGGCACAGTTGGCGCATGAAAGGCGATATGGCCTCCGAGCTAGGCAGATACAACGTATCCATTGAGGCTTACGATCAGGCCCTTCGGATAGATCCCAAATGGGCTGAAGTCTGGTACAAAAAAGGAAATGCTTTGGCTAAAATGGATAACCATAATGATGCCTTGAAGGCGTTTGAGAAGGCTGTGGAGATCTCTGATGAGGTTATCCAGAAAGATGCAGGCAATGCCAGCGGCATTTGTATCATAAAAGGCTATGCCCTCATCAAACTAAACAGGTACGATGAGGCCATAGAAGCCTTAGACAGGGCACTGGAGATCGCTCCATCTTCTGTTCCAGTATTCCCTGCTGAGGCCTGGAATGGCAAAGGCGATATTCTGCTAGCGTTAGGGAAGAACGAGGACGCTCTAGAGGCTTACAACAAATCCATCGAGTTCAATCCGGCATTTGGCCGTGCTTGGCATGGCAAGGGATTGGCACAGAGCGCCCTCGGCCAGTTCTCTGAAGCCGACCTATCTTTTCGTGTGGCCAGGAAGTTAGGGTATCAGGAATAATCCGGGCTATTTTTTTGAAAAACATGATTGCCGCTCAAACATGAGCAATAAAAACAGGAGATGTGGGTGAAAAAATGAAACGAAAAAAGACATTAGACGCCAAGAAGCCATCGATGATAGTAGTAGGAGTAAGATTTGCTCTCGCTATGATTTCGCTGGCCATACTCTGCATCGGCGCTGTAGCGGAAGACGAGAAGAGCGCAAATTACTGGTATGAAAAGAGCCTGGATCTTTACAACAACGGATCTCTCGAAGAATCACTTCAGGCGGTCGATAAGGCCATAGAGCTCGATCCCGAGAACGCCACCCTCTGGGCTTACAAAGCCTCCGGCCTGAACTTAGCCGGGGTGATCACTCAGAACCAGAGCAGATTCGATGAGTCCCTCCAGGTTTACGACAGGGCCATCGAGCTTGATCCAGAGAACACTACCTACCTGTTGTGGAAGGGTTTTGCCTTGCGACAGGCTGTCAACGGGCTGCGCGGCCAGGAGCGCATTCAGATCTTTGAAGAGGCAATAGAGACCTTCGACAGAGCTTTGGAGATTGATCCTAAATTTGCAGAGGCCTGGGCAGGCAAGGGAGTGATCTGCGACGATCTGGCCACGTTCAACAACGACTCCGCCAGGTACAACGATTCTTTAGCTGCATATGATAAGGCCATCGAGCTTGCACCCACCAACGATAGCAGAAACCTGGCTCAGGCTTACGAAGGAAAGGCTGTCGCTCTCTCCCATATGGGCCAGGATCTGGCAGCCAGAGGCCAGATTGAGGAATCCAGGGCTGTGCTGAAGGAGGCCGTAAAGAACTACGACAAGGTCATCGACCTGGATCCGGATTTCGTGGGCCAGGAGGCCCAGCAGAATCGAGCGGGAGTACTGAAAGAGCTGGGGAGACGCGATGAAGCCGCTGCAGGATACGAGAAGGCAATAGAGCAACTGAACAGAAGCATCGAAGTGAATCTCAATAACTCTGGTGCCTGGGTTAACAAAGCAATTCTGTTCCAGGAGCAGGGCAGGTATGAGGAGGCAATTACAGCTCTAAACAATGCCACGAAAATAACTCCGGAGTATGTGATGGCCTGGGAGATGATGGGCGAGATTCTGTCCAATGATCTGGGCAGATATGATGAGTCCATAGAGGCCTACGACCGCGCCCTGCAGCTGGACCCATCCGATGCCCGAGCCTGGACCAGCAAGGGCCATGCTCTCAGGAGCTTAGGCAGGAACCGAGAGGCTGTTTTAGCTTACGACCGGGCCCTAAAGATCGATCCCAATCGTGCAACGGCCTGGTCGGGTAAAGGTGCAGCCTTAAGAGACCAGGGCAGATATAACGAATCTGTTCAGGCCTACGATGAGGTCCTCCGTGCTGTTGAACGGGACCCGACATACAGATACTCCTCTGCCGCTTTGGCAGTTGCGGATGCGTGGCTTGGGAAGTCCAAGGCCGAGTCTCTGATGGGCCCAGATAAAGCTGAAGAGGCGGCCATAGCCTACAACGAATCTCTTCAGGCTTACGAGAAGGCCATTCAGATCGATCCGGAGTCGGCCAGGGCCTGGATTGGCAGGGGCAATGCCCTGCTGAGCCTGGAAAAATATAGCGACTCCACGGAGGCCTACGAGAGAGCAGTCGAGGTTTTGAACGACAGCCTTGAAGAAGATCCCGAAGATGCTGAAGCCTGGTGGCTGAAGGCCGAAAGCCTGGACAACCTTGGCAGGAGCGATGAAGCGCTACAGGCTTACGATAGGGTCATCGAGCTGAATTCCTCGAAGGCAATTGGTGCCTGGATAAGGAAATCAGACATCTTCGTCTCCTTGGGCAGATATAACGAGTCAGTGGAAGCCTTTGACGGCGCTCTCAATCTGCTGCCAACCAAAGATAAGCAGAGCATCATGGGCCTGTGGTGGGCAAAAGGTACGGACATCTACCATAATGCCTGGATTGCAGACGGTCAGATTGTCAGGACCACCTCAGCATGGCGCAACCAGTCCACAGGAGCCATCGAGAATATCATGATGGTCAACTCGGACTTCACCGCAGCCTGGCAGAGGCCGACCAGTGGCAAAGGCTTCTCGCCCGAGGAAAAGCCTCTGGGCAGGCATGATGAGGCGCTGCAGGCCTTGAGCACCAACTGGGCGGATTATGGCTTCCCCAATTCTAAAGAGACTGCACAGGTGAAAATTGCAGATGATTGGGTTCAAACTGGCAGGGCTCTATTCAGGAGCCAATCCTTTGAAGGAGCAGCTGAGGCTTATGAAAAGGCCATTGGGGCTGCGGGCTCGAATAAAACTCTGCTGGCAGAAGCCTGGAAGGGCAAAGGAGAGGCATTCCTTGTGCTGTCGGGCAGTGAAAAAAGCCCTGGAAAGAGGGAAGAGGCCAATGAAAGCCTCGAAAAAGCCCTGGACTACTACGATGAGGTATTGGAGATATATCCAGAGAATGCTGGAGCCTGGCTCAACAAAAGCTTTATTCTCAGGTGGATGGGCAGGACCGGCGAGGCGCTCGATGCCGCAGATCGGGCAGTTGAGCTGAATCCCGAGAATATCGATTTTCACTGGCAGAGGGCGGAGCTTCTCTCTATGCTTGGTAGGTACAACGAGTCCGACAAGGCTTTTGATGAAACCATTGAGATGATCCCAGCCAATTCAAGCCGAAAATTAGCAGAGGTCTGGACCTTCAAGGGCATTAACTTCATGGGGCAGAACAATAGCGAAGAGGCCTTGAAGGCATTTGTGAAGGTCACAGAGCTTGATCCCCAAGAGCCGGCAGGCTGGCTTTATAAGGGAGAAGTCTTGAAGGCGCTGGGCCGACAGGCCGAGGCGGACGAGGCCTGTGCCAGGGCAGGGGAGTTGGATAACCATTTTCGCAGCCTGCTAACCGCGGAGGAGGAAGCGAACGAGGCTTCCACCAGGGTTGTGGATCTGGGGTACAACGTCCAGAAGGAGAGCGACGCTAAGCCTTCTTCAACCCCTAAAATGCTGGCCATCACCAGGATTATGGTCACAGGCGAGGACGAGTTCGTGGTAGTAGCCAACAGCCGAGCAGCTGCCCAGAGCCTCAACGGCTGGACTCTTGATGTCATTGACGGTAGGAACGGCAGCAGGAACCAGTCCGTAACTCTGCCTGATTTCATAATTGATCCTGACGAGAGGACAAATATCCATCTTGGCAAGGGCGAGAGCAACGAGACGGATGTCTTCTTGAACAGCGCCATCACCCTTAACGATACTGCGGGAAACATCACCCTGAAAGATGATACCGGAATGATTGTGGCCTCCTTCGAGTATAGGGTTGAGCCCGATGGCTCTATCACAGGCATAATGACCGCAGAGGGCGAGTTCAGCTATCCATCGTCGGGCCAAAACGAGGTGAAGATGGTGGTGAGAGAAACCGGAAGCGGCCCTTATGTCACCGAGAGGACTGAGTACGAACCTGAGGCAGCTAACTACAGCTGGATCAGAAACACTTCCCTGGAGAGGAGCGGAAAGGAGATGCTTTGATGGAGCCACTGAGTCAAGAATCAGCGGCAAGAGTCGTTTTTCTGCCGCTATCCTTGATGCTACTGTCATTGGTGATGATAACAGGCCTCTCAAGCCTATCCCTGGCAGAGGATCCTGCTATTGCCGCCCAGCCTCCGAACCTGGAGGGGATCTGGACGATTAACCTGGGCAGCGAGCAGGTCACCATGATGATCCGCCAGCATGAAAGCCGTTTGATAGGAGCCTGCACGGGAAGCGACTCTGGACCCTGGAATGCGGTGGTAATGGGCTCGCTTGCCAGAAATGAGGTTGAACTCCAGACTCGATCTATTCGCAGCGGCAGCGGGCTCATTGTGGAGACGGCGATATTTGGAGACGCAGACGGCGAGACCATTCGAGGCAGCTTCCTGCGAGGAGATAGCCAGGGGAAGGTCTCCAGCGGAGAAGCTACAGGGTTCAAGATCAATCCTGATACATCACAATACAGACCTGCAGCCACAATTCTTGCAGACGCAATTGTGCCCTCGAGTATGAATACGGAGACGATAGACGAATCCAGGGATAAAGCCGAGGACCAACAAGCTTCCGGGGCGGACAAGAGCCGGTTTGTGGATGTCAAGTCCCAAACGGACAGGGTCTTTTACCTGGGATGGGCCTGGACTCCTGGAGAGGCCAGCGATAAGGCGGCTGTGAAAAATCAGATCTGAACGTCGTCTGAAATTTTTTTGTTGCATCGAAAAGAGGTGAATGAATTGAACAAATGTCGAGTGGGGAAAAGACATAAAAACAGCAGGCTGTGGGCCGTTGCCCTGGGCCTGCTGGCACTGGTAACATTATGCGTTTCTGCTGCAGCACAGGAGAATACAGCAAAATACTGGATAGCAAAAGGAGACGACCTGTTTTTTAATAAAAGCAACCCTCTAGAGGCCCTGGAATCGTATGAAAAAGCCATCCAGATAAATCCTGACAATATGACCGCATGGAATGGAAAATCTATGGTTCTCGACACTTTAAGCGTACAGACTTATAGTAAAATTCTCAATTTGAGTGAGACAAAATTAGCCAAAAATCCCCAAGATATCGAGGCTTTGCAGACTAGTGCGATGGCATTGGCAAGTTTGGGGAATCAAGAAGAATCCAACCAGTTCCTAAAGAAAGCCATAGATGTCTACGACCGAGAAATAAAAGATAATCCAAAGAATGCCACTGCTTGGTTTCTCAAGGCTGGGCTGATTTCCATCTTAAATGGGAGTGAGGAGGCTATCAGCGCCTATGATAAAGTGATCGAATTGAACGGTTCAAAGATGATTGATGCCTTGATCACCAAGGGCAATATTCTTCTGAACCTTGGCAGGTACAATGAGTCCCTTGATACCATCGATAAAGCCATTCAGTTAGATCCAGAGAATCCCAGCGTATGGTATGAGAAAGCTACCTATTACAATGTCCTTGGGAAGTACAATGAGTCTCTGGATGCTTATGAGATGATTACTGAGCTGGAACCTGAAAAAGCTAGTGCTTGGTTGTTCAAAGGCAATGTTCTCAAGGCTTTAGGTCGTCAGACTGATGCAGATGCTGCCTATGCCAAGGCTAAGGAGTTGGGGCATCAGGAATGACCCCCAGCACTTTTTATGTGGGTGAGTTCAGGCAGAGAATACGGTCTCTGTTCCTCTGTGACTCTGTGGTTGGGTCCGAGCATAGCGGTTCACCACAGAGGCACCGAGACACAGAGAATTTCCGATTCAAGTTCAACCATACATAATAGCGAGGAGCCATAAAAAGAGGTCTATAAATGAAAGCAATATTGTCTACCGTCATGTTGGCGCTGGCCATGATATGCACCTGTACCCAGGCGCAGGAAAATACCACAGATTACTGGATGGACAGAGCCAACGTGCTCATCCATAAAGACCTGGAAGAAGAAGCCGTTTTTGCTTACGATGAAGTCTTGAAGCTCGATCCAAAGAATGAGACTGCATTGCTTCGCAAGGCATCAACGCTATACACACTGGGAAAAGAGGACGAAGGGCAAAGGGCTTATGAGAGAGCACTTCTGCTAATGGAAGAAGACCTGAAGAACACTTCACAGAATGCTAAAGCCTGGCAGAATAAGGCCATAGCTTTGAGCGGTCTGGGCAGGAAAGACGAGGCCAAAGAGGCAAATAAAGAGGCTCTGGCCATCTTCAACCATAGCCTTGATAGGGATCCGGAGAATATCAGCCTCTGGAAGGGCAAAGCGGATGTACTGGCTTTCCTGGGCAGATGGGAAGAAGCCCTGCAGGCTTACAGCAAAGTTACAGATATCGATCCTGAAGATTACGGGGCCTGGGGAAGAAAAGGCGAATTTCTTGGTATGATCGGAAGGTACAACGAATCCCTGCTGGCCTTGGATAAAGCTATTGAGACCATACCGGCAGATAATGATGAAGACCTTCAAGCCTGGAACCTTGCCAAAGTCGCAGTGCTCCACAGTTCAAACCAGATTGGAGAAGCTCTCAGCCTTCTTGATAACCTCACGGATCTCTATCCACAGAACAAAAAGGCCTGGAGCCTCATGGGATATGATATGGCAAAGCTTGGCAGATACAATGAATCATTAGAGGCCTACGAAGAAGTCCTTAAGCTGGACCCAAAGGACGCTCAAGCCTGGAGCACCAAAGCTCGACAGCTTGTCGAGATGAAAAGATACGACGAGGCTCAAGAGGCGTTCGATAAAGCCATTGAGCTGATGCCGGGCGATGATCTCAAAGAGCTTGAACAGATCGTGCAGATCTGGCTTGACAAAGGAGATGCTCAAAACGAGACCGACAATGAGGATGATGCTGGAAAAGCCTTCCAAAAGGCACTGGAAATCTCCGATGAAGCATTGTTGAACGATTCAGAACAGACGAGCTTTATACTGTTGAAAGGCAACGCGCTCTTCAAACTTGGCAGATACGATGAAGCTAGAAAGGCCTATGACCAGGCCATCAAGATAGCATCGCCAAACTCTTTCCATGTGCCAAATGCCTGGATTGGCAAAGGCAAAGCTCTTTTGGCATTGGGCAGGAACGAAGAGGCTCTGGAAGCCTTCAGACAGGCCTTAGAGATAAATCCAACTCTAGTCGAGGCCTGGAAGGGCAAAGGAGATTCCCAGAAGGCTTTGGGAAGGGCCAGAGATGCAAGCCTGTCATTTCACGTGGCAGAGAAGCTGGGGTAATGAGGGGTGAACTCATTGAGGAAGATTCAGTCTTCCTCCTTTTATTTCGGATCCTTTTGGACAATATATCCTGATCTGATGAGAATCTGAATCGCGTCCGCAATAGTCATCTCAGGCGATGAGGAAGGTCTGCCAGGCTTTTCTCGTTTGGATTTGTTCGTAATCTCATCGTCGAACATCTATTGATTGACTATCAAGTGATGGAGGATGCAGATAACCTTTCCAGCTAATGCGACGACAGCGACTTTGGCTCCGTAACTGCTCTTGATCCTGAAATAGAACTGCTTTCAGCTTTGAATCGGCTTTTGTCCTTGATATAGCATATGCGACCTTGAAATACCCTAATTTCAGCAGGAGTAATTGATGCGGAAGTCAATCCGATTCCAGGAATCGACATAGGCGATTGTGATATGTTCGCATGTACAGCATCCTGGATTTTTCCCTGATTGTCATTGAGCTTCTTTGAATGGATGTTGTCCAGAATATCCTCGATGCTCAATCCATTCAGTATGCCTCTGATTATGTAAATTCCTGATTTGCCGAAAATTAGCTTAAAAACCAGGTCCCCATCGTCTCTCCCTCAGGTCATTGAGGGGCGTGGATGGAAGTGCGGCAAGGAAGCTCAGAGATACCTTGGTGATCGATCAAAATTTATGAAAATTGTAAATTCTGTCTGCAGTGGAAGGATGAATAGGTCTTAATTTATCAATTGGACCTTTAATTGAAGCCTGATTTAGTCCAGATTTTACATCGCGATATTTGAGGATTCTATATGGAAATGTAAAAACTTCCAAAGTGTTCCGATTTTCTAATGTTGCTATCAGCCCTTGCCTAAATGCAGTTAATCTTAATCTGTGATATATATGGCCTTTTAGGCAGAACTCTGGCGTAATATTGGCAAGATTTATATTTGTTGAACATAACAACGTCAAATGCCGTATGTGGAAACGGCAGAGTAGGGTAGGATATGTGGAGAATGATCGGATTCGGTTACCTTATACAACATTACCTGAAAAGGAGGTTATTTTATTGAAGAAAAGATCAGTGAACATTAGGCAAATCAATAATAGGCAGCTAAAAATATTAGGGGCCAAATTCACTATTGGCTTGATAGCGATGGTTTTATTATGCATCTTTGCCTTGGCACAAGAGAACACTACGGAATATTGGTGTCAGAAAGGCCAAGAGTTGCAGGTAAATGGATCTTATGAGGAGGCTATTCAAGCGTACAATATGGCTATTCAAATAAATCCAGAAAATGCCGACGCATGGCTTGGTAAAGCCGGCATTTCCAGTCGCATTGATAAGCATGATGAGGCCAAAAGAGAGTATGAAATTGCTTTGGAAATCTTAAACAAACGTTTGGAGGAAAATTCTCAGAATGCCAGCGCTTGGATCAATAAGGGTGTGGCCCTCTCCTGCCTAGGGAGGGATATTGAAGCCTTTGAAGCTCGTGGGAAAGCACTGGAAATCTATAACCAGGCTCTTCAAAAGAATCCTAATGATGGCAATACATGGGAAAATAAAGCGCTTGTTCTCGTTGGGATGGGTAGGTGGGAAGATGCTGTTGAAGCCTATGACAAGGTTATTGAGTTTAGTCCCTCAAAGGCTGCATATGCCTGGATAGACAAAGCCATATGCTACTCTGAGGGTCTAAGCATGACCAATGAATCAATAGCGGCCTGGATCACGGCTGCTCAGCTTATACCCACTAGCGATATTAAGAATCAATCTACAATATGGAGCGGCATAGGCAAATCCCTTAGTACTGCAAGTAGGTATGAGGAGGCTATCAAGGCCTATGACAAGGCCATAGAGCTGAATTCAAAAGATGTAAGTAGCTGGCCAAATTGGTCTGGCAAAGCCTACGCGCTCTATGCGCTCGGTAGATATAATGAATCCATTAATGCCTTCGACATAGCCCTTGAAATGATGCCTGAGTTTCCCGATATCTGGGACTGGAAGGGCAATGCGTTGTTTCAGATAGGTAGATACGAGGAAGCCATCAAGGCCTATGACAAGGCTATAGCACTGAATCCAAAAGATGGAAGTGCCTGGAATGGCAAAGGTATGGTCCTTTATAATATGGGCAGATACGAGGAGGCCATTGAGGATTATGACAGGGCCATCAAATTTGCACCATTCAATGTAACTCCTTTAGCGGATTTGTATGCCAAGAATCTCTCCGCCACAGCATGGACAGGCAAAGGGAATGCCCTCAAAGCATTGGGTCGCCAGTCCGAAATGGAGGCAGCTTATTCAAAGGCCAAGGAGCTGGGGTATGCTGGCTAATACTACGGCCCAAAATTTATTTTTGAAGGACACCCTACTTGCTAATGGGTGACTCTGTTTGGTATATTAATCCCTTTGCAAAGGCATATGATTCCAATTTAGGGATTGGCTGACCTACTATCGGCTTTAGATGATGTTCAACCTACGTTCCGCACTTTTGGCTCGTGGTTTCTGAATTTCTCCTCTTATTATCAGAAACATTTTTAAATAAATATCCACTATGCTCTTCCGCAGGGATGTAGTGTGGATGCAGGCATCCAATCGTACAATATAGGTCATCTTGGAATCGTGGCTGGAATTTTGACGACTTGAAAATTGCTGAAGTGATAGATAGGGCCCTGCCAAAACAGGGTTCCAAGAACCTGCCTCATTCGATAACAACTAAAGCTATGATTCTCAACAGCTTAGGATTCACTCACCAAAGGTTATACCTGTTTCCCAACTTCTTCATGACGATTCCAACAGAAAAGCTGCTTGGAGAAGGCGTCACCTCCCTCTGCTCTCAACGACGATGTAGTTGGCAGGACACTTGATACGATTTATGAATACGGCGTGACTGAACTGAACTATTCAATGAGATCACTTTGCAGATCATGAAGACTCATCCTTTAGGAACACAGCTGATCCATGTTGATACGACGAACTTCAGCGTTCATGGCAAGTACGAAAATGATGCGCCGGATAGTACGGATTCGATAAGGATCACCTTTGGTCATGCCAAAGATGGCAGAACGGATCTGAAGCGTTTCGTTCTCGGTTTAGTAACAAACCAGTTTGGGTTACCATTTTTTACCGAGGCGTTCTCAGGAAACGAATCAGATAAGAAAAGCCTAATCAAGATGATCCAAAAAACACAGCAAGCGATCAATTTAGACGACAATAGATACTGGATCGTGGATAGCGCTTTGTATACAGAGGACAACATCAAACTTTTGGGAACAGATATGCAATGGATCACTCGTGCGCCGGAGACATTGGATGACATCGAACGGCTTCTTGATGCAGAACTGGATTTTACCCAAGGCACGGATCCTCGATATGCTTTCCATGTTTCTGATCTGAATTATGGCGGCGTTCCTCAGCGTGCTGTTGTTGTATGGTCTGAAGAAAAGCAAAAGAGGGACGAACAGACCTTCGAAGGAAGATCCAAAAGGAGACGATACTGGCTGAAAAGACCTCACGAAGCACATGGGCATAAAGTTCGCATGTGTCCCTGATGCTGAAAAAGAGGTAACAATCTGGACATCTACACATTTTCATCACCTGATCAAGAACCTAAATGTATTGTCGGTAGCTGAAAAGGTTGAGAAGCGACGGGGCAGGCCAAAAAAGGATGAGCCCCGTTAAGGTCCGCTTCAAAATTGAGGCTCAGATCGATCTGAACGAGCGAGGCTCTAAACGATGAACGCAAGAAGCTGGGAAGATTTGTATTTATCAGCAACGATACCGATCTTGATCCTGAGACCATGCTCAGATATTATAAAGGGCAGCAGACCGTTGAGCGCGGTTTTCGTTTCCTGAAGGATAAGTGCTTTCATGTTTCTGAAGTTTATCTGAAGAAGGAGGGAAGGATAGAAGCGCTATGCATGATCATGGCCCTCAGCCTTCTGATTTACTCTTTTGCAGAGTAGCGGCTCAGGGAGAGGCTCAAGGAATCGGGACTGACAGTTCCCAATCAACTCAATAAGCCCACGCAGCGGCCAACTATGCGCTGGGTGTCAACGCCGGGATAAAACTGTCCAATTATGGCGGAATAAAACTGTCCAGTTCTACTTAAGTCTTCTGCCCAGCCATATCTCAACGCACCTTATCCTGAAAAGCTCTGAGGAATTATCCCCTGCCTCTTGCGATCCTTAAGTCGATAGCTATCGCCTTTTATATTGACAGTAGTGCAATGATGGAGAATCCTATCAAGAATAGCCGCTGCAATGACATGATCTTTGAAGATGTCTCCCATTCGCCATAGGACTTGTTTGAGGTGAAGATAATCGAAGCTCTTTCATATCGCCTGGAAACGAGCTGAAAGAAGCAGTGAGCGCCAAAGTCATCAAACGGCAGATAACCCATCTCATCAATAATGATAAGCTGAAACCTCGATAGTTCCCTAATCATCTCTTCAAGTCTCTTCTCTCGGTCAGCTTTTGCAAGACGCTCGATCAGAGCTGAAGCGTTGGCGAATTGAACTCTGAATCCCGCCCTGACAGCTTCAATTCCTAAGGCGATGGCAAGATGGGTCTTTCCCACACCAGGCGGACCTAGCAAGACCACGTTCTCTGCATTATGGATAACTTTAGAGATGCGATCTCATTGATGACACTCTTATCCAGAGACGGCTGAAATTCAAAATCGAAATCATCTAGCCTCTTCTCCATAGGAAAGCCCGCCTTTCGCGTTCTGAGAGCCAAAGACCGAGACTCCTTGCTTCTTAATTCCCGGTCCACCAGATAATCGAGGATCTCGATAGTTGATTTCTTCTCTTTAGCGGCGATCTCCAGATAGTTGTCGAGAACCGACTCAAAGGTCCCCAGTTTCAGGAGCTTAAGATTATGATGAAGTCTTTCGTATTCGAAATTTGTCATCTGCTATCTCCCTCACCAAGTCGATCATAAACAGAAAGCGGTCGATGCTCGACATCTGTGTCCACAAACTTAAGAATTGACGGATTACTATCTCGGAGCGTGCAGTTCTGCTTCAGGATCTCACTCAGAAGCCCTTTGAAGTGCTCTTTGACTCGCATCACTTTTCCATGACCAGGTTGAATCTCGTGAGTGCAGATCTCATCAGATCCAACAATTATCTTAAAGGTCAAGTCAGAAATCTGCAATCGTGCGGTCATCCCAGCGTATCGATATGGAACAGAATAGAGGTTGCCCAGGTAAGAGACGAATGAGTCCCTGGAAATCTTTCGGCTCTCATCTCTGCGATTATGATAGGATGGAGCATTTCCGATCTCCTGGAGACCTTCCTGCCTAAAACGTTCAATCGGAATCTCATGGGTTGTGCCGTTAGGTATCGAGTTTACTCTGGACAGCCATTTCTGAAGCTGGGAGTTGAGATCAGTGAACGAAGTGAACCTGCCACCCATGAAGAAGTCCTTCTTCACGAACCCCACAGTCCTCTCTATTTTCCCTTTGGTCTGAGGTCGATAGGGACGACACAACCGGGGAATGAAACCGTAGTGCTCGAAGAAGTCCTGGAAATGAGAATTCCAGGTGGAATCCGATGATTTTGGGGCTCGCTTCTTCACGATTTGCGTTATGTTATCATATAGAAGCTCTTGGGGATAACCTCCAAAATACCCAAACGCATTTATGTGGCACTGGATAAGGGTATAAACGTCTATTCGCAGAGTAAATTCGGCATATCTCATTCGCGAATAACCGAGAACCATGGTGAAACAGTAGAGTCTCCTTTTCTCCCCATCGATATCGATGTAACCACATTCTGCCCAGTCAACTTGAGCCTGAACTCCTGGTTTGGTCTCGTAGCGGTATATCGCCGGAACTCCAATCTCAGGCCGGACTTCACGCACGAAATCCTTTACAATTGTATACTTCCCCGTGAATCCCCTATCTTGGATCTCACGATAAATACGGCTAGCAGAAAGAGGGAACTCTTTGAGTCTATCAATTATGTATTCCCTGTGACCATCCAGTTTGCTCGGCTTTTTGGATCGCTTCTGGGGCAATGGGGGAACCTGTGAGTTCAGATACTTCCGCACCGTCACCCGGCTGTGTCCAGTCTGTCTGGCGATCTCGCTGATGCTCAATTCTTCGTTGAATAAATCTCGCAACGTGAGGAACTCCTCCATATCTATCATCCACATGACCCCTGGGTTTCAATCCAGGGAATTGGCAGGTGGACAATTTTATCCCGCCACTATTGGACACTTTTAGACCGCCATTGACATGGGTCTTCGAGATCTTTATGGGGGTAATTTAGGCGGTTGTTACATCAGGTGGGACGATAATCAAAGTCAGCGTCAATCTGACAGGTACGCAGATCACAATTCTAGCCTGATGGGCAGAGGAAGCGAAAATTATTATGGGATGAATTGAAAGTGCGGAAACCTCATGAGCCAGGACGAGGGCTCATGACCGAAGAATGAAAAAACCGATATGCAATTCGGTTTTTTCATAGGAATGTGGATTCAAAATTATTCCCATTATGACCACTTTCCCTCGCTTGGGTCATAATTACAGAGCATTTTTCCATCTAATTTTCCTGTTAAGCTCTCTTCTAAAGATCTGCAATCTGCACACGAATATCTAAATTCACAACTGCAGCATTTTTCTATTTTATCTAAATTTAATTCCCAGAAGTTATCTATTCTTTCCCATTCACTTTTTAGGACTGCATAAAGTTCTTTGTTGCTCACATTGCCAAAGCTATGACCCCGCATCATAGGACATGGAATGACATTTCCATTAAAACAAATTGCTAATGTATGGCCAAGACAAGGGTGATATTCAATATTGTTAAAAAATTGATACATGCTCCCGGGTTGAATCTTCTTTTTGGATGTTATTGGTAAGTCCTTTGGCAAAAGGTTACCGCGTTCGATAATAAAATCTACCATAATATTCTTACCTTGTATCCCTTCTATATTTTCGAAATTTTCAGGCCTTGTCACTAATAAACTGGCTGTATCTAGAGATTGTACATCATTAAAATCCTCCGTTTGGATAATCATGTTAGCTTTGCCAGCTAACTCGTTAATTTTATCTATAGATAGGCTTTGTCTATGTAAGGTTATATATATATTGGTAAATTTCCTGTTTGTATAATCTAAAATATCTATCGTTCTATCCCACTCTAAGGTCAAATCTCCGCCGGTTATAAAAATATCCATACAATTTAGGTCTTTCAACTCATCTATAACTTCTTTCCACCTTTCTATGCTTAGAGGTCTACCGTTTTCATTCCATTTATTACAGCCCATACATCCTAGACTTCTCTTTATTCCGTTATGGCCACAGAACCAGCAATTTCTATTGCATGAATTATTTATTTCAATAAAAGCTCTATGAAGTTCTGGCGGATCGGACTGTTTTTCTATAGTAGGAGAACCGACTCGTAATTTTTGTATATATGATCTGTTGGAGTAAAAATTTCCTAAACAAAGCTGTTTAAGCTCATTTAAGAATTTTCTTTCTCCCTGAATAGAGTTATTTTTTTCACACGATGTTACAATTTCGGTTTCCAATTCATTCAGAGCATATATTTTATGATCTATTAAATCAAAAATTGCTCCAAGCTTCTTACCTCGTATGAGATAGCATTCTGGATTGAGCCTGAAATACATTTTAATCACCGTAATACTTTTTTGTGTTTGCTTTTTTAGAATTAATCTCCTTCTCTATAAATTGAGGATCTATTTCTGCTACAGCAAATGCCTCAGCAAAAGCCTTCTTCATAATTACCTCCATTTCTCTGCAAACTTCAGAAGAACATAGAAATAATCCGTTCATAGCAAACTTCGGATAACACTGGCTACAATTTCGTCTTACCTTGCAACTAGGACATTTGTCCATACTGCTGATATAATTACTAAGTAATTCGCATATATTCTCAAAATTTAATCCCTCATTTACATTTCCAATTGGAAAAAAACTATTTATTTTTTCACATATGTGGAAATTACCATCTACATCTACGAAAATCTTCCTCCCAGGTATACACGCGCTGGAAAACGGCATAAGTGGGTGCGGGGAATAAATTGATATGCCATTAAAAATAATATTTTTTAAATATTGACCGATTAAATAATCGAAAAGAGTTAACTTATCTCTCTGTTTTTGATGATCAAGATTCATAGAGTAAGATTTTTTTGCATTTTTTAATTGCTCTAAAAATGCATGATGATCTTCTTCTGTAAATTGATCAAAGTATCCACTTCCGGGTTCATTGCTAACAAGAGACGCAAATGATACCGGCGGGGTATCTTTTCCACTAAAAAATTCTTCTCGTTTGAATAAATCGCTCTTCCAATCAATAACTGGAAGACAATAGATTTTAGTGTATCCTGTCTTTAAAATAGAAGTAACGTTTCCCATAACTTCTCTAAATGTTCCTTTTCCATTGGGATAAACTCGAAGTCGGTTATGTTCCTCTTCAGGTCCATCTAAACTAACTGCTATAGAGAAATCATGTTCCATTAACCAATTTGCCTTTTCTTTGTCTAATAGACTGCCATTTGTGGTCAAAGTATATCGTGTTTTGCAGTTACCATATTCATTTTCTATATGTTCTACACATATTTTAATAAGGTTAAAATTTAATAGAGGTTCTCCTCCATAAAATGCTAAAGCAGGTTGTCTCTTAGGATTATATCTCGCTCCTTCTTTTAATAAAGAAAAGTAGTAATCTATTGCCCTTTTCGCAGTATCTGATTTCATATATTTATTAGATTGACTGCGGGTATATTCGTAGAGATCAGAAAATGCGCAATATTTGCATCTAAAGTTGCAGTCCTCGGTAACGCTTAATGTAAGTTGCGTAAAACCAGTTCTTAACAAAAGTGATCTTACTTCAGATGTGCTAGGTTTATAAGAAGTACTAGATTTCTGTTTCATAGGCCTAATTTTCCCCCATTTTTTTAACCAATTGTAGCAAAAAATGAGGTCCTCTTTGCTAAACTTATCTGATAAGTGAAAGACTATATCATCTAAAGATAACGATTTCCGATTTAGGGCCTCAAAAACCGCTTTCATAGTTGGAGAAAACGGGATGAATATGCCTGTTTCATCATCCCAGGCGTATGCGTTTCCAATCGGAGATTGAAATTCTAACATTTTTTTCTCACCAATTTCATATTTATCTTTAATTTCTATAATGAATTCTCTGGGTAGTGCAAAATAATAGAGATAGCAACATACGTACAGATCTTTATATGCTGTTATCTCTATGTATGATGCACTAATATCTACTTACTGAGTCAGGTGTGCCTGCCAATCCTGCCAGGCAGTGGCATTAGGGTAGGTAGAACCCTTGCAGCGAATATAGCATCTGCAATCGCACGCAGCAGGAGTCTCTATGCTAATCCCATATCCTTCTCCTTTAAATACCTCCATGTTCGTTTACACACTCCTTTTATTTTAGTCGAGGCTTTTACCCCGCCAAACACTAAGTAGACTTGCAAAGATATATATTTGCCGATTTTGATCACAAATTAGGAACATGTTGTTCAATTTTAGTGAATAATTTGTCCACATTCAGTGAATGATTTCCGAAAAACCGCTATCGAGAAGGCTTTAATCATAATTCGTCACCTATAGTTCACTGCCTGTATCTCGAAGAGCTGCGCATACTCTCCCTTCAAAGCCATCAGCTCCTCGTGAGTGCCCTTCTCTGCGATATGCCCATCATTCAGAAGATATATGCAGTCTGCCATCCTGACAGTGGACAGCCTGTGGCCTATGACGATGGCGGTCTTCCCTTTTGCCAGCTCCCTGAACTTGGCGAACACCTCCGCTTCGGCTTTAGGATCGAGAGAGCTGGTGGGCTCATCCATAATTATGATCTGGGAATCCCGGATGAACGCCCTCGCGAGGGCCACCTTCTGCCACTCTCCTATGCTCAGATCAGTGCCATTATCGAACCATTTGCCAAGAGTAGTCTCGTAACCAGCCTCAAGCCGCTTTAGAATCCTATCCGCGCCCGAATCCTTGGCAGCCTTCGCGACTTTGCCCATATCCAAAGGCCCAGCGGCACTGCCCAGCCATATGTTCTCGGCCAGGCTGAGATTATACTGGGCATAATCCTGGAAGACCACGCTGATCTCTCGTCTGAGATCTGAGACCCTCATGTCCTTCAGATCCACCCCATCTATGGCGATCCTTCCCCTCTGAGGGTCATAAAGCCTGCAGAGAAGCTTGATCAGAGTGGTCTTTCCTGAGCCGTTTCCTCCCACCAAGGCGATTACCTGGCCGGGCTTGATCTTCACGCTAATGTCATTAAGTGTAACAGAGCTGGAACCGGGATAGCTGAATGATATGCCCTCGAAGGTGATGCCCTTCTCAATGGGACGGGGGACCTTAACGGGTTTCAGAGGATCTTTGATGTTGGGCTCCAAATCGAGGAAATCGTAGAGATTGGTTATGAAAAGTCTGTCTTCATATAGGCCCGTCAGGCTCGATAGCAAACTTCCTATGACAGCCTTGCCCTGGACCAGGGCTCCGAAGTACATTGTGATGTCGCCTATGGTTATGTTGCCTTTCATTCCTTCCATCGCTAAAAAGGCAAGGGATCCGAAGACGGCCATTGACTCTATTGCCTGGGCAGCCAGATTCGCTTTGGACTTGCTAACTGAAAGATCTAGCTTTTCTTTCCTCAGCTGCTGCCTTAGAGCCGTGTACCTGTCCCTGAAGATAGAGCCCAGATCAAAAAGCCGAATCTCCTTGGCAAAGCTCTTGTCCGTTAAAAGCCAATGGAGATACCACGACTTACGATCCTTCTCGGTACGAGAAACCTGCCACCTATAGAGCTTCCCTGAGTATATCATCTGAACCAGGATTCCAGGAATAGATGCCATCAACAGGGCTACCACGATAGCCCAGCTGGCAAGGAATAGCAAAGCCACTGTTGAGGCCATGGAGATAGCATTTTGCGCGAGCTGGGTCAGGCTCCTGACTATATGGATAGGCCGATAAGCTGCTTCCTGCTGAGCCCTGTGAAGAGTATCATAGTATTTTGGGCTCTCATAATATTCCAAGTCTATGGCCACCGATTTGGCATGGAGGATATCCTGGGTGTGGTCGGAGACTAAGGTCGATTGAAATTCGCTGGCGATATTTGCTGCAGACTGAATTAAGATAGAGAGCAGCTCTACCAGTATGGCTAGGGCCACGAACATCAGTAGTTGTCCTGTGACCGCCTCGCTATCGGCTGAGCTATAGCCAGTGGCCACGCAGTCTACTATTAACTTCATGACATAAAGGGACGCCAGAGGCAGGACACCTTGGGGAATGACCAGGGCTATACTGGCCACAGCCCAGCCTGGAGCACTCTTCCAGACTAAAAGCGCAGCTCGCCATAGATCTTTCAGGTCTTCCCGCCGGACATGAGGAAGCCTTTTTGAAATATGCAGCGCTTCCAGTATAATCGCCCTCATGCAGCCTATGGTGCCTACTCTGAGCTAGATTGATCTTTGGAGCTTTCATGAATCGAATTGGGCTTAAGGGCAAAGCGAACGCTGCTCTTGGAGATATCATTTGAAATTATGAGCATCTTCGATTCATTGGAGAACAGCATAGCTCCTTTGGGGGTAAGCTTATAGTAGCGCCACTTATTGTTCGTGGGCTCTTTGATTACCAGACCGGATTCAATAAGTATAGTCAGGTTTTTGTAGGTGCTTGACTTGGGAATACTAAGCATTTTGGATAAATTCGTTAGATTCATGTTCCTTAATTTAAGCAATTGTAGGATGAAGAGCCTGTTCGGAGAGGACAAAGCCCTCAAGGTTTTCGTATCGAGATCGACATTATTGGTGTTCATGGTCGGAATTTAGGCGTTCACCTTTTAATAACCATCAAAAATGTTCCAATTTTGTGAAAGTTCACTGTATCCACAATGAAGACATAAAAAATCAATATGTTTGCCATATTTTAGCATTTACGTATGATTCTGTCATATATTGGCAAAGGCATACATCACTAGATGTGTATATGCAGTTTACATTCAAGAGAAATATCATTAAGCCCACCCCAATCTCTGAGTTTCCAGTCGCAGTTGGGCGCATTAATCAGGATTTTCGAGATTTACTTCAGAAATCATTGACAACATATTTTCAATTTGCGCATTCATGCGCTAATTATTTCTTTTTTTCATCTGAATCATTCCATTAATTATATCTGGAATCTCAAGCTGTTTTTACGTAGAAAAATGTAAAATCTTAATTCTTATAAAGGGTCTGGATTCAGCATTGAGCTAAATTTGGCTTGGATTCAAGTTCGGATCAGGGAGTTAAGGTTTATCTGGACTTCACTTTCGAGAGACTTTACAGGAACTCTATTTTTCCTCAACGTTTTCTCCGATCACCGCTCTTCGCTTCAGGACCTTCTCGCCTTTTTTCCCCCCTGGGAGATAGACGATCTCGAAAATGCGTTTATCCAGCTTTCTCACCAGCTGCGAGAACTGAGACGGAGACAGGTTTAGATCGATTTGAAGCTGCTCGAAGGTCTGAGATCCACCGTAATCCTTTAGGAGTTCCTTGAGCTTCTCTATCCTTCGCCTCGTCTTCTTTCCGATGTGTTTCATCTCTTTTTTCGCTGTGGCGTCAATCCCTCGCCCCTGATGTTGAACAACATCATCCTGTTCCAATGCACTGGCAAGAAGCACAGGTGATGCATCCTTTTGCCTGGCCAGAGTTTCCTTAAGGCTGGGCCAATTTTTATCCTCAGGGATAGGACCATGATAGAGTTCATGGAGCGCTTCTAGGGCCTCAATTCTTGCTATTAGCCTCTGGTTCTCCGCTCTAAGATCCTGGACCTCTTGAAGAAGCTGCCGGAGGATTATACCAAAGTCCATCGCAAAGGCAAAAGTTTGGGATTGAATATCCTGCCGCAATGCAAAAGACAAAGAAATAAGCCCACAACCTTCATTCAAGGCCTCCTAAAGAGCAAATGCGTTTGCCATTGAAGTCCAGGGATATAGAGTTAGTCACAATCGATACCATACTAACTAAGCCAAATAGCATCATTAGATTGTGTATCATACCTTCCACATCCTAGGTTGAATTAAAACTCCTTGAAATTTTATAAAGCATTAACAACACTTAAGGTTTTCGATATAATCATAATAATCATATCTATTTTCATAACAATTTCGCCTATATTAATCTATTATGTTATTAAATAAAAATAGTAATAGAAAACTTAGATTAAAAGTAAAACTTATTTTTTTGCAGATCCAATGAAATGACCTTTTAGCGAAGTTATGACGGATCTGAGTGAAATGCCAACTCAGGGAGGGAATCACATGAAAAGAGAATTCAAGATATCAGTAGTATCCGAGCTTGAGTCCGGCAAACCTCAGATCGCCACCGAGCACGGCATCCATTCAAGTATTCCCTACCAGTGGCAATATGAGCTGGCCGAGAATCCCGAGAGAGCGAACAGCTTCAATGGCGACCGGTGCAAGTACGAGGCCAGGATCGCCCAAGCTTTGGAGGCTGGCAGTGCAGGCTCATGTCGAGAATGAGCTTGGCAGACCAAAGGGGCAGTCCCAACCTGCGATAGGGGCATCGAGATCGTTCTGATCAGGCCTCGTGCTGGCTGGATAGAGGCGGCGCTCTCAACGAACTTGATCGCAGGGAAGGGGCCAATGCTTCCTTCGCCAAAGCTTTAGGCAGAGCTAAACTGAAGGTCTCTTAAATTCCTTATTTAGGTAAATGGTGATACAAAATACATCAATGTACTTTGCCCAGCTTCGAAAAAAAGGCAGTCATTATAGTCTTCCTAGCCACAAAGCTAATTTCTTTAGCAGATTCCTTAAACATTCAATAAAGGGCTATAACTTCGTGGTAAGTTCTGAAGATGGGTGAGTTTTTCACTGATTGGCATTGAGCTTCTTTGAATGGATGATGTTGTCCAGAATATCCTCGATGCTCAATCCATTCAGTATGCTTCTGATTATTTGGATTCCTGAATTGCCGAAAATTAGCTTAAAAACCAGGCTCCTATCGCTCCTTCTTCAGGTCCTTGAGGGGCGTGGAGGGAGGTGCGGCAGGAGAACTCCGAGGGGGCCTTGGCGGTCGGCAAAATTTCTTGCAAATCGTAAATTCTTTTTACAGAAGAAGGATAAATAGACGTTAATTTCTCAATCGGGCAGTTAATTGAAGTCTGATCTTATCCAGTTTTTACATCGCGATATTTGTGATTTTGTATGGAAATGTAAAAACTTCAAGAGAATGTCAGTTTTTCTAATGCTGCCATTAGTTTCATCTAGATTCGATTGTTCTTAATTCGAAAATTTTTATAGCATAATTTCTAGCAAGGTTTATATCTATTGAACATAATACCACGCTATAGGGTAAGATGTTGTAGAGGCTTTCGAGATAATTGATTTGATTGCCTTATACAGATCTATTAAATAAGGGGGTGTGTTTAATTGAACAAGAGATATATATTAGCTAAAATTAGGCAAGTAGGTGATAGCTTGCCAAGAATATTAGAAAATAAGGTTTCCCTTGCCGTAATAGCGCTGGCTATCATATGTACATCTACTCTGGCACAGGAGAACACAACAGATTTTGGAATGATGAAAAGTGATGCTACATTCAATGTAGCCTTTGGAGAATCTTATCAAGCCGAAGATGATGCATTACAGAACGATCCAGGAGATTATAGCCTCTGGATAAATAGAGCATTGAACCTAACATACCTTGGTAGGCTTAATGAGTCCATGGAGTCTCACCAAAAGGCGCTTGACCTAATCGATGATATATTGAAGAAAGACCCAAAAAATATTGATGCTTGGAAAATGCAGGGCACTGCTTTGGCTTATCTTGGCCAATATGATGATGCTATAAAATCATACGAGAAAGCTATCGAAATCTCCAACCAGACCTTGGAGAGAAATCCTAGAGATGCAGATGCCTGGTGGCACAAGGCCGAGAGTCTCGAAATATTAGGCAAAAGCATGGCTGCTATAAATGCCTACAATAAGGTCATTGAGCTAAACTCTTCTAAGGCCATTGGTGCCTGGATAAGAAAAGCCGACCTTTCGGAGTATAACGATTCAGTCGAGGCTTTTGATAAAGCAACGGAATTGATGCCCAAGGGAGCCTCGAGGAAACTGGAATCCGTTTGGACCGGGAACAATGCCTCCATTTTAGTGAATTTGTGGTGCGATAAAGAACAGATCCTAAGCGTTTCAATACATGATGTGGAAGGCTTGGGAAGCTATAACAAATCCTCTAAATCTTACGATCGTACCTTGACAATAAATTCAAAGTCTATTTCTAACTGGCTTGTAGATCCAGGTCTTAAATATGCCTTACAGCAGCACCAAAAAGACGAAGCTACGCAAAATATAAAATTGCCCCCCAAATAGGAGGGCAATTTACATCTAGCACCACCAATACTCAGTACTATTAGGATAACAGTCCTTACTATATCCCGGTGGGGGGCAACTAGTTGCGTTCTTTATCTTTGTGAAATCGTATATTGTCCCATCAGGTTCTCGACATGCTGCACAACAATTTCCCATTTTTCTCACCTCCGTTAATTTTATTCACCTGTCGTAGTATGGCGCCATCTTGGTGACAATGAAGGGGAACTCTTCGGTTAAGTCCACCCTAACGAAATATTTCTCTACTGCACCAGTCTCTTTGTTAGTGAATGATTGGATTACAGATACGATCTTGCGGTTATCGCTCAACCTTGAGAAGATAGCGTTCACTGATGTCAGCAAAAAGTTGCGCTCTAGCTCTTCTGCTGCTTTGACGTAGATCGCTGGATAGCGTACAGATAGATAATTCAGTGCCCGATGTTTATCTGTAGATCCTATGTTGTCTGCCAATTGCATCATTCTTAGGAATGTCTCTCTTGCGATTGCTTTGAATTTCTCATCGGTGACCGATTCGGAACGAATAGACTTGATAAAGTCGTTATATTCAAGGGAATAGAGATGATCAACAAGCACCATGGGCACTTCTAGCCCGCACATCTCTGGAGGAGCTACTGGGCCTTTACGACCTACTACCACCTGTCTATCCAGGGGGCATGCAGGTGGTCGGATGGCTTCCAATAATATGTTAAGATCTTCAGGGCCTGTGGGTAACAGAATGTAAATCGGTACGCCCTCCATAGTGAGAATCCAGGAAAGCTTTCGTGCTAGATACCTGTTTTCGGGCTGCGACAGAACAGAGTGGAATGCCTGCTGGTGATCGAGATTGGCAGACTTCGACCTTTCGATGATCTGAACATACTCTTTTTCTATCGATCTATTAGGGAAACGAGCTTCAATCTGTCCCAGAACATAGACAAATGGGAGAGATTTCAAACCGCAAGTTCCCTTATTTTCGCTCTTTTCATTTCCACTGGTCTTTGAGCCCTCTGGAGAGGATTTCGCCGAACAGGCTGAGCATTTCTTTTGTGGCTGTGCTGATGACGATTCTTGGACTGATTGATCCATATATTTCATCTCCGTATTGTGATTCTTGCAGCCAAGAGGAGACTGCTATTCACGATTTTTGCTCCATTCGGTTTAGTCGGGGTTTTACCCCGCCAAACACTAAGTAGACTTGATAGATTAAATATTTGCCGATTTTGTTCACAAATAATAAACTATTTTGCTCATATTTGATGAATAATTTGTTCACATTTAGTGAACGATCTCCGAAAAACCGCTATCCGAAAGCTTTAATCGTAGGTTATCATCTGTAGTTCATTGCCTGTATCCCGAAGAGCTGCGCATACTCTTCCTTCAAAGCCATCAGCTCCTCATGAGTCCCCTTCTCAGAGATGTGCCCATCATTCAGAAGACATATGCAGTCTGCCATCCTGACAGTGGACAGTCTGTGGCCTATGACGATGGCGGTCTTCCCTTTTGCCAACTCCCTGAACTTCGCGAAGACTTCCGCCTCAGCCTTGGGGTCTAGGGAGCTGGTGGGCTCGTCCATAATTATGATCTGGGAATCCCAGATGAACGCCCTGGCCAAAGCCACCTTCTGCCACTCGCCTATGCTCAGATCCGTGCCGTTATCGAACCATTTACCGAGAGTAGTCTCGTAACCAGCCTCAAGCCGCCTTAAAACCCTGTCCGCTCCTGAATCCTTCGCAGCCTTCGCGACTTTTCCCATATCCAAAGGCCGAGCAGCACTGCCCAGCCATATGTTCTCGGCCAGAGTCAGATTGTACTGGAACATAATCCTGGAAGAGCACGCTGATCTCTCGTCTGAGATCTGAGATCCTCATGCTCTGCAAAAAGAACGGTCAGATTTACATGGGGACTGGATATTGATCCTCTGCGACAAGACGACCAGATCATATCCATTGATGCAACTACGTTATCCTCGCGTGTGCATTCTTCAGGTCCTTGAGGGGTGTGGAGGGAGGTGCGGCAGGGAAGCTTGAAGATAGCTTGGTCGTCGATCAAATTTCATGCAAATCGTAAATTCTGTCTGAAGAAGATGGGTGAATAGACTTTGATCTCTCAATTGGACCTTTAATTGAAGCCTGATCTAGTATAGATTTTACATTGCGATGCTCGAAATTGTATATAAAAAATGTTAAAACTTCAGGAGCGTATTGATTTCTAATGCTGCTATCAGTCCTCATCCAGCTTATATATTTTGCCCATCATGATAAGCAAATATCGAAATAGAGACAAATCCGTTTTTACGATTCTAGGAGATGATTAAGTTTATATTTGATGAGATTGTTGTAATAGTCGAGGCAGAATTAGTGGGAGTTAGTTGCCTTGAGTAATCTACTCGACAGTAATCCTTCAGGGGTTACTGAATAGGGGGTATTTATTTGAACAGAAAATATAGATTAATAGACACTAGGCAGCATAATCTATTAAGGATCGTAGAGTCTGGCGCAAAGATAACTCTTGCAGGAGTGGATAAGGCATTTTATAATATGCATATGCTTTTCTGTATCTTAATTATAGCTTGTTCTATGTCCGTTTCAGTACAAGCAACGGAAGTACCTTCAGACAACATACCTTTATCCTTGGCAATACGTCTCCTAACTCCAATCTCTGATGTTCCTAATGTAGAGAATACGCAAGTCTTTGTTGGAGAGCTTCCTGATAAAATGCCAGTAGAACTTCCCATACCTAAAAATGCAAAAATACTTGGTAGTATGGTGACTGAGGAAGCGTGTATAGATATCTTATTCGACGTTAATCAAACTTCTGAACAAGTATTTGATTTCTATAGGGAAAGTCTGGCTAACAATAATTGGAGCGAAGTTGGCCAATCTAGGGGAATCGTCTGGGGCAGTGACCGCATTACCTTCTGTCGAGGTCTCCTGAGCCCATCGTTAACCGTTAGTGCATACACTGTCAGGGAAGGTCCCACTGAGGTACGTCTGAATGTGAACACCGATCAGGAAAAATCACTCTGTATTAGGGATGACGACGATTATAGGAAACCTTTGCCCAAATTGGTAGCACCCTTTGGTGTTAGACAGTACGGTACAAGTGGCAATTATATGGGCACAAGTACCATCGAATCAACCACATTAAATACAGATATGAATAGCTCAGCATTAGAGATCTACTTTTCTGACCAACTTAAAGAAGCAAATTGGACCCGACTTAGTGGTGGACAAAATGGCCCTCTGGCCTGGAGCACGTGGATTTTCATGGATGAAGATGGGTTGGATTGGAGTGGGCAACTATTTGCTTTGGAGATACCTAAATTAGAGAACCAACGATGGGTGCTAGTACAGGCAAGTTTAGCAGAATCGCATAAGCGGTAAATTCCTTCGAAGGGATTTTTCTTTTTTAGTATGCCATTAAAGATAAAAAATTTTTAAAGATATGAAATATCCTTTCGATCAAAGGATATTTCAGATCTCTAATCGAATTGGCTTCGGTAACCCGCTCTTAAGACCAATGACACTCAGTGAGCGGCCCATCGCAATCCATTCTAGGATCTGGGCACTCAGTTACACTGCTGCCACACAACATCAAATAGTTGTAGTAGGATCCATCCGGATCCCAACATTTGCACGTACAACATGGCATGTTTCTCACCTCCGTTTATTTATTCACCTGTCGTAGTATGGCGCCATCTTGGTGACAATGAAGGGGAACTCTTCGGTTAAGTCCACCCTAACGAAATATTTCTCTACTGCACCAGTCTCTTTGTTAGTGAATGATTGGATTACAG
>ERZ1026792.122-NODE-122-length-83692-cov-5.425226_pt1 | contig 83692 bp, 68 predicted proteins | sample MGYA00520884_ERZ1026792 | MGnify/ENA primary metagenome ERZ1026792 (study PRJEB33270, sample SAMEA104284473) | anaerobic digester metagenome | biome: Anaerobic digester microbiome; feature: mesophilic sludge digester; material: Anaerobic digester biomass | place...
CACCAACGCTACCACCGAGAACACCTCGGTCAGCAGCAACGTTGTGACGAACGATGTCGATCTCGACGGCGACACGCTGACGGTGAGCGCGGTCAACGGCGTCCCGGCCAGTGTCGGCGCGGCGACGACGGGCAGCAACGGCGGCTCGTTCACGATCGACAATCCGATCGCCGGGGCGCGGCTTTCGGTCCTGCCGCAAAGCGACCAGGCGGTTTTTGAATTCGGGACCGACTCCCGGAGCGGGTTCGGATATGGATATTCCCCCTTTTCGGAGGAGGAGATCCATTTCTGGAGCCGCTCGCCAGACCAGCTTCTCTGCCTCTATTCTCCGGATATCCGCGAGGGGAACGAACGAAGGATGTTCCTCACCATGGGGGAAAAAGTCGATATCCTCCGCTGCGACATCGATCTGGATTTTCAGCCCGACCGCCGTTTCCTTTCCGCCTTGGCCCGCATCCGGCTGGAAGCTGCCTCTCCGGGGGTGGACAACCTGCGGTTTGATTTCCACTCCGCCCTGGACGTTCTCAAGGTCTACGACGCCTCGCGGCGCGAGCTGTTCTTCACCCAAGACAAGGTGAACCGTCTTCTTTACATCCGGTTTCTCCAGCCCTTGGAGAAGGGGGAATCGGCTTCCCTGGACATCTATTACCGCGGGGCCCTCCCTCCGCCCCCGCCGACGAGCGACGCCGCGGCGGCTTACGGCGGATTCGCCGGAGCGAATTTCATCGATGACGGCGATCTCTACACGCCGTCGGCCGGATGGTACCCGGCCATGTCCGAGGGGGATTATTTCCTTTCCCGGTTTCGGATCAGCCTCCCTCCCCGCTACGTTTGCGTGGCCAACGGAGAGCTTGCCGGAGTGGAGGAAGTCGACGAGGTCCGCCGGGTTCTGTCGCTGGAGAAAATCGGCAACCGGATTTCTGTTTTCGAGACCCGGAAGCCGGTCAAGGGGCTGGCCTTTATCGTCGGGCGCTTCCGGGAAGCCGCGGTCGACGAGGACCCGTCGCCGCCCCCGATCAACGTCCTCGTGTCCGAGAACGTCCGCAGCCTCCGCGGGACGCTGGCCGGGGAAGCCCGGGAGATCGTCCGGTTCTACGAAGAAACGTTCGGGCCCTTCCCCTATGAAAAGCTGGCTATCATCCAGCGCGTCGCCGAGACGGCCGGGGGGCAAAGCCCCGCTTCCTTCGTCATCCTCAATGAACCGCGGACGGGAGCCACGGCGCCCGGGATTCCGGATTTCGGGAGCCCGGTGGATCTCCCCGGGTACCGGGAGCTTTTTCTGGCCCATGAAATCGCCCACCAATGGTGGGGGCACGCCGTCAGCGCGGCCACCTACCACGACTTGTGGCTGAGCGAAGGGCTGTCTCAATACGCGGCCATTCGATACTTGAGGATGAAGCACGGGAACGACAAGCTTCCGTCGATCCTGAAAAAAAGCGTTTCTTGGACGAAGCGCATGGCGGATTACGGGCCGATTACGCTCGGCGCCCGGCTGAGCTATCTTGATTTCCGGGCTTTCCAGGCCATCATCTACGGGAAATCCACCGTGGTCCTGTTCCTCCTCGCGGATTTGATCGGCGAAGAAGCGCTGGACCGCGGCCTGCGCGCCTTCCAGGCTTCTTCAGCCTATCGCCCCGTCCGGACGGGGGAGTTCATCCGGGCCCTGGAGGAAGCCTCCGGCCGTTCGCTCCGTGACTTTTTCCGCGGATGGATCGATTCCCATGTGCTTCCGGAAGCCTCGGTGACGCACCAGATCCTCAAGGCGGACGAAGGCTACGAAGTGAAGATTTTCGTCCGTCAGGCCGGACAGGCGATGGTTTTTCCCCTGACCGTGGCCTGGACGGAGGACGGCCGGCCGGTCCGGCACATCCTCGAGGTCGACTCCGAATCCAAGTTTTATTCCTTTCCGGCGGCCGTCAAACCGGTGAAGTTCAAGATCAATCCGGACGGGCTCGTCCCCGGAAAATTCCGCTAGCCGGTCCTCTTCATATATTTTCTAAAGATGTTATCCGTTCGATGATGATCTTAAGGATATTCAACTCGCGAATAAGGCAGGCTAGGAGCGGTCCGGCGAGATCTCAAGCCTCTTGATCATCTCGTTCAAGGTGGTCGGCTTCACCCCGAGAAGCGCGGCCGCGGTTTTTTGCACGCCGTTGGCCTTGGCCAGGGCGGTTTCGATCAGGCGCCGCTGAAAAGCGAGCGTTTGCTCCTTAAGATCCAGCCCGTCGCCTTCCGCCGCCGGGGCGGCCGCCGCTTCCCGGGGCGTCCGGAACAAGTCAGGGAGACAGTCCCGGGTGATGACCTTGTCCCGGCTGAAGACGACCGTCCGCTCGACGAGGTTTTCGAGCTCGCGGACGTTTCCCGGCCAGGAGTGACGGTCCAGGATTTCCAAGACATCGGGGCTGACGCCCTCGATCGTCTTGCCGTTCTCCCGGGCGAAGACGTCTAAAAAATGCTTGACCAGCAGGGGGATGTCCTCGCGGCGCTCGCGCAGCGGCGGAAGGATGATCTTGATGACGTTCAGCCGGTAATAAAGATCCTTGCGGAAGAGCTGGCGGTCGATCAGGTCCTCGAGCTCGACGTTCGTCGCGGCGATGATCCGCACGTCGACCCGGATGGTTTTCGTTCCGCCGAGGCGCATGAATTCCCGGTCCTGCATGACCCGGAGAAGCTTAGCCTGCGTTTCCAGCCCGATGGTGGAGATTTCGTCGAAAAAGATCGTCCCCTTGTCGGCCGCCTCAAACAGCCCTTGTTTCTCCGAGACCGCTCCCGTGAACGCCCCCTTCACGTGTCCGAAAAGGTGGCTTTCGAGGAGGTCCGGCGGAAGGGCGCCGCTGTTGACGACGATGAACGGGAAGGAAGCCCGGGGCGAGTTGGTGTGGATGGCCCGGGCGGCCAGCTCCTTTCCTGTTCCGCTTTCGCCCTGGACCAGGATCGTCGACCGGGTGGGGGCGGCGGCCTTGATGAGCTCGAAAACCCGCTCCATCGGCCGGCTTCGGCCGAGGATGTTGGAAAAGCTGAATTTTTTCCGGAGCTCCTCCCGGAGGCGGTCGTTCTCGTCCAAGAGCGTTTTGTGGGCCAGGGCCCGCTGGATCGTCAGGAGGAGGTCCCCGTGCTTGAACGGCTTCTGGACGTAATCATAAGCCCCGATCTTCATCGCCTGGATGGCCGACTCGACCGAGGCGTAAGCGGTGATGATGATGACGATCGTCGAGGGCTGGATCTTTTTGATCTCCGGCAGGATCTCGAGGCCGCCGCGGCCGGGCATCAGGAGGTCGAGGAGGACCAGGTCGAAGCCGTGGTCGGCGAACTTGGACAGGGCCGCTTCCCCCGATTCGGAGAGCGTGACGTCGTATCCCTCCGCCTGCAGAAGCTGTTCGAGAACGTCGCGGATGACGGGTTCGTCGTCGATGACGTGGATGGAGGCGTGACTCATGATTCTCTCGTTTTCGATTTCCGCCGGTCGAGATCTTTCGGCAGAAAGATGGTGAATTTCGAGCCCTTGCCGACTTCGCTTTGGACCTCGATCCGGCCTTCGTGCTCGTTGATGATCGCATAGCTGATGGACAGGCCGAGGCCCGTCCCCTTGCCGACCCCCTTCGTCGTGAAGAAGGGATCGAAGATGCGCGCCAAGTGTTGTTCCTTGATCCCCGTCCCGCTGTCGCTGATGACGACGACGGCTTCGACCGGTGTCTCCCGGAGCTCCACCCGGAGCCGTCCGCCCCCGGGCATCGCGTCCAGGGCGTTGAGGATGATATTGATGAAAACCTGCTGCAGGCGCTCGCCCTGGGCCCAGATGGGGGCGACCGGAGCCAGGTCGGTTTCCAGCTCGATTTCCATGGCCCGAAGCTTGTAGTCGATGAGGGAAATGATCTCCTGGAGAGTGTCCCGGAGGTCGATCCGGTGCATCCCCGGCTCGGCCGGATTGCGGGCGAAGGTCAGGAGGTTCTTGACGATGCGCGAGACGCGGTCGGTTTGAGCTTCGATCTTGCCCAGGACCTGGGAAAAACGCTCGTCGCCGACCGTCTTTTGAAGCATCTGGACATAGCTGGAGATCCCGGTGAGCGGGGTGTTGATCTCGTGGGCGACGCCGGCCGAAAGCAAGCCGAGGGAGGCCAGCTTTTCCGAAGTCAACAACTGCTGCTGGAGGCGGACTTTCTCGGTGATGTCCTCGAAGACGATGATCGTCCCGAAGGGATGACGGCGGTTGTCCCGCAGCGGCGTCTTGGCGATGTCGAAGATCCGCATTTCGCCCGAGGGGCGGCCGATCGGGATCTCTCCAACGAGATGGTATTCCGACTGGGTGTCCGGGGGGAAGATCGCGGCGAAGGCCCTCGGACCGATGATGTCGCTGAGGCGTTCGCCGAGAACCTCCTCCCGCTTCCGGTTGAACGTCTCCTCGCAGACGCGGTTCCAGCCGCTGATCCGTCCGTTTTGATCCAGGACGGCGACGCCGACCGTCAGGCTTTCGATGATGTTCTCGCTGTAGTCTTTGAGCCGTTCAAGCTCGGAGGCCCGGAGGCCGGCTTGGTTGTACAGGTAGGCGTTTTCCACGGCCAAAGCCACGGGCGAAGAGATCGTCGTCAGCAGTTCCCAGTCCTCGCGCGTCAGAAAAGACGTGTCGATCTTGCGCCCCATGGCCAGGCACCCGACCAGCTTGCTTTCGCCCTTGAGGGCCAGAAAATGATCGAAGCCGGAGTCCCGGAGGCTCTCGAGCTTCGTTTGAAGCTTGATGTCCTCGGTCACCGAGTAGAGCGACAGGGTGTTGTTCTCGACTAGGGTTTCGTAGATCTTGGGATCGAACGTCAGGCGTCCGCCCGCGGCCGTTTCGGCGTTTCCGTGCGCGCTGAAGATCGTGAAGGTGGCGCTCCCCGTTTCGACCGGCAGAAGGAGGGCGATCGAGCGCAGGGACAAGGCGTTGGAGATCAGCTCGAGGAGGCGGCGGGCGAGCGTTTCGATGTTGCGCTCCCGGCTCAGCTCCTGGGAGATGGACAGGAGCGTCTTGCGGTACTGGTAGCTCCGCCGGTAGAAGACCCGGTCGAAGAGGGATTGAACGAGGGTCCGGAGGGGGGTGAACATGGTCGCGCCCAGGATAATGGCCAGGGCTCCGAGAAGAAGGGCGTTGATCTTGTTTTCCGAGAAGATTTTCGTTTGCGAGGAGATCCCGACGAAAACCAGGGCCAGGACGAAGTAGGAAAAAACCAGGGTGGAGGCTTTCTTGAGGATGACTTCCAGGTCCATCAGCTTGTAGCGGGAGATCGAATAGGAAAAGGACAGGGGGATGAGCGCCTGGAGAAGAATGGTCAGCTCGGCGGCCACGCTCGGCGCGGCCCCGGCGACGAAGGGCACGACGTAGAGGGCCGTGAACGGGACGACGCCGAAGCCCAGGCCGTAGGCGACCCACTTAAGCTGTTTGCGGATGATGAAGCTCGGGTGGCGGAGCGTCCCGTGAGCGATCGTCGCCAGGGCGCCGAGCGTATAGAGGGCGAAATGGCCCAGATCCAGCTTTTCCAGGGCGGAATACGCCTGGAGAAGGCGGAGCTCGCCGAGGCCGCCGGCGGCCGGAAGGAAGAGGGCGATCCGGGCCAGGAGCAGCAGCGACGCGGGCGCGTAGAGAAGAAACGCCGTCCCGGGTTTATCCCGGAGCAGCTTGACTCGCTGGGGGAAAATCAGGAAGTAGTGGACGAGGAGCGGCGGAAAGACCAGGAACGCGATTTTATCCAGGCCGTAAAACAGGCTGTCGAGCCAGTCGAATTCCCCGGTGAAGGAGAAGACGTAAAACATGAACAGGAGGACCGAGAGAAAATAGTAATGAATGTTGGTCCGGCGGAACGGCCGGGAGGTGTTGAGAAAGACAACCAAGGCGATGATGATCGTGATCACGCCGATCAGGGCCAAATAGAAATAAATAATGTCGGGGCCCTTTCCGACGGGGAAAAACGTCCCCGTGTAGGTGATCACGCCGCCCTCCCGGTAGATCTCGTACGTGATCTTCTGCCCTTGCTTCCAAACCTGCCAGAGGTTTTTGATCAGGTCGATTTTGCTCCGGACGATGATCTTGCCGGGGGCGAGATTGTGGGTGACCGAGAAGAGAACGTCGCCCTTCTTCAAGTTGAAGAGATAAGCCGGCCCGTCCTTGTCGACTTTGATCGCCGTCAGACGGCCTTGTTTCATGGCCCAGACGACGCCGTCGGAGGGTTCCTTGTAAACGATCTGGCGGTAAACGTTGAGAACCCCCAAAACGACGAGGATCGTCAGGGGGACGAGAAGCCAGATCTTCCGGTCTTTCATGGTGCAATCCAAAAAATTGAATCCATCGTGCCTGATTCGATTGAGGCCGGGCGTTCCCGTGTCATCGGATTAGTCCAGAATATGCCGGCGGGCGGCCCGGGCGGTCCAGGCGATCGCCGGCTGGCGCATCAACCGTTCGAGGGATTTGTCCACCTTGACGCCGAGCGGCTTGGTGTTTTGCGACAAGAGCGAACGCATGTAGTCGGTGGGCGGCCGCCGGGCGGGGTCCGTCTCCTGCGGCGGATTCTCAGCCGACGGCGTCGGCTGTCCGAGCCCGATCGCCGCCGCCAGGAGAAGGGCGGGCGCGAGAATCCCTTTTAAAACCCGTTTCTTCTTCATCCCGCTTTATTTAATACCCCCCCGCGGCCGGATGTCAAATTCAAACCGGCGGAGACCGCGGGCCCGGCCGGTTCGCCGGAGGCCCGCGGCCGGACAATTGCCAAGAGGTCGATGGATTCATAGAATAGCCGCATGAAACGATTCGCCTGGATCGCGGCCGGCGGATTGCTGGCCGGCGCTTGCCTCTCTTGTTCCCCGGCCGGAAAGCCGGCCGGCGTCGCCTCGCTGGAAGATTTGAAAACGGCCCGATTCGGCGTCGTTTCGGGGACGGTCGCCGATCAAATCGTCCTTAACCGCTTTCCGGAAGCGACGTTCGGGTATTACCCTTCGCCTCTGGACGCCTGCCTGGCCGTCTTGAAAGGCAAGGAAACGGCGGCGGCCTACGACGAACCGATCCTCCGCAACATCCAGGCCCAGAATCCCGGCTTGAAGATCCTGCCGGAGATGATCTCCGTCGATCAGTATGCCATGGCCGTGCGGCCGGACGACCGGGAGCTGAAGGACGCGGCCGATGCCCTGCTTGCCGAGCTGCGGGCCGACGGCCGGTACGACGAGATGAAAGCCCGGTGGTTCCCGGAAAAAGGAAAGCCGGCGCCCATGCCCGAAATGGCCTGGGAGGCGCCCAACGGGATTCTTGATTTCGGAACCTGCGCCGTCACCGAACCGTTTTCCTTCATCGACGACAGCCGCCGGGTCGTCGGCTTCGATGTCGAGCTGGCCTCGCGGCTGGCCCGGCGCCTCGGCCGTGAGCTCCGGATCCACAACATGGAATTCGGGGCGATGATCCCGTCGCTGCTGTCCGGGAAAACCGATCTCATCGCCGCCTGCATCACGGTCACCGAGGAGCGGGCCAAGAGCGTTCTCTTCACCGAGCCCGTCTACCGCGGCGGGATCGCGGCCGCGGTGAGGGATTCGGCCGTCGCCGGAGCAGCGCCGGCCTTTTCCGGCCTGGCCGACGTCGCCGAGAAACGGATCGCGGTGATGGTCGGCTCGACCCACGACAAGCACATCACGGCGAATTTTCCCCGGGCGGAAATCCTTCGGATGGACAACGCCCCCGACATGCTCGCGGCCCTCAAGTCCGGAAAATGCGAGGCGGCGATCTTTGATGCCAACGCCGGCCGGCTGTACCGGGAGGACGATCCCTCGCTGGCCGTTCTGGCCGAGAAGATTTTCATTGAAAACCTCGGCTTCGGATTCGCCGACGTCCGCCTCCGGGACGCGTTCAATGCCTTTCTCGGCGAGCTCCGGGCGACGGGCGAGCTGGACGAGATCCGGAGAAAATGGGAAGGCGACGACGGCGCGGCCGCGATCCCCGACCTGCCGGAAGGCGGGGAGAACGGCCGGCTGCGCATCGCCACCACGACCGTCGACATTCCCTTTTCCTACACACGGGAGGAGAAACCCTGCGGGATCGATCTGGAGCTGGCCCTCCGCTTCGCCGCCCGCCAAGGGCTGAAGCCGCAGATCCAGCCCCTTCCCTTCGCCTCGCTGATCGCGGCCGTCGCCTCCGGCAAAGCCGACCTGATCTGCGACGGCATCACGATCACCGAGGAGCGGGCCAAGCAGGTCGCCTTTTCGGACGCGTATTACCAATCGGCGGCGGACGCCCTCACCCTGAAAAAACACCTGGACGGCGGAAACCGGCCCGAAGAGACGGGAAGCAAACCGGACATCGCCGAGGCCGTCATCGGGGCGATGACCGGCTCGACGGGGGAAGCGCTCGTCCGGGAGCGTTTTCCCCGGGCCGGCATCCATCTCTTCGACGACGTCATGGACGCCGTCGCCGCCCTGAAAGCGCGCAAGGTCGATTATGTCATCACCGCGTACACGACGGCCCTCCAGGCGGCCCGGGCCAATCCCGACCTGGCCGTGCTTCCCGAGGAGTACAATCAGGCGTGGGCGGCGATCGCCGTCCATAAAGACAATCCCCGGCTGCTCGAGCGGATCAACGCGGTTCTCGAAGAAATGAGGGACGATGGGACGTTGGAGAAAATCATCAGCCACTGGGTCCGGCCGGACGGCTCGCCCTACGTGAAAACCGAGGTGCCGCGGGCGTCCGGGTGGCCGGCTCTCCGGGTGGCCGTCGCGGCCAACCGGGAGCCCATGGGATTCATCGAGGACAATAAAATCGTCGGCCTCGATCCCGAGCTGATCGAACGGATCGCCTTCAAGCTGGGCCGCCCGGTCGTCTTCACCGACATGAAGTTCTCCGCCCTGATCGCGGCTCTCGAATCCGGGAAGGCGGACGTCGTTTGTTCAAACCTGACGGCGACCGAGGAGCGCCGGCGGAGAGTCGCCTTTTCCGAGGGCTATTACGTCAATCCCCAGGTCATGATGACGCTTAAGGACCGGCCGCCGGCCGCCGGCGCCGCTCTCCGCCCCTCCTGGCCGGCCCGGCTCAAGAAAAGCTTCGTCGACAACATCATCCGGGAAAAGCGCTACCTGTTGATCTGGAACGGATTGAAAGTCACGGCCCTCATCGCCGTCCTTTCGGCCCTCCTTGGAACGCTGCTCGGAGCCCTCATCTGCCTGATGCGGATGGGAAGGAATCGGGCTTTGAAAGCGTTCGCCAAGGCCTACATCAGCCTCCTGCGCGGCATCCCCCAAGTGGTCCTGCTGATGCTGATGTTCTATGTCGTTTTCGCCCCGCTGGACGTGAGCGGGGTGGCCGTGGCGATCTTCACCTTCGCCCTGAACTTCGCCGCCTATGTCTCGGAAATGTTCCGGGCCGGAATCGAAAGCGTGAAACGGGGGCAGGTGGAAGCCGGCGTGGCCATGGGCTTCAGCCGGTTCCGGACGTTCGTCCATATCGTCCTGCCCCAGGCGGTCCAGCGCATTCTGCCGGTGTTCAAGGGCGAGTTCGTCGCCCTGGTGAAGATGACCGCCATCGTGGGCTACATCGCCGTCCAGGACCTGACCAAGGCCAGCGACATCATCCGGAGCCGGACGTTCGACGCCTTCTTCCCCTTGGTCATGGTGGCCGTCCTCTACTTCATCCTGGCTTGGGGCCTGACCTCGCTTCTGGAAATGATTCGGGTCCGGGTCAACCCGAAAAGGAGAAGGCCGTGAAAGCTTCCTGTCCGTCCGCCGGCTCGGGCGACGTCCTGATCCGGGTCGAGCACCTGGCCAAGTGCTTCGGAGAGACCGTCGTCCTGAAGGATGTCAACGCTGAGATCAAGCGGGGCGAGGTCATCTCGATCATCGGGCCGTCGGGCACGGGCAAGAGCACGTTTCTCCGCTGCCTGAACCTGCTGGAGCGTCCTTCCGGCGGCCATATCTGGGTGGACGGACGGGACGTCCTCGATCCGAGGAACGATCCCAACGCCTTGCGGCGGAAAATGGGAATGGTCTTCCAGAATTTCAACCTCTTCGAACACATGACCGTGCTGGACAATCTGACGATCGGCCCGGTGAAGCTCTTGCGGAAAACGCGCGGGGAGGCGGAAACGCGGGCCCGCGGCCTGCTCGCCCTGGTCGGGCTGGCCGCCCGGGAAAATGCTTTCCCCGACGAGCTGTCCGGCGGCCAGCAGCAGCGCGTGGCCATCGCCCGTTGCCTGTCGATGGATCCCGAGATCATCCTCTTCGACGAGCCGACCTCGGCTCTCGACCCGACGATGGTGAGCGAGGTGCTGGGCGTCATCCGCCGCCTGGCCGCCGACGGCATGACCATGGCCATCGTCACCCATGAGATGCGGTTCGCCCGAGACGTCTCCCGCCGCGTCTTCTACATGGACGAGGGCGTCATTTACGAGGAAGGGCCGCCGGCCGGAATCTTCGACGCCCCGAAGCGGGAGAAAACCCGGGCCTTCATCTTCCGCATCCGCAATTTCCAATATCACATCGCCGACGAGAAGTACGATCTCTATGATCTGAAGGCCGGGATCGAGGCGTTCTGCGGCCGGCACTTTTTTCCGGCCGCGGCCGTGGCCGACCTCCTTTTGGTTGTCGAGGAGACGCTTCAGCTTTGCTTCCGGGAGGGCGACGCGGCCGCCCGGGCCGGCCTCGTTTCCGGCGCGGGGGGGCTGGATCTGACCGTGGGCTACTCCGAGCAAGAAAATGAAACCACCCTCCTCTTCACGGCCGGCGAGGTCCTGAAGACCATTCTCAACGAGACGGCCGAATCGGACGGATTGAGCCGGGCCCTCATCGCCGGCATGACCCGATCCCTCCGCGAGGATATCAGAGGCGGGAAGGTCGTTCTGACGGCCGTGATGCGGGAGCCCGGATCATAGACGTCAGATCGCGCCCGGTGTTTTTGAGCGGAGAAAAGGACGAACCGCCTCGGCGAACAGACGGTTGAAGACCGCCTTTCCCCGAAAGTTCAAATGGGAGTTGCTCTTGCCCCAGCCTCCGTCCCGGAAGAGGTCCGGGTTGTCCAGATCGAACCGGTCGGGCCGGTTGAAATCCAGGACGGCGGCGTTGCCGTGAAGGCCGGCCAGGGCCCCGACGTCCTCCTTGAACCGGGCTTGTTCGAAGTTCGTTTCGTTCGTCCCGATGAAATCCGGGATGAAAACGAGAACGACTGGAACGCCGTCCTTTTCAAGGACGGTCAGGAGTTTTGCCAGGTCCTTGCCCTCGGCTCCCGGCCGGGCTTGGTAACGGCGGGGCTCGAACGGCCGGCGCTTCCTGGGGTCTGAGGAAAGCGGAGGGGAATGATCCGGATTTTCGTCCCGTCCTTTGCCTTGATCCGCGGCCGGCGGCGTCACCTCGTCCTCCTCCGTTCTCAGACGGAGCAGAGCGCCGAGGAAATCATCGATCTCCGGTTTTTTCCGGAAGAGCCGGGAAAGGCGGCTCAGGAGGGGAGAGGCGTCATTGACCCCGTCCCCGGGATTCAGGGCGTGAGCCTCGAAGGCGGGATCCAATATTCGAAGCTCCGACGGCAGGGTCTTCTTCTCGAACATGAAGTAATCCATCCCGTAGACGACGGCCGCGGGCCTGCGGTTCTCCCGGCGGTAGCGGAGATAATACAAATCGAAATATCGGGGATACCGCCCGGCCGCGGCGTTCTTGATGATTTTTTTCCCGAGACGGGCGGCGAGCGTCTCCTGGTCGAAGGCCCGGGCCGAGCGGGAGGTTCCGAAAATCAGGATCTCTCCGTCGCCTTCGCCGGCGGAGACCGTCGCCGTCTTCCCGGCCGAAGGTCCCGGCCCGGCGGCGTAATACCGTCCGGCCCAGGCGCGGAGGCCGAGCAGGAGAAGGCGGTCGAAGGCCGCGAACGAAACGAGGAAGACGAGGACCGCCGGGACGGCCGCCGCCCGGCGTTTCCGGGGGACGGAGGAGAAGGACATGACGGAGGGAAGTATATCGGGCCGTTTTCCGGCCGTCAAACCGGACGGCAAATTGACACGGTCGGCCGTTTGCCCTAATCTAGTAAACGGTTTCCCCCTAGCGGAAAGGGCGGGATCGAAACGCCATGTCTTCCTATATTTGCCGGATCGCCGACGACGCCGGGACGGTCTTCCGCCGGACTTTTCCGGCTTCCACCGCCTCGGACTGCCGCCGGCATTTCGAGTCGGAAGGATTTTGCGTCCTGTCCGTCCGCCGCGAACGGCGGAAGATCGGAAGCCTTCTGCGGGGATCCGAGGGGAAAATCAAGGCCCGCGATTTCATCATGTTCAACCAGGAATTCACGGCCATGATCCGGGCCGGATTCCCGGTGCTCCGCTGCCTGGAGACGATCGGCGGCCGGACGAAGAATCCCGCCCTGAAGAACGTTCTGGGCAGGGTGGAAAACGACATCCGCCACGGCAAAGCCTTGTCCGAAGCCTTCGCTCCGTTCGAGGACCGCTTCTCGAAGGTTTACACGGCGGCCTTGATGGCCGGGGAAATCAGCGGAACCCTGCCCGAGACGATCGGCCAATACGTCAGCTATGCCAAGACCATCGACCGGACGGCCCGCCGGGTCCGCGCGGCCCTGACGTATCCGACCTTGATCATCTGTTTTTCCGCGGGCCTGCTGCTTCTTTTGATCAATTTCGTCCTGCCCAATTTTTCCGAGTTTTACGCTGATTTCGAAACGAGCCTTCCGTACCTGACTTCGGCCCTCATCCAGTTTTCCCTTTTTCTCCGCCGGAACTGGATCATCTGGCCGGTTCTGGCCGCGGCCCTCGTCGTCCTCGCCTGGCGGATGAAGCGGAATCCGGACATGAGACGCCGCTGGGACCGGCTGAAGCTCCGGGTGCCCGTGGCTCGGTCCCTGATCGTCGAATCGGCGGTCTCCCTCTTCAGCCGGACGCTGAGCCTTCTCCTGGGCGCGGGAGCTTCGCTCGTAGACGCCGTCGCCCTGGCCTCCCAAGCCGTCCCCAACAAGCACCTGGCCGGCCGGATGGAGCCCGTGCCCGCCGGCATCCGCAACGGCGAGGCGTTTTCCGAGGCCTTGAGCAAAACGGATTTTTTCCCCCCGATGGCCCTGGATCTCGTCCGCATCGGAGAATCCTCGGCCAACCTCAGCGGGATGCTCCGCGAGCTGGCCGACGTCACCGAGGAGCGGATCCAACAGAAGCTCGACACGCTCGTCTCGCTCGTCGAGCCCGTCGTCATCATTCTCACCGGCGTGCTGGTGGCCGGGATGCTCCTGGCCGTTTATCTCCCCATTTTCCGAATCATTCAAGTGGCCCGGTGATCCGATGACCCCCTCGCCTTCCCGTCCCTCCGCTCCGGCCGATTCCGAAGCCGTCCGTCGGCTCGCCGATCGCTGCGGCGTCCCCTTCACCGACCTGGCCGACGTCCGGATCGACCGGGACCTGGTTCAATCGTTCCCCCCGGAATTCCTCTACCGGGCCAACGTCATCCCCCTCGAGGACGACGGGGCGAATCTCCGCGTCGCCGTCGCCGATCCCTCCGACCTGGAGACGATCGACGCCATCCGGACCCTCTCCGGCAGGAATGTCGTGGTCGAAGCCGCGACTCCCCGGGCCATTCAGGAGGCCCTCCGCAAGAGCGAAACGGCCCTCCAGGTTCTCAAGGGAGCGACCGAGGGCTTTATCCAGCAGCTCGTGGAAAAGGAAGGCGGGGAGGAGGAGGAGGTCATCTCCCTGGAGAAGCTGGCCGACCAGGACGGCTCGATCATCAAGCTGGTCAACACGATCATCTTCACGGCCGTCCAGAAGCGGGCTTCCGACATCCATATCGAATCCAAGGACGACAACGTCCACGTCAAGTACCGGATCGACGGCGTCCTGGGCGAGGCCATGGAGCCCATCGACAAGAAATTCCAGGCGCCGATCATCTCCCGAATCAAGGTCATGTCCGACCTGGACATCGCCGAGCGCCGCGTCCCCCAAGACGGCCGGTTCCGTCTGAAGATCAAGGACAAGACGATCGATTTCCGCGTCTCGATCATGCCCTCCATCTACGGCGAGGATTCGGTGGTCCGGATCCTCGACAAGGAAATGATCACGGAGGCCATCTCCGAGCTCAAGCTCGACCTGCTCGGCTTCTCCGACGACGTCCTCCGGCGCTTCCGGCGCTACATCGCCCAGCCGTACGGCATGGTCCTGGTGACCGGGCCGACGGGAAGCGGCAAGACGACGACCTTGTACGCCGCCTTGACCGAGATCCGGTCGGTCGAGGACAAGATCGTCACCATCGAGGACCCGGTCGAATACCAGGTCGACGGCATCACCCAGATTCCGGTCAATGAGAAGAAGGGGCTGACATTCGCTCGGGGCTTGCGCTCGATCCTCCGGCATGATCCCGATAAAATCATGGTGGGGGAGATCCGCGATCCGGAGACGGCCCAAATCGCCATCCAGTCCGCCCTGACCGGCCACCTCGTTTTCACGACCGTCCATGCCAACAACGTCTTCGACGTCATCGGCCGCTTCCTTCACATGCAGGTCGATCCGTACAGCTTCATCTCCGCCCTGAACTGCATTCTGGCCCAGCGGCTGGTCCGGCTGCTCTGTTCCAAGTGCAAGACGCCCGTCCGCTACCCGGACGAGGCGCTGCGGGAATCCGGCCTCGACCCGGAACGGTACCGGGAGCGCGTGTTTTATGAGGCCGGCGGGTGCGCGGAGTGCGGATTCACAGGTTACCACGGCCGGACGGCCATCGCCGAGATCCTCGACCTCTCGGACACGGTCCGGGAGATGATCCTGATCCGCAAGCCTTTGTCCGAGGTCCGCAAGAGAGCCAAGGCGGAGGGAATGGTTTCCATCCGGGACGTCGGCGTCGGAAAGGTCCTGTCCGGTTTGACCAGCCTCAAGGAATTGAATAAAGTCACGTTTGTGGAATAAGCCATGGCCGCGTTTATTGATTCCTGGATCAGGCGCCTAACGGCCCCGGACATTCCCGCGGCCGTCTTCCATGTCGCCCGTGGATCCCTCGGCGGTCTGCGCCGCGCCCGCCAATCCGCGTCGGTGAAAAGCTCCGTCGTCCGGAGCCTTCCGGCCGGTCTCGTGGAGCCGTCGTTCGACAAGCCGAATCTTCCCCGGCCGGAGGAGTTTCAATCGGCGGTCAAGGACGCCGTCCGCCGGATCGGGTCGCCGGAAGGACCGGTCGCCCTCCTCCTTCCGGAAACGTCCGTTAAAACCGTCCTCCTGAGCTTCGACTCTCTGCCGCCCGCTCCCGACGAGCGGGAAAAGATCATCCGCTGGCGGCTGGCCCGGACGCTCCCGCTGCCCCCGGCCGAGACGCGGTTGTCGTTCGCCGTCAGCCGGACAAACGGCCGGGCCCGGGCGTTTTGCGTCCTGGCCGCCGCCGGAGTCGTCCGGGAATACGAAAAGGCGTTCGCCGCGGCCGGGCTGGATGTCCGAACAGTCGGCCTTCCGACGCCGGCCCTGCTCGGCTGCCTGCCGAAAAACGGACCGGCGAACCAGGTAATCGTCAACATCGAGGAGGATTATTTCGCCGCCCTGGCGATTCTCGACGGCGGACCGGCGCTGTTCCGGGTGAAGCCCCTCTCGACGGGGAATTTATGGGAAGAAGCGGCCGAGGAAACCGCGGCCACCCTCCGTTTCCTCGAGGACCGGGAAAAGAAGGAAATCGAAAGCGTCTGGCTGCGGCCGGCCGCGGGCGGGGATGCCGGGACGGGCGCGGCCCTCATCCAAAGCCGCGTTTCCCGTCCCGTCCGGATTCTGCCGGGCGACGGATCGACGGGGATTCCGCCGGCCGACCGGATCCGCCTGGCCCCCCTTCTTGGACAGATCTCATGAACGGCGGCCTGCGCCTTCCGATCAACCTGGCCACCCGGCCGCTGCGGAACCGGCGCTTGTTCCGGGCGGCGGTCGGGATTCCGGTGGTCCTTTTTCTTCTCTTCGGCGGGGGGGCGGGGGTCCTTCTCCTCCATTCGACCGCCCGCCTGAGGGCCGACGAGCGGACCCGGGCCGAGCTCGAGCGCCGCATCCAATCGGCCGGACGCGAACGAGCGGATAAAACCGGGCAGAGCCAGACGATGAGGAAACGGGATTCCGAGCTCGTCGACGTGGTCAACGGCGTCATCGTCCGGAAGAATTTTTCCTGGGTGGGGCTTTTCTCCCGCTTGGAACAAGCCCTGCCGCCGCAGTGCTCGATCGTCTCGCTCAGCCCGCTTCAGCTGACCGAAACAGGGCTTCGGGTCAACATGAAAGTCATTACTCCGGGCCTGCCCGGCCTTCTGGTCTTGATTGAAAACCTGACGGCCCGGGGTTTCAAGGACGTGGTTCTGCGGGATGAGCTGACGGGCGGCGGCCGGCTCATCTGCGAAATCGGATTTGATTATAATGGAACTCTTTGACCTCTTGGACGAAGGCGAGCGCCGGATCGTTTCCATCGCGGCCGTCGTCTGCGCCGCGGTGTTCGCCGTTCTTCTCGTGTTCGGGGTCAGGGCTTGGCTGAACGCCGGCCGGGCGTCCGCCCGGCGGGCGGCGGTCGAGACGGAGTGGCGGGCGGCCGACCAGGCCCGGAAGGCCGCCGTCGCCGAATGGAGCCGTTGGGACGGGGCCTCGGCCGACGTCCGGGAGCTCCGCGGGACGTGGCTGTACGACCGGGGGAGGGGAATCCAGACGATGCGCTCCGACCTGGCCGATGTTTTAAAAAAGGCGGGCGCGTCGGTCCCGGAAATCACGTACGGGGAATCCGAGGTGGTCAAGAACCGGATGCGGCGGTACACCGTCGGCTTCCATTGGGCCGGTTCTTATCCCGCTTTCCGCCGGCTCTTGGAAACCCTCGAGGCCCATCCCCGGGCGCTGTTCGTCTCCAAGGTGGATTTCCGGGTCATCGTCGAGGGACACTTGGAAGCCGGCGTCACGCTGGAAGGATATGCCGTCGATGAATAAGCCTGACCGGCGGGGAATCGTGTTTGTCGCCGCCGTGCTCTGCCTCGGGGCCCTGGCGGCGGCCGGGCCGGATGCCCCCCCGCCCCTGATCCGCCGGGATCTTCTCCGAAAAGAAGCCCCGGTTTTTCCGAAGATCGTCCGCGATCCGTTTTCGACGGTCGTCTTCATCGTCGACTCCGGCGAAAGCGGGGAGCCTTCGGATTTGACGGGGAAGGAGCTGTCCCCGGCTGAGACGCCGCCGCCTCCCCCTCCCCCGGTCGTCCGCTACATCGGATTCGCCCGGTACGCCGCTCCCGGCCCGCCGGCGGCCATCCTCGTGATCAACGACCGTCCCTGGGCCCTGGCCGAAGGCGAAACCGCCCCCAACGGCTGGACGGCCCTCAAGATCACGGACAAGGAGATCACCTTGCGAAGCCCGGAAGGGAATACGCTGGTGTTCCTTTATGAAGGAGAACGCCCATGAAAAAAGCGACCGCGCTGGCGATCCTCGTTCTTTTGACCGCCGCGGCCTGCGCGACCATCAGCCCCGTCTATCATCAGGGCGTTCGGGCGGAAATCGCCCAGAATTGGGACGAGGCGATCGCTCTTTACGAGAAAGCCGCCCTCATGAATCCCAAGGAACCCGCGTACCGGCTGGCTCTGGCCCAGGTGAAGGTCAAAGCCGGCTTGTTCTTCACGGATGAGGCCCGCCGCCTTCTCGCCTTGGGGGAAAAGGACGCGGCAGCCGCGGCCTATGCCAAGGCGGTGAGCTACAATCCCCGCGATTCCGCCCTCCTTTTTGAGGCCAAGCAGGCCCTCTCGCCCGAGACGAAGAAGGACGCCGGTCCGTCGAAAATCGAGTTTCCGATCAAGCTCAAGGTCCGGGAAGGGGCGCTCGATCTCCGCCTGTCGGCGGAAACGTCCCTGCGGGCGGTCCTCCAATCCCTGGGCCGGGCCGGGCGGGTCAACATCATTTTCGATGAGGCGTTCCGGGACGTCCCCTTTCAGACCGATTTCACGAATGTGACCTTCGAACAAGCCCTGGGAACAGTCTGCCAGGCGACCAAGAATTTCTACCGGATCATCGACGAGCGGACGGTCATCATCGTCCCCGACCAGCCGGCCAAGCGGCTTCAATATGAAGTGAGCTGCATCCGGACGTTCTACTTGTCCAATGCCCAGGCCCAAGAGATGACCGCCTCCCTGACCAACATGCTCCGCGGCGCGGCCAAGATCCCCTTGATCTTCTTCGACAAGGATCTCAACAGCGTCACGATCCGGGACACGCCTCAGGTCATCGAGCTGGCCGAAAAGCTCATCCGGATCTGGGACAAGCCCAAGGGCGAGGTCGTCATCGACATGGAGCTTTTGGAGGTTTCCCGGACGCGGCTCCGTCAGCTGGGCTTGTCGCTCGACCAGAATAAAGTCGGCTTGAGATACGGGGCGCCGCTGGCCGAGAATTCGTCGTCCGCCGGCTGGGAGCAGCTCTCGAAGATCGATTTATCCAAGAGCGAAAATTATTTCGTGAACCTGCCGGTCGCCTATCTCCAGTTTCTCGAGACCGATTCGGACACAAAGATCGTCGCCCAGCCGCGCCTGCGGGGGCTGGCCGACGAGGAAATCCACCAGCTCGTCGGCGAGAAGGTCCCCGTCCCCAAGACGACGTGGAATCCCATCGCCGCCGGCGGCTACAGCCAGCAGCCGGTGACGTCCTACGATTACCAGGACGTCGGGATCGACATCACGTTCACCCCCCGGGTTCATCTGGAGAAGGAAGTGACCCTGGCCATGGAGCTCAAGATTACCTCGCTCGGGGGAAAGGGATACGCCGATCTGCCGATCATCAACACCCGCGAGCTCAAGGGAACGCTCCGCCTGCGGGACGGCGAGACGACGATGTTCGCCGGCCTCCTCCGCGACGCGGAGCGGAAATCCCTCTCCGGCATCCCCTTCCTGAAGAACCTTCCGGGGATCGGCCGGCTGTTCGGGGCGGAGGACACGACCATCGAGCAGACGGACATCATCATGACCATCACGCCTCACATCGTCCGGACCGTCCCGATCGGAGCGGAGGATGAACAAGTCCTTTGGGTGGATATCAACGCTTCCGGATCCGGAAGCCGCGGCGAGGCCGAGGCGGAAGAAGAGATCTTCCCGGAATCGGACCTCGAAGAGGAAGTCCGGCTCCAACCCCGCCCGCGGCCGGGAAGCGAAAGACGCAACGTCATCCTTCTCGGGCCGGCCAATATGGAAGTCCCCGCCGGCCGGGAATTCCGGATGACTGTCGGCGTTCTCACCGAGGCCGAGATCGGGTCGGCCGCCGTAACCCTCAGTTTCAATCCCAGCGTGCTGGCCGTGAAAAGCGTTCAGGACGGGGGATTGGGCCGGTCGCTGGGAGAGAACGCCCCGTTTCTTCAGAACTACGACAACGGCTCCGGGACGTGCACGATCGGTTTCACGAGCCCGGTCGCCGGGAAGGGCGTGCGCCGGGGCGGCACCCTGGCCGCGATTGTTTTCGAGGCCAAAGCCGCCGGGGAATCGGTCGTGGCCGTGAGCCAGAGCCTGGTGACGGATCCGTCCGGCCAAAACCTCGACTTTCAGATCAACCAGGCGCGGATCCGGGTCCGCTAGGGTCCGGACGGACGGAGGGCGCCGGACCGGCGGACCGATGATCACGATTCTGACGGGACCGGTCGGCGGCGGAAAAACCACGTTTTTGAAAGCCGTCGTCGGCCGCCTGGCGGCGCTCGGGCGGCCGCCCGACGGCTATCTCAGCGAGCGGGCGGGGGACGGCCGTCCGGCGCCCGGCTATGATCTCCTGGACCTGCGCACCGGCCGGCGGATTCCTTTTCTTCGAATCGCGGGGGCCGCGGACGGCCTCCGGACGGGCGCCTTTGATGTTCTTCCCGGCGGCCTGGCCGCAGCCGCGGATATCATCGGCCGAAGCGATCCCTCCCGTCTGCTTATCATCGATGAGCTCGGCCGCTTGGAGCTTGGCGGGAGGGGCGTTTGGCCGGCGGCCGCCCCGGTCTTCGCCGACGCCCGGAGGTCCTGCCTCGTCGTCGTCCGGGACACGTTGATGGAGGATTTCCAAAAGCGCTGGCCGGCGAGGATTGCGGTTGCGGCCGTTCCGCTGCCTCCCTCGCGTGATCCGGAAATTCTCATCCGCGCCCTCCCGGCGGGGAATCGCCTATGAAAGGACCCGGCCGGACGACCATGACCGTGCGGGTCAGGTTTTTCGCCGCGTTCCGGCAGACGTTCGGCGGCAAGGAAAGGATTTTCGAGCTCGAGGAGGGGACGACCCTCGGCTGCCTCTTGGAACGGCTAGGGGATTCCTCCGCCCGCCGGGCCGAGCTTTTCGCCGCCCCGGAGGCCGGAAAGCCTCCCGCTCTCCACCCTCATATCGTCGTCATGGTCAACGGAGAGAACGCGTCCGCCCGGGGCGGATGGAACGGGGAGCTGCGGGCGGGCGACACGGTCGCCGTTTTCCCCTTGATGGGAGGGGGATGAATTGGGTATCCTGAACCGATGAGCGGTTCGTCCTTCGGTTTTTTCGGCCGGTACCTTGAAATCGATTTGACGTCGGCCGCCGTCCGCGTCCGTCCCCTCGACGCCGATCTCGTTGCCAATTACATCGGCGGCCGCGGCCTGGCCACTCGTCTCTTTCGCGATGAGGCCGATCCGGCCGCCGATCCCCTCGAGCCCGGGAACGTCATCGTCATCGCCGCCTCCCCGCTCGTCGGGACGAACGCCCCCACGGCGGCCCGCGGCCACATGGTCTTTCACTCGCCGCTTTCGGGCTTGATCGGGACGTCGAATTCCGGCGGAAGCTGGGGATTCGCCTTCAAGGCCACGGGCCACGACGCCCTGGTCATCAAGGGAAAAGCGCCGGAGCCGGTCTGGATCGACATCACGCCGGCGGGCGCGGCGATCCACCCGGCCGGGACGCTTTGGGGGGAGGACATCCACGCGACGACGGACGCCCTGACCTCCGGGTTCAGCCCGGCCGACCGGCCGCGCGTCCTCTGCATCGGTCCGGCCGGGGAGAATCTCGTCCGGTTCGCCGACGTGGCCAATGACCGCAACCGGGTTTACGGGCGCGGCGGACCGGGCGCGGTCTGGGGTTCAAAAAACCTGAAGGCGGTCCGCGTCTCCGGAAAGGAAAAAATCCGGATCCGGGATCCCGAGCGCTACAAGTCGGGATATGATCAGGCGTTCCATCTCCTGCGGCAGGCCCCGGTGACCAAGCGGCTCCTGCGCGAACTCGGGACGGCCGGCCTGGTCGAGCTCATCAACGTCATCGGGATGCTGCCCCGCCGCAATTTCCAGGATTGCGCTCACCGGGACGAGGACCTGGAGCGGATCTCGGGCGAAACCATCGCCCGGACCATTCTGGAGCGAGCCGCCGGCTGCCATCTCTGTCCCATCGGCTGTCAGCGCCGCACCCGGATCGTCCGGGCGGGATCGCCGGACGAATCCGGAGAGGGTCCGGAGTACGAAACCGTCGTCCTGATGGGGCCGGTCTGCGACGTCTACGACCTGGCGGCCATCACGACGGCCAATTACCGCTGCAACGAGCTGGGTTTGGACACGATCAGCTTCGGCGGAACGGTCGCCTGCGCCATGGAGCTGGCCGAGGCCGGCGCCCTGCCGCCGGGTTTCGACGGCGGCCGGGGGCTGCGCTTCGGAAACGCCGCCGTCCTGGAGCGGCTGGCCGTCGATGTCGCCCATCGCCGGGGGCCGGGGGATCTTTTAGCCGAGGGATCCTGGCGGCTGGCCTCGAGCTGCGGCCATCCCGAGGCGTCCATGTCGGTCAAACGGATGGAGATCCCGGCATACGATCCCCGGGCTTCGTTCACCCAAGCGTTGGGTTACATGACCTCGCCGTCGGGAGCCTGTCATCTTCGCGGCGGCTATGCCGTTTCCCTGGCGTTTTTCGGGGGGGCCAAGGAAATCCCCCGCTTCAGCCTCCTCCAGTCCCCGATCGCCATTAGGAACATGCAGAATATCGGAATCCTCCAGGACAGCCTGGGCGTCTGCCGTTTCACCGGGTACGCCTTCGGGAGCGATCCCTGGTCGCGGATGCTCTCCGGGGCGACCGGCATGGATTTTTCGGTCGCCCGCCTCGAGGAGATCGCCAACCGGATCGCCGACCTTGAGCGCCTGTTCAACCTGGAGGCCGGGGCCGTTCCAGCTGACGACGCGCTCCCGGCCCGGTTCGCCGAATCGCCGGTCGTCGTCGCCGGAGAAAACCGGATCGTCAGCCGGGAAACCCAGGAGCGGATGCGCCGGGATTATTACCAAGTCCGCGGCTGGGACGCGAACGGCCGTCCGGCCGCCGGGCCGAGGCCGCCGCGCCGTCTCGATCCACCCGAAGGGAGGCGGCCATGAGCCCTCGAAACTGGACCGCGACCGAGGAGATCTTCCGGCTGTTTCAGGCGGTCGGACGGGCGTCCCTTCTGGCCGACATCCAAGACAGCCATTCCGGCAATATGGCCGTCAAGGTCAAGGGCGAGGACGGATCCGACGTCATCGTCATCACCGCGGCCGGTTCCCAGAAGGGCGATCTCGAGCCGGAGCAGATCTGCTTCCTTTCGGCGACGGAAACGGATTACGGCTACTACAAGGCGTCCTCCGAGACCGACATCCATCAGCGGATCCTCCGCCTCCCTGGCGTCGGCGCCTCCATGCACGCCCATACGAAGGAGCTGGCGATCGCCACCCTGGACGACGAGCCGAAGCCCGCTCGGCCGCCGGATTTCGTTCCCATCGATCCCTTGGGCCGGCACGTCCTCGGGGAGCGGGTGGCGGTCGACTGGTTCGCCGTGCCGAGCGGCTCGCCGGAGATGGCCGAAACGGTGCCGTGGCGCCTGGCCGGCCGGCCGGTGACGACGATCCAAGGCCATGGGACGTTCGCCCGGGGCCGGACGCTCCAGGAGGCTTTTTTTCTTCTGGCCGCGGCCGACAACGCCGGGAAGGTCGTCAACGCCGCCCGGCGGCTGAAGGTGGACGTGGAAGGGCTTCGGGCCGGAATGCTCGCCCGGCCCTCGGACTTCTTCGTCCGGCCGCCCGATCCCTACGCGGTCGAGGACGATGAGGCCTGCGATTTCCCCGAGGAGACCGAAATCCTTAAGGAATTCCGCAAGGCCGGGGCCAGGATCTTCGAATCGTTCCTCTCGCCGTTCCACACCGGTTCGATGTCGGTCCGCGGGGTCGGCGATCTGCTGTACGCCCCGAAGGCGTCGATGCCGCGCGGCCTTCCCGGGCCGCTGCGCCGGCGGCCGATCCGGCCGGAAGGAACCGACTCGCCCGAGCTGGCCCTTCATAAGGCGATCTACGCCGAATCGGATTTTCAGACGGTTATGCATTGCTGGCTGCCGGAGGCGGACGCTCACGCTTATTTCCGGTACCCGGGCGAGAAGACCGCGGCCGACCGGATCGTTCCGGTGGACGCCGAGGGCGGCTTCCAGTATCTCGTCATCCCCGTCCTGCCGGCGGATGCCGGCCCGGAGGCCCTGATCCGCGGCCTGCATGATTACAAAGTGGCCGTCATCCGGGGCGGCGGAGTCTGGGCGGCCGGTCACCAGTCGCTCTCGGAGGTCCTCCACCATCCGTCGTCGGTGAGGGAAATCTGTCTCTACCGGATCGGCGCCTTCGAGCGCGGCCTGGACCTGCGCCGGATGGAGCCCGCCAAGGCGAAAAAGTGGTAGAATAAAAATATCCGTCCATCAAGGAGATTTTGATGAATAAGAGAATGATCCTGTGGGGCTTGGCGGCCGCCCTGGCGCTGGCCGCCGGAGCCTTCAGTCAAGAGGCGAAAAAGATGACCTACCCCGTGACCAAGACCGTCGACCAGGTCGATGATTATTTCGGGACGAAAGTCGCCGACCCGTACCGCTGGCTTGAAGACGACCGTTCGGCCGAGACCGAGGCATGGGTCAAGGCCCAGAACGCCGTGACGTTCGGCCATCTCGAACAGATCCCCTTCCGCGAGGCGCTGAAGAAGCGGCTGATGGATATCTACAACTATCCCCGGTATTCGGCGCCGTTCCGGGTCGGCGGGCATTATTTCTTCTCCAAGAACGACGGGCTTCAAAACCAGTCCGTCATCTATATCCAGAAAGGCCTCGAGGGGACGCCCGAGGTGTTCATCGATCCGAACGCGCTTTCGGCCGATGGAACCATCAAAATCTATCTCCTCGGTCCCTCCGGCTGCAAGACGAAAATGGCGATCATGCGCGGAGAAGCCGGATCGGATTGGGGCGAGATCCGGGTGATGGACATCGCCACGAAAGCCGAGCTTCCCGACCGGATCCGCTGGGTGAAATTCTCCGGAACCGCCTGGTGGAAGGACGGATTCTTCTACAGCCGTTATGACCAGCCCCCGGCCGGCGGGGAGCTGACGGCCAAGAACGAGTTCCAGAAGGTGTTCTATCACAAGCTCGGCGATCCCCAGGAAAAGGACATCCTTGTCTACCAGGATACGAAGAATCCGCTTCTCTACTTCTCGGTCAGCGTCAGCGAGGACGAGAAATACGCCTTTCTGACGGTCAGCGCCGGAACGTCGGGAACGGAGTTGTACTGGAAATCCCTCGAAGCGCCCGGGACGGAATTTTCCCTCCTCATCCCCGGGTTCGAAGCGGACAGCTATGTCCTGGACAACATCGGGGACAAGTTTCTTGTCCAGACCAACCTCCATGCGCCCAACGCCAGGATCGTCCTCGTCGACCCGCGGGAGCCGGCCGAGAACAAGTGGACGACAATCATCCCGGAAAAGCTCGAGGTGTTGAGCGGGGCCGGGATGGCCGGGGGGAAGCTTTTCTGCTCCTATTTAAAGGATGCCAGCACGAAGGTCTTCCAGCATGAGCCGGACGGAGCCCTGATTCGGGAAGTCGCCCTTCCGGGCCTCGGTTCAGCGGGCGGATTCGGCGGCTGGAAGGACGACCGGGTCGTTTTTTACACGTTCACCTCCTACAACTATCCGACGACGATTTTCAAGTTCGACATCGCCTCGGGAGCTTCGGAGGTCTTCCGCAAGCCCGAGGTGAAATTCAATCCCGAGGATTTCACGGTCAAGCAGGTCTTCTACGCCAGCAAGGACGGGACGAAGGTGCCGATGTTCATCGTCCATAAGAAAGGCCTGGCCCTGGACGGCGGCAATCCCTGCTTCCTGACGGCCTACGGCGGCTTCAACATCAGCCTCCAGCCTTCCTTCTCTCCGGCCCATATCGCCTTGCTCGAGAACGGCGTCGTCTTCGCCGAGCCCAACCTGCGCGGCGGGGGGGAATACGGCGAAACGTGGCACAAGGCCGGCATGCTCGGCAACAAGCAGAACGTTTTCGACGACTTCATTGCCGCGGCCGAGTACTTGATCGCTGAAAAATATACCTCGCCGGAACGGCTCGGCATCGAGGGCGGGAGCAACGGCGGTCTCCTGGTCGGCGCCTGCATGACCCAGAGACCCGATCTCTTCAGGGTCGCCCTGCCTGCCGTCGGAGTCATGGACATGCTCCGATTCCACAAGTTCACCGTCGGTTGGGGCTGGATCGTCGAATACGGATCGAGCGACAACGAGAAGGATTTCGCCTACCTCTACAAGTATTCGCCTCTCCATAACCTCAAGGCCGGCGTCCGCTACCCGGCGACGCTCGTCACCACGGCCGACCACGACGACCGCGTCGTCCCGGCCCATTCGTTTAAGTTCATCGCCGCCTTGCAGAAATGCCAGGCCGGCCCGGAGCCCGTACTGATCCGGATCGAAACCCGAAGCGGCCACGGATCGTCCAACCTGACGAAGGGCATCGAGATCACGGCCGATACGTTTTCCTTCTTCCTGTTCCACACGGGAGCCAAGGTCGCCTCCTGACCGCGCTCCCGGGAAAACCCGTCCCGCCCCCTCCCTTCGCGGGGAGGGGGCTTTTTTTATAGGCTCCCGGGCCCGGATGGGGCATCAGGGACGAAACAAAACGAGCGCCCCGGCAAGAAGTCGGCGAGCCGTTCGACCGGGCGGAAGGAACCGCCGCTGGAATCAGAGCAGGACTTCCGCGAGGGGATTCGGAAGTCCCGGCGGATTCTCGGCTGAAGATCGCCCCCGAGGGGCGCTTGGGCCGCCGACGTTGACGGAACGGCCTCCTCCGATTATGATTCCCCGGACGGGAGGTTTCCATGAAACACGCGGCCCTGAGGATCGGAGCGGTTCTGGTTTCGGCTTTTTTCCTCGCGGCCTGCCGGGACTCCGGCCCGGCGGGAAAAGCCGAGGGGATCGTCGGGGGCATCGGCTTGGCCCGGATCACGGTGTACGACCAACGGCCGGGACCCGACGGCCTTTTTTCCGGCGCGCCGTACATGCGGGCCGTGACGGACGAGGGATTCTACGTCATGAACGGGACCGGACGGCTCGAGCTGCACGACGTTCGCAAAGGTTTTCGTTCGATCAACCTCTCGCCGGGACGGTATGTCCAGGTTCCGCCTTGCACTCTTCTCCGGCTCGTGGGAACCGACCATCTTGTCGTTCTCAGCCTCAGGGCCGGGCCCGGGAAGGAGGCCGGGGAGGAGGACGTCCGGCTTTATTTCGGCCAGGCCGCGGACGAAAACCCGGCGGAGTATGAGCGCCTGGCCGGAGTCGAGGGTCTTGAGGGAGCGCTCAAGCGCCGGGACGAAGCCGTCCGGGCTTACGGCTCGTTTTCCTCGCTGTGGTCGTTCGACCGGGTCGCTTACTACAAGGAGCTGGAGCGTTTCGTCGGTCATGTCTTGAACGCGGCCGCGGCCGGGCGGAATCAGCTCGGGGACGGGAAGGCAGGCTCCGGCTGGACGGCCCGGCACCGGGCGCGGCTGAATGACCTGCCCCTCAACCGCGATGAAATCCCGGCCGTCTTCTTCTTCCCTCCGGAGAAGGAAAGCCTGGGCTGGAGCGGTCTTGTCCTCCAGGTGACGGGCCTGGACGCGGTCAAATAGGGGCGCGTTTGGCCGGGCTCGTTCGGTCTTTCATGAGGCCCTGGCCGCGGCCTCCATTCCCGCCTTAAGGAAGGAATCCCATGCGCCTGGCTCCCCTCGATTGGATCGTCATCGTCGGCTCGACTCTCCTCTGCTATATCCCGGCCCTGTTCTACGGCCGCCGGGCCGGCCGAAGCACGGCGGAGTTCTTTGTCTCCGGCCGCGCCGTGCCGTGGTGGCTGGCCGGCATTTCCATGGTCGCGACGACGTTTTCGAGCGACACGCCCAACCTTGTGACGGACATCGTCCGCCGCAACGGCGTGGCCGGCAACTGGGTCTGGTGGGCCTTCACCCTGACCGGGGTGGCGACCGTCTTCTTCTTCGCCCGCCTTTGGCGCCGGTCGGGGGTGATGACCGACCTGGAGTTCTACGAAGTCCGCTATTCCGGCAAGGCCGCCGGAGTCGTCCGCGGGTTCCGCTCCGTCTATCTCGGCCTCTTTTTCAACTGCATGATCATGGCTACGGTCAATCTGGCCGCCTGCAAGATCGCCGCCCTGCTGTTCGGCCTCAACCGCTTCGAGACGCTGCTCATCGTCGGCCTCTTGAACCTGTTTTTCGCCGCCTTCTCCGGCCTGTGGGGCGTTCTGGTCATCGACATGATCCAGTTCTTCGTCATGATGACCGCGGTCGTCTCGGTGGCGTACTTCGCCGTCCGGCACGTCGGCGGGCTGCCGGCGATGATCACGGCCGTCTCGGCCAAGGCCGGGCCGGGGGGATTGAACTACCTGAGCATGCTCCCGGATTTCAAGAACCACTGGGACATCGCCCTGGCCGTGTTCATCATGCCCCTCGCCGTCCAGTGGTGGTCGGTCTGGTATCCGGGGGCCGAGCCCGGCGGCGGCAGTTATATCGCTCAGCGCATGCTGGCCTCCAAGTCGGAAAAGGACTCGCTGGGCGCGGTCCTCTTTTTCAACCTCGCCCATTACGTCCTGCGGCCCTGGCCCTGGATCCTGGTCGCCCTTTGTTCGCTGGTCGTCTTCCCCAACCTGGCCGACATCCAGGCGGCCTTTCCGGGGCTCGATCCGACGCTTCTCGGGCATGACATCGCCTATCCGGCCATGTTCAAGTTCATGCCGATCGGCTTCTTCGGCCTCATCATCGGCGGCTTGATCGCGGCCAACTCCTCCACCGTCCTGACTCATCTCAACTGGGGGGCCTCCTATCTCGTTCATGACTTTTATCGGCGCTTTCTCCGCCGGGACGCCACGGAAAAGCATTATGTCCTGGTCGGCCGGATGGCCACGATCTTCCTGTTTTTCGCCTCCAGCGCCCTGGTCTTCGTCCTGGAGACGGCCAAGGACAGCTTCGACATCATCCTCCAAGTCGGGGCCGGGACGGGCTTGCTGTACTTGGCCCGCTGGTTCTGGTGGCGGGTCAACGCGTGGTGCGAGGTCGTGGCCATGGTCAGCTCGTTCCTCGTCTCCATCGGCCTGCTCGTCCTGCGCCGGGCCGGAACCGTCGTCCCGACCCATTACGCCCTGATGATCACGGTCGCCGTGACGACGGTCTGCTGGGTGGCCACGGCTTTCCTCGGCCCGCGGACCGACAAGAAAACGCTCCTCGATTTCTACAAGAAAGTCCGTCCGTTCGGGCCGGGGTGGAAGGCGGTCCGGGCCGAGGCCGGACCGGCCGCCGGCGGCGGCCGGGGGACCCATGAAAGCATCCCCTTGGCCCTCGTCGGGTGGAGCACGGGCTGCGCGGTGATCTGGTCGGCCCTGTTTTTGGTGGGCAACATCCTGTACGGCCGGTGGAATTACGCCGCGATCCTCGGTGTGGTTTTCGTCGCCTGCGGCCTCGTCCTGATCCGGGTGGTCAACCGCCTATGGACGAGCAAGGCCGAAACGGCGGCCGCGGCCGCCGGGGAGGGAAAGGAATCATGAACATCGGGCGGTTTTATCGGAAGGCCGTGGCCGCGGGGATCGCGGCCGACCTGCGGGGGAAGAAGGAAATCGACCGCCTCTTGGCCGAGGCGGCCGAGGAGTACAAGGGCGCCGCCGCGGAGGACAAGGAATTCTTCGATCGGGACCGCCTGTTCAATCCCTATGCCGACACGCGCCTGCTGACCGGCGATCCGGAGACGCCGGTCCGCCGGATCCTCGCCGGGATCGATATCGACGGCGGCGAGCTCCATCTGGCCCGTTCCCTCAACCGGGAGCCGGCCGGTCCGAAGATCGACCTGGTTTTAAGCCATCACCCCCTGGGTCCGGCCCAGTACCGGATGTACGACGTGATGCGCCTGCAAGCCGGGCTGCTGGCGCTCCACGGGGTGACGGTCTCCGTCGCCGAGCAGTTGATGGACAAGCGGATCGAGGAAGTGGAGCGGCGGCTTCTGCCGGCCAACGCCACTCGAACGATGGACCTGGCCCGGGCCCTCGGCCTGCCCCTCATATGCCTCCACACGGTCGCCGACAATTGCGTGACGAACTACCTGACGAAACTGTTCGCGGCGAAAAAACCGTCCCGGCTCAAGGATCTCGTTCGTCTGCTCCGGGCGATCCCCGAATACGAGAGGTCCTTCCGCCTCCAGGCTCCGCCGAAGATCATCAACGGCAAGGACTCCCATTCCTGCGGGAAGATCTTCGTCGACATGACCGGCGGGACCGAGGGAGCCAAGGAGATCTTCGACAACCTGGTTTCCGGCGGGGTGAGCACGATCGTCGGGATGCACATGTCCGAGGAGCATTTGGCGAACGCCCGGAAGGCCGGGATCAACGTGGTCATCGCCGGGCATATCGCCAGCGACGTCCTCGGCCTGAACCTGCTCCTGGACGACGTCGAAAAGGACGGGCGCCTGGACTATGTCTGCGTCAGCGGCTTCGAGCGCATCCGGCGGATGAAGCCGGAATCGAAGCAAGCCGGGCGACGCCGTTCTCCGCCTCCCCGGTGATTTCCGGTCCCGGCCGAAGCGAGGCTCCGATCATCGGGATCTCCGAGACGGCTCCCCGCTCGGCCGGGTTCTTCAGGCCTCTTCCCTCGAGGGGAAACCAGCGAGAAGACAGCGGCACCCGTCAGGAGCCGAGTCGACCCTCGGTCTCCTCTCGATCGCCGCATCCCGTTTTAATCGTGAGGCCGAAATTCTCGTTCGTTTGCGGCGTCTCTCTCAGGGCATCTCCGGATAAAGCAGCGAATTGAGGAGAAACTTGTATGTCCCGTGCGATTGGGCCCGGGACTGGCAGGCGATGCCGATCAGGACGACGCGCCCCTTTTTATGCGGGGCGTCGACCACGGCCGCCTTCCGGGCGATGGTCTCCTCGCCCATGATCCACCCGCTGAGCAGGAGATCCTCTTCGGGATAACTGGCCACGACCTTCCGGTCCCAATCGGCCGTTTGGGGAATCCAAGTCTCCAGAGCCGGGCTCCCGCTGAAGACCGCGGCCGCCGTCTCCGGCATTCCGTACCCGAGAGGCGTCGCGTTGTCGACGGAAATCTTCAGAATCGACATCGGGCAGAAAAATTTAGTCCGGTCGGCCTTGTCTAAGATGTCGCGGGCGGGCGGCTCGAAATCCTTGAGGGCCAGCTTGCACGCTTCGTTCAGGGTGACGAGGATCCCGCCGTCCTCGACAAAAGCTTTGAGGTTGTCGATCCCCTCCTTTTCCAGGCCGCCCTCGTACTCGGGCGGCAGCGGAGAGAACCACCGGGCCCAAGGCGAGGCGGGATCGACCTTGCCCGTCTTGATCAGGTCGTAGGGTTCGCCGGCGAAGACGATGACGTCGAACCGGGCCTTGAGGTCGACCTTGGCCGGCTCCTTCGCCTTGCCCGCCTTCGGCGCCTTGAAATCAGCGTTGTGGAGGGTGGTGTAGGGGACTCCCAGGTCGTCGAACATATAGCGCGTCCAGCCCTCGTCCTGGCTGGACCACCAGGACTGGTAGAGGCCGATGCGCGGATTCTTGAGGACCGACTTCGGAAGAGCGTCCGCCTCGGCGAGCGGATGGACGGAAAGACGCAGCTTTTCCAAAAGCGCCGGGAGGGCCTTCTGGACGGCCGGCGTGTTCTTGACGATGAAGCTGCCCGGCGCGGCCTCGAAACCGGACCCGATGATCTTGCCCTTGGACCGGTGGACTTCGGCCTTGTCCTTGAGCAGGGCGAAGACGGCCGCGTAGGAGGCGTTCGTCCGGCAATCGAAGACCAGCCAGGGCGTCGCCTCGCCGGGGACGACGATATCCGGGGACGGCGTCCGGTCGATCTTTTCGAGCTCGGCCGCAAACGGCTTGCCGATTTCCTCGCAGGCGACGCCCATCTGCAGCGGCAGAGTCCAGCCGGCGTTGTCGTAGGGGACGGCGGGCGGCCCGCCCGCGTATTCACGGATATCGGGATACTTCTGCCGTTCGAGCAGGGCCCAGGCGAACGGCTTGTTGGGCTGGGCCATGAGGATGACGAAGGATCCGGCCGGGTAGACGCGGTTGCCGGCCCGGAATTCCTTCTTCGCCCGGTGGATTTCCACGCCCCCCATTTGAAGGACGTCGAGCATCTTGAGCATCGTGGGGGGGTCGGGCTGGACGGCCGGAACAACGAAGGCGTACGGCTGTCCGGTCTCGACGGTTTCGACGGAGTGCTTGTTCATCCGGTAGGTGTTGAGCAGGAATTCCTCTTTATACAAGGAGGCCGTGCGAAGGAGGCTCAGGGAAAGCGTCAGCTCGTAATCGACGATGTCCCGCAGGCGCCACCAGCCGCCGGGCCAGGGATCGGGAAACTCGATCCGCTTTTGCGTGTAGGATGTCGGGATTTCGGTGGGCTCGATGAAGAGGGGCGTGGCCAGCCCGACCGAGGCCATCTCGCTCAGCAGGCCGAGAATGTTGTGGAGCCAGGAGGTGTCGTCGCAGGCTCCGATGTACCAGCCGGTGAAGCTCCGGCCGTGAACGACGCCCTTGAAGCCGTTTTTCTGGAGGTCGTAGCCCAGGTTGGCGCCAAGCAGGTTGACGCCCCGCCAGACGAGCGGCTGGACATTCGGGACGGGAGGATTCATGAACGGGGGGATGAAGAGACGGGCTCCGTCGGACCCCATCTGGTGCTGGTCGAGGTGGATCTGGGGGAACCAGTCGTGATAAAGAACCTGGTTGACGGCCCGCGTTTCACTGAGGTTGGACATGAACCAGTCGCGGTTGTTGTCGTGGCCGGCGTAATGATGGTAGAGCCAGGGCATGTCCCCGCCCTCGAACTTGGTCCCGAGGTTTTTCTTGTACCAGTCGACTTCCATCTGGTTGCCGTCGGGATTGGACGTCGGGACGAGGAGGAAAATGACGTCCCGGAGGACGGCCGCGGCGTCGAAGGGCGTATCCCCGGTGACTAATTTATAGGCCAGCTCCATCGACATCTGGGAGGCGGCGATCTCCGTGGCGTGGAGGCTGCACGTGACGAGGACGATGACCTTGCCGTCCCGGGCCAGCTTCTCCGCTTCGGCCGCCGGAAGGGTCCGTGGATCCTTAAGCTTGGCGGAAATCGCTTTGTATTCATCCAGCCGGGCCATGTTTTCCTCGGCCGTGACGACGGCCATGATCATCGGCCGCTTCAGGGTGGAGGTCCCGATGGTCTCGATCCTGATCTTCGGCGATTCCGAGGCCAGCTTCTTGAAATAGGCCTGGATTTGTTCGTAGTCGGCCAGCTTGCGGTCGGCGCCGATCTTGAAGCCCAGGAATGCTTCGGGCGATGTTTGAGCGGGGAGGAACAGGGGCGCGAGGAGAAGGGCGAAGAGGACGGCCGCGCCGGCTTTCAGGGAGTCTTTCTTCAACATGAAAACCTCCATGCGCGAATCAGTTCCTTTTTTTCTACCACTGCCGCCGGCCGGAGTCAAACAAATCGTGGCTCGATGACGTTTCGGGATGTCGGATGATGAGATATTCCACCCGGTTCGTCATGGAGCCTCGGCTCGGTTCGGGGCCGGCCGTCGGCGGAGACGCGGGCCGCGATCCGGCCCGGATGTTTTCCGCCCAAGCCGCCGATTCGGATGACAAGCGAAAGCAATCCCCCGGGCTCGAGGCCGGCGTTCGGCCGGGCCGTCGAGCGGTCCGCGGTTGCTTGCCGGCTTGAACGGGCCGCCCGGCGCGCAAGAGCAAGCCTTTCATTGACTTGGCCGGCCGGTTCGTCTAGAATTTGGTCCCCCAGGCGGCGTAGCTCAGTTGGTCAGAGCATGCGGCTCATATCCGCAGAGTCCGGGGTTCAAATCCCTGCGCCGCCACTTCATTTCCCTTCTTGCTTTTCCGCCCCGCGGATGAAGACGCCCCGCCGTGTTAAAATAGGTCCGGAGGAAACGAGCCACCCTGGGTCATTCATGAGTCGAGACGGCTTCGGTCGCGGAGCGAAGGCGGTCCGATCGACTCGTTGGGAGGGAAATGCTTATGGCCCGTATCGAAGAGACAATCATCGAGGGATGAGAATCCTTGATTATTTGAAATAAGGCGGGATAAAGGAAATGGGAGAAGCGCTCACCGGCGCCGGGAAGCGGATCGCGGCGGGGAGGAAGGCGGTGAGCCGAACGCCCGGTCTCGTTTCGATGGTCCGCCGGACGATCCTCCGCCGCGGCCTGGCCGCTCCCGGGGACCTGATCCTGGCGGCCTGCTCGGGCGGGGCGGACTCGACCGCCCTTCTCCATGTCTTGCACGATCTTCGGACGGAGTTCTCTTTCCGCCTGGCCGTGGCCCATTTCGACCACGGCTTGCGGGCTTCTTCCGGCCGGGACGCCCGGTTCGTTCATGAGTTGGCGGCGTCTTTCGGCCTTCCCTTCCATTATGAAAAGAAGGACGTCCGGGCCGCCGCCCGCAAGCACGGCTGGAACCTGGAAGAAGCCGGACGCCGCCTCCGGTACGATTTTTTATGCCGGGCGGCGGTTGAAACGGGCGCGGCCCGAATCGCCACCGGCCACACGCTCGACGACCAGGCCGAGACCGTCCTGATGCGAATCCTCCGCGGGAGCGGGCCGCGCGGCTTGGCCGGCATCGCCCCAATCCGCGAAGGCCTGATCATCCGCCCCCTGATCGAGGCCCGGCGCAAGGAGATCGAAGCGTTCCTCCGGGCCCGGAAGATCGTTCCCTGCGAGGACGAAACCAACCGCGACCCGGCTTTTCTCCGCAATGACGTCCGGCGCCGGCTGGTCCCGTATCTGGAGAGGAATTACGAGCCGGCCGTCGCCGAGAAGCTCGGCCGGATGGCCGAAATCCTGGAGGCCGAGGATCGGTTCCTGGAAGCGCACGTTCGGCGAATCCTGCCCGGCCTGGTCCAGGGGGAAAGCGCCGAGGCGCGTTTGAACGCCGACGCCCTGGCGTTTCTGCCGACCGGTCTCTCCCGCCGCTGCATCCGGGCTTTCATCGAGGACCGGAAAGGCGACCTGCTCCGCGTCTCCTTCGACGACGTCGAGAACGTCCGGACTCTCCGGGAGGGGAAAACGGCCGTTCTTCCCGGAGGAATCCGGCTGATCCGAGAGGGCGCCTGGATCCGGCGGGCGGCCGGCCGTCGGCCGGGCCAAAGGACAGCCAAGGGATTCCGCCGCCGCTGGGACGGGACTGTTCCCCTGGCGGTCGTCGAAACGGGCGCCGTTTTCACGGCCCGCCGCTTTCGGGGGGGGGCCCTCTCGAAATTCCCCTTTGACGACGCTCGCCGGGTCTTCCTCGACGCCGGCCGCCTCGTTTTTCCGCTGATCGTCCGGTCTCCGCGGGCCGGCGACCGCTACCGGCCGGTCGGCTCGCCGGGCCGGCGGAAGATCAATGAGATGCTCCGGGGCCGGGGCGTCCCCGTTTCCGAGCGCGGACTCAGGACCGTCTTCGAATCGGGCGGGGAGATCGCCTGGGTGGAGGGGCTTCCCGCGGCCGAGGCGTTCCGAATCGGCCCGTCCACCCGCCGCGTCCTTCGAATCGAGAAGGACGTTTCTTAAAGGCAGGTCCCGCGCCAGATTTCGAAGACCAGCAAAGCCCAGAGCTGGTGGCTGAAATTTTCCCGGCCGGCGGCATGGGCGTCGATCATCCGGCGGATCGGGGCGTAGGCGAACCATCCGCCCTCCCGGATCCGTTTTTCGCTCAGAGTCTCCTCCATCAAGTCCCGAAGGTCGGTCGCCAGCCAATGCTTGATCGGGATGCTGAATCCCTCTTTTTTCCGATAGAGCGTCTCCCGCGGGAGGAGCCGCTCGAGCGTTTTCTTGAAGATCCACTTCGTCGTTCCGCCGCGGAGCTTCCAGTCGCCCGGCAGACGGAAGGCGAATTCGACGAGCTTGTGGTCGAGCAGCGGTTCCCGGGCTTCCAGCGAGACGGCCATGCTCATCCGGTCGACTTTAACCATGATGTCGTCGACGAGATACGTCTTGAAGTCCAGGTAGAGCTCCCCGGTCCGGTCGTCGAATCCGTTCATCGCCTGGAAGTGCGCCGGGAACGGATCCCGGCGCCGGAGCGCTCCGATCCCGCCGATCGCCTCCCGGAACGCCGGCCCGTAGAGCTCCCGCTTCATCCCCTCCGAAAGGAACATCATCCACCGGAGATGCCGGTGGCCGGCGTCATGGTCGAACGCCTGGGTGAACCTCCGGATCTTGTTCCAGGTCCCCTTCTTTTTTTTCGAGGGCGGCAGCCGGCCGGCGACCGCTCCGGCCGCCCGGGCGGCCGCCGCGACGCCCGGCCACCGGGCCATCCGCTGGGCCAGGTAATGTTCGTAGCCGGCGAAGAGCTCATCCCCGCCGTCGCCGGACAGGGCCACGGCCACCCGCCGGCGGGCCATCCCGGAGACCAGATACGTGGGGAAGATGGAGAAATCGCCCAACGGTTCATCCAAGTGCCGGACGAGCTTTTCGGTCAATTCCAGGGCTTTCGGCTCGAGAACGAGCTCCTCGTGCTCGGTCCGGAATCTCTCGGCGATCCGGCGGGCATGGGCCAGCTCGTTGTAGGTCGGATCGGTGAATCCGATCGAGAATGTCCGGAGCGGCTCGGCCCCGAGCTCGCGCATCAGGCCGACCACGGCCGAGGAATCGATGCCCCCGCTGAGGAATGCGCCGAGGGGGACGTCGCTCACCAGGCGGAGCTTGACGGATTCCTTGAGAAGAGCGTACAGCTCGTCCTGGGCGGCGGAGAACGAGGCCGGCGGCCGCGGATCCGGATCGGGCTCGACGTCCCAGTATCGTTTGACCTCGATCCGGCCGTCTTTCCACGTCAGGAAATGGCCGGCCGGGAGCTTGAAGACGTTTTTGAACATCGCGTAGGGGGCCGGGACGTATTCAAGGGTCAAGTAAAAGTCGAGGGCGGCCGGCTCGACCTCCCGCCGGACGTCCGGATGAATGAGGATGGTTTTCAGCTCGGATCCGAAAACCAGCGTCCGGTCGGGGAGTTGCGTGTAGTAGAGCGGCTTGACCCCGACCCGGTCGCGCATCAAGAGAAGCGTTTCCGTCCGCTTGTCCCACAACGCGAAGGCGAACATCCCCCGGAACCGTTCGATGAAGGCCGGCGCGCCCCATTCCTCGTAGGCGTGGACGATCGTCTCGGTATCGGACCGGGTCGAGAAAACATGGCCGCGGTTCCGCAGCTCGTCCCGGATTTCGGCGAAGTTGTAGGCCTCGCCGTTGTAGGCGATCCAGATCGTGCCGTCCTCATTGGAGAGGGGCTGGTGGCCCCCCTTGACGTCGATGATGCTCAACCGGCGGTTGCCCAGCCCGGCCCGGCCGTCGGCGTAGACCCCCTCGTCGTCGGGACCGCGGTGGACGATGGTCCCGCACATCCGGCCGACCAGCTCCCGGGAAAACGCCGCTCCTTCCGCCGTCCGGACCAGCCCGCAGATGCCGCACATCGCCATCAGGGGGAAACCAGTTCGGGAGTGAAGAAGACGCCGAGCCAGCGGCGCTCGTCGCTTTTCTTGTCCTCGAAATAGGGGATGGATCCCTTGGCCGCCTTGATCCTCACCCGGTACATGCGGGCGGGCTCGACCCGGAATCCCGGACCGACGGGAAAGCGAAGCTCGGCCCGGGCGCGGGGGCCGAGGGTGGCCGTCTTCCGCCGGCCCCCGACCCAGACCGTGACCTTGTTTTCCAGGCGCGGGTTATTAAGGACGTGGAAGACGATTTCCTTCACCGGGACCGAAGTCCGGAGGATGAATTCGGCCTTGCGGTCGCCGAGCGTCCACCAGCCGTTCTCCTCCCGGTGCTTGACGTTGAAGTTGTCGTTGAGAAAATAAAGGAAGCGGTCGTCGAAGAGCGGCTCGCCCCACCGCTGGCGGAAGGCGGCCGGATTGGTGTTCGTCGGCAGGTCGTTGATCAGGGTCAGCTCGACCGGGAAGCACGTGAACGGGAAACGCTTGGCGTTGTCGGCCGGCGCGTGGGCCGCCTGGATCGGCGAAACCAGGATCGGGGCGATCAGGAGAGCGGCCGCGGCCCATTCAGCGGCGAGACGCTTCGGGCGGAGGTCCGCGCCGGGGAGAAAGAAAAACAGCGGATAGATCCCCATGAAATACCGGTTGGCCAGCGAACCGCCGCCGCCGCCGAAATTGTCCGGCATGAGAATGACGTAGATCAGGATTTCCCCCGTCAGGGCGGCTAAGAGCAGCCAGCGGTCGAGGGTTTTCCGGCCGAGGAAGAAGAAAACCAGGGCCAGGAAAGCGGGGAAAAAATACCAGGCCATGCCGCTGAACCGGCCGAAGATGAAATAAAACAGGTTGATGGGAACGAACTTCGCGGGCCGGAGGGCCCGTTCAAGATAGCCGTCGGCGGTCATCAGCCGGCCTTGGGCGGTATCGAAGGTGAGCTCGGGCCGCTCGTAGGGGAAGCTGAAATAGAAGCTCTTCCGCTCGCCGCCCTGGTAGTTCCAATCCCCGGTCAGAAGAACGTTGGTCCCGAAGAGGGCTCCGAAGGAGACGGTGAATACAAGGACCAGAACGAGGGCTTTGCCCGGCCGTTTCTTCAGGATGGTCCACAGGAGCAAGGGTCCGAAGACGGCGACATTGGGCGGCTTGGCGTAGGCGACGATTCCGGCGACCGCGGCCGCGCCGTAATCGGACGCGTCCGAGAGAAGGAAAGCCGTCCAGCGACCGCTCCAAGATTTTCGCCCGGGCGTTTTTTCCGGCGGGGCGGCCGCCGTGCCGCCCTCGGTCCGCCGGTGTTTGTACAGCCAGAGGAACAGAACCGTGAAAACGCAGAACAAGTTGAAGAAATCCGGGGCGATCCACAGGGCATATGCCCCGGCAACCGAGGCGCAAAGGTAGGTCATGATGCGCAGGAGCGACAGGCCCGGGCGGTTGTGGAGGGAGAAAAAGGCCAAGCCCATCAGCAGGAGGAGAGCGACGAGAAGAGCGTGAAAAACGATCGGTCCGTTGGCCCCGAAGATCCGGACAAACGGGGCGGCGAACAGGGCGTAGGCCATGGACTTGGCGAAATAGAGCTTCTCCCCGGCCGGCGTCATGACCCGTTTCAGGAACAGGCCTTGCGGCCCGGCCCAGAACCGCTCCTTGTACCGGATGAGATCCTTCTTCGTGTATTCCAGGTCATGGTCGTAGGCCAGGCTTTGGGCGATGGAAAAGTAAGTCGCCTGGTCGGCGGCGAGAAATCCCGCGTGAAGGGCCGGAAGGTCGGCGGACAGGGCGAATCCCAGAAAGACCGCGCTTATCAGGAGGACGGCCGTTAGGGCGTCCTTTTTGTCCGATAACATGGTTTCTATCAATACCATAATCAAAGGGGACAGGTCAAAACCAAGTCCCTCTCGGTCTGTTTTTTGTTTATTGAGGGAACCGCGCCAAATAGGCGGCGATGATCCGGTCGCCCCAGACAAGGGCGACGTAAGCGGCGGGGGCGAGAAAAGACCCGAAGGGCAGGGCGAATTTCATGTCCCGGCCCTGGAGCTTCATTAGAAGGAGGCCGAAGATCGCCCCGGCGAACGAAGCCAGGATCAGGGTCAAAAGCGTCTTTTCCCATCCCAGAAACGCCCCGATCATCAGCATGAACGTCACGTCGCCGAAGCCGAGGCCTTCTCTTTTCCGGATCAGGCGGTAGAATCCGTAAACCAGGAGGAGAAATCCTCCGCCGGCCGCGGCGCCGAGAAGCGCCCCGCCGGGAGTCAAATCGTCGCGGAAGAACGCGTAGGCGAAACCCAAAACAATCCCCGGAAAAGTGAGGGCGTCGGGAAGGATCTGATGACGGGCGTCGATGAAGGCCAGGGCGATCAGCCCGCTGGTAAACAGGGCCGAGGCGAAAAACGACAGGGTGAATCCGCCCGCCCGGACGTAGAGGACGGCCAGGAGAACCGGCGTCAGAAGTTCGACGGCCGGATATCTCAAGCTGATCGGCGCCCGGCAGCGGCGGCACTTGCCCCGGAGAATCAGGTAGGACAGGACGGGGATGTTTTCATACGGCTTGATCCGGGCGCCGCACGAGGGGCAGGACGAGGGCGGGCGGAGCAGGCTCATCCGCCGCGGGACCCGGTGGATGACGACGTTGAGGAAGCTGCCCCAGGCCAGGCCGAAGACGACGACGAGGATCAGCGCTTCCATGGAATCACCGCTGTTTTGACCTCGCCCGTCTTCGGGTCGTACAAGTAATCTTTCCCGTCGAAATCCTTCGGGACGGCCGCGATCAGGCGGGTGGACGCGAGCTCGTCGAGTCGTCGGGCGGCGCGTCCGCGGATTTCCCGGAACCGTTCCAGGGCGGCGTTCAAGGCGGCGATGTCGACGGACGCCTTGATGTTGTACAAGTGATTACTGGCGATTTTCTTGATTTCGCGGTCAGGCGCGGTTTCGTAGACCTCGCGCCAGGTCTCCCAGGACGTCTGGTAGTCCATTGTCTTGAAGGCGGCATTGGCGAAGAGACGCCGGGCGATGGCCGGCGCCTCGGGGAGGTCCATCGCCTTCCGGTAGTAGCTTTTGGCCCGCTCGTAGTCCCGGAGATAAAGCTGGCAGTAATGGCCGGCTTCGAAGGGGAAGATCCAGGCCCCGGGATTGCGGGCCGCGCCGTCGTCGTACATCTTCAGGGCGAGCTCCGGGTCCCGGAAGTCGTGATGGGCGATCAAAGCCGCTGTGAGATATGGATCCATCCAGTTCGGGTCGAGGTCGGCGATGACCTCGAAGATGCGGTTGAAGTGGCGGCGGCGGTCCGGGACGGCCGTGTTGCCGTAGTACTGAATCGCCCAGACATAGGAAACGTCGGCCGTCAGCGAGGAAAAGCCGAAAACGGCGGCCTTCACGGCCGGTCCGGACGGCAGGTAGACGATGCCGGCCCCGGGGATCTTCGCCCGGGGCATCCCGTCAAGCCCGACTTTGATACCGGCGAGGCCGCCCAGCAGGAGGAGCAGGGCGGCCGGGGCAAGCGGTGTTTTTCCGGCCATGGCTCAGACGAAATCCCGCCGCCGGAAAATCAAGACGGCCAGCAGCAGGACGAAGGCCGTGTAGACGACCGCGTAGCCGGCCGCGCCGAGTCCGAAGCCGGAGGGAAGCGGCAGGTTCTGGACGACCTCCGTCTTGATGTTGAAATTCTCCAGGTCGGGAAGGATCGCGTCCAAGACCCGGAGCAGGGTCCGGCCGATCCCCGGAGGGGTTTTCCGGATCAGGGTGTCCAGCCCCCAGGAGAAATGGCCGATCAGGTAGAAGCTGAGGGCGAACAGCGAGCTGAGGATCGGCGTGGAGAAACAGGAAAAGAGAACGGCCACGGCCGTCAGAAGCATCAGCTCCAGAAAGATGAAGAAAACCGCCGGCAACATCTGGATTTCAAGAGTGAACGTGTGGAGGAAGACGACGGCCAGCGAGATCACGGTCATGGCCGCGACCATGGCCGCCAGGGTCAGGACGAGACCGAGATATTTTCCCAACAGGAACTCCGACCGGCGGAGGGGCTTGGAAATCAGAGTGAAGATCGTCCGCTTTTCAATCTCCTTGTAAACCAGCCCCGTCCCGATGAGGATGGCCATCAAAGCCCCGAAGAAGGCGATCGAAGCCAAGCAGACGTCCTTGACGACTTTGACCCGGTCGCCCACGGTCAGGACGGCCAGGACCCGGGCCAGGATGATCGACAGGGATGAGAAAAAGAGAAGGAGGTAGAGGATCCGGTCGCGGACGGCCTCCTTGAACGTGTGGCGGGCGATGACCAGGATCGTCATCGGCGGGCCACCGTGTCGACGAAAATATCCTCGAGCGTCTGCGTCCGGGGAACCAAGGCGTGGATCCGGCCGCCGCGCTCGCGGACCAGGTCGAGGAGCGGCTGAACCCGGGTTTCGTCGAAGACCTTGAGAAGCGTTCGGCCTTCCCGCGTCTGGAGGCGGTCGCCGAAGTCCGCCAGCGACGCGTCATCGACGCCGGCCAGGGTGATCTCGGTGAACAGGATTTTTTCCGAGACGAGATCGGAAAGGCGGCCCTGGCTGAGGATCCGGCCTCCGACGATGATCGCCACCCGGTCGCAGATCATCTCGATGTCCTGGAGGATGTGGGAGGTGAAGAGGACCGTCCGGCCGGCCGCGCGGAGACCGAGGATGATATCCCGGATCTCCTTCCGGCCGAGCGGATCGAGGCCGCCGAGCGGCTCGTCCAGGATCACGAATTCCGGCTCGTTGATGAGCGCTTGAGCCAGGCCGATGCGCTGGAGCATCCCCCGGGAATATTTCCGCAGCGCCTGTTCGGCGGCTCTCTCCAGCCCGACGAGCCGGAGAAGGCGGTCGATGCGCCCGGCCCGCTCGGTTTTGTCCACCCGGCTGAGCTGGGCATAAAAGTCGAGGAATTCGCGCCCGGAAAGGTGATCATAAAAATAAGGATTCTCCGGCAGAAAACCGAGCCGGTCCTTTGACCGGGGATTCAAGGGGGACCGGCCGAAGAGGGAGACGGTCCCGGCATCGGGGAAGACCAAGCCGAGAACGCACTTGATCGTCGTCGTTTTGCCGGCTCCGTTGGGCCCGAGGTATCCGAAGATTTCCCCCGCGGCGACCGTGAAGGAGACGCCTGTCAGGACCTCCCGCTTCTTGGGGATGAATCCCGGCCGGAACGATTTGCGGACATCCGCCAATTCCAGCACGTTTCCCATGATCGGCCGTTATTATAGCACAAGGGCGGTCGGCGGCTCAGGCGGACGTGGAATCGGGAAAGGGCGCTCGGCGGCGGCCGATTCATGATAGAATAACGGCATCGCCAAGGAGGTTTCGCATGAAATTCAAGCCGGTTCTCATCGCGATCGTTTTCATGACGGCCGCCCTCTCCGCGTCCTGCCTGGCTTCCATCCCTTACGGGGAATACGGCGCCGAGCCGTCCCAAGGATGGAACGCGTCGAGCCGCTTAAAAGACTTGGCCCGCGATTTAGCGGACCGGGCCGCCGAGATCGCCGATAGGATCGACAGCCAGATCGACGACCGGTACGGCTCTTGGGCCGATAATCAGATGGACGCCTTGTTCGCGGCGGATCATTTCGCCGCCGCCGGCCGGACGTTCTACCGCCTGGCAGGGCGGCTGGAATATGGGTCGCGCGCTTCCGTGAGGCCGGGCCTCCAGCGGGCCTACCGCTATCTTCTTGGGACGTTCCGCGACCTCGAATCGGCCGCCCGGGGCGGGACGCGCGTCCCCTCCCTATACGACTGTTCCTCCCTTCTCCGGCGGATCGAGCAGGAGATCGGCGGGGACTGGGGCCGGCCCTCGCCGGATATGGACCAGGTCGACCGCGACCGCCTCAAGGAAAAAAGCTGGGAAGGCAAGTACGCCAAGGGCCGCGGCGCGGCCGTGTACCTGATCGAGCGGCGCGGGCCGGGCGATTTGATCCGCCGGCCGTTCAAGGACCTCGAGAGTCTCTTTAAATACAATTTCGACCAAAACCGGGGAAACAATCCGTGGGGGCATGTCGCCGATATCCCCCAGGAGACGCTCGACCGGATGCGGACGGGCGAGACGATCAGCCGGAGCTTCGAGGGATTGATGGTCATCGAACCCGGATCGTTGCCGAACCGTTCCGTTTATCTGATTCAGGGCGGAAAAAAACGAGGCTTGTCCAAGCCTGATCTCGTCACCCGGTACGGCGGCTGGAAAAAAGTCTATGAGATTCCCAAGGAAATCATCAGAGGATATCCGGACGGCGATCCCATCCAATGAGTTTCCGTTTTCCCTTTTGCCCCCCCTCTCCCTTGAGAGGGGTTATGCGGGCTGTTGTCAGCAAAAGGGGGGTTGATGATGGGAACCATAAGGTGGGGGCTTTCTCCAGCCCGCAAAAGAAAGCCGTACACAATATAAACGAAGAAATTTAAAAAAGCAAGAGGGAAGCTTCAAGGGACTTCCTGTCGTCGCGGCCTTTGCCGCGGAGAGAAGGCCTTGTCGAAACAGCGGAAGGAGGCAACCATGGATGAGAAAAAAATCGACATCAAGGTGGACGAAGCCGTGGCCGTGGGCCAATACGCCAACGTGGCCGCCATCCGTCATTCGCGGGAGGAATTCATCTTTGATTTCGCCTTTCTTTTCCCCGATCATCCGGCCGGCAAGCTCATCGCCCGCCTGATCCTCAGCCCCGCCCACGCCAAGCGTTTCCTGGGCGCGCTGACGTCCAACATCCAGGGCTATGAGGCAAGCTACGGCCCCCTCCCTTCGGCCGAAACGCCGCCGGTCGGCTTCGTTCATTGAGACGGCCGGGCCTCGGGCCCGGCTGTCTTGACAATCGCCGGAATTTTCGTTATCAATGGGACAAGATCAGAGACATGATGGAGAATCCAATAAAAACGATCAGGCCGGATTTTGGGAAATGGATGAAGGCACCAATCCACTGGAGGTAATATCCCATGGCGTTCGAATTTAAAAATTCCAAAGGGGCCAGCTACTTCCTTCACGCGAAAAACGTGACTCTCAAGGGCGGCCGGCAGCAGACGATCTATTATTTCGGCAAAGAGGTCAAGGAAGGCGCCCTCGACGCGGTGCCGGCCGGATACCAGGTTGTCGAAACTCCCAAGACCGGCATGCCGATCCTCAAGAAAAAATAAGATCTCCTCTTTGACTGCCTTCCCGGATCCGGGGGGATTCCCCCCCGGATTTGTTCATTCTTCGAACGCCATTTCATTCTTTCCCTCGTTCCGATCCGGAATGTAACCGGACGAAACGCGCCGCGATTCCTTTTTCCTTGAAAAAGGGCGTTCTCCGCATGAAAGTGAGCATGCGTCCCCTATCGAGGACAGCCCCGGCCGGCGAAATGTCCTTGCCGACAGGGGAAAAGTTATTGGCATGGAAGTTGCAATTTAAGAGGTCGCAAGGAGACGAAGATGAAAAAACTCATGACCTTGGCGATCACGGCGGTCGCGGCGTTTCCGTTCCTGGCCTTCGGGCAATCCGAGGGCTACTACGACCGGAGCTTCACCCGGTTGAGTTACGTCAAGGGCGACGTTTATATCCAGCGCGCTCAGGACCTGGGTTATGAGCTCGGCGAAGTGAACCTCGTCGTCGTGGAAGGCGACAAGCTCGGAACGCGGGAAGGCCGGGCGGAAATCCAGCTCGGCCGGGGCAACATTCTGCGCCTCGACCGGGAGACCCAAGTCGACCTCGCCGGGCTCCCCGGGAGGGACGGCGATCCCACCAAAATCCACCTTATCCAGGGCAGCGTCTTTTTCCGGGTCCGGGATTTGGACCGGGAGAAAAATCTTCAGATCCATACGCCCGACGCGTCCTTTTACGTCCTTGAGGCCGGCCTGTACCGGCTGGACGTCTCGTCGAACAGCCGCACGGATCTCTCCGTGTACAGCGGCCAGGCCGAAGCGGCCGGCGAGGACGGATCCGTTCTCGTCCGCTCGGGGGAAATGATTACGGCCGCCGAAGGCCGGTGGAGCGGAGGGCCGTCCGGCCTGTTCGCCCGCCGGGACGATTTTGAGTCGTGGAACGAATCGCGCGATGCATTGTACGCCCGGCGCTTGAGCCGGACTTATCTGCCCGCGGATTATGCCGACTATGACTATGAGTTGGCGGACTACGGCCGGTGGTGCTACGAGGCCGACTACGGCTATGTTTGGGTGCCGACGATTTACGACGCCGGCTGGCGGCCGTATTATCACGGCCGCTGGGTCTGGTATCCGATCATCGGCTGGACCTGGGTGTCCGCTGAGCCTTGGGGCTGGTGCACCTCGCATTACGGCCGGTGGGGCTGGCGCTACGGCCTGGGCTGGTATTGGATTCCGATGCATCGCTGGTCGTGGGGGCCGGCCTGGGTCCACTGGTACAATCATTACGATTACATCGGCTGGTGCCCCCTCAGCTATTGGGATTACCCTGTCGTCATCATTAACAACCATTTCTACGGACGGCATCACGGCGGATGGGACCGTCACCGGGACTACTCCCGGTCGATGACCGTCGTCCGCCGGAGCCAGCTGCAAGACCGGTCCATTTCCCGGATCGCCCTTAATGACCGGTCCGGCCTCGACCTCGGCCGGATTTCGCTCGGGGCCGCCCAGCCCGACATCCGGCCCGCCCTCGAACGGACGTCGACCTTAGCCGGCCGGGCCCGCGAGGCGATCAACCGCGGCGCGCTCCGCCGCGTCGGCGAGGGCTTCACTCCCTCGGCCGGACGGCCGGCGCCCGTGAACGGCCGGGACCTCCGGGCCCCGGAAATCAAGCGTCCGGACGGCGACGCGCCTTCCCGCGAGCTGGGAACCAGCCGCACGCCCTATTCGTCCGGACGTCTGGCTGAGCGGGGAACGCCGGAAACGCCCCGTCCCGCCGCCGAACGCCTGATCCGTCCCGATGCCGGCGGGCGGCCGAACTTTTCCGGAGAGGGAAAGCCGGCCAGCGGAAAGGAACCGGGGACGATGAGGGTTTATCCCTCCCGATCCTCCTCGCCGTCCCGCCTGGCCGATCTGGCCAAGCGCTCCTTCTCCTCCCCTCCGCGCGACGACCGCCCGGCGATTCGGAAAGAAGATCCTTCCTCCCGGTCTTCCTCGCCGGGGATCCGGGCGTATCCGAGCTCGGCTCCTTCGCCGTCGCGGCGGGGGGAACCTTCTTCCCGTTCTTCCGAAGAACGCGTCCGCTCCTCGTTCCCTGAAAGGCCGTCCTCGCCGGGGATCCGGGCGTATCCGAGCTCGACTCCTCCGTCCTCGAAGGACTCGTCTTCTTCCTCCCGGTTCAATAACCGGCCGTCGCGGCTCATGTCCTCCTCCCGTTCGTCCGACGAGCCGTCCCGCTCTTATTCCAGCCCGTCCCGGCGCTTGTCTTCCCCGGAGCGGTCTTATTCGAGTAAAATCCGGCCGCGATTCTCTTCCTCCCCCCCGCGAAGCTCCTCCTCTTCGCCCCGCTCCTCTGATTTTTCGTCCCGGTCGTACGAGAGGCCGCCACGGAGCTCTTCCTCTTCCCGCTCGTATAATGCGCCCTCCCGGAGCTCTTCTTCCTCTTCCTCCCGGTCCGTCTCGAGATCCTCCTCTTCTTCCTCCTCCTCGCGCTCATCCGGGAAGCCGTCCCGGTCCTCCTCGTCTTCTTCGAAGTCCTCCTCCTCGAGCGGCTCGAAATCATCGGGTTCCCCCCGCCGGCGGTAGGCCGCGGGGGGGGCGGAAAGGCTCAAAAAAAGATTTGACAGAGCGTTTTTTTTGGGCTTACAATCGCAGACAGCGACGGAAGGGAAAAGATCCGCCCGAAAACGAGGGGCAGATTGTCACCGCTCCGCCGGAAAGGAAGGATATCTCATGAGAAAGCGGTTGTTGGTCGGGACCGCTCTCCTGGCGTTTTTAGCCGGGCTCGCGGTCATGTCGTTTGCGGCGCCTCAGCTTCAGCCCCCGGGGCAGAAGTACAAGATCACCCTGGTCAATGGAACGGTCATGGAAGGGGAGATCGTCGCGGTCACGGAGAAAACCATTTCCATCCGGGACGTGTCCCTGGGCGTGATCGCCGTCGCCCGGGAGAACGTGCTGAAAATCGAGCCGCCCCTGGACGAGGGGACCGGCGCGGCCGCGCCGCCGAGGCCCGCTCCCGCCCCGGCGCCCGTCCGCTATTCGAGTGAGCCGTCCGCCGGCAACGGCGGGCCCAAGATCGGCTTCAGCTTGAGCGGCGGCCTGGGCTTCATCAACGGCGGAGACTTCAACGCGTACATCCGGGACTGGAATACGTACGTCGCGGATTACAATGATCATTACGGCAAGGATTACTACACCATCGATTGGAAGGAAATGAAGTCGATGACGAATTTCAAGGGCGAGGTCCTCGCCCGGTTCGGCCGGAACTTCGGCGTCGGCCTCGGTGTGGAATTCATCAAGAAAACCAATCCGGGCAACCTGGCCTACGATGACACCGGCGCGACCACGTATGATTATTCCTGGTATTACGTCGATTATTCCTATTACGATCACAATAAAAACGTCTATGACCAGACGCTGAGCGTCACGCCCATCACCCTCAGCTTTTACTATTATCTTCCCCTTGATCACATGGGCGAGGTTTACTTCAACGCCGGCGCCGGCTACTACCTCGGATCCCTGAAATCCGATATGGACTACGAGGGGACCTGGGGTTATTACAATGAGTACCACTGGGCCGACGGGGATCTTTGGCCTCCCCATTACAAATCCGATTCGCAAGACAGCGAAACCGATCATTTCGAGGCGACTTGCAACACAATGGGATTTCATTTCGGAGCCGGCTTCAATTATAACCTGACCGAAAACATCGCCCTGTTCGGCGAGGCGTTTTACCGGCTGGCCAACTTCAAGGATTGGGAGGGGACCGCCAGCTACGATTACCAATACCACAGGGATTACGGCTGGTGGACCGGAAGCGCCTGGACGACCCATTATGTTGCGGAGAGTTCCAGCGACGACGAGTGGGACGGCAACATTTGGTACTACAACTGGCACAGCTCCACGTTCGACGCCGATTACTCCGAAATCGGCCTTTACGAGGACAAGCCGGAAGATACCAGTTCCCGGAGCGATATCCGGAAAGCGGCCATCGATATCAACGGCTTCGCCTTCAGGGTCGGGGTCAAGTTCTTCTTCGACCTCGGCGGACGCCGCTAGGATCCAGCGGCTCTTCCCGCCCTCCCTCTCCCGGGAGGGCGGGAAGGGTCAGGGAGCGTCGACGAATTCGCCCATGCGTTTGTCCTTCCGGACCCGGTTCCAAGGGAAGCACCGCCCGTTCATGGAGATGTAAACCCCCGGGGGGAGAGTCTGGACGAAAGCCAGGGAGCTTCCCAGGTTGAACATCCCGTCCGAGCTTCCGAATTTATAGGGGATCATGGCCCCGGTCAGGACGATGGTCTTTCCCTCGACGCGCTCGGCCAGGAACCGGGCCGTCTCGACCATGGTGTCGGTTCCGTGCGTCACGACGATCCGGTCCTCGGGGACGGCCCGGCAATTGTCGGCGATGATCAGCCGGTCGGCCTCGGTCATCTCCAGGCTGTCGATCATCATCAAGGTCCGGATTTCCAGGTTGAGCCGGCACCGGCCGAGTTTCAGCATTTCCGAAAGGTGGGTATCCTTGAAATAGAGGGACCCCGTGAGCTCATTGTACTCCTTGTCGAACGTCCCCCCGGTGATGAAAACGCGGATGGCCATGAGATCTTTCCTTGGATGAAGTCGGTATTTTGAATATACCGGGGGCTGGAAATCCTGTCAATGGAGCCGCTTTGCTTTTTCCTCCCCGCGGTGTTATAATTCCGGCCCGTATCGCGGTGGATCGACTCTTCTTTGGAGGTATGCGCTATGTTTCATAAGGCCGATATGATGAAATTCGCAAGCCTGAGCCTCACGGCCCTCCTTCTCCTGACGTCGGCGGTCGCTTGCGGCAAAAAAGCCGCCGAGCCGGCGGCGATGGAAGGCGCAGTCGCCGAAACGACCGAGTCCGGGCTGTCGATCGTCATCGGTTTGAACACGGTGGAAGGAACGGTCAAGGACGCCAAGGGAAGCTACTTCTTCATGGATGAAGTTCCCGGGTTCGACGTCTGCGTCACGGGCCCCGTCGAGGGCGGCGACGCGGCGGCCCTGATCGGGAAACCGGTCCGGATCAAAGGCCTCTTCAATAAGGACCTGCCCAATCTTCTTGTCGCCCAGTCGATCGAAATCAAGGAAGGCGAGGAGCGGTTCCGGAGCGTCTACACCTCGACCGCCGCCGCCGCCCCCCAGGACTTCTTCAACCAGAAGTCCCGGAATGAATATCCCTCCCTGGCCCTGACGAAATTCGATAGGAACGCGGATTGGGAAGGCAAGGGGAAGGGCAAGGCCTTCGGAGCTCTGGTTCCCGGGACCGCCGGCGCCGCCGACCGCATTTCGATCATGGGCGCCGACGGGAAGGAAGTCGGCAAGGTGATCGTCGATTCGAAATCGACCTTCGCGGAATTCTATGCCGGAAAGCTGAAACTGTTCGACAAGGTCTGGTTCTATCTGAACATCAAGGACAGCGTGGACAAGGCGCTCCGGGCCAAGAGCAAGGAGATGTTCCATGCCGACGTCGTCTTCATCGGGCTCTACTGAGCGGGCCGGACGCATCCGCTGATTTTTCAGGCCGGTTCCCCCGCGGGGGAACCGGCCTTTTTTTCAGCCGGGCTGGTTTCTCGAAGATGTCTCAAGAAGAAAAGCATCGCCCGGACAATGGATGCCCGGCCGTCCCCGCCTTCACGATATCCGCCCTCCCGACAGGAAAAAGCGTTTTCTCAAAAACAGGAATTGATCCCGGCGGGCTCAGAACAAGCGCTCGACGGCTTTGGAAATCCCCTCGACCGGGTCCCGCTTGAAGTGTATGCGGGCCACGGGCCGGCCTTTTTCCCGAAGGGCCTGCCGGTCGCCCAGGGCTTGGGCGTCGATCAGATTTCCGAAGGAATAAGCGGATCCCCCGCCTTCAGGCGAGGAGGGGACGGCCGTGTCCTTGGGGTGGACTCCGGTCAGTTGGATGAAGATCCCCGCTCCGCCGTCTCCCTTGTGAAGCTGGCCGGTGGAATGAAGGAAACGGGGGCCGTAGTCGAAGACGACGGGCCGTCCCGTGCGCGTCTCGATGCGGCCGGCCAGCGTCCGGAGGGCTTCCGTGGTTTCGGGGGAGGGGGGGAGGAACGCTTGGATCGCGGCGTACCCGCCGTCCCTGAATTTATTAAACAGCGTCCGAAATCCCGAGCGGAGTCCGACTTCCCGTTTTTCCCCGTAGAAGGCGAGGGTTTCTTCCTCCCAGGTGGAGGATTCTTCCGGAAACGTTCGGCTTTTCATAAAGACATTCAAGGCCGCTTCCGTTTTTTTCTTGGAAAGCGCGACGTTCGGCTGGTCGAAGGGATTGATCCCCAAGACGGTCCCGGCGACGGCCGTGGCGAATTCCCAGAGGAAGAATTGCGCCCCGAGCTCGATCGGGTCCTCGAGGGTCATCGAAATCACCGGCTCGCCGCGTTCCCGGGCTTTATTCACGGACTCGGCCAGGGCCGCGTCGCCGGCCAGCCCGATGGCGACCGTCAGGCGGTCGCCGGCCGGTTGGGAAGATGGAGCGGCCGTCGGCCGGACGATCGGCAGGATCCCTTGACCTTCTTTTCCCGTGCTTTCGGCCAGGAGCTGTTCCACCCAAGCCCCGAAATCTTGGAGGGGGGCGGACATCAGGAAAACCGCCTTGTCCCGGCCCGCCCGGGCCAGCGTCCCCAGGATGATCCCCAGGTTCGCCCCTGGATTTTCCCCGGCCCGGAGGCGGCGGCAGGTTCCAACCGCTTCGCGGGCCTCGCTGAGAAACGCCCGCAGCGGCAGGCCGAGCAGGGCGGCGGGCACGAGACCGAAGGGGGAAAAAACCGAGAAACGTCCGCCGATATCGGGATTTCCGGGAAAGATCCGGCGGAAGCCGAGGCGGCGGGCTTCGGACTCGAGAAAGGATCCCGGATCCGTGATGGCCGCGAACGAGGCCGCCGCCGGAGCCGGGCCGAGCCGCTCGCGCGTCCGGGCATGGAAATAGTTCATGAACGAGGCGGTCTCCAGGGTCGTTCCGGATTTGGAGGAAATCAAGAACAGGGTTTTCCCTTCCGGAAGGGTCCGGGCGCAGCGAAGCACGGCCGCCGGGTCGGTGCTGTCGAGAACCTCGAGACTGAGGCCGTCCTCCGGCGGGCCGAAGATCCGGCTGAACACCTCAGGGGCAAGGCTGGAGCCGCCCATGCCGCACAAAAGAACGCGGGAAAAGCAGGCGTTCTTGATTTCCGCGGCGAAGGATTCGGCCTCTTCCAGGAACGGGACCGCGGCCGCCGGGGCTTCCAGCCATCCCAGCCGGTTGGAAATCTCCACGTCCTCCGTCTTCCAGACGGTCGGATCGTGTTTCCAAATGCGGCCGATGATTCCGTCCCGGTCGAAGCGGAGCTGTTCCCGGGAAATCGCCTCGCCGTAAGGCTCGAGATTGGAGGCGGAGATGGAAAGACTCATGGTCTCGGACCTATTGTATGTCCGGCCGGGGTCGGGAATCAATCGGCGTTTTACTCCTCCTCCCCGCCTTGATATAATGCCGCCCTTGGGATTCCATTCCAAACAGCTTTTCGGCGGAGGTCGCGTGAATAAAAAACGAATCATCCTCGTTCTTATGGCGGCCGGGATCGTTTTCTCGGCTCCCGGCGGAATCGCGGCCCGAGCCCAGGATGTCCCGGCCGGGAGTGAGACCGTCGAAGCCATCCTCGGCTCCTGGGCTCTTGAAGTCGACGCCGAAGGGGAGTTCTATGATCTCACCCTGGTCTTGAGCCTGAAGGAGGGCCGGCTGGCCGGCGAGCTGAGCGAGGCGAATGGATGGTTTTCCAATGTCCCGCTGGCCGAACCCGCCTGGGACGGGAAGATCTTGAAATTCACGGTCGTCACGCCTACTCCGCCGGACGGGGCCGACCGGACATGGTCGGCCGAAATGAAGAAATCGGAGGACCGTTGGGCCGGTTGGATCGCTCTCCCCGAACTCGGAATGAGCGTCCCGGTCACCGGGGCCCGGCGATGACCGCCCCGGAGACCGCCGGATTTTTTCACCCCGCGCGTCCGTTCTACCGCTTTTCCGTCCTCTTTTTCGTCGCCCTCCTTTCCTTCGGGAGCTATTTCGCCTACGATATCGTCTCGGCCATCGCCCCGACGCTGGTCGAGGATCTTAACGCCGCCCGGGGGACGGTCGGGGCCTTTTTCACCGCCTACAGCGTGGCCGCCATCCTGGCCGTTCTTCTCGGCGGAATGTTGATCGACAAGCTGGGAACCCGCAAATCCTCCCTGATCTTCTCCCTCCTCGTTTTCACCGGCGCGCTCATCGTCTGGAAAGCGAAAACCGTTCCGCTCCTCCTCGCCGGACGGTTCATCTTCGGCGCCGGCTCGGAACCGCTCATCGTCGCCCAGTCGGCGATCCTGGCCCGCTGGTTCAAGGACAAGGAGTTGGCCTTTTCCTTCGGCCTGTCCCTGACCTTCAGCCGCTTGGGGTCCCTGTTCGCTTTCAATACCGGCGAGCTCTTCACCAGCTACTACGGGACGTACCGGGCGGCCCTCTTCGTGGCCATGGCCGCCTGCGGCGTCTCGCTGGCGGCCAACCTGGTCTATATCGTCATGGACCGCCGGGGCGAGCGCGTCCTCCGTCTTCGGGACGAAAGCCAGGGGGAGAAGATCGTGTTCTCCTCCCTCAAGTCGTTCAAGCCGTCGTTCTGGTACGTGACGTTCCTCTGTCTGACCTTCTACGCGGCGATTTTCCCCTTCACCAACCTGTCGACGGATTTCTTCGTCGACAAGTGGGGGATCGCCCGGGTGGCCGAGGGGACGGGCGGATTCCTGGCCCGGGTGTTCGATAACCTGCTCCATCTCTTCACCACGGCCGGGGGCATTTCCTCGATCATCATCTTCGCCTCCATGATCCTGGCGCCGTTCGCCGGCAAGCTCGTCGACCGGATCGGCCGGCGGGCGACCCTGATGATCTTCGGGTCGCTGATCCTCATCCCCAGCCACCTGGCCATGGGCTTGACCCGGATTTATCCGGTCTATCCGATGCTGGCCCTGGGAGCGGCTTTCGTCCTCGTCCCCGCCGCCCTGTGGCCGTCGATTCCGCTGATCGTCAAGAGCGAGCGGGTCGGGACGGCGTTCGGGACGATGACGGCCATCCAAAACGTCGGGATGGCCGTCTTTCCCCTGCTCAACGGCTTGCTCCGGGACTGGACGCATTCCTATGCCGCGAGCATGGTGATGTTCGCCTGCCTCGGGGTCGTCGGCCTCGTCTTCGCCCTCCTTTTGCGGCGGGCCGATCAACGGGAGGGAGGGGTGCTGGAGCGGGCGGGCCGGTGATCGAAACCGTCGTTTCCGATCTGGGCAACGTCCTCCTCCGGTTCGACAACTCCGTTTTTTACCGGGCGATCGCCCGGTTTTCCGGCCGGCCGGAGAAAGAAATCGAAGCGGTCGTCGCCGACAATCTCGATCTTCTCGTTCTCTTTGAAAAAGGCGCTCTTTCGCCGTATGATTTCTACCGGAATTCCCGCGACCTGCTGGAATGGACGGGCGGATACGAAGAATTTTTCTCGGCCTACTGCGAGGGCGTGTTCACGCCGGTCCCGGCCGTCCTCGGCCTCTTCCGGAAGCTGAGATCCCGCTATCGGACGGTCCTTCTTTCCAACACCGACGTCATCCGCTGGACGCACGTCAAGACGACATTCCCCGACCTTTTGATCTTCGACGAGTATATCCTCTCGTTCGATGTCGGTTTCCGAAAGCCGCAGCTCGAGATCTACCTCGAGGCGATTCGCGCCGGCCGGGCCGCTCCCGGGCGGACGGCGTTCATCGACGACCTTCCGGACAATGTGGCCGGCGCCGAGCGCGCGGGAATGAAGGGCATTTTATGTCCGCCCGGAGAAAATCTCGAGCCGAAACTGCGTGATTTGGGCCTGATTTTTTAATTTAAAAAATCGCTTGACAGCCGCGGACGAAAGGCTTATCGTGGCATTGCAATACAACATATTGTATTAAAAATGCCAAGGAACCACAATATATAGGCGATTGGGCGCGCCTGTTTTTTGTTTCTTGTGGTCCCCGCCGGCATTTATAAGAGGAGGAGAGGAGCCGATGAACTCAAGAGTCATCACCCGGATCAAGAAGCGGGACGGGGAAATTGTTGATTTCACCCAGGACAAGATCACCAACGCGATCTTCAAGGCCATGAAATCGCAGGGAATCGATGACTACTCCCAGGCCAAAACAGTCTCGGATATCGTGACGTTCGTCTTGGAGGACAAGTTCGGCGGCTACACGGTCCCCTCGGTCGAGCAGATCCAGGACATGGTTGAGCATGTCCTGATGAAGAGGGGATACCTCGAGGTCGCCAAGTCCTATATCCTCTACCGGGAGCGCCACAAGAGCATCCGGGAAGCCAAGCAGACGGGAATCAACCTCGAGCGCCTGATCCGGGATTACATTGACGAGCACGACTGGAAGATCCGGGAAAACTCCAACGAGGGAACCCTGAGCTTCTCCGGGCTCAACGCCCGGATCTCGGGCGAGGTCCTCAGCAACTTCGCCCTCAACCAGATCTACGGCGAGCACATCAAGAAGGCCCACCTGGAGGGGGACTTCCACATCCACGACCTGTCCTATCCGATTGTCGGCTACTGCGCCGGCTGGTCGCTCGAAAACCTTCTCCGTAAGGGCTTCGGCCACGTCCCCAACCAGGTCCATTCCTCCCCGGCCAAGCACCTGGAGACGGCCACCCTCCACATGGTCAACTACATCGGGACGATGCAGGGCGAGTTCGCCGGGGCCCAGGCCTTCTCCAGCGTCGACACGCTGCTGGCCCCGTTCGTCCGGGCCGACAAGCTCGGCTTCGGGCAGGTCCGCCAGGACATCCAGAAGCTCATCTACGGGCTGAATGTCCCCTCCCGCTGGGGCTGGCAGACGCCGTTCTCCAACCTGACCTTCGACTGGACCGTCCCGGCCGACCTGGCTCCGAAAAAGGCCATCGTCGGCGGCCGGGAAATGGACTTCACCTACGGCGAGCTCCAGGCCGAGATGGACATGATCAACAAGGCTTTTCTCGAGCTCATGGTCGACGGCGACCACCAGGGCCGGGTTTTCACCTTCCCCATCCCGACGTACAACCTGACTCGGGATTTCAACTGGGACACCCCCAACGCCAGGCTGCTGTTCGACGTGACGGCCAAGTACGGCATCCCCTATTTCCAGAATTACATCGGGACGGACATGAATCCCGGGGACATCCGGGCGATGTGCTGCCGCCTCAATCTCGACCAGCGCGAGCTCATGCGCCGGCCGGGCAACATGTGGGGGCCGGGCGACTCGACCGGATCGATCGGCGTCGTCACGATCAACCTCAACCGCATCGGCTACGTCAGCAAGACGCCCGAGGAGTACAAGGCCCGCCTTCGCGAGCTCATGGACATGGCCAAGGAGTCGCTCGAGGTCAAGCGCGAAATCGTCAACAGCATGCTCAAGCGCGGCATCATGCCGTACACGAAGGTCTACCTCGGCCATTTCAACAACCACTTCTCCACGATCGGCGTCTGCGGCATGCACGAGTCCTGCCTCAACCTGCTCGGAAAGGGCATCGGCTCGCCGGAAGGACGGACGTTCGCCGTCGAGATCCTCGACTATATGCGCGATGTTTTGAAGGAATACCAGAACGAAACCGGGAACCTGTACAACCTGGAAGCCACGCCGGCCGAATCCACGTCCTACCGCCTGGCCCGCCTCGACAAGCAGAAGTTCCCCCAAATCGTCACCTCGGGCACGGACAAGCACCCGTACTTGACCAATTCCACCCAGCTCAATGTCGACGCGACCCGGGACGTGTTCGAAGCCCTCCGGCACCAGGAGACGCTTCAGACGCTGTACACGGGGGGGACGATCTTCCACACGTTCCTTCCCGAGGCCATCGACGGGGAGACCTGCCGCAAGCTCGTCCGGAAGATCTCCGCGACCCGGATCCCGTATTTCAGCATCACCCCGACGTTCAGCGTCTGTGAGAACCACGGCTATCTCAAGGGGGCGCATCCCTCCTGCCCTGATTGCGGGACCGAGACCGAGGTCTTCTCCCGGATCGTGGGCTATCTTCGGCCGATCCGGACCTGGAACGACGGCAAACAGGCGGAATTCGCCGACCGGACGCCTTACACGACGATCGGCTGAGGAGGCGGAGGCATGGATTTTCTTCTCTTCACCTACCCGAACTGTTCGAAGTGCGAGGATATGAAGGCGGCTCTCCGGGAAGCGGCGATCACGGCCGAGACGCAGGACGTCGCCGAGAAAGAGGGCCGGATCCGGATCCGGACGTTTCTTCCCCGGATCAAGCGCGACGCCCAGGGCGCGATTATCCTGCCAACGCTCGTCTGTCGCGACGGCGACCGGGTGGAGGCGGTCCTCAACACCCGGGAGGAGCTCGCGGCGTGGTTGCAATCAAGGGACTAGAGAAATTCGCTCCCCGGGATTTCCCCGGGCACATCGCCTCGACGATCTTCCTCCCGGGCTGCACCTTCCGCTGTCCCTATTGCCATAACGCCGACCTGGTCCTCCGTCCGGAAACGCTGGCCGACGTCCCCCTCGATTTATTCATCGCCTTCTTGGACGCGCGGAAAGGATGGCTGGAGGGTCTTTGCGTTTCGGGCGGGGAGCCGCTTCTCCACCCGGAAATCGAGGGATTGCTGGCGGTGATCAAGGAGCGGAACCTCCTGGTCAAGATCGACACCAATGGCTCGCGGCCGGACCGTCTCGAGCGCCTGATCGAGGCCGGACTGGTGGACTGGATCGCCATGGACGCCAAGGCGCCGCCGGCGCGGTACGCCGAGGTCGTCCGGGCGCCCGTCGATCCGGCGGCCGTGGCCCGGAGCGCGGAAATCGTTCGGGCGTCCGGCCGGCCTCATGTCTTTCGGACGACCGTCGTCCCCGGCTTGGTCGGCCCGGAGGACGTCCGGAAAATCGGCGAATGGCTGAACGGCGCCCCGTCTTACCGGATCCAGTCGTTTTCGCCGGCCCGGACGCTTGATCCGTCATTTGCCGCGGTCCAGCCGTTTTCAAGAGAGGAGCTGGAGAGGATGGCCGAGATCGCCCGCTCTTATTTCGGCGAGGCGGCGGTCGAGGCCTTGTGAGCGGCGGGATTTACGCCGCCGGGATATCCTTTAAAATTCGGGAGAAACACGCATGGAACTGAAAGTCAAAAAAATCCACCCGGCGGCCAAGTTGCCGGTGTACGGCCATCCCGGCGACGCGGGAATGGATTTATTCGCCTGTGTTGATAAAATCCTGTCTCCCGGCGAGCTTTTCCCCGTGCCGACCGGGATCCAGATGGCGATTCCCCGCGGCTTCGTCGGCTTGATCTGGGACAAAAGCGGCGTTTCGCTCAAGGGCGTCCACCGGCTGGCCGGCGTCGTGGACGCCGGATTCCGAGGGGAAGTGCGGGTCGTCCTGGTCAACTTGAGTCGGGAGCCTTATGAGATCAAAGCCGGGATGAAAATCGCCCAGATGCTCATCCAGCCGGTCGTTCCGGTCGATGTCCGCGAAAGCGAAGCGCTCGACGATACGAACCGCGGGGAAGGCGGTTTCGGGAGCACCGGATTGTATTGACTTCTCCGCCCGCCGGGCATACGCTTTTTAGAGCGGCCTGAATGATTCCGCGGCATCCGGAATCGGTCATCCGCCGGACGCGAATCTCACCCGGACTCAAACCTGATCGGAGGCCTCACGTGAAAAACGAAAAATCCTTTGTCTTCCGGGCCGTCCTTTCGGCCGGCGTTCTTCTTCTCTCCCTTTCTCTCATGGTTTGCCGCGGACGTCAGGCGCAGACCGGTCCGGCTGTTGCGGGCGGACCGCCGGCCGGACTCGCCGTTTCGGAAATCCCCCAGTTCGTCTGCGTCTCCACCGACGATAACGGCTTTTCCGGCCTCCCCGGCTCGGGAAGCGACGGCGGCCTGCACTATCTCACTTCGCTCTTCGCCGCGAGGAGGAATCCGGCCGGAACCGGAAATCCCGGGAGCTTCGACGGCGTTTCTCCCCACTATACGTTTTTCGTCGTCTCCGGGTACATCGCCTCGGAGGCGGGCGCCCCTCCCGACACCTTCTATTCCGGGGCCGATCTCCCCGTTTTCGTCAAGAGGGCCTGGCGCGAGGCCGTCGATCAGGGCCACGAAATCGGCATCCACACTCACTCGCACCCGCACGGCCGCCCCCTCACCGAAGCCCAATGGGACGAAGAAATGCGGCGGGCGATCGATCTCCTGACCCGCCCGTGGGATCCGGAGGAAAGCCCCGAATATCCCCGTCCCGGATCGGGGCTCGGGCTTTCCCGCTCGACCCTGGCCGGGTTCCGCTCTCCGTATCTTGAATGGAGCGAGAACGGCCTGGCCGCGGCCCACAAGGCGGGATTCGCCTATGATTCGAGTCTCGAGGACGGGCCCGCCCTCGGGCCGCATCGGGGCCAATTCGCCTGGCCGTATCTTCTCGACCGGCATCCGGGATTCTGGGAAATGCCCATCGTCGACTTCGTCGTCCCGCCCGACGAGGCGTGCCCCCGTTACGGCCTTCCGGCCGGGCTTCGGGCGGCCCTGAAGGAACGTCAATCCTATTTCGACCCGGAGAACGGCGAGATCACCGGGATGGATTGGAATCTCTGGATCGAATTCTCGATGACGCCGAACGAATTTCTGGCCACCCTGAAGTACTCGCTCGACCTCCGCCTCGCCGGGAGCCGGAGCCCGATGCCGCTCGGTTTGCACAGCGAGCTCTACACGGTGAAAAGCGGCGGCGCGCCGGAAACGGCCGCGACGATCTTTTCACGCCGGGCCGCGCTCGAGGCGTTCTTGGACTATGTCCTGAGCAAGCCGGAGGCGCGCCTGGTCAGCCACCGGGAGCTTCTCGACTGGATTCGGCGTCCCGTCCCCCTGCGCTAAGGCGAAAAAGGCCGCGGGCGCCGAGACCCTCGAGGAAAGAATCCGGCGCGCGCCCGCCGAGGAAATCGAGATCGTTCCGTATGATCCGGGCTGGCCGGCTTACCAGCCCTTGGACGCTCCGCCGCCGCCCGACCGTCCGCCCCCGAAGGAGCTCCGCCCGGAGGAGCCGAAGGAGCCGCGCCCGGAAGAAAACGACCGTCCGGGCGGCGGCGGGGGAAGGCGGGGCGTGGAGCGTTCCGTGACCTTGCGGTAATCGCAGTTCGGGTTCCGGCAATCCGCCTCGATCTTCACTTTTCCTCCGGCCGCACGTGTCGCGGCGACGAGCGTCGTCGTGGCCGTGACCAGCGTCCGCCGCCCGCAGCGGGGACAGGCGGCCGCCTTGCCGAGCGTCATGGCGAAGCTTTCCGAAGTTCCGCATGAGCCGCACTGCCAGACCTCGTAATCCATCCCTCCGGCTTTTTCCTCGGCCGCCTCCTCCGCCGAGAGGAAGGCGTCATCGGCCTGTTCGTCGAGAAGATCCATCGGCCGCCCGCACTTGGAGCACGGTTCCCGGTGGCCGGCGATTTTCCGGCGGAGGCCCTGGAGCGCCCGGCCTTGGATGAACGAGCCGACCGCCGGAGCGAGGCCGAACGCCGCCAGGTAGGGGAGGAAGGACTTGTTCACGACGGCCAGGACGAGGCCGGCGGCGGCGCTCCCCGTCCAGGCCAGGGCGGAGACGTTGTCCGCCCCGCGGGCGGCCTTCATCTTGGCCGCTTTCCCCCGTTTAGCGGCGACCCGGCGGGCGACGCGGACGCCGCCCAGGATCATGAACAACAGGACGGCGGCCGCTCCGATCAGGGCGGAGGGAAGAGGATCCGGCTTGACCTTTTTTCCCGCCGGGGACGGCGCCCGGATGTCCGCGGCCGCCGGCTGGGGCGGGGGGGGCTGGGCCGGCCAAGCGGCCGGATCCTCAAGCCCCAGAGTCGCCCCGGCCGCGGCGGCGGCCGTTTCGACCGTTTTCCGGACGGCCGCGTACAGACCGCGGCCGTATCGGCCTTCCCGGAAAAACGGGAGGGCTTGTTCCTCGAGAATCCGGCCGGCCAAGCTGTCGGGGACCGCCTCCTCAAGGCCGTAGCCGACCTCCAGCCGGACTTTTCGGTCGTTCCGCGAAAAAAGAAGAAGGAGGCCGTTTTCCTTTCCGGCCTCGCCGATTCCGAATCTCTGGAACAACCGGGCGGCGAAATCCTCCACGGACAGGCCTCCGAGATCGTCGACGGTGATGACGGCGCATTCCGCCCCGGTCTTCGCCTTGAGCGCCTCACAGGCGGAGTGGATCAAGGCGGCGTATTCCGGGCCGAGGACTCCGGCGTTGTCTCCGACCCATTGATGGGCCGCGGCCAGGGGATTCGGCACCTTGTCGACATCGATCGCCGCGGGAGCCGGCTGGAGGAGAAGGACGAGGCCGAGCCCGGCGGCGGCGAAAATCCGAAGTCCGGCGGAGATTCGTTTCATGTTCGTTCCCTCACGGCTTCATTTTATTCATCGGGCCGGGGGGAAGCAAAGCCGGGCTGGCTCGTCGCCGGGCCCGGCCTCCCCGATCAGGCGCCGCCGTTGACGCCCGGGGAGGCCGCGCGTTCGCTCCGGCCGCCGAAAAATTCCGGGCCGCGGGGCAGGTAGAAGAGAAAAACGCCGAGCGTCAGGACGGCCGCGAGCAGGAAGGGGAGATGGATGCCGACGGCGTCGGAGAGGAAGCCCGAGACCAGGGCGACGAGCGCGCCGGAAATCATCTGGATGTTGGAAACCCAGCTGAAGGCCCGGGTTTGCTCCTCCGGCCGGACGGTCGAGCCGACGAATGTGTGGAGCGAGGGGTAGGTCATAAGCAGGAGACCGCCGAAGACGAGGAGGGCGGCCACGGCCAATCCTCGAATCGGCGACCAGCCGATGACGACGAGGCAGGCCGCCGATCCGGCCAAAGTGGTCAAAAACAGCTTTTTCCGCCCGAACCGCCGGCTGAGCGGACCGTAGGAGTAGCCGGTGATCGTTCCGATCCCCATCCACAAGGCCAGAAAGAGCCCGGTCTGTCCCATCGGGACGCCGAAGCGGTGGTTGAGAAGCGAGGGGGCGAAAAAGACGGTCACGTTCCAGCCCATGCCTCCGAAGAAAAAGCCCGGGACGAAGCGCTTGACGGCGGCCAGGGAGCGGACCCAGGACTGCGCCTCCCGGAGAGGCCGGATTTCCTCGTTTCGCGAAGGAACGCCGCGGAGCGTCAGCAGGACGGCGATGAGGAGAAGCAGGCCGAGCCCGGCCCAGGCGAAGAGGGGAGTTTTCCATGTCCAGCGCTGGGCCAGGAATCCGACCGTCAAGTAAGCCAGCATGACCCCGACGTTGCCCGAGCCGCTCTGGATGCCCATGGCCCGGTCCAGCTCCTTGTCCGAATCCACGGCCGATTTTGAGATCCAGGCGATGATCAGCGGGTGATAGACGCTCGCGGCCAAGCGGAGCAAAAGGAAAAAAAGGAGAAGGACGAAAAACGAGCCGGCCAGGGGCGTCAGGGCCAAGCAGGCGCAGATGCCTAAGCCGCTGGCCAGAAGGAAGATTCGGTAGTCCCGGCGGTAGGAGAGCCGGACCACGACGAATTGAAAAAGCACGGTGGCGATCAGGCCGAGATTGGAGAGGAGCCCGATCTGGGAATACCGGGTGATCAGAAAACCGCGGTTGTAGAGGATGGGAAAAATCGTCGGGATGACGACGGTGGACGCGTCGGTCAGGGCATGGAAGACCGAGGCCGAGAACAGGATCTTTTTTCTCATCGAAGGGAGGCAATGTACCAAAAACGGCCGGGGCGATGCAACGCGGCGCTTGTCTTCCATTCCTTGCGTTTCCGGCGGGATTCGGATTCGCCGCCTGTTTCGGACGGGATGCGTTCGGAACATCCGCCTTCCCGGGGCGGCGGCCGCGGATCCGCGATCCCGCCGCGGTAGAGGGGCGATCTTTCTCATCTCGTTCCTCGGGAGATTCCGTTCTTTCGCCGGGGGGATCAGCCGGGGCGTGATTTCTTTTCCGGGCCGCTTTCCCCCGTGGACGGCCGGCAAGCCGTTTTGATATGATCGTTCCTCCCCATGGGTGCCCCAATGTCCGCCGGACTGTTCGACGTCGCCGTCATCGGCGGCGGAGTCGTCGGCTGCGCCGTTCTCCGGGAGCTGTCCCGCTACCGGCTGCGCCTCGTCCTCCTGGAACGGCGGAGCGACCTGGCCGAGGGCGTGAGCAAGGGCAACAGCGGCGTCATCCACGCCGGCTTCAACGTCCGTCCGGGAAGTCTCAAGGCCCGGACGAACGCCGCGGGGCTGCGGGCGATCTACGGCCTCGCCTCCGCCCTCGGCGTTCCCCACAAGAAAACCGGAAAGCTCGTCGTCGCCTTCGATGAGGACGGACGCCGCCATCTCGAGGCCCTCCGGTCCCAGGGGGAGCGGAACGGAACGCCCGGCCTGGACATCGTCGATGCGGCCGCGATCCGGAATCTCGAGCCGGAGGTCCGGGGCGCCTGGGCCCTCTTTTCGTCTTGGACCGGCGTCATTTCCCCCTATGAATTCACCATCGCCCTGGCCGAAAACGCCTGGAGGAACGGGGCCGAGATCCGGCTTGAAAGCGGTGTCACGGCGGCCGATTGCCGGCCGGATCGGTTTATCCTCGAGACGCCGGCCGGTCCCGTTTCCGCCCGCTGGGTGGTCAACTGCGCCGGCCTTCAAGCCGATGAAGTCGCCGGCCTGGCCGGGCCGGCGGATTTCCGCATCCGACCCTTCAAGGGCGAATACCTCGTTTTGGACAAGGCCGCCGGCGATCTTCTCCGGATGCCCGTCTATCCCGTGCCTCCCCGGGACGAATCCTCGCTCGGCATCCACCTGACCCCCACGACCGAGGGGCCCGTCCTCCTGGGTCCGAGCGGCGAAACCGCCGAGGACAAGGACGACGCGCGCTCGACCCGCGGGATCATGGACCGCCTCAAGGCCGAGGCTTTCCGGCTGGTTCCGGCCCTCGGCCGGATCCCGGTCATCCACGCGTACGCCGGCTCGCGGCCGAAGCTCGACGGCTTGGCGGCGGCGGACGGACCGGCCGATTTCCTGGTCGCCGAAAGCCGCCGGCATCCCCGCTGGATCAACCTCGGCGGCATCGAGTCGCCCGGCCTGACGGCCGCCCCCGCCCTGGCCGAACACGTCGCCGGCCTGATCGGGGCGAGGGAGGATCTGCGCCCGAGGGAAGGATTCGAGCCGGGCCTGCCCGGCCGTCCGCGCTTCGCCCGGCTGGACGACGCGGACCGGGCCGCCCGGGCCGCGGCCGATCCCGACTGGGGCGAAATGGTCTGCCGCTGTGAACACGTCAGCCGGGCGGAGGTGCGGGAGGCCGTCGGCAATCCCTTCGGAGCACGTTCGATGGACGCGATCAAAAGACGGACGCGCTGCGGCATGGGCCGCTGCCAAGGCGGGTTCTGCACTCCCCGGATCATCGGGATTCTCCAGGCCGAAGGGCTGAAACCGGAGGACATCACCAAGAAAGGCGGATCATCCCGCCTCGTCTTCGGAAGGATCAAGCCGTGATCCGGGACGTCGACGTCGCGGTCATCGGAGGAGGGCCGGCCGGGCTGGCCGCCGCTCTCGGAGCCCGGAGGGCCGGGGCCCGGGTCCTCCTTCTCGAGCGGGACGATCGTCTCGGAGGAATCCTCAACCAGTGCATCCACGACGGATTCGGACTGGTCTTGTACAACGAATCGATCTCCGGTCCGGAGTACGCCGAGCGCCTGGCCGAGGACGCGGTCCGGGAGGGAATCGTGGTCGAAACGGGGGCGATGGTCCTCGACCTGGCGGCCGGCCGGACGATGCGGGTGAATTCCCGCGGCGGGTACGGCCTCGTCCGGGCGAAGGCCGTCGTCCTGGCCATGGGCTGCCGCGAACGGACCCGGGACATGATCGAGATTCCCGGCGACCGGCCGGCCGGCGTTTGGACGGCCGGAACGGCCCAGAACCTCGTCAACCTCCGAAACCTCCGGATCGGAAACGAGATCGTGATCCTCGGCTCGGGCGACATCGGCCTTATCATGGCCCGCCGCCTGACCTTCGAGGGCCTGCGGGTCAAGGGCGTTTTTGAAATCCTGCCGTGGGCCGGCGGACTCGAGCGCAACATCCGCCAATGTTTGTTCGATTTTTCGATCCCCCTCGAGCTTTCGACGACGGTCATCGACATCCGCGGGCGGGAGCGCGTCTCGTCCGTGGTCGTCGCCCGGGTCGATGACCGCCTCAAGCCCTTGGCCGGGACGGAGCGGGAGATCGCCTGCGACACGCTTCTTCTTTCGGTCGGGCTCATTCCCGAAAACGAGCTGTCCCGGCGGGCCGGCGTCGTCCTCAGCCCGGCGACGGGAGGCGCGGTCGTCGATGAGATGTTCATGACCACGGTTCCCGGGATTTTTTCCTGCGGCAACGTCCTCCAGATCCACGACGTGGCCGACGGGGCTTCCCTCGAGGGGTTCGAAGCGGGGAAGAATGCCGCCCGGTTCGCCCGGGGGGCCGTCGCGGCCCGGGAGGCTCCGGCCGGGATCGCGGCCGGAGCGGGGATCAAGTATGTCCTGCCGCAGATCGTCCGGCGCGGAACGGCCGGAGCCGGCCTTCATTTCCGGGTCGCGGAGCCGCGCCGGAACGTTTGGATCGAGGTCTGCGGCCGGTCGAGCGGAACGACGCTGTTCCGGAGAAAATATCCCCGCCTCCTTCCCTCGGAGCTTCAGCGGATTATGGTGAAAACGGCGATCGAGGAGGACCTTGAGGTTTCGGCCCATGATTGACCGGCTGACGTGCCTCCTCTGCCCGCTCGGCTGCGAGCTTGAAGTCGAGACCGCCGGCGGCCGTCTTGAAGTCCGCGGCCACCAGTGCGACAAAGGACTCGATTTCGCCTCGGAGGAAATCCTTCGGCCGAAGCGGAACTTGGCCGCCTCCATCCCCGTGGCCGGAACGGACGGCCGGACGACCGCCGTCCGTTTGAGCGGCCGCGTCCCCCGGGAGATGATCTTCCCCGTCCTGGCTGAAATCGCGAAACTGCGTCCCGCCATCCCGGTCCGCCGGGGAGACGTCCTGATCCGCGACGTTCTCGGAACGGGCGTCGACGTCATCGCCACCCGGACCGTTGTTTGAGCCGGCGCCTTTGGTTTGCAGACGCGTCTCCTTTTTAAACAGTCGAATTGATCTCCATCCTCGCAAAATTAATCATGAGTTCTTATCTTCTGGCGGGTCGATGGAACCGCATCTGCTTGGTTGCGCGGGGCTCGCGATCTGATCAGGACGGCTTCGTCCGCCCCCCGCACCCGTTTTCCTCTCGACTCGCGAGGCCGGCGGGCCGGTTCAATCAATCGAAATATCCGGTCAAGTCGTCGCGGTTCAAGCCCTTTTCCAGGGCGACCCGGGCCACGGCCCGGGCGACGCTCCGGTGGAGGCCCCGGTCGAGCGGACTGGGGACGATCTCGCCCGCGGGCGCGGCGTCGGCGATCGCCCGAGAGGCCGCCAGGAGCATGTCTTCGGTGATGCGGGCGACGGCGGCGTCCACGGCCCCCCGAAAAATCCCTGGAAAGCCCAGGACGTTGTTGACGGCCTTGCCGTCGGCGGCGAAGGCCGCTCCGGCCTTCAAGGCGGTGGCCGGATCGATTTCCGGAACCGGGTTGGACAACGAGAGAATGATCTGCCCGGGCCGGATCATGGCCGGCTTGACCAGCCCGGCCGCTCCAGTCACCGTGACGACGACGTCGCAGGCGGCCATGATCTCCTCGAGATCGGAAGCGGTCCCGCCGTATCCCTCGAACCGGCGGAGGGCTTCGCTGGAAAGGTCCGCTCCCAGAACCGGCCTCCCCGTCGTGAACATCAGCATCTTGCCGATGGCCATCCCGGCCGCGCCCAGCCCGACGACGCCGATGCGGCGGTCGTGGAGCGGCTTGCGGGCCGCCTTGGCCGCGTTGATCAGGGCGGCGACGACCACCGTGGCTGTTCCGTGCTGGTCGTCATGGAGGACCGGAATGTCGACCCGGTCCTGGAGCCGGGCCTCGATGTCGAAGCACCGCGGGGCGGAGATGTCCTCGAGCTGAATGGCCGAAAACGTCGGGGCGATCGCGGCCACGGTGTCGACGATATCGCCGACGTCCTTCGTGTCGAGAAGGATCGGGACGCCGGACAGGCCGCAGAACGTCTCCATCAAGCTGGCCTTGCCCTCCATGACCGGCATGGCCGCCTGAGGCCCGATGTCTCCCAGGCCGAGGACGGCGGTCCCGTCGGTGACGATGGCCACGAAATGACGGATGGACGTGAACCGGCGGACGAGCCGGGGATGATCCCGGATTTGGAGGCAGACTTCGGCCACCCCCGGCGTGTAGACGCGCCGGAGCACCTCGAGGCTGTCGATCTTGTACCGGCTGCGGATGGCGATCTTCCCGCCCTGGTGCATCTCCAGGACGTCGTCCCGGACCTCGAGAAGCTCGACGTCGGGAACGGATCCGGCCGCGGCGATCAGCTTGGCCATCGCCTCCGGGCCGAGGGCGAAGACAACGATGTCCCGCTCGACGTGCGTCGTTCCTTGACGGAGGACGCGGATTTCTCCTATGTCTCCCCCGGCCGCGCCGATCGCCGAGAGCAGCCGGCCGAGAACTCCCGGCTGCTGCCGGAGCCGGCAGCGGAACGTCCGCATCGTTTTTTCTTCCCACCACATGGATTCACTCCTTGCGTCCCGCGGTCGATGGATCAAGGAAACCGGGAGACGAAAGATATCCCGGACGCGGGACCGCCGAACCGGAGATGCTCCCTTTGCCGCCGGGCGTCTTCCGGAACGCTCCGTAAAGATCCGGGATCGGAAATCGGAGTCATTATAGCATATAATGGGAACCTGAAAGGACGTCCGTCGACCATGAAAAACGCGCTTCCCGAGCTGGCCGTCGTTCTCGTCCGTCCGGAAAATCCGGAAAATATCGGCCTGGCCGCCCGGGCGATGAAAAACACCGGATTCGCCGAGCTCCGACTCGTCGGTGTCCGGCGTTTTGGTCCGGCGGCGATGAAAACCGCGGTTCACGCCGGCGACATCCTGGCCGGGGCCCGCCTGTTTCCGACGCTCGAGGAAGCGACGGACGATCTTCACTTCGTCGCCGCGTCCACGGCGAAACGGCGGAAGATCGAAACCATCGTGGACTGGGACGAAGCCGCCGGACGGATCCGCGGCCTGCCGGCGGGGACCCGGGCGGGCCTCCTGTTCGGCAACGAGCGGACGGGCTTGACCGGCGCGGAGCTGCGCCGGGCCAACCTGATCTTCTCGATCCCCCAGGCCGTCCGCCAGCCGTCCTACAACCTGGCCGCGGCCGTTCTCCTCGCGCTCTTCACCCTCTTTGACGGAGCCCGGCAAGAGAAGCGAACCGCGCCGCCGGCCGGCGGCGCGGACAATCGAACGCCCGGCCTTCCCCGGCGGGAGCAGGACGAGACAATCGGCCGGATCATCGCCCAGCTTTCCGCCCGCGGCTTCATCCACCGGACGAACCGGGATCACGTCTCCGCCTGGGTTCATGATTATTTCGGCCGGACGGCGATGACCGCCCGGGACCGGGGTTTTCTCCTCGCCCTCTTCCCAAACAAGCGTTCCACCGAAAAAAAGGAGTCTTGAGATGTCCGACAACGAGTTCAAGGTCACGTTTCCCGGGGGCGTCCGGGTCGATGCCTCCCACGACGGGTTCACGATCCGCACGGACCAGCCCGTCCGAGACGGGGGGGAGGGATCCGCGCCTTCGCCCTTCATTCTATTCCTGGCCTCGCTCGCGACGTGCGCCGGGTATTACGTGCTTTCATTCTGCCGGGAGCGGAACATTCCGACGTCGGGCATCGAGCTGACGATGCGGACCGAGCGCGAGGCCAAGGGGAAAATGATCAGCTTGGCGTCCATCACGATCAGTCTCCCCCCGGATTTCCCGGAGAAATACGCCGGGGCCGTCGTCAAATCGGCCGAGCGGTGCACGGTGAAAGCCCACCTCCAATTCCCGCCGGACATCGAGACGACCGCCGTCATCCGGAAGGCGTGAAGCCTCTCGTCGTCCTGGGTCTCGACCTGGCCGGCTCCCCCCGGCGGCCGACCGGGACGTGCGTCCTCCGGGCCCTCGGAGCGGAAACGGGGATATTGTTCGACGACGCCCAGATCGAGGCCTTGGCCGCGCGGGTCCGTCCCGACCTCATCGTCGTCGACGCTCCGCTGAACCTGCCGCCCGGCCGGAGGTCGTTTGCGGACCGGAACGGCGAGCATTATCGCCCCTGCGACCGGGAGCTTCGGGCCCGGGGCATTCCTTTTTTCCCCATCACCCTCGGCCCGATGCGGTCCCTGACGCTGCGCGGCATCGCCCTCAAGGGGAACCTCGAGAAACGGGGATTCCGCGTCCTCGAGATGTATCCCGGCGGAGCCCAGGATGTCTGGGGGATTCCCCGGGCGAAGCGGGACGCGGCCGGACTACGCCGGGGGCTCGAGCGCCTCGGCGCGCGCGGGCTTCGCCCGCGGATCAGCGATCATGAGCTCGACGCGGCGACCGGGGCGCTGATCGGCCGCCTGTTTCTTCAAGGGAAAGCCGGAGTCTACGGCGATTTCCGGACGGGGGCTATCCTGATGCCCCGTCAACGGGCGGGACGGCGGGGGCCGGCCGCCGGAAACCGGAGCTAAAAACCGAAATCCTCGGCGTCCCGCTCGTTCCGCTTCATCCGCGCTTTATCCGCGGTCCGGGGTCCGATCACCCGGAGGGCCTTGTGGATCACATTCATCTCGAAGGATTCGCGTTTTTCGATCGCTTCCCCGTTGTACTGGGCATGCAGGTCGCCGCCGCGGATTTCGATCCGGCGGACCTTGTAGTGCTTCAAGAGCTTCTGGTAGATGCCCAGGTAGATCAGGGGAAAGTACCAGACGTAGGTCAGAGCCCGGATGTCGAAGACCGTGACGTCGAGATAGCCGTCGTCGATTTTCGCCTTCGGGGCGATCAGCCAGCTGTACCCGAAATGGTTGGTCTTGTTGACGATGACGTCGAAGACCTTCAGGTCGAGATCCTTCCGCTCGAAGGAGACGCCGGCGTCGTCCCGGCCGTCGAACAGGGTGATCTGCATCGGGTGCCGGGGATGGGTGAACAGGATTCGGGAGGCGAGAAGATGACCGACCAGCCCCGGGACCTTGGACTGGGAGGTCCGGTACGTGACGAGACCGGTGGCCCCGACGCTGACGAAGCTGGCGATCCGGCCGCCGATGTCGATTACGTCCACGACGCGGGGCGTTCCGTACCGGATCGCCCGGACCGCGTTCTTGAGGCTGAGGGAGAGCTGAAGAGAGCGGCTCAGGGCGTTTCCGCTGCCGAAGGGAATGATCCCCAGGATGACGTCCTTTTGACGGCCGGCGTTGAAGATTCCCTGCATCGCGTCGGCCACCGTTCCATCGCCCCCGAGGGCGATCAGAACGTCGTTTTCCAGGCTCAATCGGCGGGCCGTTTCGATCATCTCGACCTTGGTCCCCGCCCGGTCGTAAACCCTCCCGCCGAAAACGCGATGGATATACGCCCGGGCCTTGGGATCTTTTCCCCACCGGCCCTTGGCCGATTTCGGATTGACGAGGACGGCCACCCGTTTGTCGTCGAGGAGAGAAGCTTTTTTGGGCGGCATCGGCGGCGTCTCGATATCTTTCGCCTGAAGCGTATTACTAACATTCCGGCGGGGGATTGTCAAAATCTGCTATAATCCGTCTCTTGAGGTTTAAACCATGAACAACATAACGATGGTCGGTCTGCTTTCTCTCTGTCTCCTTGGATGCGGTTGTCTCTCCACGACCGGACCGGTGTACGAAGAGGCCGCCCTTGAGATGAAAGCCCGGGACATTCATGCCCGGATCCTCAGCGTGGACACGCATTGCGACACGCCCGGCAACATGCTTGATCCGGCCTGGGACATCGGGACGCGCCATGAGCCCGGCTCGGAGAACAGCGGCCAGATCGATCTGCCCCGGATGAAGGAGGGTGGACTGGACGCCCTTTTCTTCGGCGTTTTCACCGGTCAGGGCCCCCTGACGCCCGAGGGGTACGCTACGGCCCGGAGCCGGGCGGCGGCTCAGATCGACGCCGTCGAGGCCATGACGGCGAAGCATCACGCCTTGGTCGAGAAAGCGACGACTCCGGCCGACGCCGCGCGGCTCAAGAAAGAAGGCAAGCGGGCGGCGTTCATCGGCTTGGAAAACGGCTATCCGATCGGGGATGACCTCTCGTTTGTCGAGACGTACGCCCGCCGCGGCGTCCGCTATATCACCCTCTGCCACTCCGCCGACAACCAAATCTGCGACAGCAGCATGGAGCGGGCGGATCCGGAGGACCGGGGCCTTTCGGAATTCGGGAAAAAGGTCGTGGCCGAATGCAACCGGCTGGGCGTCATGATCGACGTGTCGCACCTGTCGGACCGGTCCTTCGCCGAAGTCCTGAATCTCTCGAATGCCCCGGTCATCGCCACCCATTCCTGCTGCCGGGCTCTCTGCGGCAGCCCCCGCAACCTCACCGATGACATGATCCGGGCCTTGGCCGAAAAAGGCGGCGTTCTCCAGGTTTGCTTTGTCTCGAGCTTTCTCGTCGATCCGCCGCCCCATCCGGAACGGGATGCGGCGTTCGCCGCCCTGGACGCCAAGTACGGGTCTTGGGCGGATATGACGCCGGACCAGCGGACGGCGGCGGCCGCCGAATTCCGGGCGCTGCGGCGCAAATACCCCGAGCCGCCGGCCCGGTTGAAGGATGTCGTCGATCATATTGATCATGCCGTCAAACTGGCGGGGATCGATCACGTCGGGATCGGAACGGATTTCGACGGAGGCGGAGAGGTCGAGGACTGCCAAGACGTAAGCCGAATGTATCGGGTGACGATGGAACTCCTGCGGCGCGGTTATTCCGAGGACCAAATCGCGAAGATCTGGGGCGGGAACGCGTTTCGGGTTCTTCAGAAAGTCATCGACGCGACCGGCTCCTCGTCTTTGTAAAAATAATTTACAACGTGAGCCGGGAAAACCCGGTTTTAGGATTTGTATAGCCTGTTTTCCCTCTCATTATCTTGAGGAAGGCGTTGGCATAAAGATTGCTCTATCATGAGAGGTTGTTTTGCGGCGGAAACAGGCTTGGACTATAATGATTTTTAGCGGAATGAAATCCCGAATTATCACCCGGATCGCTCTCTCCGGGATCCTCCTCAGCCTGTTCCTTTCCGCCTCTCCCTCGGGTCGAGACGTCTATCAACCGCCTGATCCCCAGGGGGATACGTTTCGCATCCGCAACTTCGACACCGCCTTCCTGCCCCGGTTCGATCCGGCCAAGGGGGAATCGGTTTTCGTCACCCAACAGATCTTCGACGGGCTTGTCCGGCTGGACAACGACCTCAATATCGTCCCGGATTTAGCCGAGTACTGGGATATTTCCGAGGGAGGACGGTGCTACACCTTTTATCTACGCAAGGGCGTGCGGTTCCATGACGGCCGCGAGCTGACGGCGGGCGACGTCGAGTTTTCCCTCCTGCGGCTGATGAACCCTGAAACCGAATCGCCGTTCGGGCGGTTCTTCGTCGATAAGGTCGTCGGAGGCGAGGCCTTCGCCGCCGGCGCGGCGGAAGACGTCGCGGGCTTCAGGATCCTGGATCGGTACATCTTCGAGCTGCACTGGAAAAAGCCGTACGTTTCGGCTTTGGGGCTTTTAAGCATGAGCTTCTGCCGCATCCTGCCCAGGGAAACCGTCGAAAAGGACGGCTCCCGGTTTTTCGCCCGCCCGGTCGGGACCGGACCGTTCAAATTCGACGGCTGGATCCGCAGCCCCCGCCTGGACATCGTCGGCGTCCGGCTTGCCCGCAATCCCTCCTATTTCGGCCGACTGCCCCGTGTCGCGATGGTCGAATACAGCCCGTACTACACCCGCGACCATTTTGAAAAAAGGGAAATCGACGTGATGCCGTTTTCGGCCGACTTGGCCCGCTTGGGCTGCCGGGTCGTCGAAGGCGGCGACCTGAATGTCTATCACCTGATGATGAGTTGCGCCAATCCGCCCTTCGACCGGACCCGGATCCGGCGGGCGATGTCCCTCATTATCGACCGGGAACGGCTCGCCCAAGCCCAATCCTCAGGGGCCGTCCGTTTCCGGGCCAGCCATAGTTTCATCCCCGACAAGCTGCCGGGATTTCTCCCCTCCATCAATCCGGTCGGACCGGCTCCCGACGAAGCGTACCGGATTCTCGAGGAGGAGGGCTATTTCCACACGAAGGAGTTTCCGGAGATCCTCCTGTATATGCCGGCCGGCGGGAAAATCGACCGGACGCCCTTTGTCCGGGAGCTGACCCGGCAGTTTGAAACCGCGGGAATCCGCCTGAAAGCCCGGGATTACTGGAAGCTGGCCGATCTGGCGGACGTCCGCAAGCCGTTTTTCGTCCTTTGCCAATCCAGCCTGGCTTTCCCGGATCCGGAAAGCGTCATCCGGCCGCTGTTCGGCCGGTCCTCTCCCGCCCGCTGGCTGACGGCCGGCGTTCCCGGCCCCGAATTCGACGCTCTCCTCGAGGAGGCGGCCGTCGAACCCGGCCGGGCCCGGTATCAGGACCTCTTCCGGGAAATGGAGCGGATGATCCGGCGGGATGTTCCCGGGATCCCGCTGTTTGCGGCGGTCCAGAGGCTGGCCGTCCAACCCAACATCCGGGGATTGAGGATTCCGCTCCTTGGAACTACCTATCTCGATCTGCGCGACGTCGCCTTCATCCGATGAGAAAGCCGAGATGAAATTTCGCTTCACTCTTCAGCGGCGGTTGTTTCTTTGGTTCACTCTCCTCTTCGTCGTCTTGACCGGGGCCATCCTCTTCGTCATTGAAAAGAAAGAGGTCGCGACTATTTACGAGGAATCGACGAACAAGGCCGTCTTGATCGCCCGCCATACGGCCGACCGGAATCTCCAGTCCATCCTCACCTGGGACATGGATCGTTTGCAGCGCGATGCCGACCGCCGCCGGGCGGATGCGCCGCTCTACGTGGTTTTTTACGACCGTTACGCCACGCCGCTGGTCACCAGTTCCCTGATCGCCGGCCGGTCGGACCTTTTCCAAGGCAGTCTCCTCCGGGAGCGGATCGATCCCGAGGACTTCATCGTGAAGTCCCGGGACATCGTTCTCTTCGGCCGCCGCCTGAGGATTCTTGAGGTCGAAGTCCCGATTTTCGCCGAAGGATCTCCGGACAAGTGGGGTTCGGTCAAAATCGGCTTGTCGCTCGAGGAGATGCGGGCTGCGGTCCTCCGGACGAGGCGGACGCTGATCCTGATCGGGTTGACCGGATTGTTCCTGGGGCTTGCGGGAACGACGCTTCTGGCCCGCCGGATCGTCCATCCTCTCCGCCGGCTCGTTGAGGGGACGGTCCGGATTTCCCGGGGGGAATTCGGCCACCGGATCCGGCACCGGCCGGGCGACGAAATCGGCGACCTGGCGGCCTCGTTCAACGAGATGACCGAGAGGCTGCTGGCCTCCCGCCGGGAAACCGAGGAAGCCCAGCGCCTCTTGGTCCAATCCGAGAAGCTGGCCCAGATCGGCCGCCTGGCCGCTTCGATCGCCCACGAAATCCGCAACCCTCTGACCTCGGTCAAGCTCAACATCCAGAAAGTCCTTGAAGACGACGCCTTCCCGGAAGCCGACCGGGAGCACCTTGCCCTCAGCGGGGAGGGGATCGCCCAGATCGAGAAATTCATCAAGGAGATGCTGAACTTCACCCGGGCGACCGAGCTTCAGAAGGCTCCCTTCCCCGTCGAACAAATCGTGGACGAATCGCTGAAAATGATGGCCGACCTGCTGAGGGAGAGGAACATCACCGTTGAGAAGAGGCTGGCTGCCGGCTTGCCGGAGATCGTCGTCGACGGCGATCGCGTCCGCCAGGTTCTTCTCAACCTCCTCCGCAACGCGGCCGAAGCCGTCGGACCGGGAGGCCGGATCGTTCTTTCGGCCGAGGGCGCCGGCGGCCGGCGCGGCCGCAAACTCCGGATTTGCATTTCCGACAACGGCCGGGGGATTCCCGAGAAGGACTGGGAGAACATTTTCGAGCCGTTTTTCACGACCAAGTCCTTGGGCATCGGCTTGGGCCTGTCCAACGCCCGCAAGCTGGTCGAGCTTCACCGAGGAAAGATCCGCGTCATCCGCGGGAACCAACCCGGGACGACGTTCGAAATCATAATTCCGATCGGGAGAGAATCATGAAATCCATCCTGATCATCGACGACGATGCCTTGATCCGGAAAACCCTCATCACTCATCTGAACCGCCGGGGGTGCGAGACGCGGGCGGTCGAGGACGGGGAAAGCGGCCTGGAGGCCTTCTTCGCCGGGAATCCCGACCTTGTCCTTTTGGACGTCCGGTTGCCCGATTTGGACGGCTTGGAGGTTCTGCGCCGGATCCGGGACAAATCCCCGAGGGCGGTGGTGGTCGTCATGACCGCCTTCGACGATATGAAGACCACGGTCGAGGCGGTCAAGGGCGGAGCTTTCGAGTACCTGGTCAAACCCCTGGATTTCGTCGCCCTCGACCTGACGATCGACAAGGCGTTCAAGGTCAAGGCCCTCGAGGAAAAGATCGACTACCTCGTTTCGGAAAAGCAGAAAGAATATTTGATCGACAACATCATCGGCAGCTCGCCGGGAATGCGGGACGTCTTCAAGCTGATCGGCTCGGTCGCCGGGACCCGGGCCAACGTCCTGATCCAGGGCGAAAGCGGAACAGGCAAGGAGCTGGTCGCCAAGGCGATCCATTACAACAGCCCCTGGCGGGAGGAACCCTTCATCGTCATCAACTGCTCGGCCATCCAAGACACGCTTCTCGAAAGCGAGCTTTTCGGGCATGTCAAGGGGGCTTTCACCGACGCGGTGAACGAAACCAAGGGGAAATTCGAAATCGCCGGCAAGGGGACGTTGTTTTTGGATGAGATCGGCGATGTTTCGTCCAACCTCCAGTCCAAGCTCCTCCGGGTCATCGAAACCCGTGATTTCATGAAAGTGGGCGGGGAAAAGACGATGAAGACCGACGCCCGGATCATCGCCGCGACCAACCAGAACCTCCGGGCTCAAATCGACAGCGGGAGGTTCCGGGAGGATCTCTATTACCGCCTCAAGGTCGTTGAAATCAAGATCCCGGCTCTTCGCGAGCGAACCGAGGACATCCCGGACCTCGTCGCCTATCTTTTGGAAAAAACCAACCGGGAGCTCCGGAAAAACGTCCGCAAAATTCCGCCCGAAGTGATGGCCGCCCTTCAGGAGAACTCGTGGCGGGGGAACGTCCGGGAGTTGGAAAACGCCCTGATCCGGGCCGTGATCCTGGCCAAGGGAGACGTGATTCTTCTCGAAAACCTTCCCCTGGAATCGGAGGAGAAGAAACCCTGCGCCCGGGAACTCGTGCCTCTGGACGAGGTGGAAAAGGAGTATATTCAATACGTTCTGACCGCGGTCAAGGGATCAAAAATCCGGGCCAGCGAGATCCTCGGGATCAGCCGGCCGACCTTGGACAAGAAAATCAAGGACTACCAGCTGACGACCTGACCGGAATTTTTCTTATGAATAATCCCGGCTAGACGTCCGCTCCGATCCTCGTCTCTTTACTTTTTTTAAAGAACCCTTACGCCAAAAAAGATCCCGGCGGTATTTCCGCCTGGCTTTCGGAACATCAGTTGGCACAAATCATGCAGTAATTACCGCGTATCGTTCAAAGGATGGTAATAATGGCCGCAAAAAAAATCGTGATCGTGGATGACGAAGAGTCCATCCGCAAGACGTTTTTCCTTATTCTCAACAAATCCTACCGGGTGTACTTGGCCAAGGATGGAGCGGAAGCTCAATCCCGTTTCAAAAGCACCTCCATTGACTTGATGATCGCCGATTACCGCCTTCCCGACATGAACGGAATCGAGCTCGTTGAATCGCTGCGCCGGAACGGATATGGAGGAGAAGTCATCTTGATTTCGGCCTATGCCGACTTGATCGAACCCGAGGTCCTCGCGCGTCTCCGGATCAGTCATTTCTTTGCCAAGCCCTTGGATCTCAACGCTTTGAACCGGTCGATCGATTATCTTCTCAGGAAAGACGAATACGCCTCCGGCCGGCCGATGTAAATAAGCTTATAACGATAATAAAGTTTACGTTCGTAAAGAATTTTTACGGGAAATAATTACGGGCAAAGGAATTTTCAGCCCTTTTTAGGTAAATCAAGCCTAAAACGGCATTGGCATGATTCCTGCATAATAAAAGACAGGCACCTATACCGTGCCTTCCCAATATCCTTCAACTCTCTTCCTTTCAGTGGGGAGGCGGAAGACACCCAATCTTCCGCCTCTTTTTTTTAGAGCGAGAGTTGGTATTTCCCGGAGCTTTCCATAGAATAAGCACGTGGGCATGCTTCTCCGCGGTTTCATCCTTCTGCTTCTCTTCAGCGGGTTTCTCCTCCTTGAACGGCGGCGGCTGGCGCGGCTCCGCGCCCGAGTCCCCCTGCGGATCTGCGTGACCGGAACCCGGGGAAAATCAGCCGTCACCCGCCAGGTGGCGGCCGCCCTCCGCGCCTCGGGCCGCGCCGTCTTGGCTAAAACGACAGGTTCGAAGCCCGTTCTGATTTTTCCCGACGGCCGTGAACGGGAAATCGATCGTCCCGGTCCGGCTTCCGTCCTGGAGCAAAAGAGGGTGTTGGCTTTGGCCGCCCGGCTGGGGGTCGACGCCTTGGTCGCCGAGATGATGAGCATCCGGCCGGAATGCCTGGCCGTCGAATCCGGCTTGATCCTTCGTCCCGGCCTCCTCGCCGTAACGAACGTCCGCCTCGATCATGAGGAGGAAATGGGCCGGACCAGAGAGGAAATCGCTGAATCGCTGGCGGCCGCCATTCCCGGCGGGGGGACGGTCCTGGTTCCGGAGGGGGAGGTCTTCCCGGCGTTCGCCCGGACCGCCCGGAGAAAAAACGCCCGGCTTGTTTCCGTCCCCCAAGGCGAAGAGGACGGTCCGCTTCCTCTGGTGGATTTTCCGGAGAACGTCCGATTGTCCCTGGCCGTGGCCGAGCGCGCCGGGATCGACCGCCGGACGGCCTCAAGGGGAATCGCCTCGGCCGAACCCGATTTCGGCGATCTTCGGGCCTGGTCGATGGTCTCGCCCGCCTCCGGCCGAACATGGCATTTCGTTTCGATATTCGCGGCCAATGAGCCGGAGTCGACCCGGATCGCCCTGGAACGGGCGCGACGCCGCGTCCCCTTCGAGGGACGGCGGGTGATCGCCCTGCTGAATCTCCGGGCCGACCGCGCTTCCCGGACGCGACGGTGGCTCGAGGCGATCCGGAACGGGTTTTTCGCCGGGTTCGACCGGGTCGTCTTCATCGGCGAGCAGGCCCCGGCTCTCGGCCGCCTGAAGTTTCCCCGATCGGAGGGAATTCCCGCCGCGGGCGTCCTGGCCGGCCGGTCTCCGGCGAAGGTGACCGCCGCCCTTTGGCCGTTGTGGGCCGGCGAGGCCGTCGTCGTGGGCGCGGGAAACATCGCCGGCCTCGGCGGCGCTCTGGTCGAATACTGGGACGCCGCGGGAACGAGGGTCCCATGTTGACAACGATGCTGATCGGCCTGTTCGTCGCCCTCGTCACGGCCGAAGTCACGGGGGTGGTCCCCGGCGGCCTCATCGTCCCGGCCTACCTGGCTCTCTATCTCAACCAGCCCGGCCGGATCGCGGCGACCTTGGCCGCCGCTTTCCTCGCCCTCGGCCTCTTCCGGGCGTCGGCCCGGTATGTCCTTCTCTTCGGCCGCCGGCGGTTCGTCTTTCTCCTCCTGGCGGGCGCCCTGATCGGGCAGGCCTGGTTCTTGATTTGGCCGTCGCTGCTTCCGGCTTCCCTGGACCTGCGGGTGATCGGCTGGGTCATTCCCGGCATCCTGGCCAACAACCTCGCCCGGCAAAAAATGATTCGGACGCTGGCCGCCCTGGCCGCGGCGACGGTCGCGACCTGGGCCCTTGCCGAGGTCATCGCCCTTTTCTGACCGGACCATGAGGAACGAGGCGCGGCCCGAATCGTCGCCGGGGAAAGAAATGAAATCCCGCCGGACGCGGGCGGGCGTTTTGGTTGGGCTCGGCCTCTGGAGCTTGGCTTTCGGGGCGTTTTTTTATTTTCTGCCCCCTCTCCCCGCGCCGGGGACGGACGAGGAAGCCCGCCGGGCGGCCGCCTTGATGGCCCGGTCGGCCAGAGGGTTCCGGTGCCGGAGGTACGCATAGAGGGGGACGCGCCTTCCCCCGAGCCGCAGCTTGGGGCCGTAGCCGTTCTGGCCGCTCTGGTAACGCCGGATGCCGTGCTCGAGGCACCACTCGATATTGCAGAACCAGCTTACGAAATAGAGATTGTGGGCGCGGGAGATATCGTAGTCGAAGCCGATGAACTTGTCGAGGAGAAGGTCCCCGTGTGCGATGCAGAGGTTGAACGCGGCGAGGCGCCCGTCCGCGCGGTAGAGGAAGAACTTCGCGCCCGGCCCGAGGGTCCCCCCGGCGGCGGCGAAGAACTCCCTCGTCAGCTTCCCGAAGCGCGCCCCCCCGGAGCCCCAGGTGTTGCAGTAGAGGCGATATATCTCGTCCGCGATCGGGGCGACGTCGCCGGCGATCTCGACCCGCACGCGCGCCTCGACAAGCGCCTTCTTCACCTTCCGCCGCACATCCTTCCGCGTGGCCCTGGAGAGGGCGGCGAGATAGCCGTCGAAGGTCGGGGCGTCGAGATCGGTCACGACATTCGGGAGGCCGGGCACCCTGGCGAAGCCCCTCCGGAGGAGCGGCGCGAGCAGCGCAGCGTCCTCCTCCGTGAAATCCTTGAAGACGATGAACGGGACGCGCCTGGCGCGGGAGAAGCCGTCCATCGCCCGCAGGATCTCCCCTACGACCGCGTCCCGGTCCGCGACGCCGGGCCTGACGCCGATGAGCCCGCGCTCGCCGAACGGCGAGCCGCAGAAGAGGGTGCGCGCCACGCAGAAACGCCGGACGTTCTTTCGGACGCGCCGGATCAACGCCCCCGCCGCCCCCGCGAGGGGTATGTCGAGCTCGAAGTCGCAGATGAAAAGGGGTGCGACGGCGAGGAGGCGGCGCCGGTCGGCGACAAGGGCATAGAAGAAGGAGAAGCCCGGGGGCGCGGCGAGCTCGATGGCGCGATGAAAATCATACCCCTCGGGGAGGTCGCCGCAGACGGCGTCCCACTCCCCGCGGGGGATCCTCTCGATCGAATCCACGATCTCGTAGGTGAGCGGCTTTTCTTCCATGGCATTCCGGGCCGCCGGCGCAGGGCGTAGTCTAACATAACGCCCCCCGGCGGGAGAAGCGGCGAAGCGGCCCGGCCGGCGGGGCTCCGCCCCCGGGGGGGGAGCAGATTGACGTTGCACCGCCCCGCCCGAGGGGGTATACTTCGGGCGTTGCAGAAAGGGGATCACGCCATGAGACGAATCGCGATGTTGTTCGCCGCATGCGCTGCACTCGCGGCGGCCGGGACGGCCGCCCCGGAGAAGGAAGATCCCGTGATCGCCCCCGAGGACGCCGCGGAGTTCGTCGGGCAGGAGATGACCGTGGCCGGCGCCGTCACCGGGACGCACCTCTCGAAGCGCAGCGGGAACCTGTACCTGAACCTCGGCGACTACCGGAAGACCGTGTCGATCAAGATCCCGAAGGCGGCGGTCGCGAAGTTCCCCGCCAACGCCGAGACATGGTACACGGGGAAGAAAATCAATGCGACGGGGATGATCAGCCGGGAGCGCGGACTCCTCCGCCTCACCGTCTCCGCCCCGTCCGCGCTCAAGGTGGTCGAGTAGCGAGGGGGCCACGGCGCGGCCACCCGCGATTTCCCTCCGTCCCGCCCGCGCACGGCGTCATGCCGGACGCGGCCCACGCGGCGAAGGGGCGATGGAGGGGCGGGAATGAAAATCGTCTTTATCGAGCCGCGCTCGTCGGGGGCGAACGTCTACAGCAAACTCCCGATGCCGCTTCTCGGCCCGGTGTACCTCGGGACGATCCTCAGGAACCGCGGGCACGAGGTCGAGATCTACCACGAGGATTCCGCGCCCCCCGACTACTCCGCCCTCCGCGCCGACCTGATCGGGATCTCCATCCTCACCGCCACCGCCCCGCGCGGCTACGAGATCGCCCGTCTTTTCCCGCGCGAGAAGGTGATCATCGGGGGGGTGCACGCGAGCCTCCTCCCGGAAGAGGCCCTCCTCCACGCCCGACAGGTCGTCGTCGGGGAGGCCGAGGATCTGATCGTAGACATCGCCGAGGGGCGGCTGAGGGATCCCGTCGTGCAGGGGAGGCCGGTCGCCGACCTGGACTCGCTCCCGTTCCCCGACTTCACGCTCGTGCGGGGGTTCAGGCAGAGGATCCCGATCATCCCGGTCTCCACCTCGCGCGGCTGCCCGTTCGACTGCTCCTTCTGCTCGGTGACGAAGATCTTCGGGAGGCGCTACCGCTTCAGGAGCGCGGAGAACGTGATGGCGGAGCTAGAGGCGCGGGGGAGGCAGAAATATTTCTTCTGCGACGACAACTTCACGGCCAACCCGGCCCGGACCCGCCGGCTACTGGAGCTGCTCGAGGCCTCCCGGATACGCGGCTGGATATGCCAGATCCGCTGCGACGTCGCGCGCGACAAGGGGCTCCTCGCCGCAATGGCGCGGGCGGGGTGCAAGGTCGTCTGCATCGGCCTCGAGTCGATCAACCAGCAGACGCTCCGGTCGTTCGGCAAGCGGCAGTCGGTGCGGCAGGTCGTCCATGCGATCCGCTCGATCCGCCGGCGCGGGATCAAGATCCACGGGATGTTCGTGCTCGGGGGGGAGGACGACAGCGCGAAGACCGTCTGGGACACGGTGCGCTTCGCAATCCGGGAGAGGCTGGACACGCTCCAGATCTCGATCCTGACCCCGTTCCCCGGCACACGGGTCTACCATTCCCTGGAGTCGCAGAAGAGGATCTTCACGAAGGATTGGAGCCTCTACGACGGCCACCACATCGTCTTCACCCCGAAACTGCTCTCGGCGAAGGAGCTCCAGCTCTCCGTCCTCAGCGCCTACCGGCGCTACTACTCCCTCACGAGGACTTTCTTCTCGCTCGTGAAATGGCGGTTCCGCGACGTCTTCTTCCGTTTCATGGGGTACCTGATCGTCCGCCGGTGGATGGCGCACAACCGGCGGATGAGTTGGCTCGCGAACAGGTAGCCGCCGGCGCGGCTACTTCCCGCGGCCGTGCCGCCGGTCCCCATGGCGGCCCGGGTCCCCCTTGTGAGCCGGGGCGGGCCGCGGGTGGCGGTGGCCCGGGTCCTTGCACTTCTCCGAACCCTTGTGCTTGACTTCCTTCTCCCGGATGATGACCTTTTCCCGCTCGATCACCCTCTCCCGCCGCGGGTAGTCGTACTCGCGGATCACCTCGCGGTCGCCCATGCCCCAGGCGACGGCGGCGATGGGGGCCGCCGCCAGGCACGCCGCCAACAGCCTCTTCATCCTGCCCTCCGTGGAAAGCCGCTCCGACGACGATGGTGGAGGTGGCGGGAATCGAACCCGCGTCCTGATGAACACCCGCGACAGCATCTACATGCTTAGCCCCGGCTTTGATTTCGCCCCCCGGGCCTCCATACGGGGCCGGATGCCCGGGGCGCTATCCCCTGCCTAACGATGGGCGCGTCCCCCAGGGAACAAGGTCCGCGTCCAGCCTGCTTCCGGCGTCCTTCCCGTAGCCGCAGGCCGGCCCCGGGAGGACGTGACCGCGTGATTTACGCGGCCAGTGCTAACTGCTCGTTCGCAGTTATGAATGTGCCAGGTGTTTTAAGAGGCCTCCTGACAACCTCTGCATGCAGCTGAAGCGCGCATACACCAGTCGAAACCGATCACCCCCTTTCATATTCCGACGCCAGTATAGCCGATCGGCCGGCCCGAATCAAGGGCCGAGGTGCGCGCGGACAAGGCCTCGCCCCGATGCGGTTCGGGATAACGACCGCGGCCGGAGCGGCCGCACGGGGGGGGGCGCCCCGCGTCGCTTCCCGAGCTTCCCTACTCCCCGGCGACCTGCACCGCCACGGTACGCCGGCGGGGGCGGTTGTCGAACTCGGCGAGGACGATCTGCTGCCATCTCCCCAGCAGGAGCGTCCCGCCCTCGAACGGGACGGCGAGGGAGGGCCCCTGGAGCGCCGCCCTCAGGTGGCTGAAACCGTTCGCGTCCCCCCACGTCTCGTCGTGCGCGTAGGCCCTCTTGCGCGGCACGAGCCGCTCGTACAGCTCGCGCATGTCGCGCACGAGGCCTGGCTCGTACTCGAACGTCGTGATCGCCGCCGTGGAACCGACGACGAAGATCGTGACGGTCCCCATGCTGAGCCCGCTCCCCTTGAGGAGACCGGCGACCTCCCCGGTGATGTCGATCAGATCCCCGTCCCCCTTCGTCTCGCGCTCTATCCGCCCGGTGATGATCCTCATCATCCCCCCCCCGTCCCCCCCCACGCCATCTCCACGAGCGCGGGCAGCGTCTCCCCCGACCTGCCGCGGATCGGCCAGTCGACAAGGCGGCTGATCGGCGTCGGTTCCCTGTTCACCTCGGCCGTCCGGGCGCCGCGGCGGCGCGCCAGGTGGATGAAGCCGGCCGACGGCTGCACGACGGCGCTCGTCCCGGCGGATATGAAGAGGTCGCAGGCGCGGAGCGCGCGATCCGCCGCGTCAAGCGCCTCCGCGGGAAGCGGCTCGCCGAACCACACGATCGCCGGCCTCCTCGCCCCGCCGCACCGGCACCGCGGCGGGTAGCGCCCGAACGCGCCGCCGCGTTCCTCCCTCGTCATCCCGCAGCGCAGGCAGCGCCATTTCCATATCGAGCCGTGGAGCTCAACCACGTCCGCGCTGCCGGCGGCCTGGTGGAGCCCGTCGACGTTCTGCGTCAGGAGCGTGAAACGGCCGCCGCCCGCCGTTATCCGCCGCTCCATCTCCGCGAGGGCCAGATGCCCGGGGTTCGGGACGCAGGATGCGCACTGCACCCGCCGCTCGTCGTACCAGCGCGAGACGAGCCGCGGGCGGCGGGCGAACGCCTCGGGTGTGGCGAGTTCCATCGGATCGAACTTCGCCCAGAGCCCCTCCATCGCGTCGCGAAATGTCGGGATGCCGCTCTCCGCCGACACCCCGGCCCCGGTGAGCACTACGACCCCACGCGCCGCGCGGAGCGCCGCCGCGGCCTCCGCTACAACCCGCTCCCCCGTCGCCATGCCGTTCCTCGCGCCCCCGCCCCCGGCCGCCCTACCGCGCCGAGGCGCTCCACGATGCGATCTCGTCGAGCACCCTCTCCTCGAACGCCCTCCGGCGCTGAAGGTACTCAGCCGGCTCCGCCTTCCCCGCGCCGGAGATGAACAGGCCGCTCATCGCCGGATACCAGAGGAGCCGGGCGTTCTTCCGCGAGCCGAGCGCCTTCTCCCACCCCCTGTAATCCTCCTCCGTCGCGCTGTAATCCCTTCCGCCCTGGAGGACGAGGATGGGGCGGTTCAGCCCCGCCGCCTCGCCGGCCGGGTTGTACCCGCGGAGGCCGAGCCAATAGGAGGCGGGGAGGCCCTCGGGCAGATCCCCCGAAGGCGTCTTCTCCGAGAGGTCGCGGTCCTTGACGCGCGCGACCTGGGCCCTCAGGCGCTCCAACTGCGCGTCCCCCCCGGGGGCGGGCGTCCCCCCGGACCGGAGCAGGTACGCCATCCTGGAGAGAAGGACATCCTCGAGCGGGCGGGTCGGCCCCCCGAGGATGACGATGCCGGCGATCCCGCGGTCGCGGACGGCGATCATGGGGGCGAGCGTTCCTCCGAATCCCTTCCCCACGAGGAAGACCCTCCTGCCGTCGACCCCCGCCGTCCCGCGGAGCAGCTTCGCCGCCGAGAGGGCGTCGGCAACCGTCTCATCCTCGACCGTGAGGCGGCTGGCCGGACCCTCGAGGGGCGGTGGGTGTTCCTTCGTGCGCTTCTCGTAGCGGAGCGCCGCGACCCCGCGCGACGCGAGCCCCCACGCCAGGTCGCGGAACGGGCGGTTGGGCCCGGTTGACTCGTCGCGGTCGCGCGGCCCCCAGTCGTGGACAAGGACCGCGGCCGGGACGGCGGCGGTCCTTGTCCACGAC
>ERZ1026792.130-NODE-130-length-82568-cov-4.713347_pt1 | contig 82568 bp, 81 predicted proteins | sample MGYA00520884_ERZ1026792 | MGnify/ENA primary metagenome ERZ1026792 (study PRJEB33270, sample SAMEA104284473) | anaerobic digester metagenome | biome: Anaerobic digester microbiome; feature: mesophilic sludge digester; material: Anaerobic digester biomass | place...
CGTAGAAAATCTTCGCCTTCGTCGAGATGAACTTCTCCTCGTGCTGAAACCCGTCGCGGATCGTGATGTCGCCAATCATGACCTTCTTCGGCCATCGCGGGAAAAGCTTCCTCAGATCGTACTCCGTCATAAGCCTCCTACCTCCTCAAATGTTGGACTCTGCAACACGATGTTGTTTTGCACACCCTCAGGGGCGGCTTTACCTCTCGGGGCAAGCCGAACGGCACGGCGACTCCCGCGCTGCCTCCCGGCGGTGCGGGCACGTCGGGCCGATTGCAGTCCGTCTCACTCTCCCGTTAAGCTCCATGCGCGTTTCGCCGCCGGTGCGGAAAAACGGATGCTCATTACTCTCCCGTAAAATTCGGTTTTCTCTTCTCCGCGAAGGCGGCCAGGGCCTCCAGGCGGTCCTTCGTGGGGATCGTCACTTCGTAGGCCTTCGATTCGAGCGGCAGCGCCACCCCGAGGCTCGCCTCGGAGCCGTAGTTGATGGCGAACTTCGCCTGCGCCACGCCGACGGGGCCGTTCTTCGCGATCTCGCGGGCCAGCTCCAGGGCTGCGTCCATCAGCTTGTCGGGCTCGACGACCTTGCTCACTAGGCCGATCTCGAGGGCCGTCTTCGCGTCGAAGCGCCGGGCCGTGTAGATGAGCTCCTTCGCCTTGGCGACGCCCACCACGCGGGTCATGCGCTGCGTGCCGCCCGCACCGGGGATGATGGCCAGGCTCGTCTCGGTCAGCCCCATCAGCACGTTGCTCGAGCAGATGCGGATGTCGCAGGCCAGCGCCAGCTCCGTGCCGCCGCCGAAGGCAAAGCCGTTGATCGCCGCGATGACGGGCACGCGGACGTTCTCGACGGCCGTGAAGGTGTTGCGGATCGTGAAGATGAAGCGGCGGACCTGGTCCTGCGTGAGTGTGCGCCTCTCCTTCAGGTCGGCGCCCGTGGAGAAGGACCACTTCTTCGGGTCGTCGCCGGCCTTGGAGCCCGTGATGATGATGCAGCGGAGGCTCAGGTCGAAGTTGGCCTCGCGGATGACATCGGCCAGGACGGCCAGCAGGTCGAAGTTGAAGCAGTTCATGGCATCCGGGCGGTTCAGGGTCAGGATCAGGATGCCGTCGTCGGTTTTTTGCTGAAGCAGGATGTCTGACATAACTCTCTCCCTCTCTCTTATCTCCTGGTGTTCTCGTGGTTCAAGCCGGGAGAGGCCCCGGCCCGGCGGGCCGGGGCCATCCCTGGCACGATTTGCTTCCCGGGATTAAACCTTCAGGTCACCCCAATCGGTCTTGCCGATGGGCTGGCGGTAGCAGAGCTCCAGGGACCGGATCAGCTTGCCGCGGACCTCGCTGAAGGCCACGACGCCGTCGTGGAAGAGCAGCGAGCCGGTGAGGAAGGGGTGGCCTTCCGCATCGTAGCGGTCACGCATCATCTGGCGGAACTTGGCCATCTCTTCCTCGTTGACCTGCTGTCCCCTGTCGATGATGTTCTTGCGGCGTACGGACTCGACGATGAAGCCCGCCGTGTCGCCCGACATGACCGTCGTGCGGCCTCTCATGTTGGTGAAGCAGAAGACCGGCCGGAAGGCGCGGCCGCACATGCCGTAGTTGGCGGCGCCGTGGTCGGGGCCGATGACGTACTGGATCTTGGGGACGTTGAGCACGGAGCAGGTGCGGACCATGTCGGAACCGTACTTGCCGATGCCGCCCCACTCTTCGGACTTTCCGACCATGTAGCCGGGCGAGCCCTGCAGGAACAGGACCGGGAGGCCCTGGTTACCGCAGCGGATCATCCACTCGGTGGCCTTGCGGGCCGCGTCGATGTAGATGACGCCGTTGTTGTTGGAGGCGATGAAACCGACGGGCATGCCGCCGAGCCACATCTTGCCAGCCACGATCGAGTCGCCGCGGCTCTCGCCGTAGGTGGGCTTGTACTCGTGGACGTAGCTGTCGTCGGCCAGGCACTTCAGGGTCTTGCGGATGTCGATGAACTGGTAGGTATTGACCGGCGTGTCGCGCATCATCTCCTTGAAGTCGAACTTGGGCTCATTCACCTTGCGCTTCTCGACGTAGAGCTTCTGCGGGGGCTCGAAGTCGATGATGTCGCGCAGCTTCTTGATCCCCTCGTCCTGGGAGCGGACGAAGTGGTCGCAGCCGCCGGAGTGCTTCGTGTGGACATAGGCGCCGCCGAGGTCCTCGGGGGACACGGTCTCGCCGATGGCCGACTTGACCATGGGAGGCCCCGCCAGGAACGCGAAGGCCAGCTTCTCGATCATGATCGACTCGGAGGCCAGGTAGACGATGTAGGCGCCGCCCGCCGTGTTGCCGCCCGTGGAGAGCGTGTACTGGCGGATGCCGTTGGCGGACATGCGGCACATGTTGTAGAACATGCTGCCGAAATGGCCGTCATCGGCAAAGCAGCCCAGCTGCAGGGGCAGGTTGATCCCGCCGGAGTCGGCGATGTAGACGCAGGGCAGCCGCAGGCGCTCTGCGATCGCCTGGGCCCTCATGTGCTTCTTCAGGGTAATGGGGAAATAGGTTCCCGCGGCGTAGCGGTTCTCGTTGGCGAAGACCATGCAGTCCTTGCCCTGGATGGTGCCCACACCCGTTACCAGGCCGCCGCCGGGAATGTGGCCGCGCTTTTCGGACTCGTAGATCTCGCCGCCGTAGAGTTTGACCTTTCCGATGTTGTAGCCGGCGTCGAGGCCGACCTCGAAAAACTCCGTGCCGGGATCGATGAGCTGCTTGATGAGGTCGCGCATGGGCTTCTTGCCCTGTTTGGCCAGGCGCGCCACCTGATCCGGCCCACCGATGTTGTAGGCCTCTTCGCGGTGCTTCATGAGTTCGGCATCCTGTGCCTCCCAGTGCTTCAGGTTGCTTTCCCGTTCCGCTGCAAGCCTCTCGGCCCTCGTCAATTTCTTCTCTTCTGCCATAAGACTCCTCCTCTCTCCTTGAATAGAACGACAGACGTCGAATGTCTGTAGTCGGCAAAAGACGTGAAAGAACAATGGGTTGGGTAATTTTCAGAACGGCTTCCGGGAGGGTTCTGCGGGCCTGCCCGGCATTCTCAGGAAACCGTGTCTGCTTATCACTTAAAGCGGCAAAAAGCAAGCGAAAACCTGGGGCGGAGAGGGCATTTTTCGGCCGGACGGCTGTTCGTTTTTTGACAGGGAAGTCCGATTGTGGTAACCAGTCTCATCCCGAGCTGCAAAGGACACCGGAACCATGCCGGACGGCGCGCCCCCCGGGAACGAGGAGCGTTTCGGAAAACTGCTGGCCCTCATCGCGGCGCTTCGCAATCCCGAAGACGGATGCCCTTGGGATATCCGCCAGACGAAGGCCGACGTGGGCCGCTACCTCCTGGACGAAACCTACGAGGTCCTCGAGGCCGTCGACAGGGACTCGCCCGCCGCGATAAGGGAAGAGCTGGGCGATCTGCTCTTCATGATTCTCTTCCTGGCCAGGATCGCGGAGGAAGAAAACCTCTTTGGAATCGAGGGGGTTCTGGAGGACATCTCGGCCAAGATGATCCGTCGCCATCCCCATGTCTTTGGCGGCACGAAAGTCAAGGACGCCGCAGAGGTCAAGCTCAACTGGGACCGGATCAAGCGGGACGTGGAGAAGCGGGGGGAAGGGGATGCCTCGATCCTGGGGAAGATTCCCCGTACGATGCCGGCGCTCCTGCGGGCGCAGAAGATGACCGCCGAGGCGGCAAAGGTCGGCTTCGACTGGGATTCCGTCCAGGGCGTCATCGGAAAAGTGGAGGAAGAGCTGGCCGAATTCCGCGAGGCCCTCTCCGGGGCGGACCCGGAACGAGTCCGGGATGAGATCGGGGACCTTCTCTTCTCGATCGCAAACCTGAGCCGGCACGTGAAGGTCGATGCCGAGGAGGCCCTGCGGGCCGCGAACCGCAAATTCGAGGAACGCTTCCTTTATATAGAGAAAAGGCTGCGCGAGCGGGGCTCGGACCCGGCGTCCGCGACCCTGGAGGAGATGGACGCGCTGTGGAACGAGGCAAAGAAGAAGGAATAGGGACGTTGTTTACTAATTGGAATAACTCGACAGGCTCCGACTTCATCAGGATTTCGACATCACAAGGTTATTCCAATTAGTAAACAACGTCCCTGGTCTGGTGCCTGATGGAAGACATCAACTTGAAATTCTTCCTGTGCGTCATCGGCATGGTCCTCGTCCTGGAGGGGCTGCCCTACTTCGCCTTCCCGGAAAAGCTCAAGTCCCTGTACCTGAAGATGCAGGAAGCCTCGGACACGAATCTCAGGATGATCGGCTTCCTGGCGATGGTGATCGGCCTGCTGCTCGTCTACCTCGGCACGAGCTAACGGCTTGCGCGCGGGCATCGGGCTTCAGGCATCCGGTTCCGTACAAGTGACGAGGCTCCGGAAGGAGCGATCCGGACCGGGAGAGAGGGGGGTGGAAAAGACCGAGAATTTTTTGTTGACTTTCCACTCCATTTCGGTTACCCGCAGCGTGCGGGTTGTGGAATATGGATACCGTCGGATCCCGGAGACCGGGATCTTTTTTTTACCCTAATCCCCCGTGTCCGATCTCCCGGGCCCCGGCCGAAGGAAATGAAGCTGCAGGACTTCGACTACACGCTCCCCGAGGAACTCATTGCACAGGCGCCGGCCCCCGACCGGGACCGCTCCCGGATGATGGCGGTCGACAGGGGTGCGGGAAGCATCCAGGACCTTGCGTTCCGGGATTTCCCGGGACGGCTCCGCAAGGGCGACGTCCTCGTGATCAATGACTCGAGGGTGATTCCCGCGCGGCTCTTTGCCCGCAAGACGACGGGAGCCGCGGTGGAGATCCTCCTGCTGCGAAGCCGGGAAGGGGTGTCATCGCCCCGGTGGGAGGCTCTTTTGCGACCTGCAAAACGGCTCCGGGCGGGAACGACGCTGGCCCTTGACGGGGGCGCGAGCGTCCGGGTCCTGGAGCGGATCAACGACCGGAAGTGGGTCGTCGAGTTCGAAACCGGCGAACCCTTTGAGAGCTTCCTGCGGCGCAGGGGACAGGCACCGCTGCCCCCCTACATCCGGCGCCGGAAGGACAGCCCTCAGTCGCCCGCCGACCTCGAAAGGTACCAGACCGTCTACGCGAAGCGCCCCGGTTCCGTTGCGGCGCCCACGGCAGGGCTCCACTTCACCGGGCCGATCCTCGACGAGATCCGGAACCGCGGCATTGCCGTCGCGACGGTGACCCTCCATGTGGGTTACGGGACCTTTACCCCTGTCGAGACCGAGCAAATCGAGGACCACGTCATGGAAGAAGAGTACTTCGAGATCGGCGACGAGACGGCTGAGGCGATCAACTCCGCCGCGCGCGTCGTTGCCGTGGGGACTACGTCGACGAGGGTCCTCGAGTCCATTGCAGACGAGCGCGGACGCATCCGGGCGGCCTCGGGCTTCACGGGGCTCTACATCTATCCCGGATACCGGTTCAGGCGCGTGGGGGCCCTGCTGACGAACTTCCACCTCCCGAAATCGTCCCTGCTCCTGCTGGCCTGCGCCTTCGCCGGCAGGGAGCTCATGTGCTCGGCCTACCGGCGGGCCATTGCGGAGAAGTACCGGTTTTACAGCTACGGGGATTGTATGTTGATCGTCTAGCGCGGAGCGCTGGACGATCAGGCGAATGGCAAAGGGCTTCGGGCATAAGGGCTGGCGGAAGAAAGCATTTGGCTTCCGGATCTTTTCCTGACCTTTGATCGTTAACCGTTCACCTCTGACCCGGTTGATGATGAGCTTCTCTTTCGAGTTGATAAAGACTTCGACCGACTCCCGGGCGCGCCTCGGACGGATGACGACCGCCCACGGCGAGGTGCGCACGCCCGTCTTCATGCCCGTGGGGACCCAGGGGACGGTGAAGGCCATGGCGCCGGACCGGCTCGAGGAGGCGGGCGCCGAGATCATCCTCGGCAACACCTACCACCTCTACCTGCGGCCGGGACACGACCTGATCCGGGGACACGGCGGCCTCCACCGGTTCATGAACTGGGACCGCCCCATCCTGACCGACAGCGGCGGCTTCCAGATCTTCAGCCTCGGCCCCCTCAGGAAGATCACCGAGGAGGGAGTGCGCTTCCAGTCCCACATCGACGGCTCGAAGCACTTCCTGAGCCCCGAGAAGGCCGTGGAGATCCAGCAGGCCCTGGGCTCGGACATCATGATGTGCCTGGACGACTGCACGCCCTACCCCGCCGACCGGGACTATGCGGAGAAGTCCATGGCGCTCACCCACCGCTGGGCGAAGCGGTGCCGGGCGGCGAAAGCAGGCGAGGACCAGGCCCTCTTCGGGATCGTCCAGGGGGGCGTTTACAGGGATCTGAGGAGGGCCTCCGTCGAGGCGCTCGCCGAAATCGGCTTCGACGGCTACGCCCTCGGGGGGCTCAGCGTCGGCGAGCCCAAGGCGCTCATGCTGGAGACGCTCGCGGCGACGGCGCCCCTGCTGCCGGCGGGGCGGCCCCGCTACCTGATGGGCGTGGGGACCCCGGGGGACATCGTCGAGGGTGTCCATCACGGGATCGACCTGTTCGACTGCGTCATGCCGACCCGCTGTGCAAGGAACGGATTGCTATTTACAAATCACGGAAAGGTTGTTATAAAAAACGCCCGTTACCGGACCGATCAGGCCCCGCTCGACGAGACCTGCGACTGTTACACCTGCCGCAACTTCTCCCGGGCCTATCTCCGGCATCTTTTTATAGCCAGGGAAATCCTGGCTTTACTGTTGAACACGATCCACAACGTCCGGTTCTACCTGGCGCTCATGGAGCGCATCCGGACGGCCATCGCCGGGGGCGCCTTCGAGGACTTCCGGCGCTCGTTCAGGGACGGGCGCGCGGAAGGCGACGCCGGGCCGCTCCCGGGGGGACGGGTGGACGAGATCATGGAAATCGACGAGGAGGACGAACGTTGACGAGCATCGCACACGCCATGGGAGGCGCGGGGAGCCAGGGGGCGCCCGGCGGGGACATGGGATTCATCCTGATGATGACCACCATCTTCATCATCTTCTACTTCCTGCTCATCCGGCCGGCCCAGAAGAAGCAGAAAGAGACGAAGGAGATGATCGCGAACCTCAAGCACGGGGACCTCGTCGAGACGACCGGAGGCATCCAGGGCAAGGTGGCCGCCCTCACCGAGGCGGTGGTGACCGTCGAGATCGCCCCGAACGTGAAGGTCAAGATCAACCGGGCGCACATCACGGGCATCGTCCAGAAGACCGCAGAGGAATAAGGCCGAAGGGGGATCCTCATGTTCCAGAGCATCAGATTCAGAACGCTCATCACGGCGGCGATCGTCCTGGCCTCGCTATACTTTCTCCTGCCGTCGGTCCTGCCGGAGATCCCGGCCTCGATGAAGAACGTCTTCCTGAAAAACCGCATTCACCTCGGCCTGGACCTGCAGGGCGGCATGCACCTGGTTCTGGAGGTCGACACGGAAAAGGCCCTCGAGGGAAACGTGGAGAGGCTAGCCGTCGGCATCCGGGAAGGCCTCATGGAGAAGCGCGTGCGGTTCCGGAGCGTGGAGCGCAAGCCGGGCAACACGATCGTGGTCGAACTCCCCGGGAAGGAGGCCCGGGCGGACCTTGAGAAGATCCTCTCGGACCAGTTTCCCGATCTGGAGGTGAAGTCCGCCGAGGTCGCCGACGGCCGGGAGGTGGTGACCCTCAAATACCGGGAGAAGCGGATGGCCGACATCCGGAAGACGACGCTCGACCAGAGCCTGGAAACCATCCGCAACCGCGTAGACCAGTTCGGCGTGACGGAGCCGGAGATCATCCCGCAGGGCGATGACCGGATCCTCATCCAGCTGCCCGGCATCAAGGATCCCAAGCGGGCCGTCGACCTTATCGGCAAGACGGCGCTGCTGGAGTTCAAACTCGTCGACGAGGAGCACAGCCTCGAGGACGCCATGCGGGGCAACGTGCCGGCGGGCAGCGTCCTGATGAAAGGATCCCGCGAGCGGGGCGAGGGCGGCGGCGCTCGCCGAGAGCCCATGTACCTCTTGAAGGAGCGCACCCTGCTGACCGGCCAGTCGCTGGAAAACGCCCAGGTGAAGATCAGCGACCGCTTCGGCGAGCCCTACGTGGCCATCAAGTTCAACCCCCAGGGGGCGAGGGACTTCGACCGCATCACCGGCGAGAACGTCAACCGGCGACTCGCCATCATCCTCGACGACGTCGTCTACTCGGCTCCCGTCATCAAGGAGCGGATCTCGGGCGGCGATGCCCAGGTCACGGGGGCCTTCACCATGGAGGAGGCCCGGGACCTGGCCATTGTCCTGCGGGCGGGCTCGTTGCCCGCGCCGGTGAAGATCCTCGAACAGCGCACGGTGGGGCCCTCTCTCGGGCAGGATTCCATTGACAAGGGAATCCTCTCGACGATCATCGGGATGCTGCTCGTGGTGGCCTTCATGGTGGTCTACTACAGGCTTTCCGGATTCGTGGCGACGCTGGCGCTGGTGCTCAACATCGTCATCCTGCTCGGGGTCATGGCCCTCTTCGACGCGACACTGACCCTTCCGGGCATCGCGGGCATCGTGCTGACCATCGGCATGGCCGTGGACGCCAACGTGCTCATCTTCGAGCGCACCCGGGAGGAACTGCGGCTGGGCAAGACCGCCCGGGCCGCCGTCGAGGCCGGCTACGCGCGGGCGTTCCTGACGATTCTCGACTCGAACGTAACGACGCTCATCGCGGCCCTGTTCCTCTTCCAGTTCGGCACGGGGCCCGTGAAGGGATTCGCCGTGACACTGAGCATCGGCATCATCGCCAGCATGTTCACGGCCATCTTCGTCACGAGGATCATCTTCGACTACGCGACCTGGAACCGCCACGTCAAGAAACTGAGCATTTGAACAAAATGGGGCAAGGCGTCAGGCGGCGGGCGAACGGACGAGAAAAGCTGCCCGTCCCGGGTCATCCGCCCCAAGCCCCGAGCCATTTGCGGAGCACATCATGGAACTGATCAAGCCCGACACCCAAATCGACTTCGTGGGAAAGATGCGGATCGCCTTCACGGTCTCCCTGATCGCCATCGCGGTCAGCATCGCTTCCCTTGTCGTCCACGGCGGCCCCAACTGGGGCATCGATTTCGCCGGCGGGACGGTGGTGCAGGTCAAGTTTACCGGCGGCGTGGACATCGACAAGATCCGCAGCACCCTCGAGGGCATCCATCTCGAGGGGATCACGATCCAGCAGTTCGGGACGAAGACGGATTACGAGTATCTCATCCGGACCGCCGAATCGACGGAGGACCTGAAGGGGCTCTCGGGACGGGTCGAGGACGCGCTGCAGGCCGCCTTCGGGAAGGGTGCCTTTGAGGTGCGCCGCGTGGAGGTCGTGGGCGCAAAGGTCGGCAAGGACCTCACGCAAAAGGGAATCCTCGCCGTCGTCTTCTCGTGGATCGCCATGCTCGCCTACATCGCCTGGCGGTTCGAGTTCCGCTTCGCCGTGGGCGGCATCCTGGCCCTGGTGCACGACACGATCATCACCATCGGCGTCTTCTCCCTGCTGAACAAGGAATTCAGCCTGGTCATCGTGGCGGCTCTGCTGACCATCATCGGCTACTCCATCAACGACACCATCGTCATCTACGACCGGATCCGGGAGAACCGGAAGAAGAACGTCCGCCAGGACCTCGGGCAGCTGATCAACGCGAGCATCAACCAGACGCTCAGCCGCACGATCCTGACCGTGCTCACCGTGGTGATCGTCCTTGCGGCGATCCTGCTGTTCGGAGGGGCGGTCATGTTCGACTTCGCCTTCGCGATCCTTGTCGGTATTGTCGTGGGAACCTATTCCTCCATCTTCATCGCCAGCCCCTTCGTGCTGGCCTGGGAGCGGGTCAGCCCCTCCAAGAGGAAGAGGAAGTAATGCCTTGTCGCCACTGGAAGCCGCAGGTTTGACGATCTTCATCCTGGTGATGCTCATCGGGTTCTTCTCGATCCTGCTGGGCCTGCCGGGGACCCTCGTCATCCTCTTCGACGTTCTGGTCTATGCCGTCGTCACGGGATTCGACCGGATCGGCCTCGGGACCCTCCTGGCGCTCGTTGCGATCTCGGCCCTTGCCGAGTCCCTCGAGTTCTTTTTCGGGGTCGCCTGGGCCAGACGCTTCGGGACCTCGAAACGGGGGATTGCCGCCTCGATTGTCGGCGGGATGATCGGCGCCGTTCTCCTGACCCCCGTCTTCCTGGGGCTCGGGGCGCTCATCGGGTCCTTTCTCGGCGCGCTTGCAGGGGCCTTTGCCGTCGAGATCCTGTCGCAACGGGAACTCAAGCCCGCGGCCAGGGCCGGTTTCGGCGCCCTGATGGGCCGCCTGGGGGGCCTCTTCGCCAAGGGGCTCTGCGGCCTTGCCATGGTGATCATCACGCTCATGGCCATCTACGGCTGAGAAAGACGAACGCATCATGACCTCGAACCCGAAAACCGCAAAGATCCGGGAGTACGCAGAGGCGATCATCATCGCCATCCTGATCGCCGCCTTCATCCGCACCTTCGTCGTCCAGGCCTTCAAGATCCCCTCGGGCTCCATGAAGCCCACCCTCGAGATCGGCGATCACATCCTGGTCAACAAGTTCAGCTACGGCGTGAAGCTCCCGTACCTCCGGACCACGATCATCCCCCTCGGCCGGCCCGAGCGCGGCGACATCGCCGTCTTCATCTACCCCGAGGACCAGACGAAGGACTTCATCAAGCGGGTCATCGCCGTGGGCGGCGACACGGTCGAGGTCCGGAACAAAAAGGTCTTCATCAACGGAGAGGCCGCCGATGATCCCCACGGGGTTCACGTCGAGGACGTCGTCTATCCCGGGGCGATCCAGAGACGGGACAACATGGGGCCCGTCAAGGTGCCCGACGGGACGATCTTCGTCATGGGGGACAACCGCGACCAGAGCTACGACAGCCGCTTCTGGGGGTTCGTGAAGCTCGAGGACGTGATCGGCAAGGCCTTCATCATCTACTTCTCCTGGGACAGCGACAACAGCGGCGTGCGCTGGAACCGCATCGGGAAGCTGCTGGAATAGGGTCCAGGGGACAGGGGTCAGGGTCCAGCACAAAGATCGTTTTTTCTTCTATCCTGAAACGCAATGCCTGGTTCCGCGAAACCCGAGAGTTTGCCCGCCATGGCTCTGCAAGACCTCATCAGAATACTCCGCACAGGGTGGCGTGTCGTCGTGAGCCACGGGCGCAGTTACGGCTGCCTGCCGGAAGACACATTGGAAAAAACTCGAAACTCCCGCCTCTAATCGTCCCGAAACCGCCAATTCCGTTGAAAAAGACGGGCCTTTGCGATAGAGTCCCTTTCCATGAAAGGACCTTTCTCCAGGGCCCTCGCGGCCACCCTGGGACTGCTGCTGACCGTTGCCTGCGCAGGAGCCGACAGGGACGAGGGACCCGCCGTCGGCGGGGCGGACGGCCCGCCCGCAACCGGGGACATCCTCGTCGAGGGCTCCATCGGGGACGCCAGCAACCTCATCCCGCTGCTGGCCACGGACAACACCTCGCACAGCATCTCGGGCCTCATCTTCAACGGCCTCGTGAAGTACGACCGGGACCTTAATGTCGTCGGCGACCTGGCCGAGTCGTGGGAGATTTCGAAGAACGGGCTCGTCATCACCTTCCGCCTGCGAAAGGGGGTCCGCTGGCACGATGGAACGCCTTTCACGGCCGACGACGTCCTCTTCACCTACCGGCTCACCGTCGACCCGAAGACGCCCACCGCCTATGCAGGAGACTTTCTCAAGGTGAAGAGGGCGGAGGTCCTGGACGCGCACACGTTCCGCGTCACCTACGACAAGCCCTTCGCGCCGGCGCTCATGAGCTGGGGCGCTTCGGTGATGCCGAAACACCTTCTGGAGGGGCAGGACGTGACGAGAAGCCCGCTGGCCCGCCATCCGATCGGGACGGGTCCCTACCGTTTCAAGGAGTGGAAGACCGGCCAGAAGATCGCCCTCGAGTACAACCCCGATTACTTCGAGGGCAGGCCCTGGATCGACGGCCGCGTCATGCGGATCATCCCCGATATGGCCACCATGTTCCTCGAGCTCCGCGCGAAGGGCATCGACCAGATGGGGCTCACCCCCCTGCAGTATACCCGCCAGACGGAGAACCGGTACTTCCGGAACAACTTCCGCAAGTACTGCTACCTCTCCTTCGCCTACACCTACCTCGGGTTCAACCTGCAGAATCCGATGTTCGCCGACCGGCGGGTCCGGCAGGCCCTGGCCCACGCCATCGACAAGGAAGAGCTCATCGACGGGATTCTCCTGGGTCTCGGCAGGGAGGCCACGGGCCCCTTCAAGCCGGGGACGTGGCAGCACAACCCGAACGTGAAGCGCTACCCCTATGACCCGAAGCGGGCCCTGGAGCTTCTCGCGGAGGCGGGCTGGCGGGACACGGACGGCGACGGCATTCTCGACCGAAACGGCCGGCGGTTCGAGTTCGAGCTCCTTGCGAACCAGGGGAACGAGGTCCGCGCCAAGACGGCTGAAATTGTGCAGCGGAAACTGGCCGAGTTGGGCATCTCCGTCAAGATCCGCGTCATCGAGTGGGCCGCCTTCATCAAGGAGTTCATCAACAAGCGCCGCTTCGATGCCGTCATCCTCGGCTGGACGATCCCGATGGACCCCGACCTCTACGACGTCTGGCACTCGAGCAAGACGGGCCCCAGCGAGCTGAACTTCGTCTCCTACCGAAACGCGGAGGTGGATGAGATGCTGGAGAAGGGCCGGAGCACGTTCGACCGCAGCGAGCGCAAGCGCTGCTACGACCGCATCCAGGAGATCCTCGCGGAGGATCAGCCCTACCTCTTCCTCTACGTGCCTGACGCCCTGCCCATCTTCAACGCGCGGATCCGCGGGATCGATCCCGCTCCCGTCGGCATCGGCCACAACATGATCCGGTGGTACGTGCCGAAGGAGGAACAGAAGTACGTCATGACGCAGTGATGGAAGAAGAGGCTGAGACGGTGAGAGGACAAGAAGGTCGGAGAAGCAGAGGGCGTGAGCCTGGCCGCCGATTCATCCAACTTTCTCACGTTCTTACCCTCTTCCCTTCGGCATTCGGAAGAGGGCGTCGAAGGATGGCCACGAGATATACAGAGACCCTATGACGGCAGACAAGCACAAGACAAGCAAGACCCTCCGCAAGCCGAGGCGGAAGAGCGCCCCGCAGGTCGTGTCCCCGGCGCCGCAAACGCGGGCAGCGGCCGACGAGCGTGCGCCGCAGGATCTTCCCGTTCTGCTTCTCTACAACATCGACCCCGCCTGGGAGCCGCGGGAACAGGCAGAAGCCGTGACGGCGACGCAGGAACTCATCGACGCCCTGCGCCTCGTCGGGCATCCCGTGACCCCCGTCCAGGTCGACGACGGGGACCTGCGGCGGTTCCTCTCCCCCTATGACCCCGGGCACTTCGTCGTTCTCAACTGGTGCGAGGCCCTGCCCGGCATCGCCCACAGCGACGCCCTGGCCGCCGAGACGCTTGAGGAGATGGGGTTCGCCTATTCGGGCTCCCCGCCGGAGGTGCTGCGGTTGAGCGGAGACAAGGAGAAGGTGAAGGAGGTCCTGCTCCGGGCCGGCGTCCCGACCCCGGCGGGCTGCGTCTGCACACCGGAAAGCGGTGCCCCGTGGAACCGGTTTCCCGCCATCGTGAAGCCCGTCCGGGAGCACTGCAGCATCGGGATCACGCCGGAGGCCGTCGTCCTCGGCAGGGCGGCCCTCCTGGAGCGCATCCGCTTCGTGACGGAGACCTATGAGCAGCCCGCGCTGGTCGAGGAATTCATCGACGGCCGCGAGTTCCGGGTGACCCTCTGGGGAAACAACGAAGTGGAGGTCCTGCCGCCCGTGGAGATGGAGTTTTCCGCCTTCAGCGACGTCCGCGAGCGGCTGTGCTCCTGGGACGCGAAGTTCACGCCCGGCTCCCGTCCCTACACCGAGATCCGCACCGTCGCCCCCGCGCCGCTCTCCGGGGAGGAGTTCCGCCTGCTGGCAGAGGTTTCCCGAACGGCCTACCGGGCCATGGGAATCCGCGACTACGCCCGGTTCGATTTCCGCCTGCGCGACGGGGTCTTCTACCTGCTGGACCCGAACCCCAACCCCGACATCAGCTCCGATGCCAGCCTCGCCCTGACGGCGGAGCTGGCCGGATACTCCTATGGCCGGATGGGCAGCCGGCTCATCCGGCTCGCGGCCGAGCGGCACCCCGTCTTCCGCACGAAGTGAAACAGGGCAACGGGCGATCCTGCCTTCCCGCTGCCTTGCCTGTTTTCCCGTCCGGCCCGGCCTGGAACGGCCCGCCGCCTCAGATGGCCTCGATCGTGGAAGGCGGCTTCGTCGCCAGGTTGTAGGTCACGCTGACCACGCCGGGGACGCCCTCGAGGATCCTCGAAGCGATCCGCTCGAGTTTGGACCAGGGGAGCCTCGTCGGAGAGGCCGTCCGGGCATCCACGCTGTCCCAGCAGCGCACCTCGATCTGCAGGCCGAAATCCCTCCTGCCCTCCCGCATGCCCGTGACGCGGTCCTCATGGAGGATTGCCATGTACTGGAAGGCCTTCGTTTTCTGCAATTCCTCCTCGACGATGACCGTCGCCCTGCGAACGAGGGCGATCTTCGCGGGCGTCACCTCCCCGATCACGCGCGCCGCCAGGGCCGGGCCTGGGAAGGGGATCCGGTCGAAGAGCGACTTCTGAAGCCCCAGGGCGATGCCCACCTTGCGGACCCCGTCCTTGCGCAGCTCGATGAGGGGCTCGCTGATCCTGTAGCCGAAGGCCTTCCTGGGGTCGATGCCGATCTGCTCGAAAACGTTGTGCTGGCGCTTGATGCCGGCGGCCGTCTCTTCGACGTCGGTAAGGATCGTCCCCTGAAGCAGGGTCGTGGCCTTGCTCTTCAGGACGAGCTCCCGGAACACCTTCTTGTAGAACGTCTGCGTGATGGCCTCCCGCTTCAACTCGGGGTCCGTGATTCCCCTCATGGCGTCGAAAAAGGCCTGGCGCGCGTTGACGATCGTCACCGGGATGCCGAGTTCCGCGAACAGGGCCTTGACCTTCCGGGGCTCGCCTTCCCGCATGATGCCGTTGTCGATCAGGTAGGTCTTGAGCTTTCGGCCCAGGGCCCTGTGGGCCAGGGCCGTCACGACCGACGAGTCCACGCCTCCCGACAGGGCGCTGATGGCAATCCCCCCGCCGGCGATCTCCCGGATTTCCCGAACCTTCTCGTCGATGAATTTCTTCGGTTTCAGATCCTTCGCCTCGATCCCCCGGTGCTTCATGGGTCTCTCCTCCGCATCGGATTTTGCCGCCGGGCCCGGAACCCGGGCCGCGAGTGACGGTTCTTTAACACAGGGCCCGGAGTTCTTCCAGTCTTTTGACGGCGGCAGGGCTACCTTCCTTCGTTTTCCCTCCTGCGCCCGGCCTCCGCGTAAAGGCCCTCGTAGCGTTCCGCCGCCGACGCCCAGGTGAATCGCCTTGCCATGGCGTTCCGGATCAGCGCATCCATGGCGTCCGGACGGCCGCGGAAGGCGCGCGTCGCCCGGGCGAGCGCGTCGAGCAGCGCCCGCTCCGTCGCCCCGTCAAACAGGAATCCCGTCCCCGTTCGGGTGGTCTCGTCGAAGTCCTCCACCGTGTCGGCCAGTCCCCCCGTGGCGCGGGCGACGGGCGGGGTTCCGTACCGCATGGCATACATCTGGGTGAGCCCGCAGGGCTCGAACCGCGACGGCATGACGAAGAAATCGGACCCCGCCATGACCTTGTGCGCCAGTGTCCCGTCATAGCCGATCCGACAGGCGAATCGATCGGGATGATCCCGGGCGAGGGTCCGGAAGAAGGTTTCCGCCCAGGGCTCCCCCGCGCCCAACACGACGAGTTGGGCATCCAGCCCGAAAATCCGGTGCGCCGCCCCTGCGATCAGGTCGATCCCTTTCTGGCCGACGAGGCGTGACACGACGCCGAGGAGCGGCACGCCGGGCCCCGTCTCGGGGAGTCCGAGGGTTCGCTGCAGGTCCCGCTTGCAGAGACCCTTTCCCGCGCGGTCCCGTTCCGAGTAGTTCGCCGCGATCCGCGGATCCGTCTCCGGGTTCCATTCCGCGTAATCGGCGCCGTTGAGGATCCCCGACAGGTCGGCCTCACGGTCCCGGATCGCCCCTTCGATCCCGTGGGCGAACTCCCGCTGCCGGATCTCCGCCGCATAGGAGGGGCTCACCGTGTTGAGGAGCGTTGCGTGATAGATCCCGCCCTTCAGCAGGTTCACCCGGTCGAAAAACTCGAGATCCCGAAAGTGGAAGTGCTCCCACCCGATGTCGAGGACGTCCATCAGGCCCTTGTCGAAGACGCCCTGCTGCTGCATGTTGTGGATCGTCAGGAGGCTTGCCGGGTTGCGGGATGCCGCGTCCTTCCGGTAGAGGGTGTCGAGAAACACCGGAACGGCCGCCGCGTGCCAGTCGTGGACGTGAACGACATCGGGCTCGAGGCCGAGCGCACCCGTCAGCTCCAGGGCCGCGCGGCAGAGCAGGACGAAACGGCGGTCGTTGTCGGGATACCCGTCTCCGCCGTGCCCGTACAGGCCGCTCCGGGCGTAGTAGGGATCGTACCGGACGAAATAGACCGTGACCCCCGAGCCGGGCGCCCGCCCCTGCAGCACCCCGCAGGGAAGGGATCCCAGGATGCCCATGGGCACATCCATTGAGAGGCAATGCCGCAGACCGTGCCGGCTCGCGTCGATGGAGGAGTAGCCGGGCAGAACCACCCGGACGTCATGGCCGAGCCGGGCGAGCGCCTGCGAGAGGCCGAGGACCGAGTCGCCAAGTCCTCCTTCCTGGGCGAACGGGGCCATTTCGGCGGCAACCATGAGGATGCGCAGTGCGGGCATCTTCGTCCTCCTCCCTCGCCTCACGCCGCGGCCAGGACCGCCTGCGCCACGGCGAAATAGATCATCAGGCCCAGGATGTCCATGACCGATGCGATCAGGGGGTTGCTGGCCACGGCGGGGTCGATGCGGAAGCGCTGCAGGATCACGGGCAGGATCACGCCGAGGAGGCTCGACGCGACGACGATCGCAACCATCGCCACGGACACGATCAGGGCGATCCGGGCATCGCCCTTGAAAAAGCCGAGAAGCCAGCCCGCCAGTCCCATGGTGACTCCGAGCAGCAACCCGATCGCGACCTCCCGGAACAGGGCCCCGACCCACTGCCTCTCGCGGATGTCCCCCGTCGCCAGCGCCCGCACCATCAGGGTGGCCGACTGGTTGCCCGTGTTGCCGCCTGTGCCGATGAGCAGCGGGATGAAGAAGGCCAGGGCGACGGCCGAGTTCAGCGTGTCGGCCTGGGACGCGAGAATGCCCGTCGTGACGATGCTGATGCCCAGCAGGGAGGCCAGCCACGTCACCCGCTTGCCGTAGAGCGACAGGATCGAGGCATCCCGGTAGCTGGCCTTCAGCGGGTTCACGGCGGCCGTCTTCTGGAAGTCCTCCGTCGCCTCCTCCTCGGCGACGTCGAAGACGTCGTCGATCGTCACGATCCCGAGCAGGGTATCCCCCGCGTCCACGACGGGGAGAGCCGTGATGTCGTATCGGGAGATGAGCTCGACGGCCTTCTCCCGGTCTTCGAACGCGTCGATGCGGACAACCGTTTCTTCCATGATGTCCCTGATCCTCGCGGACGGCGGCGCGAGGATGAGCTTCCGCAGGCCCAGGACACCGAGCAGCTTCCAGCGGCCGTCGGTGACGTAAACGACGTTGATCGTTTCGCTGTCCATTCCCTTGGCGCGCACGTGCGCCAGGGCCTCGTCCACCGTCCAGTCGGGACGCACCGCCACGTAATCGGGCGTCATGAGCCGCCCGACGCTCTCCCCGGGATAACCGAGGAGCTGAAGGGTTTCCCGGCGATCCTCGGGGGTGAGCAGATTCATCATCTTCTGGATGGCCTGACCCGGCAATTCCTGAAGAAATTCCGCCCGGTCGTCGGGGCTCAGGCCCGCGAGGATCACCCGGGTCTCCTCCGTCGTTAGGGCCTGGAGGAGATCGGTCTGCGTCCTGTCCGAAAGGTACGAGAAGACCTCAGAAAGCATCTCCCGCGGCAGCAGGCGCAGCAGAACGATCCGGTCCTGTTCGCCCAGCCGCTCGAGCGTGTCGGAGATGTCCGGTTCGGGAATCTCCACGATCAGTCCGCGAAGCTCCGCCCACCGGCGGTCGGCCAGGAGCTTCTCGATTTCCGGCTTCAACAGTTCAAACGTCTTCGGCATGGGCGTACAACCTTTGCACGTCAGGATTGGAGGCCGAACCCCGGTCGGCCAAAGGGTTTGCAGTCTTTGCGTAACCGCCCAGGCGCAAGGGGGCCCTCTTGCGCAACCGGTTCAGGTCCCCCGTCCGCGAAGGCCGCGAAGACCCCGACCCTTCCTTCACAGCGCGAGCACCCCCCTCAGGGAGCCCTCGTCGGGCGAGATCCTGAACCCCTTGCGGCGCAACAAGGCGATGATACTCTCGTTGTCGGGCAGCATGTCCGCCACGATTTCCCGGATGCCGCGGTCCCGGGCCACGTCGATGCAGTACTGCGTGAGAAGGGAACCGAGTCCCCGGCCCCGCAGGGCATCGCCGACGGCGACGGCAAACTCCGCCGTCTCCCGGTTCGTGTAATGAATGAGGTGGGCGATCCCGACCATCTCGGCGCCCTGTGCATCCTCCACCTCGGCCACAACGGTCAGTTCGCGATCATAATCGATGAAGCAGTCACGGACGGCCATCTCCGGCGTGACCTCCTTGCGGGAGGTGAAGTACCGGAACCGGAGGGTCTCCGGGGAAAACGACCCGAGCAGCCGGTGCCAGAGGGGCACGTCTTCGGGCCGCGCGGGCCGCAGCGTGACCTCCGTACCGTCGCGCAGGCGGGTTTTTCGTACCAGTTCCTCGGGGTAGGGGTGGATGGCCAGGTGGCGGTAGGGGGCCTTCGCACCCCGGACGAGGGCCTCGCCGTCGAGAACAACGCGGGCATCCAGGGCCCATGCGCCCCCAGGTCCCGCGAGCAGCGGGTTGATGTCCATCTCCCGGATGAGGGGATTGCGGACGACGAGATAGGAAAAGCGCACGAGGATCTCCGTCAGGAGATCGAGGTTCACCGGCGGGCGGCCCCTGAAGCCCCGGAGGAGCTTGTACCCCCGGATCGACTCGATAAGCCGGCGGGCGAGCCTTTCGTTGAGGGGTGGCAAGGCCACGGCCCTGTCCTGGAAGACCTCGGCGGCGACCCCGCCCATCCCGAACAGGATCACCGTGCCGAAAATAGGATCCTTCTTCGCACCAAGGATGAGTTCGTGGCCCCGGTGCTGAATCATCCGCTGCACGGTTACGCCCTCGAGACGGGCGCGCGGGTCGTGCGTCGCAGCCCGTTTCATGATCCGGCGGAAGGCCTCCCGCACGGAGCGGTCCGATTCGATGCCTAGGACGACGCCCCCGGCGTCGCTCTTGTGCGTGATATCCGGCGACAGGATCTTGAGCACCACAGGGTAGCCGATCTTCTTCGCGAGCCGGACGGCCGCGTCCTCCTTTCGTGCAGGAAAAGCCTCCACAACGGGTATTCCGTACGCCTCGAGCAGCGCCTTCGAAACGGGCTCGGAGAGCGTCTCCGACTCCTCCATGGCGATCCGCTGGCCGACCAGGAGCAACTCGTTGACCCTGTCCTGGTCCATGCCGAGACCGATGTCCATATCCTTCGGCGTCTCGTGGAGCATCTCCAGATTTCGGCTGTAGTCGTGCATGGACAGAAACGTCCGGACGGCCTGCTCCGGCGTCGGGTAGGTCGGCACGCTCATCCGGTTGAGCATGTCGATCCCCTCGCGCACGCTCTCGCCGCCCATCCACGCCGCCAGGACCGGCTTCTCCGTCTTGGCGGCGATCGAGCCTACGAGTCGCGCCGTTTCCGTCGGGTCGGTCATGGCCTGCGGGGTCAGGATCACGAGGACCCCGTCGTTCAGCCTGTCTTCGACCAGGGTGTCCAGGGCCCGCCCGAATCTCTCCGGCGGCGCGTCCCCGATGATGTCCACGGGGTTTCCCCGGCTCCACATGGGTGGCAGGGCCGCCTGCAGGGCCTCCTTCGTCTCCCCGGAGAGTCCCGCCAGCTCGCCGCCCCGCTCGATGAGGCAATCCGTGGCCATGATCCCCGGTCCCCCCGCGTTGGTCAGGACGGCCAGCCTCGGCCCCCGGGGGTTGTGCTGCTTGGCGAGGATCTCGGCGCAGTTAAAGAGGTCGGTGATCTCGTCGACCCGGACAATCCCCGCCCTCCGGAAGGCCGCGTCGAAGACCAGATCCTCTCCGGCGAGGGCCCCTGTATGGGAGGCCGCGGCCCGCATGGACTCGGCAAAGCGGCCCGACTTCACGGCGACGATCGGCTTGGTCCGGGCGAAGGCGCGGGCAGCGCTCAGGAACTTGCGCGCATCGGTCACGGTCTCCACGTAGAGGACGATGCTCCGCGTCTTCCGGTCCATGCCGAAGTAGTCGATCAGGTCTCCGAAGTCGACGTCGACCATGGACCCGACGGACACAAAATGGCTGAACCCGATCCGATCGTCGATGGCCCACTCCACGACGGCAGTGCCGAGTGCCCCCGACTGCGAGAGAAAGGCAACGCGTCCGTCCAGGGGCATCCGGGCGCCGAAGCTCGCGTTAAGCTTCAGGGACGGGACGATCAGTCCGAGGCAGTTGGGCCCGATGATGCGGACACCGTAGGGTTTTGCCCGGCGGAGCAGCTCCTGCTCCAGCTTCTTTCCCTCCTCCCCGACTTCCCGGAATCCGGCAGTGGTGACGACCACGCCGAGGATTCCCGCCCGGCCGCACTGCTCGATCACGTGGGGGACCGATGCGGCGGGGGAGGCCACCACAACGAGGTCCACCGCCCCGGGCAGTTTCCCGACGGTCGGGAAGGCCCGGACGCCCTGGACCGTGTCGCGCCGCGGGTTCACGGGGTACACGGGACCCTCGAAACCCGAGCTTCGGAGGTTTCTGAACAGGGTGTACCCGACGCTGTGCGTATCGTCGCTCGCCCCGACGACGGCAACCGCTTTCGGATCGAATATTTTCTCGAGGTTCCGGATGCTCATGGTGTCCTCCCGGTGAGATGCCTGGATTGCTGCATGCCCCGATCGTTCCGCCCGTCCGGCCGAAAGGCTGCGTCAGCGGCTACTCGTCGCAGACGCAGATCCCCGGTGCGTCGCAAAGCGGTGCCTATCTTGCCTCCCGGGCGCATGGCTCATATAGGGGGCGGAACGAGACGCCTTGCGGGCCGCCTCTTCCCGGGTTCGGCCCGCTTGGCCGGGGAAAAGGCCGGATGCGCAAGCCGGTCGAGGCCGGCGAACAGCACGGACAAGAGAGAGCCCCTTGTGAAGCGCCCCAGGCAGGCAGGCGTGCGCCCTACGATCGGGATTGGCCGACGTTTCCGGTGTTGGGAGCCTTCCGTCCATTTTCTGTCGTTTCCCTCCGTCGCGTTCCGTCCTTCCTCTCCGCCTGGTTTCCAGCTCATTCGGCTTCGGACTCGTAAAGATGGATGGTTTCGCCTGAGGCGAGCGTGCGGCGTTTCTCACGGTACTGAAACGATACGTCGCCGTCTTCCCCCGGTTCGCGGGAAATTGTGATTTTCCCGGACTTCGCGGCAATAGCGATCCTGTCGTTCCGGACCCGGATCTTCATCCGCAGGCCGCTGAGTTCCGGGGGGATTCGGGGATTGAGGTGGATGACCCCGTCGCGGAACTCGAGCCCCGTGTAGCATCGCTGGATCAGGTCCGCCGTCCCGGCCATGGCCCCAAGGTGGATTCCCTCGTGGGTGGTGCCGCCCTGGATGTCCGAGATGTCGCTCTCAAGAGCCCGCTGGAACAGCCGCCAGGAAGCCGCGCGGTCCATCCGGGCAAGGACCCAGGAGTGAACGACGTTACTGAGCGTCGAGCCGTTGGATGTCCTCTCGAGGTAGTAGCGGATGTTCCGGGGAATCGCGACGGGGTCGAATTTGTACCCCATCGCCGAGAACAGCTCCTGCAGCTCCTCCGCGGAGAACAGGTAAAAGAGCATGAGCACATCGGCCTGCTTGGAGACCTGGTAGCGGTTCGGCGAATCGCCTTCGGCCTCGAGAATCCGGTCGAGACGCTGGATGTTGCCGTACTTTTCCCGGTAGCCGGCCCAGTCGAAGGGCGCCAACCGTTCGTAGCCCTCGAACTGGCTGATGATCCCGTTGCCGTGAAAAGGGACCTTCATCCTCGGCGGAATCATCCTCCAGCGTTCGATCTCCTCCTCCTCGAGACTGATCGTTTCCTTCAGGTCCTGCAGCGCCGCCTTACCGAGGATCTCAATAACCCCCAGGGCCGTTCGGAGCACCCAGGCCGTCATGACGTTGGTGTAGGCGTTGTTCTTCAGACCCGGCTCCGCGGCTCCGGGATAGGCCTCGTGATACTCGTCGGGCCCCACCACACCGTGGATCTCGTAGCGGTTCTCGAGCGTGTTGTAGGTGGTCCGATCGGCAAGCATCCGGGCAATCTCGAGAATGACTTCCGCCCCGAAGGCACTCAGGAAGGCCCTGTCTGCCGTCATCTCGACGTACTGCCAAATATTGTACACGATCGCCGCGTTGACATGAAGCTGCAGCCGGGAGTGGTCGGGCATCCAGCGACCGGAACGGGGGTTGAGCCTCAGCGACTGCGTCTCCTCCCGTCCGTCGCTTCCGCTCTGCCAGGGAAAGAGGGCGCCACGTAGCCCTGCATCGGCCGCGGCCTGACGGGCCGACCCGAGACGCCGGAACCGGTACAGCAGCCGGGAGCGGGCCACCTCGGGAAACCGGAGGTTCAGAAAAGGCAAAATGAAGAGCTCGTCCCAGAAAATATGTCCCCGGTACGCCTCGCCGTGCCACCCGCGCGCAGGGATGCCCGCATCGAGGTCCGCAGATCGGGGGGCGTTGACCTGCAGCAGATGAAAGAGGTGCAGCCGCAGCATCATCCGCGTGCGCGCGTCGGCGCCCAGTTCCATGTCGCAGCGGTTCCAGAGATGCCTCCAGGCGAGTTCGTGACTCTCCCGCAGCTCATCGAATCGTCCGGCCCGTCCCGCTTCGTCACAGGCAGCCCGGACGATTCCGGACACCGCCGGATCTCTCGACGTATACAGGGACATCGTCTTCTCCACCAGAAGGGTCTGCCCCTTCTCGACATCCACCGCGAACTCCTCCGACACGAAACCCGGCACGGCTTCGACGGAGCGGGCGGTGGAAACCTCCTTTCCGCGGCAGGACAGTCGCGTTCGGGCCGCCTGGGCGACCTGGAGGCTCGACTGATTCGTCCGAACCAGGAGGTAGAGGACCCCGCCTTCCTCGCCGGACCGAAGCGGCTCGAGATGCCGGTTGCTCAGCCGGCGGTACCGCGCCACCCCGTCATTGACGACAGTGCCGTCCAGGGCCGAGCGGACCCGGATAAGGCCGGCCCAGTTCAGGGCGGTGATCCGCGTCTCATGGGCCGCCAGATGAACGCGGCCCATGTGAACGAAACGGCGGCTCTCGACCCGGCACTCGCGGTCCCTGCGGTCCCGGAAATGAAACGTACGCGAGAGAATGCCCCGCCGGAGATCCAGAACCTGGCGGTAACCCAGAAGGGAAACGGACCGGATATCAAACCAGCCGTCGTCGTCGAACCGAAACCCCAGACACAGCCAGTTCGGCATGTTCACGAGATCCTCGTTTTCCACGATCCGGCCGGCGATCTCCGTTTCGAGCCGGTTGTATCCGCCCGCAAGATAGGTTCCGGGATAGTGCGTATCGCCGGCACGCGATTCGGCCGCCGCGCCCCGGGTGAAAAAATACCCGTTTCCTAGCGTGCAGAGGGCCTCGCGAAGCTTTTCCTCGGCGGGGTTGAAGTCGTCGTATCGAAGCGTCCATTCAGGCACGAGGGGCTCCTCCCGTTTCGATCTCCAGGATCATCTGCAGGAACTTCGACACTTCGCCGGGGTCCCGCAGGGCGTACCGCGCCGCCGTCGGAGCGGCCTGTTCCCGCACGACAATGGGAATGCCCCGTTCCCGGAGCGCGCGGAAGGCGTCCTCGTCGGTCACGTCGTCGCCGATGAACAGGGGGACAACATCCTCCCTGTCGAGCCGGAGCGCCCGCAGCAGGAAACGGACCGCCTCACCTTTGTTCCACGCAAGGGCGGGCTGAAGCTCGAAGACCTTCTTCCCGTAAGTTTTCCGCAACGAGGGATACCGGTCCGCCGCGGCATTGACGGCAGCTTGCACCGCCGCCACATCCGCGTCCGCCACGAGACGGTAGTGCACGGCGATGGAGAAGCGCTTCCGCTCGATCAGGCAGCCCCGGACGCCGCCCAGCTCGCCCCTCAGTTCCCGCTCGGCTCCGTCAAGGGCGGGAAGGTACGCGCGGGCTCCCTCATGCTCGGCCTGCAGATCCCCGGGGCCCTCGATTTCGTAGCCGTGGCTTCCCGAGTAGACCAACGTATCGATGCCGACCAGTTTACGGACGTCCCGCAGGTCGCGCCCGCTGACGACGGCGACGGGAACCCGGGCGGCGAGTTCCTCGAGCAGGCGCCGCACCTCGGGGGAAAGGAGCGCCCGATCCGGGGTCTCCACGATGGGCGTCAACGTGCCGTCGTAGTCGAGAAACAGGGCGAACCGCCGGCCCAGGGCCTCGGCCAGAATCTCGTCCCGGGCCGCGAGCGCCGACGGCAGGGTGCCGTCCGGCGCTTCACCCATTCGGACCGACCCGGAAACGGACAGATCGGAGAGACTCGCGATGACGATGCCCGCGCCGCCCCCCCGCAGGATTTCCGCGTGCCGTTCTTCACGGGCGAGTCCCACGACGAGGCCGAAGCCCCCGCTGCCGGCCGCCAGCACACCGGCCAGCGAATCCTCAACCACGGCACAGTGCCGCGGCGCCACGCCCAGGCGCTCCGCCGCTTCGAGGAAGATGCCCGGGTCGGGCTTCCCGGGGATGCCCAGGCGCTCCGCCTCGAGCCCGTCCACCACGGCGTCGAAGCGCTCTGCGTATCCGGCGTCCCTGAGAATCGCCGCGCAGTTTTTGCTGGCCGATATCACGGCGGTCCGAAACCCGTGCCGCTTCAAATCTCGAAGGAGCGCGGGCAGCGCGCCGTCGATCCTCGCCCCCTCCTCTTCCAGGTATTTCCGGAAAAGTCTGTTCTTCCAATTGCCGAGACCGTGAAGCGTTTCCAATCCGGGCGGGTCCGTGTCGCTGCCCTCGGGCAGCCGAAGGCTCCTCGAATGCAGGAAATCCCGGACCCCGTCGATCCGCGGCTTCCCGTCCACGAAGCGGCGATAGTCGTCCCGGGGATCGAACGGGCGTAGGTCGCGGCAGCTCTTTTCATCGCCGGTCTTCCGGATCGCAGAGAAAAATGTGTCGAACGTGCTCTTCCAGGCCCGGACGTGCAGGGGTGACGTATCGGCCACGACGCCATCGAAATCGAAAATAACGGCACCCAGCCGATCATCGGCCAATACGGATTCATTTGCCCGGTTGATTTGTCTCTCTTTTTCGTTATGCAAATCCATGAAGTCTCCCCGAGCCCTTCTTTCGAGGGAATGCGCCTCATTCCGCCGCCTCACCCGCCAGGAGGATCCGGTGGAGACGCTCCACATCCTCCCGGCGGCAAAGCTCGGAGCCCGGCGTCATGACCGCCGCCGTCCCTGCGGCAAGCCCGTACAGGGCGGCGTCCCGGATGGGCCTGCCCTGCGCAAGGCTCAGAACGACCCCTGCGACGGTACTGTCGCCGGCCCCCACCTTGCTGCGGATCGGCACGACGGGAGCCCGCAGGCGCTCGGCCCCCTCCCGGGTGACCAGCAGGATGCCCGCTGCCCCAAGCGAAAGAAGGATCACCTCGCAGCCGCTGCGCCGAAGAAGATCCAGGGAAAGCGCCTCCTGTTCCGACTCGTCTCGCGGCTCCCGGCCCACCAGGTCGATGAACTCCTGGTAGTTCGGCTTGAGGAGATAGAGCGGTTCCCGGACGGCCCGCCTCAGGGCCTCCCCCGAGGTATCAACGATGACGCGGGCCCCGATCCTCTGCCCGATGCGTGCCATTCTGGCATAGAAATCCTCCGGAACGCCCGGCGCAAGAGCGCCGCTCCCCACCAGATAGCCCGTCTCGGGGCCGAGAGCGGTCAGGATATCGAGCAATCGCTCCCATTCCGCTTCGCCGATCGTCGGCCCCGGCATCCCGAAACGGTATTGCTGGCCCGTCGCTTCTTCGTAAACCATGAAGCTCTCCCGCGTGGGCTCCGTGATGGGCACCGGGCAGTGGGGTACGTTTTCCTGATCGAGGAGATCCCCGAGAAGACACCCCGTGTGGCCGCCCGCGGAATGGACCGCAAGGGATCGACCGCCAAGCCGGGCGATCACCCGCGAGACATTGATCCCGCCGCCTCCGGGCTCGTAGACGGGGGCCCCGCACCGCAGCTTGCGGCCGGGCACAACGTTCGAAACGGAGGTGCTGATATCCACTGCGGGGTTTACCGTAAGCGTGACGATTGGGGTCATCGTTTCGTGCCTCCCGGTCTGTTGATGGGGTCGTTTTGGCACTCACGGCCCGGCCGGAATGCAGCGGGCGCCATCCGATCAGCCGTCGGCGGGAACGAGCAGAACCGGCACGGGACTCCTCTGACCGACACGCTGGGCGACGCTGCCCATGAACAGGTGCCCCATCGCCGTCTGGCCCCGGCTGCCCATAACGATCAGGCCCATCGATTCCCGCACGGCGACATCGATAATCTTCTCGGACGGCTTGCCCTTCATGACGAGAGTCTCGCAGGGGATGTTCGCGGGGCATTGTGCGGCGTAGCGCTCCCGGAGTTCCTGCTCGACCCTGTCGCGGATCCCGTCGGCGACCTGGATCCGCAGATCCGGCGTCACGAAACTCATATACTCCGGATCTTCGTAGTCGTTCGCCACCACGTGCATCACAACAATCCGGCCGCCGTTCGCCCGGGCTATCCCGCAGGCATAGCCGAAGGCCGCATCCGCGCTTGAGGAAAAATCGGCGCAGAACAGGATCTGTTTCAGGTTGTCGATCGTTTTCATAGCATGGTCTCCTTTCTTGTCGTTTGTCCGGCCGGTTCACCCGGTCCGGTTCCCTTCGGAGGGTCCCCGGCCCGGCTTGCCCGCCGGCCATCCCCGGCAGCCCGCTCGCCGAGGGCGGGCGTCCTTACGCATTGTCCATCTCGACGGCTTCCCTCATCCGTTCCTCGAAGTCCGGGATCGCGGCGTGGACGCGCACCCACGCGGCAAGCATGGGGACGCCCACGGGATCTTGGACGAAGTCGGCAATGGCTGCTCTGAGGGATCCGACGAAGGCCTCGACGGCCTCGATCTCGGCGTGGCGGTCGTAGGTCAGCCCGTTGATCAGCGACAGGGCGTGGTATTTCTCAATGGTCACCCGGGCCTCCTGAATGTAGGAGGTCAGCATCGTCCGGAAAAACGCCTCGCTCAGGACGATCCCGTCCTGGGTGAGGACCCGGAAGAGGGCCCTGGCGATGTCCCCGGCCATGCGCAGCAGCCCCTCGTTGGGCTTTTCCTTCCGGAGCACCTGGTGCTTGTGCTCGTAGGTCTCCGCCAGGTCGACCTGGCAGATCCGGTTGACCGAGGCCCGCTGGTAGACCTCGCTCAGCAGCGACACCTCGAGGCCCCAGGTGGGGGAGATCCGGATCCCGCGGGCGAGGCTCGAAATCAGGGCGAACTCGCCCGAGAGGGCGTACCGGAAGCTGTCCAGAAAAGACAGGAAGGGGTTCAACCCCAGGATGCGGTTCAGCGTCCGGATCAGGGGCGTGTAAAATAGCCGGGTGACGCGGCCGTAGAGCTGGTCCGTCACGCGGGCGTAGTAGCCCTTGCTGAACTCGAAATCCAGGGCCGGGTGCGCCACGGGGAGGATCAGCCGGGCGAGCATCTCCCGACGGTAGTTGACGATGTCGCAGTCGTGCAGGGCGACGGCGTACACCTCCGGTTCCGACAGGACGCTTCCGAGGGTCATCCACACCGATCGCCCCTTGCCGGGGTGATCCATGGAGAACGCGTTCCGTATCAGCTCCCGGTAGAGCTTCCGCATCCTCGGCCCGTCGTGCCAGACGACCCGGACATCGGCCCTCAGCACGGACATGGCCTGCCTTGCCTTCTCGAACTCCGTCCTTCCCGCCCGGTCCAGCGAGAGAACCACCTTGTGGAGATACTCCACCCCTTTCAATTCCTCGAGGATCCGCGGCATGGAGGCGGTTTCGAACTCCGAGTACAGCGCGGGCAGCAGCAGGACGAGTTTCCTGTGCCGCGCGATCGCCTTGAGATCCGCCTCGAGCGCGCCGGCGGGACGCTCCCGCAGCTTCTGCAGGGTCGTGATCATGCCGTGCTGCCAGAAATCAGCCATCGCGCACCTCCTCGTTCCAGATCCTGATCAGGTAGTCCTTCATCTTCTCGAATGCCGCGGCGTGGGCCTCGAAGAGTTTTTCCGCTCCGCCGGGATCCCGGTCCCGCACCTCGTTGATGAGGCTCGCCACCCGGGCGTTGTAGAGCGGGACCATCGTGTCGAGGATCTTGAAGCGCTGCCGCGGCGTCGCGTGAAAATAACGGGCGTAGCGGTAGACGATGCGGACCCAGGTCTCGGCGGGCAGGAGAAACTCTTCCGTCCGCGTGACGGACGCGAGGTCCCGGATCACCTCGAGGTCCTTCTCCTCGACGACCCGCTGCCAGACGCCCGAGAAGTTCGCCCACCCCGTCCGGAAATAGTCGACTAGCCCCTCCTGGTCGATCTCGAAAGGAGTCGGCTCCTGCTCCAGCTCTTCACCGAGCACCGGGACATCGCGGGATCGCCGGACCTTCTGCCAGTGTCCGGCGTTGGTCTCCATGAGCTGGAAGATCGTCCCCACGACCTGGCGGAACATCGGGCCCAGGTCGGCCCCGGGGTCCTTCTCGCCGTGCACCTTGATCCCCAGCCGGGCCTGACAGAGCTTGAATCCACCCACGATGGCCGTCGTGGTCATCCACACGTCGATGCCGAAGCGGGCCACGTCCGTCTCCCAGACGTCCTGGTCGAAGTAGTGCTTGACCAGCCGCTGGGAGATCCCGAAGTCGCCGCCGATGGGCTGCCGTATGCGCTGCCCGTAGAGCGCGCGCGTCAGGTTGTAGGCGATCGTGTTGGTGATGGTGCCGTCGAGCTTGTAGCGCCGGTAGTACGGGGCGACGAAGTCGTACCCCTTGAAGACGGGGTCGAGGACGTTGCGGACCCACTCGGGCTTGATGGAGACAAGGTCGGAGTCGAAGACCGCCACGGCCCGGGCCCGCAGGAAATTCGCCACCTCGAAGGCGGTCCGCAGGCCCGACCCCTTCCCCGGAACGCCCCGGTAGATCGTGACGACCTTCCTGATGTTGTACGAGTGGATCTGCACGAGGTTCGCAACCTCGCGCGAGTCGTCCGTGGATCCCCCGTCGGCGACGAGAATGACGGCCTTGGCGTCGGGATAAAAGCGCTCGAGACCTGCGGCGACGGTCTGGATCACGTGCACGATGGCCCCTTCGCTGTAATAGGAGGGAATCCCGATGACGATGTCCGCGTAGCGGAGCTGCTCGATCGTCTTGCGGGCATGGTCACGGAGGGTTGTCGAGAAACGGGTTGTCGTCATCGCGGTACTGTCCTCTCGTATGGGCGCTGCATCACGGGGCCGCTGTGTCCAGGATCCCGTTGACGGCCTCATTCCAGCCCCGGCTCCCGGGACAGGGAGCCCTTCGCAGATTCGGCAGGTCGACGTCCTCGTAGCGCCCGTCCGGGTGAGGGATCAGGACGGGGAGGTCGACGGCGGCGAGCATGGAGATGTCGTTGGGCCTGTCGCCGATGCCGACGCTGAGCACTTCTTCGCCGAGGTTGCCGCGAAAAATGCGGAGGGCCCGCTTCACGGCTTCCCCCTTATCCTGCCCGCTTCCGATCAGGTGGTAAAAGCGCCCTCCCCTCGTGATCGTCAGGCCCGCCTTTCGTGCCTCCTCCCCCAGGAGCGCCGGCGGCGCGTCCCCGGCAACGAGAAACGGCTCGGTGAATTCCCGCTGCTTTGCCAGGCGGGCTTCCTCCGGGCCCAGACCCGTGATCTCCACCAACTCCCCGATGCTCATGTCCCCCACGCCGCGGATGCCGAAGCGGGTCTTCCGCTCCTCGACGAACCGCCGGATCTCGGAATAGGGCCTCCCCAGCCGGATCAGGATCCTGCCGTCCTGCTCGACCCCGCCCGGAATACGGAAATTCCGGTATCCCGGGGGGAAGAAAAGCCCCCCTCCGTTTTCCGAGATGAAGGGCTCCCGGATATCCATGTCCCCCTGCAGTCGCAGGACCTCTGCGCGGGTCTTGCTCGTGACGAAGACCAGGGGCACGGACAGGTCCCGGATCCGCTCCAGGGCCGACCGTGCGCCCTCGCAGGAATACCCCTGATGATCCAGGAGGCTCCCGTCGAGGTCCGTGAAGAGGATCAGCTTCCGTCGCATCTCACACCATGACGGTATTCTCGATTTTCCCCTCGACCAGTGCGTAGACCAGGGTGAGGTACTCCCGGAGGTGCCGGGTCAGGAGGTAGTATTCGCGGACCAGCTCTCGGCCCGCTTCTCCCATCCTGAGGCACTGCTCCCGGTGGTGTAGGAGATAGCGGATCCGGTTGGCGGCCCCCTCGGGCGTCATGACGAGGAACCCCGTGTGGTAGTCGACAACCTGCAGGCGGATGCCCCCGGCGTCGCCCCCGATGACAGGCTTCCCCTTCCACATACCCTCGGTGACGGTGAGGCCGAAGCCTTCCCGGGTCGATTTCTGAACCACGATGTCTGCGATGCGCTGCAGAGCGTTCACCGTTCGGTTCGCGGCGGGCGGCAGCATTTCCACGTGGATGTCCGGGTCTCCCTCGGCGGCCTCCAGCACCGCATCAAGGATCTCCTTTCCCTCCGGGTCATCGGTGGCCCCGCCACCTGCCAGGACGAGTTGGACGGGCGTTACCTTGCGGACCATCCGATAGGCCTGAATGACGCCCACAGGATCCTTGAACCGGTCGAAACGGGAGATCTGGACCAGGACGGGTATGTCGGGCTTGAGTTCGAACTGCTCCCGCACCGCATCGAGTTCGCTCTCGTCGAGCTCGATGTTCTTTTCGCTGAGCGGGTCGATGCTCGGCGCGATGAGAACCTGAAGGTGGGGCAGCAGCTGCGCAAACTGGCACATGGAAAAGATGCTCGCGTCGTACTTTTCCACGAAGGGTTTGAGCCCCTTCCAGACCGCTCGAGAGGGGTGGCTCGCGTCGATGTGGCAGCGCCAGATCCACCGACCCCGGCGCCGGGCGCAGAGTTCCAGCATGGGCGCCGGCTGCGGGTCGTGGATGATAACAATGTCGGCCTCCTCGAGCTCGTCTCTCAGCGTCCCGGCGTTTTGCAGGTTCACATCCCGGTAGAGCTCCCAGTCGCGCTTTTTCAGCAGAACGGGATAGCCCTGCAGACCATTGTGGATGGCCTTGGTCACAGAGAAGAATTCGCCGCTCCCCGTGATCACCCGCCAGCGAACATCGAGGCCGAGGTCATTCATGAGCGGAACCATCCAGGCGAGGATTTCCGCCACCCCGCCGCCTTCGGCGGTTGAATTGACATGAACGACGCGAAGGCCTCTCAGGCGCTCCCCGAGCCTGCGCAACTGGCCGATGACAGGGATGCCGACGATGGGTTCGTACAGATCGATGTTCATGCCTCACTCCCGTTCGACTCAGGCACTCACACCCCGGAGCGATTCAAGCACTCTCACCAGCTCCTCCCGGAGCTCCCGGAGCGTATAGAAATAAAAGTCGATGCGGCGAAGGGCCTCCCCGACGGCGTCCCCGTCCGCCCCAAACCCTTCGATCCAGCGGGAAAAATCATCCACGCCGAAGGGCCGGCGCCGCCGGGCTTCCACGAAGTGGAAGTAAATGCTGCCGTTGGACATGCGGCCAATGGCGTCGGGGAGGTCGCGCAGGACATGGACCCGCTCGCCGGAATCGAAGACAAGGGTTGTCGCCTCCATGAAGTAGAACTCATGGCCCGGCCGAGCCCAGGGAATCATGGTGACCTCGCTCAGACGTTCGTCGATGACCTCGAGGACGGTTTCCCGCAGTCCCTCTATCGAGGGGCATGCATAGGGGTCGACGGCGCCGAGCCGTTCCGCCAGGACCTTGTCCGAAAGCCTCCGGCTGGCCCAGACGGCGAAATCGTTCCGGTATTCGGGATACTCGAAGCTCGGCGACAGGGGGGTCTCGCAGAAATGATGATACAGGACATCGTGACTGCAGACGGCGACCCGGTCCCTCAGTTCCCGGAGATTGTACGCGGGCGGCAGACCGCTCATGCGGATCAGAAGCGAGCAGTCCATGATTTCGAACGGGTTCATCGATTCCACTTCCTAATCGTTTTTACCGGTGCCCGCCATGCGGCGGAGATCCCGCAGGGAAGCCGCACCGCCCGCCCCGGGACCCATGCCGACGGCAGAGCCTGTTTCCCTTTTCGGATCCTTCGCTCTGCGGCCATCTCACCGTTTTTGCCCTTCGCGAGGGTGCTACGCGATCTCCTTCACGGGCCGAATATATTCGAGCTCCTCGAAGATTTTTCCTCCCCAGTCGAAAACCGTGTGATTCCGGATCTGCGAGCGCATCCGCCTCATCCGCTTCCTGCGTTCCTTCTCCGGCATGATGTAGGCCTCGTACATCGCGTCGGCCAGTTCGTCGGTGTCGTAGGGGTTCACGAGCAGGGCGTCGGCCAGTTCTCTCGCCGCCCCCGTGTAACGGGAAAGCAGCAGAACCCCGTCCCCGTCGTTCCGGGCGGAGATGAACTCCTTGGCCACGAGGTTCATGCCGTCGTGGAGGGAGGTGACCACGAGAATGTCGGCCAGACGGTACGAGGCCAGGACGGCCTGATAATCGTGGTGGGCGCGGAGGAACCGGATGGGCATCCAATCCTCGGTCTGATGCCGCCAGTTGACCTCGTCGACCAGGTCGTCCAACTTGTCGTTGATGTCCCGGTACTCCTCGATGTGCGTCCGGCTCGGCGCCGCGAGCTGCAGCAGGGTCACCTTTTCACGGAGCTCCGGATGATTCTTCAGCAGGAGATCGAAGCCTCTTATTCTCTCCGGAATCCCCTTCGTGTAATCGATCCGGTCGGCCCCAACGAAGACTCTTGTTCTAAGAACCTCGTCCCCCAGCTCCTTGATGAAATTCAGGCGCCTTTCCTCGACCGGCCCCGACGTCGCATCCTTGCCGATCTGCCGGAAATCGACGCTGATGGGGAACGCCCGGACGTGCGTGGGCCGGCCGCCTCGGAAGATTTGGAACTGTTCATAATCCACTTTGGCCTCGATGCCCCGGTCCACGGTGTCCATGAAGTTGTTGCAGTGGTATTGGATGTGGAACCCCATGATGTCGTTGCCCAGCAGGCCGTCCAGGAGTTCCTCTCCCCAGGGGAAGATCCGGAAGGCCTCGCGGTTGGGCCACGGAATGTGCCAGAAATGAACGAGCGCCAGGTCGGGCCGCTCCTGTCTCAGCAGCCGCGGAAGTAGGGCCAGGTGGTAGTCCTGGATGAAGACGATGGCGGGACATCCGTCCACCTCTTCGAGAATGGCATCGCAGAAACGCCGGTTGACGTTTCGGTAAGCCTCCCAATCGTTACGCGAAAACCGGGGGCGGGTGTACACGATGTGGCAGAGAGGCCAGAGGGCACGGTTAGACAGGCCGAAGTAGTACCCGTTTTCCTCCTTCCGTGTCAGCCACACCCGCCGCAGCGTGTAACGAGGTTTCTCCGGGGGCATTGCCATGCGTCCCCGGGAATCGACGACGAGACGGTCGGCCGTCCCCGAGCCATGCGCAACCCAGACGCCGCCCGTCGCGCGGACGATCGGATCCAGCGCAACCACCATCCCGCTGGCCGGTTGAACGACGCGAATTCCCCCCGCGTCCCTCTCGTGCATGACGGGTTCCCGGTTCGACGCGATGACGACCTTTGCATTTTTCGAGATGCGGGAGACGAGTCTCCCGAGATATCTGGCATCCACGGCAGGCTCCACAACCAATGATTTTCTGCTTCGAAACAACCAGGGTCTTCACTCGGGACGGCTCGATGCGCCCGGGATGTCAGGCAAGGCGGAAGGAGAAGAAACTCTTCTGGATTGGATAATGGAAATCCTTTTTGCAGTATACCCCGGTTGCCTCCTCATTCCAAGTTGATTCCTCCGCCATCTTGCCCGGGAATGTCGGTGGAAATGTTCACCTCCGGGGAAAGCAGCATTTTCGGAGGCAGTTCCTGCGCCTGAAGGATCGCGGCCATCTCCCTCATCCCCTCGGCAATCGCTTCCAGCCGTTGAACGGACAGGACCTCCAGGCCCGACACGATCATGCCCTGGGCCACCTGCGGCGACTGCTTGACGATTTTCTTTCCTTCCGTCGTAAGGGTCACATGGACCACCCTCCGGTCCTTGCGGGAACGGGTTTTTCTGATGAGCCCCGACCGCATCAGCCGGTCGAGAATTCCGATCACCGTCGCGGGATGAAGATACATCTTCCGGGAAAGGTCCGACACACGGATCGGTCCCGAGTCGGCGATCATCTTGATCGCCCACAGTTGGGGGCTTGTCAGGCCCGAGGCTTTCTTTGCCCGCCGGGTGTACGAGTGAACCGCCTGGAAGACCCTCCGCAGATCATCCGCAATTTCGGCAATGACCCTGTCTTTGTCCGTCATCGATCCGCCCCTCCGGTCTTCCCGCACGGCCTGCTGTCGCCAATCCCGACTGATCCCTCCCTCGCGTCAACACCATGGCCCCGCGGCTGCGGACATCCTGAAGCGGCCGGATCCCGTCCGCGGATATTTGGCAGCAAGGAGGGTTTTTTACGCATATATTGTTTACAAATTATTGATGTAAAAGTAAAGCAAAAATGTCATAACAATCAACCAATAAGATCGTTTGAGCCGTCTTTTTCAATGTCGTCGATGGGTTACCCGGAGTGGTTTCTTGCATCATCAGCTTCCTGATGACGGGACATCGCGGCGTCTTTCCCTGCCTGCGCTTCGATTTTCTCTCGTCGGCGCCGATCTTCCTGCAGTACAAAAACCATCCGCTTCAATCCATGAACCAATCTCGTCCAATGGCTGAGAATCGATATCGTAATGGATGATTGAATATTCCAGCCGGGGGTAATTTACTGGTAGAGAGGCTTGGCGTCCGGCCGTCCATCCCCGGATCAGCGAAACGCCCTGTCAACGCTCGTCCGAAAGGCCCCCGATGAAGCAAACACTCACCTTTGCCGTCCTGTCATCTGCAATGGCCCTGGTTTCCTGTCCGGCGGCCGTCCGTTTCGAACCCATGCAGGGGCCGGGAAGCGGCTGGCCGATGATGCATTACGGAGGCGGTCTCCTGTGGCCGATTCTCGCGATCGCAGCCGCCGTCGCGATCTATCTCATCGTGAAGGCCCGGCGGGGCGGGAGCGGACGCGAGACACCCCTGGAAATCCTGAACAAACGTTACGCAAAAGGGGAAATCACGGAAGAGGAATTCGACCGGATGAAACGGCATCTCTCCGAATGACACCGTTGTTCTCCTCGGAAAGCACGGCAAAGACAAGAAGGAGGCAGCCATGAAAAAAATTGTCTTGACAACGGCGGCGGTGCTCCTGTCCGTCCTGCTCGTCCTGCCCGCTGCGGCCCAGCGCGGCATGGGCGGAGGCATGATGGGTTACGGACAGGGCTATGGAATGGGCGGAGGGATGATGGGCTATCCGATCGCCCCGGACGTGCCGGACAAGCTCCCGGCCCCGAAAAGCCAGGAGTGGCTCCAGAAGCTGCGGGACGTGCTGGCCCTGGAACGTCTCTCCTACGCCCAGTACACGGCGGACGCGGAGAAATTCAACACCTGGATGCCCTATCATGCGGTCATCCCCCAGGAGGAGGATCACGTGCGGGCCATCGAACGGCTCTTTGCCGCCTACGGCATGCCCGCCGAGGGCAAGCCGGCGGCCGTCGCGGAAACGAAAACGATCACCGAGGCCCTCGACCTGTGCGCGAAGATGGAGCAGGACCTGATCCCCCGCTACGAGTGGCTCGTGAAAAACGCCGACGATCATGATTCGGCCGGTATCCTCAACAGCATCCTCCTGCAGACCCGCCATCACCTCGTCATGTTCGACCACGCGCTGAGAATGGGGGGCCGCATGGGACCAGGCATGATGTATGGAGGCGGCTACGGCTACGGCATGGGACCGGGAATGACGGGCGGGCGGGGCTACGGCCACGGCATGGGCGGCATGATGGGCTACGGGCAGGGCTATGGCATGGGGGCCGGCATGACCCGCGGTTACGGCCGACCCTATGCCGAGCCCGGGAAGCCCCTGGAGATGAAGGATGCCCAAGCCAGGATGGAGGATTATCTGAAGTCCACCCGGAACCCGAACCTGAAGCTGGGCAAAATCAGGGACAAGGGCACGGCCTTCGAGGCGGAGGTCCTGACGAAGAGCAATGCGCTGGTCGACCGCGTCCTCATCGACAAGCGGACGGGCTGGATGAACTCGGCTTACTAGGGGGTGCCGGCATCGCGGGGTCCGCCTCATCCCGGGTGAGGCTCACGCCGATGCCCGGCGCCGGGCGGATTTCCCCGTCCCGGCGCACGCGGCGGCTCAGTCCGTCCCTTTCAGGGTATCCAGCAGGAAGGCGCGCAGACGGCCGTAGTCGGCGGGAAGCTCCACGGGCTCCCCCGTCCGTTTCTCCAGGTCCCTCATGCTCTGCGGCACCTCGGGGGTGATCCCCAGCAGCCCGACGATCTCGTCGGGGAACTTGGCCGGGTGCGCCGTCTCGAGGCTCACGCATGGCCAGGCGACGGGACCGCGGCAGGACTCCAGGTAGAGCTCCAGGCCCCTCCAGCCCACGGCGCCGTGGGGCTCAAGCAGGACGCGGTGCTGCTCGTAGACGCGCCGGATCGTCTTCTTCGTCTCCTCGTCGGAGACGCTCACGGAGAAGATGCGTTTCCGAATCTCCCGGATGTCGGGATAGGCGTGCACGAGCCCCGTGCGGTCCACCGTGCCCCCGTAGAGCTCGAAGAACCGGGCCAAGTTGCTCGGGTGGCCCACGTTCATGGCGTTGGAGAGACAGGCCCTCGACGGCGAGACCTTCTCGTAGACTCCCGTTCGGAGGTAGTCGGGGAACTCGTCGTTCTCGTTGGTGGGCATGACGAGCATCCGCACGGGTAGGCCCATGCGCCGTGCGTACTCGCAGCCCAGGGCGTTGCCGAAATTCCCCGAGGGAACGGAGAAGACGATCTCCTCGCCCGGTTCGGCCAGCCGGCCATAGGCGTAGACGTAGTAGACGCTCTGCGGCAGGATCCGGCCGAAGTTGATCGAGTTGGCGGAAGTCAGGTTGAGGTGCGCAAGGCCCGGATCGGAGAAGGCCTGCTTGACGAGATCCTGGCAGTCGTCGAACTTGCCGTCCACGGATAGCGCCAGGACGTTGCCGCCGATCGTGTCGAGCTGCTTTTTCTGCATCCCGCTCACTTCGCCGCGCGGGTAGAGGATGGTTACGCCGATTCCCTCCACGCCCTTGAAGGCCTCGCCGACGGCGCTGCCCGTGTCTCCCGAGGTGGCCACGAGCACGTTGAGCCGTTTGCCCCGGTCGCGCATCCGGCTCATGAGCCGCGCCATCATCCGGGCGGCGAAATCCTTGAAGGAGGCGGTGGGGCCCCGGTCGAGCCGCATGATATACAGGCGGCCGCTGACCCGCTCCAGGGGAACGTCGAAGTTGTAGGAATCCTCGACGATCTCCCTGAGCGCTTCCCGGGGCAGCTCGTCTTTTAGAAACGCCTCGGCCACAAGAAGGGCCGTCTCCGCGTATGGGGCCCCCTTGAGCGCGAGGACCTCGCCGATGGAAAGCGCCGGAATGGGCTCCGGCATGAAGAGCCCCTCGTCGGGCGCCTGCCCCTGGATCAGGGCATCGCGGAAGGAGACCTGCCCCTTGAACGGCGTGATGCCGTCCACCCCCGCGAGGCGGCGATTGGTGCTGTAGTAGCGGATCATGGGTTGCCTTCGGGCCTCTCTAGCGAATCCGGGACTCTTTCATCATCGGTCAAATGCAAAGCCCTCGCCGCCGATTGCGAAGCCAGGAAGTTATGAAGAGCGGAAGCTCGGCGTGGCTGGAAGATCGATCTTCATGAGCCAATACTCGACACGCGCGCTGCAATGTGAAGATGCGCCTCCTGCTGCGGTCCTCCCTCACGGGCTCTCCGGCCGATATTCCCGGATGTAGTCGAGGAAGAGTCTATGGTGCGCCATTAAATCGAATTGCCGCCGATAAATCAAATGAAAAGCGCGCTCCATCCGGCAATCCCCGATGGAGACGGCCGCCAGAAGGCCCGACTCGAGCTCCCGCCGGATGGCGTGGGCCGAGATCACCGAGACGCCCAGCCCCGCCAGGATCGCTTCCTTGACCGCCTCGGAACTGCCCAGCTCCGCCACGACGTTGAGGTCCACCGGGCCGGGGCTGCCCGCCCCCCGCAGGCAGCCCTCGACGGCCTCCCGGGTGCCCGATCCTTTCTCGCGGATCACAAAAGGCTGCTTCCCGATCTCCCGGAAACGGACGACCTTCCGCTTTGCCCAGGGGTGCGCCGCGGGGACGGCCAGCGTGAGCCGGTCCTTCCAGAGGGCCTCGGACACGAGTTTCCCGGCCGGGGGCATTTTCCCGATGAAGCCGATCTCGGCCTCGTTTTCGAGGATCATCTCGACCACCGCGCTGCTGTCGGCCGTCCGGATCGTCACCCGGACCCCGGGATACCGCTCCCGGAACCCGCCGATGGCGCGGGGCAGGATGTACGTGGCCGGGATCGTGCTGGCCGCGATGAGAAGATCCCCTGCTTCGGTTTCGCGCAGGCGCATCACCCGGTCCCCGGCCTCCTCGCGGAGTTTCAGAATCCGCCGCGCGTAATCGCAGATCACGCGGCCCTCCGGGGTGAGCGTGAGGGTCCGGCTGCCCCGATGAACAAGCTTCGATCCCAGGACGTCCTCGAGGTTGCGGATATGCTTGGTGAGCGACGGCTGGGTGAGGAACATCCTCTTGGCCGCCCGGCTGAAGCTGCGCTCCTCCACGAGGCGCACCAGGGCCTCGAGTTGAAGCAGATTGACATTTTTCATGTCCGCCCGCATGGCCTGCCCGTACCATGACTTCTTTCGATAATCAAGGGTCTTTTATGAATAATATGAATTTGAACTATTCAGAAAAGTGCGCTACGAATTCTCCCGGTGCCGCGTCGCCTCGCAACCCGCGGCGGAAGGGAGAGCCTGCATGGCCAACCCGTTTGCAGCCCGAGCGGGAATCGTCGCCGTCGGCTGCGCCATCGGCGTGACGGCGGTGCTGCTGCAGTACTCCGGGAACCCCCCGAACATGGGGATCTGTGTCGCCTGCTTCGAGAGGGACATCGCGGGCGCCCTCGGCCTGCACCGGGCGGGGGCTGTGCAGTACATCCGCCCGGAGATCATCGGGCTGACAGTCGGGGCCTTCCTCGCCGCCCTGATCGCGAAGGAGTACCGGCCCCGGGGCGGCTCTGCGCCGCTGGTGCGCTTCTTCCTCGGCGTCTTCGCCATGATCGGCGCCCTCGTGTTCCTCGGCTGCCCCTGGCGGGCGCTCCTGCGGCTTGCCGGCGGCGATGGGAACGCCGTCACGGGCCTTGCGGGACTGGCCGCGGGGATCGGGATCGGCGTGTTCTTCCTCAAGTCGGGGTATAGCCTCGGCCGGGCGCAGACGCAAAACGCCGCGGCGGGGATTCTCTTCCCGGCCTTCATGGCGGGGCTCCTCCTGCTTCTCGTCTTCCAGGTCACCTTCGCCGAGGGCGGCCCCATCTTCTTCAGCAGGACGGGGCCCGGCTCGCAGCACGCCCCGCTGCTCGTCAGCCTCGGGGCGGGCCTCGCCGTCGGGGCGATCGCCCAGCGCAGCCGCTTCTGCACCATGGGAGCCCTGCGGGACGTCATCCTCCTCAGGGACGTTCACCTGATGAGCGGCGTGGCGGGCCTGCTCGTCGCCGCCACGGCCATGAACCTCGTCCTGGGACAGTTCAGGCCCGGCTTTGCGGGCCAGCCGATCGCCCATACGGATCACCTCTGGAACTTCCTGGGCATGGCCCTGGCGGGCCTGGCCTTCGTACTGGCCGGCGGCTGCCCCGGCCGGCAGCTGTTCCTCTCCGGCGAGGGAGACCTCGATGCCGGCATCTTCGTCCTGGGGATGATCGTCGGGGCCGGCGTGTCGCACAACTTCGCCCTGGCCAGTTCGCCCGCCGGCGTGGCCCCCTTCGGGCCGGCAGGCGTTGTCGTGGGCCTCCTGTTCTGCCTGGCCGTGGGATTTTCGATGCGCGAGAGGACCCCGCGATGAGTCCGTCCGCCGTGAAGGAGGAGGAGCGGCCCATGAGTGCGATTCGGATCGATGCCCGCGGCCTTTCCTGCCCGCAGCCCGTCGTGCTGACGAACAGGGCGATCGAGGCGGGCGCGACGAACCTGGACGTCCTCGTCGACAACGAGGTGTCGAAGGAAAACGTGCTTCGCCTGGCGAAGCGGCGCAGGTTGTGGGCCTCGCTCCGCCAGGAGGGCCCGGACATTGTCATCGAAATCGCAACGTAGTATAAGGGATGCGGACCGGGGCCTTCCTGAGGGAGGCTCCGACTCGTTTCGGAAGGGACACCATCGTTCATGTTTTTCAAATCGGAAAAGAACAACGGGTTCGAAGGCGGCGGTCTCGTGCTCTTCGAGAGCGTGGAAGGGGCCCTGAGCGGCGAGCGCGCGCTCAAGGCCGAAGGGATCGAAAACCGCCTCGTGGCGCCGCCGCCCGAGCTTCGACGGGGCTGCGACCTCGCGCTCGAGATCAATCTCGTGGAAAAACCCGCCGTGGAGCGCATGCTCGGCTCCCGGCAGGTTCATTTCATCGACATCCTGCCCACGAGGGGCGGCACGGAACTGCTGCAGGTCGTCCAGGTGACGGACTTCGGCGAGGCCGTCATGGTCAAGGCGGGCAACATGAAGCTCACCTTCGACAAGGTCTCGGGCGTCGTCCTGAACATCTCGGGCGGCGGCTGCCCCGACATCCCCTACCTGCACGCCGAGATGCTGGCCAAGCCGCTCGACCGCGCGCCGCGGCCCCGGGAGATGGGGCACACCCTGTGCTCGCTCATGCTGGACAGGGCCTACGTGCAGTCCCTCGAGATCTGGAAGAACGGAGGGCGGTGACACCATGCTGTTGATCTGCGGCACTGCACCCCGAAAAGACCTCCCGTTGACGGAAGGGGAGGCGATCCTTCAAGGGGACACGCTGCGCATCGGCGGGGCGGAAATCCCCTGCACCCAGGGCACGGCGGCGCTGGTGAGCGCCGCCGGCGCGACGCTCGCCTTCCTGCGCCAGCCTGCCCCGCGGACCCTGCTCGTGGGCGACGACGGCTCCGGCAAGGGAAGCCGTCTGCTTTACGAGCACCTGATCGGGAACCTGCCGCGGATCGCCCCGCAGGTCGTCGTGCTCCACTACATGCTCCCCGTCATGGGCCTCATGAGAAAGGTGAGCGAGTCGGCCTCGAAGGCGAAGAAGCGGCCCTTCATGATTGCCGATGCCGCGGCCATGTACGCGGCCAAGGCGGCCGGGATCGCCCGCGAGTTCGATCTCTTCACGCCCGATCTCTCGGAGCTCGCTTTCCTGGCGGACCCGCAGGCGACCCACCCCGCCTACGTGAGCCGCCACCTCTTCGAATCGGACAGCTCGCGGATCCCGGAACTGGTCGCCGCCGCTTACGCACACGGCAGCGCCGCCCGGACGCTAGTGGTGAAAGGCTCAACGGATCACATCGCGCAGGACGGCCGGATCGTCGAGCGGCTGGCGGAACCAAACATCCCCGCCCTCGAGGCCATCGGCGGGACCGGGGACACGATCAGCGGCATGGTCGGGGCCCTGGTGAGCGCGGGGTTTGACGCGGTCACGGCGGCCCGCATCGCCGTCCGGGCCAACCGGACGGCCGGTCTTTACGCCGGGGCCACGCCGGCCACGCGGATCTGGCAGGTTATCGAGACCCTGCCCCGGGTATTCGCCGACCACCTGGACAAGTGGGCCCGGCAGGCAGTGGACCGGAAAATCGAAAGGAGCGCACCGTGACGGAGGAAAAGAAAATCCGGCTCACCGAGATGGTCCACGGGGCCGGCTGAGCCTGCAAGATCGGTCCGGAGGACCTGAACCGAGCGCTGAAAGGGCTGACCGTGAGACCCGACCCGAACCTGATCGCGGGGATCGAGGGGTTCGAGGACGCAGGGGTCTACCGCCTGAGGGACGATCTGGCGATCATCCTGACGCTGGACTTCTTCACGCCCGTTGTGGACGACCCCTATCTCTTCGGGCAGATCGCGGCCGCCAACGCCCTGTCGGATGTCTACGCCATGGGCGGCCGGCCCGTCACGGCAATGAACATCATCTGTTTTCCCCCGAAGAAGCTCCCCATGGAGGTGCTGAACCGCATCCTGCAGGGCGGGCTGGACAAGATGCACGAGGCGGATGTCACCCTCGTGGGCGGTCACAGCGTGGAGGACGACGAGCCGAAATACGGTCTCTCCGTCACGGGGGTCATCCACCCCGGCCGGGTCCTTCGCAACCGCGGCTGCCGCGTCGGCGACAGGCTCGTCCTGACGAAAGCCCTCGGCACGGGGATCGTCAGCACCGCCCTGAAAGGGGAAGAGGCCGACCCGGCCCTCGCAGACAGGGCCGTCCGGGCCATGATCACGCTCAACCGGAAGGCCGCCGAGCTGATGACGCAGATGCCCGAGATCCACGCCTGCACCGATGTGACGGGGTTCGGCCTGCTGGGGCACGCCTGCGAGATGATCGAGGGAAGCGATGCGGGGTTGAAGATCCAGGCCTCGGCCGTCCCGTATTTCGACGGCGTGCGGGAGCTCGTGGAAAGCGGGTACGTACCCGGGGGGCTCTATCGGAACAAGGACTTCCGGATGCCCCTGATCGACGTCCGGCCATCCTGCCCGGAGTGGCTCCTGGAGATCCTCTTCGACCCCCAGACGTCCGGGGGGCTGCTGGTTGCCCTGCCTGCAGGCGACGCGGAAACGCTCGTGAAGAACATGCGCGAGGCCGGCATCGCCGATGCGGCCGTGGTGGGCGAGGTCGTGGCGGAGCCCCGGGGGAAAATCCTGGTCGTCTGATGTCCCGAGCGGTCTACTCCGTCTGCCGGAGTCTCTGCGCCTCCTGCAGCAATTCGTACTGGCGCTGGCGGTTTTCCCTCGTCGCGGGCATGGGCTCGCGGGCCTGCGCTTCGAGCCGTTCCGCCTCCTGGAGCCGCTTCTGCCTTTCGCGCTCCCGCTCCGCGTCGCGTTTCTCGACCGTCTTGACCACGTCGTCGAGCTGCCGGTCCCTCTGCCGGATGGCTTCCTCGGCCGTCATGGAGCCCGGCGGGAGCCCTGAACCAGCACGCTCCACCGCCTCTGCCGGCGGCAGGGCTGCAGCCGGCGTTCCCGCCACGACGGGCTCGGCCTTGACCCCTTTCGGCGGCTTGTCCGTGAGCACGACCGAACCGTCCCTGTCCGTGTACCTGTAGATCGTCTGGGCATGGGAGGGCATCCCGACCAGAAGGACCAAGCCGAAAATTGCAAGGGCCGTCCAGCGGTCCCGAAGCGTTTTTGTCCTGCACCTGTCTCTGGACACTTGCCCCTTCTCTTGTCTCTTTCTTCCTCTTACCCTTCGCCCTTCGCCTTTCGCCCTTCGCCTGCCCCTTATTGCATCTCCCGCAGCCGCTGCACCTCGTCCATCAGCTTGCGCTGCCGGTCTATGTTTTCCTGGGTGGGCTGAACGGGTTTCCGGGCTTCCCTCTCCAGACGATCGGCCTCCTCGAGGCGGCGCTGTTTTTCCTGCTCTCTCTCCCGCAGCTTCCGCTGCACCTCTTCCTGCTGTTTCTGGATCTCCTCGTCGGCGACTTTCCTCATCTCGGCGTCCCCGGGCTTCTCCGGGGGAGCGGCCTGGTCCCTCTGTCCGGGCACCGGCATGGGGGGCGATGCCTGATCCCGGCTCCCCGGCACCGGCATGGGCGCTGTGCCCTGCGTTTCCGGAATCCTTTCCCGGGGGACGGGGTCCTGATGATCGAGGAGCTCCGAGCGCACTCCCGGAGGAGGGTTGTCGGTGATGACGACCCTGCCGTCCCTGTCCGTATAGCGGTAGAGCTGGGCCTGGGAATCGCCGGGCAGCAGCAGGCTCACGATCCAAGCGGAAACGAGGACGGCAGCCGGCAATCTCGCGGGGTGCTTGCTCATGGTCATCTCTCCCTGTCGGTAATCGATAAATCTTCAAAAGGGGTTATCGACTGCATCCGCCGTTTTCTTTAACGGTTCCGCTCCAATCTAGCGCCAAGGCACAAAAGAATCAATCCTTCGATTCGATGCCCTCCAGGGCCCTGCGGATCGTGCCGCCGCCCAGCAAGACCCCGTCACCGTAAAGGGCGACCGACTGGCCGGGGGTCACGGCTTCCTGCGGCTCGTCGAAAACGACACGGAGAAAGCCGGGACCCGCCGTCACCCGGCATGCCGCCGGCCGGTGCGCATAGCGGATCTTCGCATGGGCCGCGTCGGGCAATCCGTCGACCAGCAGGTTCACGTCCCCGGCCTCGAGGCCCCCGGACCGAAGGGCTTCCTTCGGGCCGACGACGACGAGGTTCTCCGCGGGGTCGATGGAGACGACATACAGGAGTTCCCCCCGACCGGCCGAAAGCCGGGCCCGCTGGCCGATCGTATAGTGAACGATGCCTCGGTGCGTTCCGACGGTATGTCCCCGGCAGTCCACGATCCTTCCCGGGGCCGGATGGGGAAGGCGGGCCTCCAGGAACGGCCCGATCCCGCCCCGGGGAATGAAGCAGACGTCCTGGCTGTCCTCGCGCTGCGAGACGGGCAGACCGGCACGCGCCGCCAGCTCCCGGACCTCCTGCTTGGTGTGCTCGGCCAGCGGGAAGCGTATCCGTCCGAGGGATTCCCGTCTTACGCGCCAGAGAAAGTAGGTCTGGTCCTTCCGGCGGTCTCTCGGAACGGCCAGCGCCGGCTTGCCCCCCCGGTCCACAATGCGCGCGTAATGCCCCGTGGCCAGCCCCTCGAAGCCCAGCTCGCGGGCCTTTTCGAGAACCATCCCGAACTTGATGTCCCGGTTGCACAGCACGCAGGGATTCGGGGTCCTCCCCTGTCGGTATTCCGCCAGGAAGGGCTCGATGACGAGCCGGTCGAGGTCGGCGGTGAAATCGGCCGTGTGGTGGGGAATCCCCAGCAGGCGGCAGACCCTCGCCGCATCCTCCGCATCCCCTGGTCCGTAGCCCGCGCCTCCCCCGCCCGTCCGGAACAGGGTGAGCCCGGCAATGTCAACCCCCCGTTCGGCCAGGATCAGCGCCGCCACGGAGCTGTCCACGCCGCCGCTCATGGCCACGAGGATTTTTCCGGAGGCGGCCGGCGCGCGGGGCATCGTGAGGACCGCCCCCCGGGAGGCGAACCATCCGGCAAGTCTCTCCATGGCGTCGCGCTCGCGCCGGGAGAGTTCCCCCGAGCCAAACGTTTCCCCGAAGTAGCCGTTCACCACGACCGTGTCCGTTTTTTCCAGAATCGCCGCAAGCCGCCCCGGATCGCCTGCCTGCAGGTAGAGGCTCACGTCGTTGATGAAAAGGATGTCCCGCCCCGACGTCTCGGCCTGTCGGAGAAGGCCTTCGACGGCATCCCGGTTCCGGCGTGCCTTGTCCAGCGCCTCCGCCTCGGTCGTCGAGGTAAGGCGGGGAGCAACGACGGGCGCGTGCAGATAGACAACGCCCGCGCCCTCCGGCGGCGCAAGTCGTCCCCCCACCCCCCTGAGCCCCCGGTCTCGCAGGCTCTCCTCAGGGATCTGCGGCGCGAGATCGATGACGACGATCCGCCCCGCCAGCCCGCGCCTGCAGAAATCCTCCAGGATTTCCCGGCAAAGGGTCGTTTTCCCCGAGTTGACGTCGCCCAGGATCAGCGTTTTCCTGTCGAGATAATCTCGACCGTTCATGACCGTTCCTCTATTCAGGGTATGCACGCAACCACTCTTCTTCCACTCCGCCCTTCCTAACCTCCGCTCTTCTCGACTTCGCCCTCAGCCGGGCCGCCCGTTTTTTCCCTGGCTGCGCCCCCGAAGGTCTCCGGCAGGAGAAGCAGCGAGAACGCCCCGATCACGTAGACCGCCCCCGTGACGGCAAGGCCCGTGGAAAGGCCGTAACGGCTCCCGATCTCGCCGATCGTGTAGGGGGCCAGCACGGCGCCGATCCGGCCCATGTTCCAGCAGAAGCCTCCGGCGTAGGCCCGTATGCGCTCCGGGAAAAGCTCCGCGAAGTACGCCCCGAGCACCCCTCCCACGCCGGGGAGTCCGAAGCCCACGACGATGCCCCACCAGAACAGGAAGATCGGGTCCTTCACGACGATGTAAACCCATACGGCGCCCGCTATGGTGCCGAAGGCGGCGATCATGGCCCTGCGGCGGCCGACGCGGTCCGCCAGGAACCCGAAGAACTGGAAGCCGAAAAACATCCCCGCGTACATGACCAGCGAGAAATCGGCCATCCTGGTGAGGCTCAGGCCGCGTTCGCGGGTGAGAAAGGTGGGAATCCAGTAGGCGGCGCCCCAGTAGCCCGCCAGATTGATGAGGCTCACCAGGGTGGCCAGAAGCGTGGTCTTTCCCACCCCGCCCCGGAAGATGTCGGCGATGCCGACCCGGCCGGTCTCCGCGCCGCCGTCCCGAGTCTTTCCGGCGGGACGGTCCCGCGGGACGAGCCGGGCCGCGACAAGGGCAAAGGGGATCGAGGCCGTCCCCAGGAGAAACAGGAGCCTCCAGTCCGTATCGAGGACGATCCTGCCCGCAAAGGAGGCCATCACGGCACCGACGGCAAAGCTGCTCAGGACGAACGAGGCCGCCCTTCCCCGGTACCGCGGCGACCAGTGATCGGCGATGAGGGCCGAGCAGGGGCCCCAGATGCCGCCGATGGCAAGACCTGTCAGGCCCCTCAGCGCCATCCACATGCCCAGGCTGTGGACCAGGTACACTGCGCCCATCCCGGCTCCGAGCCACAGCAGCGCCGCGATGAGGGCGACGCGGCGCCCCCGGTTCTCGGCGATCAGCCCGAAGACGACGCTGCCGATCATGGCTCCCGCCATTGTGGCCGAACCGATGAGCCCCCCCTGGGGCAGCGTGATGTCGAGCACCTTCAGCAGGACGGGCATTGCGATGGCCAGAACGATCAGGTCGTAGCTGTCCAGCAGGTAGGCCGCAAAGGCGGCCCACAGGACGGGCCAGCGCCGGTTGGTGCCGGCCTCCGATGCAGGTTGATCGTGCATGGTTTCGTGCCTTCAAAAGCGGTGATCCCGGCGAGGGGATGAAGGTGAGAGGTTGAGAAGGTGAGAAGGTTGGAGTATCGGACGGATGCCCTTCGTATGTTTCTCATCCTCTTACCTTCTTACCCTCTCGTCTTTACGGGCGGAGTCTACCGGCGCGCCCTTCACCCGTCAAGGACGATAAAATGGCCTTGACCCCTTGTCCAGGAAATGTAAGATGGGAACGCCCGCACCCCTGACGACGGGCGCGCGAGGTTCCCGTTTCCGGATGCGTTTGACCCGGCACAAACCCTCTGATCATGGGCGTTTCCAGGAAGAGCTTCCAGATTCAGGCAGCGGGGCGCCGGCTCCACGCCGAACGACTCGACCCCGATCCTGTCAACGCGGGCGCCGACGGAACGACGCTCGTCTTCCTGCATGAAGGGCTCGGCAGTATCGGCCAGTGGCGGGATTTCCCGTTGCGCCTGAGCGAAAGGACGGGCCTCCCGGCCCTGGTGTACGATCGCTGGGGATACGGCAACTCGGAGCCTTTCACCCTTCCCCGCAGTGCCCGTTATCTTCACGACGAGGCGCTGAGCGGTCTGCCGGACGTGCTCGACGCGTGCAATATCGGCAGCGCCGTTCTCGTCGGGCACAGCGACGGGGGTTCCATTGCGCTGATCTACGCGTCGGCCCACCCCCGGGGAGTGCGCGCGGTGATTACCGAAGCCGCCCACGTGTTCGTGGAGGATGTCACCATCGAGGGGATCCGGGAGGCCGTCGAGCTCTACGCCTCGACGGATCTCGGCGAGCGGCTCGCCCGCTACCATGGGAACAAGACGGATCTCGTCTTTCGCGGCTGGGCCGATACGTGGCTCTCGCCGGAATTCCGAAGCTGGAACATCGAGGAGTTCCTGCCGGGGGTCCGGTGCCCCGTCCTCGTCATCCAGGGCACCGGCGACCGGTACGGCACGCCGGCGCAGGTCAGGGCCATCGAGCGGCAGATCTCCGGGCGGGCGGAGACGATGCTCGTCCGCTGCGGCCACGTCCCGCACGCCGAGGCGCGGGATGAGGTCCTCGAGGCCATGGCGGGGTTTATATCGGAAACGCTCGGAAGAAGGTGAGAAGGTGAGAGGGTAAGAAGGTCGGAGAAGCAGCAGCCAAACAAGGCTCCTCCGCCGGAGCGAACCATCTCAACCTCTTAACTTCTCAACCTCTTAACCTCTATTCTTGCGGGGAGCGGGGAGAATGGCCAGGGAAAAAGAAAAGGACGACCCCAGCCAGGAACTGGCGGCCCTGAAAAAGCGTGTCGCCGAGTTGGAGAAGACTCTCCAGAACGAGCGGGAGACCTTCGGGACCATCATTCAGAAATCGCCCTACGGCGTCCTGCTGCTCGGCGAGAGGGGGAAATTCATCTACGCCAACCCGGAGTTCGTCCGGGTCACCGGATACGCCCTCGAGGACATCCCGACGGGAAAGGAGTGGTTCCGGAAGGCATTTCCCGACGGGGAGTACCGCAAGAAGGTGATCGAGACCTGGAAGGCCGACATGGCGGCCAACGTCAGGGGCAGCGCGCGGGTTTTCCACGTAACCTGCCGGGACGGCAACGCGAAGATTCTCGAGTTCCGGGCGGCGCGCATCGACGAGCGGCGAGCCATGGTCATGCTGACGGACATCACGGACCGCAAGCGCATCGAGCACGCGCTCATCGAGAGCGAGGAACGCTTTCGGATCCTCTCCGACAACTCCCCCGTGGGCATTGCACTGGCAAGGCCCGACGGGACATTCGAGTACCTCAACCCCCGCTTCACGGAGATCTTCGGATACTCCATCGACGATCTCCCCGACAGCGAGGCGTTCCTCAAGCGGCTTTTCCCGAACCCCTCGTACCGGGACCTCGTGCGATACTTCTACCGCGAGGATCTCGAGAACTTCACGCAACACGGCAAGGCGGGGGAACGCGTCGTGACGGTCCGCGCCCGCGGCGGCGCCGACCGGATCATGCACTCCCGCATGGTGGTTCTCGGCAACGGCAAGCAGCTGATGACCTACGAGGACATCACGGACCTCAAGAAGATGGAGGCCGAACTGTTCCACGCACAGAACATGGAGGCCGTGGCCACCCTGGCCGGAGGGATCGCGCACGCCTTCAACAACATCCTCATGGGCATCCAGGGCTACACGGCGCTCATGATCTCCGAGACCAAAGCCGATCACCCGGCCTACGGCCGGCTCAAACGGATCGAGCAGCAGGTCAAGAGCGGCTCCGATCTCACGAACCAGCTCCTGGCGTTCTCCAGCGGCGGGCGCTACGAGGTCAAACCCTGCAACCTGAACGACATCATCGAAAAGACCTCGAACGCCTTCGGGCAGACCCGGAAGGACATCACGATCCGGAAATCGCTCGAGCACGACATCTGGGCCGTCGAGATCGACCAGGTGCAGGTGGAGCAGGTCCTCGTCAACCTGTACGTCAACGCCCAACAGGCCATGCCGGACGGAGGGGAATTAACCCTGAAGACCCGGAACGTGACCCTCGACGAGGCCTACGTCCGCAACTACAGGGTCAGGCCCGGCGACTACGTGATGGTCTCCGTCACGGACACGGGGATGGGAATCGACGAACGGACGAAGGAGCGGATCTTCGAGCCCTTCTTCACCACCCGCGAGATGGGGCGGGGGCGCGGCCTGGGGCTCGCATCGGCCTACGGGATCATCCGGGGACACCAGGGAATCATCAACATCTACAGCGAGGAGGGCCAGGGGACGACCTTTAACCTCTTCCTGCCCGCCACGGACAAGGCGGCCGTCAAGGAGACGGTCCCGCCCAGGGGACTGCTGGAAGGAAGCGAGACCATCCTCTTCGTCGACGACGAGGATGTGATCATCGATGTGAACCGGGAGATCCTTGAATCGCTGGGCTACAAGGTCGTGGCCGCCAAGAGCGGCCAGGAGGCCATCGAGATCTACCGGAAGCTCCGCGGCAAGATCGGCCTCGTCATCCTGGACATGATCATGCCCGGGATGGACGGCGAGGCGACCTACGACAGCCTGCGAAAGGTCGACGACGACGTCCGGGTGATCCTGTCGAGCGGGTACAGCAAGAACGAGCAGGCGAAGGCCATCCTCGAAAAGGGCTGCCAGGCCTTCATCCAGAAGCCCTTCAGCATCAGCGACCTGTCCATGACGATCCGGCAGGTGCTGGACAAAAAATAGGGCAGCCGCCCTTCCGGGAGGCCGCCCGCTGCAACGGGATGTCCGTTCTCAGGACTTGCCGTCCGATGTCGACGAGGATGCCGTCTCGGTGGCCGGCGCGGGTGTTTCGGCAGCGGTCTCGCTCTTTGCCGCGGTCTCCTTCGGCGGCGCCTGGCGTCCGCCGTAATCCGTCACGTACCAGCCGCTGCCCTTCAGGTGAAACGAGGAAACCGACACCAGCTTCGTCACGGGGCCCTTGCAGAACTTGCAGCTCTTCAGCTCGGGGGCCGTGATGGACTGAACCACCTCGAACTCCCTGTTGCATTTCCTGCATCGATACTCGTAGATCGGCATGACAAACCCTCCTGGACAAAACGTCGAAGCCCGATCGAAAGGACTTCAACCGTAGGATTCGAGCAAACTGTAGCGGCTGCTGAAGCAGTCGAGCACGAGGCCCAGGTCCTTGTCGGCCGCAGGGCGGAGAACCGTCCGCGTGATCTGATCGACCGTTTCCTCCTCCTGCAGCCTTTCGGCGCGCGGGGCCGCGAAATCGGCCTGCCCGCCTGCAAACCGGATGACGTGCACCAGCTCGTGCACGGCAATGTAGAGCATGAGGGACTCGAGCCGAATGAAGGAGTGGGCTCTTTCGACGGCGCCGAGGATCCGGTTGTCCTGCAGGCAGATCCGGTAGAGATCGTAGCCCCCGGGCTTCCCGTCCTTCTTCTCCTTGCGGATCGCGTACTTGCACAGGTGAGCGAAGGCCTTCCCGTCCACCTCGTGCGCCTCGAGATGGGCCAGCGTCCGCACATCGTAGCGCTGGGCCCTCATCTGGTCCTCGGTCAGGTGGAAATAGCGGCCCGCAAGCCGCTCCGCCTGATCAAATACCCCTTTTATCTTCGACACTTGAAAGGGGTTGAAGTACATGACAGACAGACGCCTCCCATGCGGACTTCAGGAAGTCAACGGTAATATAAAAATTTATCGTTTTTTGTCAAGAGACGGTTCTCCCAGGCGCAAACGTTGTCCATTTCCGCACGGATGGTCCGGTAAGGTCCGCTGCAGGACGGCTGGCTAGTCCTTCAGCCCCGTTTCTTCGCGCGTCATCATGGTGGCCAGCATGGTGGCCACCAGTTTCTCTTGCCCGTCCTTTACCGCATGCACGTCTCCGTAACAAACCGTCAGGGCCCGGCCCGGTTTGAGGACTCGGCCCCGGGCAATCAGTTTCTCGCCCTCGGCAGGGGACAGGAAGTTGATTTTATATTCGGCCGTCAGCACCGCGGCAGAGGCAGACATCCGGGTCAGCGCGGCGTAGCCGCAGGCGGTATCGACAATCATGGTTACCACCCCACCATGAATGAAGCCATGCTGTTGTGCAAGATCCGACCGAAACGGCAGCTCGATGGTTACTTCACCCGGTTCAACCACGGTGATGGATGCCCCTATCGTTGCCATCACGGTTTGACGGGCAAAACTCTCCTTGACGCGCTTCTCGACAGAGGTTTCCATAAAAAAACTCCTGTTGCATGATCGTTTGCCGAAAGCCCGCGCACGCTGCAGGGAAAACGCCGGCTCAGCGCAAGCCCTCAGGCCCGTTTCCCTTTCTTTTCCGAGATCGTCTTCACGAGCTCGTCCAGACCGGCAGGCGGGGCGCGGTAGCTGTCCCGCTTGACAAGGAATTCGTCGCTCCGGGGTGCTCCGATGGGATGCGCATCGGGTTTTCCCTTCAGCCTGTGATAGTGATGCATATCTGCCTCCGACCCATGTGTCTCTACTCATTTGAAGATGTCTGTTAAAGGAAGGGTCAGTCCCACTTCGGGCTGGTACCGCAGAAACGATGGGATGGGATAGCGGATTCCCGTTTCATGCGTCCGGGCAAGACCCTCCACCAGCTGCTTCAGATGGGACGCGGGCAGCGCATAGACCATTTCGTGATCCTGCGCCGTTGCCCAGACCCGATCGCCGTTTCCGGGCACAACGACTTTCGGGCACTGGTCCAGAAAAGCGCCGATGACGCCTTCCGTGCAGGAGGCCGCGCGACCGGAAAACGAGCAGGTGATCGGCATGCCCGTATGATGGGTGCTGCCGTGGAGGCAACGCATGAGCTGTGCCGGGTTGAGATAGATCAGGATGACATCCGGCTTGATCCTGGTCCGCTCCAGCGGCGAGTAGACAACGGCTTCACATTCTCCAGGCTTCAGGCATCGCAAGGATTGATAGACGGTCTTCGCGGCCTCGCTGCCGCCCGCATAATTCATTTTGGTGAGAAACTTCACGACGGCATCCGGATCGGCCGTTTCCCACCCGTAGGTATGACCTGAAATTGCGCATCCCAGGTCGTCTTTGGCCATCGCAATCGTCCAGCCGTACTTTCGGGCGACAGCCTGGGCCTGGCAGTGGGCCATTTTCACCTTCATGTGCTTCAGGGGGGTTCGAGTCCCTTCGGGCATGTTTTCTTTGTTTTTCAAAAAGCGGATTGCCACCGGAAATGTGTCTACGTTGATGTAGCCCTTCAGTTGCCTTCCCAAGTCTTGCCATTCCTCCATGGTCTCACTCCTTCGGCGCCTTGAACTTGTGCAGAATACCCCGCAAGACCTTCTTGAAGGCATCCACTTCAGCAGGCGAATAACCCCTCTGGATCTCCTCGTTGATGCGCCTGATGACGGTCAGCGCCCCGGCCGCCTCCTCGCGGCCCGCCGTCGTCAGCAGGATCGAAATCGCCCGCCGGTTGTCAGGGTCCACCCGGCGCACGGCCAGCCCGGCTTTCTCGAGCCGGTCCACCAGGCGCGTCATCGCCGAGTTGTCGACCCCGATCACCTGTCCCATCTCCGACATGTATCGCCCGTCCTTCTCCCTGAGAAGCAGCAGGATGGCCGCCTGCGCGAGGGTCACCCTCCCGCCCCCCTCTGCAAGTGCCCTGTTCGTGTGATCTTTCAGGGCCTGCTGGGCGATGGAGAGAAGATAGATCAGGCGCTCGTCGTTGCTCATGGCTCCCCTGCGGGATCGCTTACATTTGCGATCAATATAGTTGATGCGTCAACTGTTTGTCAAGACCTTTCGGGCTGCCGTCAACGGGACATCGCGCAAACGGGGGGGGCGACATTCGGGGGGAATCCCGGCGGGTTGCCCGTCCGGCACGAGGAGGAAGGAAAGGGCCGCCTTTAAACGATCTCGTTTCGACCTGCCGGTCTGTTACAGGGGGCCCTTTTTGTCCCTGTGTGCCTGCAGGGAATACTCGATCACCCGGCTGATGAAATCGGCCTGGCTCAGGCCCTCGGCCGCCGCCTGGTGGAAGAGCACCGTGGACGGCGTCATGCCGGGCAGGGTGTTGGGTTCGAGCACGAGGACGCGCCCGTCGCAGACGAACATGTCGATGCGCGAGTAGGCCTTCAGGCCGAGGGCCCTGTAGGCCCGCACGGCCGTGTCCCGGATCTGCCTCAGCAGCTCTGCGGGCACCCTGGCAGGGGTCTTGTTCTCCCCCTGGCCGTAGAGAAACTTGTCCTCCAGCGAGAGGATCTCCTGCGTGGGGATCGTCTCCGAGGGCGTGAGAGCCCGGGGCTCGTCGTTGCCGAGGACGCCGCAGGTCACCTCCATCCCCGTGATGAACTCCTCCACGACGGCCACGTTGTCCCACTCGAAGGCCGAGGCCAGGGCATCCGGGATGCCCGCCGCGGAGACCACTTTTTTCACCGCCGTGCTGCAGCCCTCGCGGGTGGGCTTTACGACGCAGGGGAAGCCGAGTTCCGTTTCTATTCGTTTCAGCAGGGAGTCGCGCTCCGCGCCGTCCCAGGCCCGCCGGTCCACGGCAACCGTCTTCGGAACATCGATCCCGCTCATGGCGAGCACCTTGCGCGACGTGTACTTGTCCATCCCGAGGGCCGAGCCCAAAACGCCCGAACCGCTGTAGGGGATCCCGAGTAGCTCCAGGAGTCCCTGAATAGTGCCGTCCTCGCCGTACTTGCCGTGCAGCCCGATGTAGACGAAATCGACACGGCCTCTCAGGGCCTCGTAGGGAAGAGGCTTGGCCTCTTCGACCAGGTCGATCTCGATGTCGGCCGTGCTGTTGCGCATCAGTAGTTTCAGCGGGATTTCCCAGAGGGAGCAGCGGCTGTCCATGAACAGGGGAAGGGGGTCGTATTTCTTCCGGTCCATCTTGCTGAAGATGTTGCGGCCGCTCTCGAGGGAGACCTCCTTTTCCGAGGAGACACCCCCCATGACGACACCAACCCTGAGCTTCGCTCCGTTCTCTGCTGTCATGCACCGGCCCCTGTTGAGTTTTATTGGGCGGAACTATAGTTAGAAATCGAAGGGATGTAAAGCGCGGGTTTCTCCAACATTCCCCCTGCCCCGATACCCTTCTTTACAGCGGCCCCTTTTTCTCCCCGTGGATCCGCATCCCGATCTCGATGAGCGTCGAGACGATCATGCCGGGCAGCATCCCCTGCTCGGCGGCCTGCTCGAAGAAGAAGGACGAGGGCGCCATCCCCGACGAGGAGTTCGGGTCGGTGATGAGGACCCGGCCGTCCTTGAGGACGAAGCCGTCGATGCGCCCGTAGCAGCGGAAGCCCAGAGCCCTGAAGGTCCTCACGACGTCGACCTTGATCGTCTCCGCGATGTCCTTCGGGATCGTCTTGGGCGGGGTGAACTTCCGGCAGCGGCCGGGCATGTACTTGTCGTCGTAGGTGAAGAACTCGCTCTGGGGGTGGATCTCGGTGAGCGAAAGCGGCCGGGGCTCTCCCTCGTCCTCCAGCACGATGCAGGAGAACTCCGTCCCGTCGAGGAATTCCTCCACGAGGACCGCCCGGTCCCATTTCAGAGCCGCGGCCATGGCCCCGTCGAGGTCTTCCGCCCTGCGCACCACGGTGACGCCGATGCTCGAGCCCTCGCGGACGGGCTTGGTCACCAGGGGAAGGCCGAACTCCCCGACGAGACGCTCCCTCACGGCATCGCGGTCTTCCTCCCAGCACCGCTGCTCGACGACGGTGCTCCGCGGCACCCCGAGGCCCTCGGCGCGGAGGATCTTCTGCTGGATGTCCTTGTCCATCCCGATGGCCGAGGCCAGGATGCCCGGCCCCGTGTAGGGGATGCGCTGAAGCTCCAGGAGGCCCTGGATGCAGCCGTCGTCGCCGTACTTGCCGTGCAGGGCGATGAAGGCAAAATCGATCCGCGTTTTCAGAGCCTCGTAGGCGACCGGCTCGGCCTCCGTCTCGAGGCGCTCCGCAATGTCCGTCGTCGTGTTCTGGGAGACGAGCTGCCAGGGCAGGACCCACAGGCGGCCTCCGGGCGCCATGAAAAGGGGGACCGGCTCGAAACGCTCCCGATCCATGTTGTCGTAGACGTTTCGCCCGCTGTTCAGGGACACCTCCCGCTCGGAGGACATCCCGCCGAAGATGATGCCGACTCGTAATTTGTCCATTCCGTCCGTCCGGTCTTTACAAGGGGGACGAGGGGCATTCTGCCCTTCGCCTTTCGCCCTTTGCCTTTTGTCTTTAGCCTTTAGCCTGTCTTCAGAGATCCCACAGGAACGTCACGCCGCTGTTTGGAAAGATCCACTCGTCGTCGCGGATCTTGAGGCGGATCCGCTTTCCCGCCTCCTTCGTCACTTCTGGGTAGGGATGCTTGCCCGCGAAGAAGCTGATCTCCCGGACGTTCTTCAGGTTCATCCCCTCGTAGTCGAAATCGATGTCGAGGCCCCGCGTGGGGTAGACGAGAAAGACGGAAAAAAGGTTGTTGCTGCGGAACTTCTTCGTCTCGATCTCGATCTTCATGCGGACCTGCCGGTTGAGCTTCTTTCGAAGCGAGTCCCCGCCGCCGCACCAGATCTCGAAGCCGCGCTCCGTCGTCTCCGAGCGGAGGATGGGAACCGCCTCGTTGTCCACGCAGACGCGGACTACGCGGAAATCGCTCTCCTTGAACCCCTCGTCCTTCGCCGTCAGCAGCCACCGGTACTCACAGCGGGGCTCGTCGAACAGCAGCGAGAGCTGCCGGTTGTTGAGCGCGCAGCCGATGAGGAAGATCGAGTTGCGCAGGGTCTTCGTGTACTCGATGTGCGTCGAGACCTTGAAGAAGTTCTCCGCCTGGGGGTCCTTCGCCTTCTCCGCCGCCGTGAAGTCGGAAACCCTGATGTCGTAGCGGAAGTTCGTCCGCAGCTCCAGCTGGCGGTCCTCCTTGCCGAAGAGGGCCTCGAACATCTCGTAGAAGATGGCGTCCCCCAACTCGGAGCTGCGCGCCCGCGTCTGGAAGCAGCGGCGGATCACGCTGTCGATCCGGGAGATCGACTTCACCTCGTCGGGGATGAAGATGCGCCGCAGCCTCGGCTCCACCGCGTCGGCGCGGCCCTTCTGGATGAAGACGCGCGGGGCCCGCTTGCCCAGCGCGCAGAGCACCTCGTAGCTGATCGTCTTCGCCTTGGCGGCGATGTCGTTTGCCGGGATGTACTCACCGCCCTGCCTGCCCAGCAGCACCACCTCGTCGCCCACCTCGCACTCGGGCAGGCGGCTGACGTCGAGGGTGCACATGTCCATGGAGACGCGGCCCACGAGGGGCACCCTCTTTCCGCGGATCAGGGCCTCGCCCCGGTTGGACAGGATGACGCCGTAGCCGTCGCCGTAGCCCACGGGGATCGTGGCGATCCGGGTGGGCTTCGTCGTCACGTAGGTGCGGTTGTAGCCGATCCCGTAGCCCCTGGGGAACTCCTTGAGCAGCAGCACCTTCGTCTTGAAGCTCATCACGGGCTGCAGGTCGGCCTTCCCCTTGAGGCTCTCGGCGGGGTAGATCCCGTAGGACATGATGCCGGGGCGAACCATGTCCAGGTGAAACTCCTTGAAGTTCAGCAGACCGCCGCTGTTGGCCAGGTGCTTGACAGGAATGTAGATCCGGCTCTCCTCGAGCTTCTGGAGAAGCGCCCTGAACAGATTCCACTGCTTCTCGTTGTAGTCGTCCCCCTCGACCTCGCTCGAGGAGAGGTGCGTGAAGAGGCCCTCGACAGAGAGGTTCGGCAGCTCGAGGACCTCCTCGATCGTGCGGAAGGCCTCGCTGTGGATCGTGCCGCCGCGGCCCATGCCCGTGTCGACTTCGATGTGAATGGGCATCCGGGCCTGGGCCTTCTTGAGCTTCTTCTGGAGCTCCCGGGCAAAGCCGAGATCGGAGACCGACGGGGTGAGACTGTACTTGATGATCTCGTCGATCTCGAGGCCCATGGAGGGGCTCAGGATGAGGATCGGCGCCTCGATGCCGCCCACGCGCAGCTGAACGCCCTCGTCGGCGTTGGCCACCCCCAGCAAGGTTGCACCGTTCCGGACGGCCACGTTGGAGATCTCGATGGCGCCGTGGCCGTAGGCGTCGGCCTTGACGACGGAGAGGATCTTCACGTCGGGCCCTACTAGCTTGCGCATCTCGTGCCAGTTGTGCGTGAAGTTGTCCAGGTCGACCTCGACCCAGCTCCGGTAGTTGAGCCCGTTTCCCTTCTGAGCGCCCATCCCGTTCCCGTCACCCTGGGGTTATTGCTTGGAAATGCCGCACGAATTCACCCGGATACGTTGCCCGAAACGTTACCAGAAAATGCGGGGATTGCAAGGGGTCAAGATAGTTTCCGTCTTGACAAAGGCAGGGGATGGGTTTATATGTTTCCCTTCCAAATCGACGGCATGCCGATGTAGCTCAGCCGGTAGAGCAGCTGATTCGTAATCAGCAGGTCTGGGGTTCGAATCCCCACATCGGCTCCAGTAAACTCAAGGGGTTGGCCATTCGAGGTTAGCCCCTTTTTCTTAATTGCTAACGTATAGCTAACGAGAATCGACACCATTAAGAACTTTTCCACCCTCCCCTTCCATTCGATGCTATTGGCCCATGATGCTCTGTGGACTCGCGTTTCTTGCATAAAATCGGCATAGGGGCGACGGGTAACCCCCGCCGCCCCCTGCCACACCACCCGGCATGCGGGTCCGCACCGGGCGGTTCGGTAAGTTGAGGTTACGTTCCGAGCCGGGGAAGCCCCAGCCCATCAACGTAGCGGTTCGGAAGGGCCGCATTCAGGCTCATGGCCGAGTTCCTCCACCAGCGGCGGGCATTGGCGGCCACCTTTGCCGCGTTGATCTTCGACATCCCTCGGGCGCGAAGTTCGCGATAGACGGTCCGACCCCGTTTCCACTGTTTGAGTTGCACCGCTCGGAGACGGTGACGGATCCCTTGATCGAGTTCCCGGAAGACGCCGGGCGTATCCGCCGGGTCGACGTACGCTTTCCAACCGCTCAGATACCCCCGAAGTTCTTCAATGACTCGCTCCATGCTCCGTCCCCCGTTTCGTCGGGTGATGGCTCGTACCCGGTCCTTCATGGCGGTCATGACCTTGGGGGCCACGCGGTGCTTCACCGTCCCTCCCGGGCCTTCGGGGCTTCACCCCTCTTCCCTTGCGGCCGCTCCGTCTCATCGGTCATCTGGGCCTTTTGCCTTCGTGGCGCACGTCCGTTTCGCTCTCCTCACCGTTCGGCCCTTCGCGCCTCCGCTACTACGGTCTCTGCTGACTTCTCGCTCCGTGTCGCCACGTCGGCCCTTCAGCCGCAAGGCGAGATCTCCCCAGGTAAGAACGCAGCCCTTCCCCGCACGACCGCCGGATTTATGCCGCCTCGGACTCGACCACGAGAGCTTTGCGGTCATTGGCCCGCTCGCCCTGCCGGGCGTCGCCTCCTATCCGGTTTCTGTTCGTCGGCCCGCGGCTTCGCTCCACGCTTCCTTCCCACGCTCGGTCGCCCTCGCGCAGCTGCGCTTCGCTTCACTCGTCGTGGTCAACTCGTGGGAGAACTTCCACCTCCAAGACTGCGCCCATGCTGGGCGCACCACAGGAAGGCGCAACCCTCACAGGTTGCACCTTTTCTATGCCGGCAGGGTTGCGCGGGGAAGCGTTCAGGTGTTTGCCATGGGGGATCTTTCTCAATCGCAGATCGCCACGCCTCGCGAGGCTCGGGCCTGCAATGCCCCTGCCCTTCCCTGAACCTCTCACTGCTGCGGGACGGCTTCCGTCCCCACGCCTCGCGCCGGGGTGCCCGCGCCGGGCACGTCGGGTTCGGACCTGGGAATGGTCGCGCCTCGCTCCTCGACCTTCTTCTGCCGGTACTGGATGTAGGCGTTGCGGATGGAGACGTAGGGATCGATGGCTGCGTCCTTGATCGCCTCGTAGTCGCCGATCTGCAGGGAGGTGTCGTTGATCGCCTGGTATCCCCGGACGGCCGTCCAGGCGTACCACGGATCGAGGTAGGGAATCGGGTAGCTGAAGAAATCCCCCACCATCCCCACGGTGTCCCGGGGGCTCGAGGGCCCGAAGAACGGCCACACGATGTAGAACCCCTGCCCGACCCCGTAGACGCCGAGGGTCTGGCCGAAGTCCTCGTCCTGCCTCAACAGACCGATCTCCTCGCCCCCGGCCGGGTCGAAGAGGCCCGCCAGCCCGATCGTGCTGTTCAGCATGAAGCGGAACAGTTCCGTGGAGGCGCCGATGAGGTTGGCCTGCAGCACGCAGTTGACGAACCGGATGGGGGCCCGGAGATTGGAGAAGAAGTTCCCCACGCTGACCCTCGCCGGCTCGGGCACCACCGCGCTATAGCCCTCCGCCACGGGCTTGAGGACCCAGAAGTAGAGCCGGTCGTTGAAGGTGAACATGGCCCGGTTGAAGGGCTCCCAGGGATCCGCGATCGTCACCTGCTCCGCGGCGGGGACGTCCTCCATGTCGTAGTCGAAGTCGTCCTCTGCGGCCTCGCTGTCCCCCTCCGCCCCGTCCTTGCCCGCCGGCGGGGCCGTCGCCGCCTCCCGCACGGCCGGTTCGGGCGCTGCGGGGGTGACGATCGAGGCACCGGACGCCGCGGCGGGCGCCGCCGCCTCGCCCGGGGATACCGGGGGAGACGAGTCCGGGGCTCCGTGGGCGAACTCGGGGAGGAGGAAGACGGACAGGGCGAAGACACAGAGCAGACGCCTCATGATTTCTGGTCTTTCACCTTTTTCCGGAGGATGTTGAGCAACTCGCCGGGGCTGTTCTTGGCGAGGATCTCGTTGAACTGCGAGCGATAGTTCATCACGAGGCTCACGTTCTCCACGACGATGTCATAGCATTTCCACGCCCCGCCCTTGTTCTTGAAGACCCGGTAGTGCATCGGGATCTCCTTGGACTTCGTGACGGCCCGTGTCTGGACCTCGACCCGGTTGTTCGAGATGGGCAGTTCCCTGTCGAAGACGATCTTCTCGTCGGAGTAGGCGAGGATCCGGTCACCGTAGGTCTTCTCCAGGACCTGCTGGAACAGCGGCAGGAACTCCTTGCGCTGGTCCTCGCTCAGCCTGTTCCAGTTGCGGCCCAGGCACCACTTCGAGAGCTCCTCCTGGTCGAACATCTCGCCGTAGATCACCCGCAGCCTCTCGCGCTTGGCCTCCTCCTTGAGCGACTTGTTGCGCAGCACCTCGAGCACCTTGTTGACCTCGGCGCGCACCGTCTCGAGGGGGGCTGCGGCCCGCGCCGGCCCGGCGCCCAGTACGAGCGCAAGCAGGCTCACCGCGATCGCCAACCGTTTCGTCATCGTCTTGCTTGTCATTTCTTTTCCGGCTCCTCCTTTTTGACGTCCCCGAAGGCATACTTGCTGATCAGGTCGCCCACGTCCACGGCGGCCTGGGTCTGGATGATGGAGCCGCCCGGCTTGAGGGGCTCTCCGATGCCGCCCGGGTCGATGCTCACGTACTTGTCGCCGATGAGTCCCTCCGTCTTGATCGCCGCAAGGGCATCCTCGTAGATCCTGATATCCTTCCGGATGAGCATCTCCACCTGCGCCTGCTGGGCCTCGGCATCCATGCCGAGCTTGTCCACCCGTCCCACCTCGATACCGTACATCTGCACGGTGCTCCCGGCCCGCAGGCCCGAGACGGAGCTGAACTTCGCCAGGACGCGGTACTGGTCGCCCTCGAGGATGCCGATGTTGCCGAGCTTCACGGTGAGATACCCCACGCACAGAAGCCCTATTGCAACGAAAATGCCTACGGCGGTTTCCATGGCGTACTTTTTCATGTGCCTTCTCCCTGGTTGATGCAGCGGATCCGGGATATGACGCGCCGGTCCCGTCTCGCGGATTCGATCACCCCGTCGATATCTTCATCGGGCCGGCCCTGGGCGAGCCCCGCCAGCAGGGTGAGCTCCACGCACAGCTCGGTGCCCGAATGCCTCTGCGCCGAGGCCCAGATGTCCAGGATGGCCTGTTCCTGCCCTTGAAAGTCCCGGATGTACTCCCCCAGGATGCCCTCCGCCTCGGCCCGGTCCGTCGAGGGCAGGACCGTGACGTACTCGTTCATGCTTCGCCGGGTGGAAAAGCCGCCGACGGCCCCGAAGTGCTTGCCCAGAAAGATGCCCAGGCTGCGGAGGGCCTCCTGCGCCGCGTCGTGCCCCAGATGCCCCGCCACGGCGTCGAGCCCGTCCAGGGAGAACACGGCAACCGCGTAGGCGTCCCCGAGGGCCCCGCCGCGCAGCTGTCCCTGGTACCTCAGTTTGAACTGCCGCCTGGAGTGCAGCCCCGTCAGCTCCCGCTGCAGCCCCTCGAGGCTGTTCACCACCTCCTCCTTGAAGGGGTGGTCGAATTCTTCAAACTCCTCGGGCGTCCCCTGGAACACGATGCTCTTGCCGTAGAGGGCGAGAATGCGGTTCGAGATGAAGTACACATCCGGGATCTCGTGGCTCACCAGGATCGCCGTGAAACCGAAGGAGCGCTGGTACTGGGCGATCATGCCGAGGATGGCGTTCTTGCGGACGGGGTCCTGGCCGGTCGTCGGTTCGTCGAAAAGCACGATCTGGGGGTCCGTCACGAGGGCCCTTGCCAGGGCCACGCGCTTCTGCATGCCCCCGGAAATCTCCGAGGGGTACTTGTGAACGGCGTCGGCCAGCTCCATCTGCTCGATGCGGGTCATGACCCGCCGCCGGATCTCGTCATGACCCAGGTTCGTCGTTTCCTGGAGAGGCAGGGCGATATTCTCGAACACCGTCATGGAGTCGAACAGCGCGTTGCCCTGGAACATGTAGCTCATGGGCAGTTCGCCCCTCCGGATCCGGTCCAGGGGCTGTCCCCGGAAGAGGATGGTCCCCTCGTCGGGCTTGTGCAGTCCGATGATGTGCTTGAGCAGCACCGTCTTCCCCGTGCCGCTCAGCCCGATGATGGTCGTGACCTCGCCCTCGTAGATCTGAAGGTTGACGCGCTCGAGCACCGTCTTGCCGTTGAAGCGCTTCGAGACGTCCTTGAATTCGATCAGCGGGGTTGCCATGCTCTACCCTGGTTTTTCTTCTCTCAAATTCCCCTCGTTTCCCCTTTTACAAAGGGGGAGGAAGGGATTTTCTAGATCAGCAGCGACGTCACCACGTAATCCGCGATCAGGATCAGCACGCAAGAGATCACGACCGCGGCGGTCGTGGAGCGTCCGATGGCCCTTGCGCCGTAGCTGTCTGTCCGCATGTGCGCGAAGTATCCCTGGTAGCAGCACACGGTGGTGACGATCACCGCAAAGACCATCGCCTTGATGAAGCCGTCGGTGACGTCCTTCATGTCCACGCTGGACTCGACGCGGTAGAGATACGTGCCGGCATTGACGCCCAGCAGGACCACGCCCGAGATGTACCCGCCGATGATCCCGACCACGTCGAAGATGGCCGTAAGCAGGGGAAAGCTGATGACGGAGGCGGCGATCCGCGGGCTGATCAGGTACCGCAGCGGGTCGATGCGCATCGTCCCCAGCGCGTCGATCTGTTCCGAGATGCGCTGGCTTCCGATTTCGGCCGTGATGGCCGAACCCGCCCGGGCCGTGATCATGATGGCCGTGAGCACCGGGCCCAGCTCGCGGATCAGCGAAAGGGCCACCAGGGTGCCGAGGGCGCCCTGCGAGCCGAACTTCACCAGCGCATGGTAGGACTGCAGCCCCAGGACCATGCCCGTAAAGAGCCCCACCAGCACAATAATCGGGACGGATCCCGCCCCGATCAGGTAGAGCTGCTCCAGGACCTTCATGATCTGCCTGGAACGGAAGATCCTCAGAAAACCCAGGAAAAGAAAGATCGTCGAGGCGCCCAGGTTGTTGACCCAGTTGATCGCCCTGCGGCCCGTTGCGGCGAAGGGGTCCGCCAGCCACCGGAGCGGAGACCGGCGGGACTCATCCACGGGGTTGGGTAGTGGCGTCATGTCCCGTCTTCCTTTTTCCCGGGTGGCGCGCATGTCGGAAACGCTTCTCCCGGGGTTAAAACGATCGCAGCTTATCACAAAAGACAGGGGCATTTAAAGCCCCTTTCCCCTCCGCGAAACCCGGCTTGACAGGCGCGATATGGGCCGGTACCCTGAACGGGAACATCACCGCTGCCGGGAGGCCGAGTCTGCCATGCGTGTCACCGACGGAACCGAGATCTGCCAGGTCTGCAAGCAAGTCCCATCGATCATCTACTGCGACGGCTGCGACAAGCCCCTGTGCCGCTCCTGCCGGAAATTCGACATGTGGCAGCAGGGCTGCGGCTCCATCCCCACGAAAGTCTTCTGCCTGGCCTGCGCAAACAACCCCTGGGTCAACCCCTGGGGCAGCGCCATAGATTAGGGTTCAGGGGTCGGGGTCCAGGGTCCAGTTAAGAAATCCCATTCCTCCAGGCCCTGTACCCGGTACCCGTTACCCTGAATTATTCGTCTCTCTCGAAGATCTGGTCCACGAAGTGCTGGAAGGGGCCGGGCACCTTCTCCTTGGCAAAGGCGACGACCTCGTCGACGACCTTCCGGGCCGCCTCGTCGCCGGCGCCCGTGATCTCCATGATCTTCTTCAGCAGCTCGTCCATTCCGCTCTCCTCCGTCAGATCGTGATCTCCTCGCCCAGCACGGGAACGCGCACCGTGCCGGGAAGGCCGTCCCGCCTCCAGAGCTTCAGCGCTTCGTCCTCCCACTGCCTGTCCGTCCACCCCCACCCGGGGTTGCCCTCCCCATCCTCATGCCCGCCCATGTGGACGAGCAGCGTTTCCCGCGGCCGAAGGGCCCTCGCGAATTCCCGGGCCGTCGCGAAGGACAGGTGTCCCGTGCCGAACCCGGCGACTTCCTCCACGCTCCAGGAGAAGCAGTCGAGCAGGAGATAGTCGGCCCCGGACAGGAGCCGCACGGCCTTCCGCTGCGCCTCCGTTTCAGGGTTTGCAATCCAGGTATTGCCGCCGTCCAGGTCCCAGAGAAGCGCCGTCTTCTTCGTCGCGGTCTGCACGACGAAGCAGGCGCAGTTGTACCGGCGCTCCTTGAAGTTCTCGGCGCTGATGTCGGCGCCGGCGTGGGAAACGGAGACGGGCGTGATCGCGATGCCCTTCGCCCCGAGGGGAACCGGGTCGAGGAGCGTCCCCGGCGGCTCGGACTCTTTCGTGGGCCGGCCGTCGAGGCAGCGGTGCCACTCGTAGGAGAAGTTCTTCGCCAGCCACTTGCCGGTCCCTTCCCGGCACCACGTGGGGATCCTGGAAAATGGTTCCCCCCGCCGACGGGCCGTCCTCCGCATCGTCTCGCCGAGACGGTTGAGCTCCAGGCTGTGGTCCGGGTGCCAGTGTGTGAAGAGGAGCCAGTCGACGCGGGCCTCGTCTGCGCGGAAGGTGTTGCGGAGGCTGTTCACCACGCCCAGTCCCACGTCGACGAGAACATGCCACGCAATCCTTCCGTCATCCTCCCGCCCGAGGATGGAGACGGAGACGTTCGCCACCGGCTCCTTGCGGGCGCAGCGCGGGCATGGACAGCCGAACTCCTGCAGGAAGGCATTGCCGAATCCGTTGACGACCAGGGAGTAGTTCATTGGCGGCTCCGTCCAAGAGATTCTTTGAAATCGTTCAATCCTGCACCTGCCGACTGTCCCTGATGCAGGGTACCGGTTTTCCTATCACGTTTTCCGCGGTTCGGGAAGGCGCGAGACGAAAAGCAGCAGCATGACCGGGATCAGGGCCGCGCAGGCGAGCACCGGCCGGATGCCGAAAGCGTCGGCGAAGGCCCCCGCAATGGGCGTCATGGTGCCCCCGAGCCCGAAAGCGAAGCCCATCATGAGGCTCGACGCCATGGAGCGGCCTTTGGGAGCCAGGGTCTGCGCGAGGGTCACGCCCAGCGGCAGGGTGGCCATGATGAAGAACCCCGACAGGAACATGAGCGGGTAGACCCAGAGGCCCCCGGCCCAGACGAGAAGCAGAAGGCAGGGCGACGCCAGGATGAAACTGCAGAAGAAGAGCTTCCGAAACCCAATCCGGTCCGAGCAATAGCCGAAGATCATTCCGCTTGCCGTCCCGGCCAGGGAGAAGAGGGTGATCATGGCCCCGACGGAAACGAGGCTGAAGCCCTCCTCGACGTAGAGCACGGGAAGGTACGTCCGGAAGACGTGAGCCACGAAGGCGCGCAAGACCATGATGACCCAGATCAGGGCGATCCATTGCCAGACCTGCCCGAAGGCCTCCCGCAGGGTGCCGAGAAAGGTGTCGCTCTCCATCTTCTCGCCCTGCGGCACGGGCACGGTGAAGAAGAGGTAGACGAGAATCGCGAGGCCCGGGATCATGAGCCAGGGCATCGCCCCGAGCCCCCGGTCGCTCACGTACCACGCGATGAACAGGGGGCTGACCGCAAAGGCGAAGGTGCCGCCCATGTTGAAGATCGAGTAGGCAAACCCCGGGCGGGTGCCCGCATAGGCATAGACCATCCCCGCCACGGAGGGATGGAACATGGCCGAGCCGATGGAACCCAGGGCCGTGAGGAACAGCAGGACGGCATAGGAGGGCGCCGCCCCGGTGAGGGGCACGGCGGTCACCGACAGGAAGATGCCGCCGAGGATGAAGAACCGCGTGCGGTAGCGGTCGGCGAAGTAGCCCACGTTGGGCTGGACGACGAAGGACAGGAAGCGGCCCAGGCCGCTGATGACGCCCACCTCGGTAAGCGACAGGGCGAAGACGCCGGCAAACACCGGCAGCAGCGGTGTCGTGAAGGCGTTGTAGAAATCGCCGGTGAAGTGGATGAGGGTGAGGGCGAAGAGAACCCGGATGTTTGCTTTTTTCGGCGGTTCGGTCATGGACGCTGTTTTCGCAAAACGCGTTTCGATTAACCTACGGGAACGCCCCGGCCCTGTCAAGAAAAGCTCCTGAGGATTGCGAGCGCCGACAAGACGACGGGAAAAGGGCAAGCGGATCCCATCCCCCGTTGCGGACCGCCCGCTGGGAAGCCAATGCGCGAAAGGCCGGAGGGTCATTCCCCCGGCCTCTTCATCTTCGTGGTTCCCGCCTTTCCCGATACCCGATTCCCTATACCCGATACCCTCTTTCATCCCCCCGTGACGACGATGAGACTGAAGACGGACTTCCAGGTCAGGGGCTTCACGATGGTGTCCTTGCCGAGCCTGGCGGCAAGCGCCCTCGCGTCTTTCTTGTGGTTGGCGGCGAAGTACACCGTGTTGGCGGGGTAATCGGAGCTCTCGGCCATCCCGACGCTCTCCACCTTGTACCCCATGGCCGCCAGCCGCTTGGCCATCTTCCGGGCAGAGTCGATCTTCCCCTCGCCGGAAAGCACTTTCAGGCGGATGGCCTTGAGGCCCGCCGCCCTGCCCGCGGGGGCGGCCTCCCGGATGTCCGGCGCAGCCGGCTTTGCCTGCTGGGCCTTCATCCGCTCCACCTCGCTGACCATGGCCGCCTGCCTGGCATCCTGCTTCGCGATCTCCTCGGACTTGAGCCGCAGCTGATCGTCCTTCGCGGCGACCTGCCTGTTCAGCTCGTCGTTCTCCGCCTGCAGCGTCTCGTTCCGGGCGGCGAGGTCCCTGTTCTTCCTGTCGAGATCGGCAACCGTCTTGGTCAGCGTGTTCGCTTCCTCCTCCTTCCGGTCGTAGGCGCTTTTCGTGACCATGCAGCCCGACAGGGCCATCACGAGCAGCATCAGCGCCACAAGGCACAGGGATCGGTTCGGCATGAGGCACCCCCTTTGGTGTTCGGTGTCGACTGTGTCTTCCTATAGACGAAACCCGGCTTTGCTGTCAACGCCTTGCGCGGCGGCTCGTGGAATTCCCGCGGGGAATGTGGTAGGAGTGTCATTCCCCGACAGGGAAGAAAGGAGGCAAACCATGGCGCACATCCTGAGGACACCGGCCGGCACGTTCACGATCGAGCCCGACGAGGCGGACTGGGAAAGGGTCAAGCTCTGCATCGGGGGGTTCTGGCTTGCCTCGTTCGAGACCGCCGAGGATGCGGCCCGCGCCGTCACGAAGCGCGAAACGGGATGGCCGGACTGGGACCGGGAGAAGGAAAGCCCCTGCCCGGCCTGCCTCGCCGACTGGGAGGAATGCTGAATCCCCTCAAGGTTGCCCCGCCGCTGCCGATAGGCAGTGTGAAGGAAGACCCGGGGGTTACGGCATGTCGGAAGCGATCCACACGGCCCTTTCGGCCTTGAGGGCAAACCTCAGGAAACTCGACGTCACGGCGGACAATCTCGCCAACGCCAACACGCACGACTTCAAGAAGGGCAGGGCCTCCTTCGAAGAGGCGGCCCCGGCGGGGGTGAAGGTCACCCTCACACGCGTCGAGACGCCGGGCACCCCCCTGCCCCCCGACGAGGTCCTCGGGGAAGGCCACGCGATGTCCAACGTCTCCGTGGAAGAGGAACTCGTCGACCTGATCACGACCCGTCACGCCTTCGCCGCCGGCGTCAAGACGATCCAGGCGGAAGACGAAATGCAGGGCACCCTGCTCGACATCCTCGCCTGAACCGTTCCCGGGCCCTCTCCTTCGAACTTCTTTTCTCCCCGCGCCCGCCTGTGCTATAAGAACGTGAGCGTTGTCCACAGCTCCGGGAGCGGTCCCATGACATCCCTGAGGGAATCCATTATCGACTTCATCTACCGGACGGCCACGGGGCCCGCCCCCGTCCGCAAACGGCTCGCCCCCCTGGGCGGGGCCTTTTTCCTCGGCTCGGTCCTGCTCGTGATCGCCGCCGCGCTCGCCGCCGATCGCCTCCTCGCGTTCCCTCCGCTCGGGTCATGGCCCGGCTCGCTCCTCTTCGCCCTGCCCCTGCTGGGCGCGGGCGGGGTCCTGTGGCTGTGGTCCGCCGCGCAGTTCGTCCGGGCCAAGGGGACCCCCATCCCGCTCGATCCGCCGCCCCGCCTCGTCCAGGAGGGCCCCTACCGCCACGTCCGCAACCCCATGCTGGGCGGTGTGTTCCTCATGCTCCTGGGGCTCGGGCTGCTGATGCGGTCGTGGTCGCTCGCCTGCGTCTTCACCCCGCTGTTCATCCTCGCGGCCCTCCTGGAGTTCAAGCTCATCGAGGAGCCCGAGCTGGAACGCAGGCTGGGCGATGCCTACAGGGAGTACCGGGCGCGGACGCCCATGCTGATCCCGAGGCCGCGGCCCTCGCGCCTGCTGCTCTGGGCCCTGCCCGTACTTCCCGCGATCATGCCGACGCTGAAGGCGCCGGGACCCGCGCTGGAGACGATCAAGCTGCCGCCCGGTTTCCGGATCGAGCTGTACGCCTCGAAGATCGAAGGCGCCCGATCGATGGCTCTCGGGCCCGAGGGCGTGCTGTTCGTCGGAACGCGAAGCGAGGGAAAGGTCTACGCCGTCATCGACAAGAACGGCGATCAGAAGGCCGATGAGGTCATCACCGTCGCCCGCGGGCTCAACATGCCCAACGGGGTCGCCTACCGCGATGGCGCCCTGTACGTGGCGGAGGTGAGCCGCATCCTGCGGTTCGACGACATCGCCGGCCGCCTCTACAACCCGCCGAAGCCCGTCATCGTGAGCAAGGCCTTCCCCAAGGACCAGCACCACGGCTGGAAATATATCGCCTTCGGCCCCGACGGGCTGCTCTACGTCCCCGTGGGGGCCCCGTGCAACGTCTGCGAAAAGAAGGACGGGCGCTACGCCTCGATCATGCGGATGAGACCGGACGGAAGAGACCCGGAAATCTTCGCCTCGGGGGTGCGGAACACGGTGGGCTTCGACTGGCACCCGGAAACCGGAGAGCTCTGGTTCACGGACAACGGGCGGGACTGGATGGGCGACGACCAGCCGCCCGACGAGCTGAACCGCGCCCCGAAGAAGGGGCTCCATTTCGGGTTCCCTTACTGTCACGGGGACATTCTGGACTCCTCCTACGGGAGGAACCGCGACTGCGGCGAGTTCACGCCGCCGTCGATCAAGCTGGGCCCGCACGTGGCCGCCCTGGGCATGAAGTTCTATACCGGCCGCCAGTTCCCGGCGCAGTACCGCAACCAGGTGTTCATCGCCGAGCACGGCTCGTGGAACCGCAGCAAGCCCGTCGGCTACCGGATCACCCTCGTGCGCCTCGACGGCAGCCAGGCCGTCCGCTACGAGACGTTCGCCGAGGGATGGCTCGATGGGATCTCGGCCTGGGGGCGGCCCGTGGACGTGCTGGTCATGCCCGACGGCGCCCTGCTCGTCTCCGACGACCGGGCCGGGGCGATCTACAGAATTTACTATAAAGAATAGGCGCCGGGCATCGGGCAGAAACGCGTGGAAGAATGTTTTTTCCCGAATCTTCGCCATGCACCCCTGGCCTTTTGCCACAGGCCTGTTCAGAGGAGGGATCATGAACTTTGTGACGCTGAAGGAGGCGCTTTTTCTGGCCCTGGACAAGGAGAAGAAGGCCAACGAGCTCTACCTGCAGTTTCGCGACAAGGTAAAGGACGGCGCGGCCAAGGCCCTGCTGCAGCAACTGGCGGACCAGGAGATGGGGCACTGGAAGATGATCCGGGAGGCGCTCGACAGCGGTTCCGTCGAGGGCATCGGGGCGAAGGCGTCGGGCCGAGACATCCGGGTCTCGGACTACATGGTGGAGATCGAACTGACCCCGGACAGCAGCCCCCAGGACATCATGGTCTTCGCCATGCAGATGGAGAAGAAAGCCATGGACTTCTACGGAGGGCTCCTCGATCAGTATCGCGGGACAGGCCTCGAGGCCCTCTTCAGCCGTCTGGTCCGGGAGGAGACGCGGCACAAGGAGATCCTGGAGAAGGAGTACGAGGAGCACTTCGCGCAGTGGATGTGAAAAGGACGGGCGCAAGACACTGGGCCAAAGGCGCGGGGCAAAGAACAAAATAAAAAACGCGCCGCGATTCCACCGGCTCCCCCCGGTGATCCGCGGCACGTCAAGGAGAAGAGAGAATGTCCGGGTGCGCCTACTCGATGATGGCGTAGAGCCAGGCGCCTACAATCGAAAAGCTGACCGTTATCACGAAGAGGTACTCGTACACGTCCATGCCTCCGGTTATTGACAAAGGCCAACCAGGATACCGTGCCGGACGAATACCCCAGTCAGCTCATGAGCTCCCAGTCGGTAGCTTCCTCTTTCAATGGTAACCGCCTTGACCCCTCCCGGGGTACTGTCCGGGTTCATCGTGAGGTGCTGAAGCTAGCGGGAGCGTCATTTTCTCTTCGACCCTATTATCGGCCGTTCCGGGTCCGACCTTTAGGGAGTGTGCGAAAACGAGCCTTCCGGGATCATGAGATTTGCCAGAATCGTGCCACAGGCCATCGGAGAGGCCATCTTGACAGACCGGGCCGAGTGCTCTATTCTTCCCCCGTCGAGTGCGCGCCGCGGACGGCTGTATTCAAGCGTACAACCCCGAAATAACTTGGGAATCATCCGATCAGATCCTGCAGGACCGCCGGCGGGAAGCGGACATCCCGCATGTCGATCGGAAAAACGCACAAAGGAGAAGAGCCAATGGTATCCAGACTTCGCAAACCCCTCCTTGCACTGGGCATTGCCCTGTACCTGTCCTGCCTCATGGTTTCGCCTGCCCTTGCCGGCATGGTGGGAACGGTGACATCCCAGGGCGGAGCGGTCGAGACCCGCCAGGACGAGATCAGCCGGATCCAGCGGGCGCTGGAAACGGAGATCGTGAAGGAGAGGCTCAAGGCGCACGGCCTGAGCCCCGGGGAGATCGAGCAGAAGCTCGAGGGCCTCTCGGACGACCAGATCCACCTGCTCGCCCAGGCCTCGGACCGGGTGCTGGCCGGCGGGGACGGTCTGGGTGTTGTCATCGCCATCCTGGTGATCATCCTGCTCGTGATCCTGATCCTGAAACTGACTGACAAGAGCATCGTGATCAAGTAAGGCGCTTGAAACGAATCGTCGTCCTCCTTCTATTGATGGCTTCGAACGCCCTCGCTCTCGAGATCGAGGGCGTTCCTTTCATCCGGCAGGACACCGGGTTCTGCGGCCCGGCCTCTCTTGCCTCGGTGATGGCCTATTACGGGGCGCCGACGGACCAGAAAACCGTCGCGTCCTCGGTGTACAGCGAGAAACTCCAGGGTGCCCTCATCACCGACCTGGAGCGCTACGCGCGGAGCGCGGGCTTCGAAACCCGCACCGCCCGGGGGACCGAGGAAGGGCTCAAGGCCGAGATCGATCGGGGACGGCCTGTCATCGTGCTCGTCGATCTCGGGTTCTGGGTCGTCTCGAAACCTCACTACCTGGTGGTGTACGGCTACGACGGCGAGGGCTTCAGGGCACACGACGGCTACACGCCGGGCAACCATTACCCCTACGCCCGTTTCGGCGAAATCTGGGAAAAGATGGGGAACGCTTTCCTTCTCGTATACCGGTGATGGCAAAAGCCGAAGGGCTCAAGGCAAAGGGCACATGAAGAAATCCATCCTGCTGCTGTCCGTTCTCGTCCTGGCGGCCTGTGCGATGCCGAAGATCGTCATCCTCGAGGACCCGTTGACGGCGCAGCAGCACAACGATCTCGGGGTTGCCTACGAGGAGAAGGGCGATTTTGCGCTTGCCGGGAAGGAATACGAAAAGGCCCTCGGGAAGAACCGGGAATGGGTGATCCCCTACCTGAACCTCGGTCACCTCTACTACCGGCAGGGCAGGCTCGACGAAGCGGAGAACATCCTCCGCGAGGGCCTGAGGGCCAAGGGCGATCACCCCGACCTGCTCAACAACCTCGCCTGGGTCCTCATGGAGAAGGGACGGCTCGAGCACGCGCAGTATCTCATCGACAAGGCGATCTCGATCGAGGACAGGGAGGAGTACCGGGACACCCGCCGGGAGATCCTCGAGCGGATAAAGAAGGAATAGAGGGATTACTCCGGGAAGGGAAAAGGGGACTGTCCCCTTTTCCTCCACTCGGTTATTCCGAGAACACCTCCATCACCGCCTCGGCCATGAGCCGGTAGCCCGCCACCGTCGGGTGAACGCCGTCGAACTGAACCAGCTCCTGGAAGTCGACGGCGCCGGACTGCACCTGCCGCCTCCAGTGCTCGTGCACCCGCGCCACGGGCAGCCCGAATTTTTCCGCCATCTCCTCGAGCTTGCCGTAGAAGAACTTCTCGACGAAATCGTACGAGCCGGGGTCATCGAGCCAGACGGCCGTGACCAGGACGACCTCGGCCCTCGTGTTCTTGCGGATCCCGGCCACCATCTCCTGGATATTGCGGCCGAAGAGCTCCGACGAGTAGCCGCAGAAGGCGTCGTTGAGGGCGAACTCGACAAGGACGCAGTCCGGCTCGTAGAAGTAGACATCCGAATCGATCCGGTCGAGCCCCCCCGAGGCCGTGTCGCCGGGGATGCCCTTGTTGACAATTTGGAACGACGCCTCCGGGTAGCGCTTCCGGAGCATCTCCTTTAGAAAGTCGAGGTATCCTTTGCTGACCTGCCAGCCGTAGGTAAGGGAGTCGCCGATGGCGACGATCTTCACGTCCTTGCCCGCATTGAGCTTCGCGATCGTCCTCTCCGCCCGGATCATGCCTGCCTCCCGTGGAAAAAGGTCTACGGGAAAATACCCGATCTGCCGATACCTGTCGAGGGAAAAGGGCGGCCCGCCCGCTGCATGGTAATTGCATGATTTTGATGTTCGGCCGCAGGTTTCGCGGCAATCCACCCGGGAGGAAAGAAGACCATGGGATCCGACAACCTGATTTTCCTGGAAGTGCTGGAGTGGTTCGACGAGACGGGACAGGAACTCGTCCACCGCATCCCCGGGAAGGGCTCCGGCGAGATCAAGTACGGCGCCCAGCTCACCGTGCGGGAAAGCCAGTCGGCCGTGTTCTTCTACCAGGGCAGGGCCTACGACGCCTTCGGGCCGGGCCGGCACACGCTTTCGACCCTCAACATTCCCATCCTCACCAAGGTGCTCAGCATCCCCTGGGGCATGACGAGCCCCCTGCGCGCAGAGGTCTACTTCGTCAACATGAAGCTGTTCCCCAACCTCAAGTGGGGGACCCGCGACCCCGTCGCCTTCCGGGACTCCGAGCTGGGCCTCATCCGCCTGAGGGCCCACGGCGTCTACAGCATCCAGGTTCTGCAGCCCGCCCTGCTCGTCAACCGCCTCGTCGGCACGCAGGGCATGTACGGCACCCCGGAGATCGAGGACTACCTGAGCCAGGCCATCGTCTCGCGGTTCAACGACCTGATGGGAGAGACGATCGACACGGTCTTCAAGCTCCCGGGCCGCTACGAGGAGCTCTCCGCAGGCCTCGTGAAGAGGCTCCAGGAGGACTTCAGCCACTTCGGCCTGGGGCTGCAGGCCCTCTACATCAACTCCATCACGCCGCCGGCCGAGGTGCAGAAGGCGATCGACGACAAGAGCCGTCTGGCCGTCTTCGACGACGTGAACAAGTTGCTCAAGGTCAAGGCCGCCATGGCCCTCGAAAAGGCTGCCGAAACGAAGACCGAGGCCGGCGCGGCTCTCGGGATGGGCCTGGGGTTCATGATGCCGGCCTTCTACGCGGAACACATGAGGCAGGGGGGCCGGGCCGAGGCCATCACGTGCCCCGAGTGCAGCGGCCCCGTGACGGCCGACGCGAAGTTCTGCCCGGGCTGCGGCCACCAGCTGCTCGTCTTCAGCCGGTGCCCCCGGTGCGGCAAGAACCTGACGCCCCACGCGAAGTTCTGCTCCCGCTGCGGCAGTCCCGCCGGCGAGGCCCCGCGACCGAAGCCATGCCCGCAGTGCAAGGCCGAAAACCTGCCCGACTCGGTGTACTGCAATCACTGTGGAAACAAGATCGGATAGCCGGCGCTGGCAGATCGATTTCGAGTGTCCCCGCTGCGCAGGGGCCGTGAGCCTTGAGGAGACGGAGCGGATCTTCACCTGCGCCTGGTGCCGGGTAAAACTCTGCCTCGGACACCGCGGGCACCTGGAGTGCGTCATCCCGCCGCCCGCACCGCCCGACGGCGAGATCCTGTACATCCCGTACTGGCGCCTCAAGGGAATGGCCTTTTCCTGCCTGTCCCGCGGCACGATCGAGGCTGGCGCCGTCGACCTGAGCCACATCGCGCTCGCCGCCCCGTTTCTCCCCTGGTCCCTCGGCATCCAGCCCCAGCTGGCCAGGCTTCGCCTCCTGTCGCCGGGCATCCGGGGGACATTCTTCTCGCCTTCCGTCACGATCGGAGAAGCCCTGGCAGGATACGAGGCCGGCATGAAACAGCTTGGCGTTTCCCCCTGGACGGCCCCCGCTCATCACCGCGCCTGGATCGGCGAGCAGGTGAGCCTCGTGTACTATCCCCTGGCCCTGAGGAACGGCGAGGTCGTCGATGCGCTGCGGGGCAGACCGGTCATGCCCGCAGGCCGGTGGGAGAAGGCGGCCCTTGCAGTGTACAAGCCCGAATCCCGGGTCCGGTTCTTCGCGGCCGCGTGCCCCGACTGCGGATGGGACCTCGAGGGAGACAGGGACACCCTCGTTCTGACCTGCCGCAACTGCGAGCGCGCCTGGCTGCGGGGGCAGGAGGGCCTGGAGGACATGGACTTCCGCGTGATCCCCGACGACTCGGGAGAGCCGCAGGTCGGCCTGCCCTTCTGGCGCATCCGCGCGGCGGTCGACGGGATCCCCCTGGACACCTTCGCCGACTACGTTCGCTTCTGCAACCTGCCCAGGGCCGTCACACGGGCCATGGAGGAGGCGCCCTTCTTCTTCTGGGTGCCCGCCTTCAAGACCGGCGCAGAGCTGTACCTGAGGCTGATCCGCCGGATGACGCTGTACCAGTGGCAGGGGGAATTCGGGCGGCAGATGGGCCCGTTGGAATGCCACCCCGTGACCCTGCCGGCCGAAGAAGGCGCGGAGAGCCTGAAGACGGCGCTGGCAGACCTCGCCGCCGACAAGAGGAGTGTGCTGCCCAGGCTTGAGGAAATCGGGATAACGCTGAAGGAGGCGGTCCTGGTCTACATGCCCTTCCGGGCCAGGGGCGGGGAGCTGATCCAGCCCCGGATCCCCCTCGGGATCCAGCGGAAGGCGCTCCAGTACGGATTGAACATCTGACGGGTCGTGCAGCGAAACAAAAAGGATGCCCCCCGCCTCCACTCTCTCTTCTTGAACTGCCTATCTCCCTGGTGATCCTCTCTCCTGCAGAAGGACTCTAGGTGGCGGGGGGCACTATTCGCGATGAGGAGAACGGGGGGACAGGGATTTCCACAAGACCCCGGGACGTGTTCCGGAGCCCCTGCCGGATCGCCAGGGCCCTCACTTGGTCAGGAAAAACCTGAAACTGGGGCTCAACTCACGGGGGTCGCCCCCGTCTTTGTCCCCGTCGTTTCCCTCTGACCCTCCGGCGGCTTCGTCCCCGATCCGTCTGTACCGGCCCGAAAATCGAAGCCTCTTTTCCAAGTCCCGGGAAGAAGCCTGGTCTTGATGCTTCATGGATGAAACCCCGAAAACGGTCGACCCGCTCCGTCGCGTCGTCCCGCATTTAAACCCTTCGCGACCAGTGGCGCGTCAGCCCGGGTACATCTTCGTACCGGACACATTTTTAATCCAGCAGCGGAGAAAAGGCAATAACAGATTAAGCACTGCATAATATCAGGTTATAGCTGATATTATGGATAAGGGGCCGTTTTTTAACGGATATTGCGACCCCGACGGGCTGTTTCCTGGGAGAACACCGCCTCGTGGCGGCTAAAATGTGGACAGGAGAAAGGACCGGAGGTTGGCCTTCTTGTTCTTGATGCCCAGCTTGATCCGGATGTTGTCCCTGTGAAAATCGACAGCCCGGGCCGAGACGCCGATCACGTCAGCGATTTCCTTGCTTGTCTTTCCCTCCCGGATCAGGCTCGCCACCTGGATCTCCTTCGGGGTGAGGTTGAGGTGCCGCGTCCCGAGGTTTCGCAAAAACGGCGACAGGACATCTCGAAGATGATCGTCGAGGATATCCAAATAGGAGGCCTGCTCATCGGTGAGGCGGCTTTTCCTCAGTTTTTCCACGTAGGGGATGACCAGTTTTTTGACATTCGAGAGGATCCTCTCCTCAAGTTCGCTCTTGTCCTCCTCGCGGTGCTTGAGCAGGACCCGCAGGGCCGTGTTCATCTCCTCGAGATTCCGGGACTTGAGCTCCAGCTCTTCCTCGCGCTTGCGCAGGGCCTCCTCCATCCTGCGCCTCTCGGTGATGTCCCGGATCGATTCGATCGCCCCGATGACGTTCCCGGCGGAGTCGCGCAGGATGCTCGCGGTGCCGTGAAGGTACCGCTGCCCCCCCTTGAGGGCGGGCATGTAGGCCTCGCCCACGAGGATCGTGTCCTGGCGCTCCGTGGTCACATAGGTCCCCTCGAAGCGGGGATCGGGCTTCAGGGCGAGGTCGATCAGGATGGGCCGGCGCTCGCCGTAGAAGGGTAGCGCGTATTCGAGGTCGCCCCTGCCGATCATCTCCCCGGCAGGCACTCCCGTCATCTCCTCCATGGCCCGGTTCCAGGCGATCACCTTCCCGCCGGAGTCAATGACGAAGGTGGCGTCCGGCAGAAAGTCGATCACGTCGGCGAGAAACCGTTCCGACTCCCGGAGCTTCTCCTCGGCCCGTTTCCGCACCGTGATGTCCATGAGGGAGGCCACGCTCTTCTTCGTGCCCGGGATCATGGAGACCGTCATGCTGACGATCCGGACCCTGCCGTCGCGGTCACGGAACCGGACCTCGTAGCTGCGCGGCGCCGAGTCCGGATCGACCCGGCGGCGGGCGTGAAATGTCAGCATCTGCTCCAGGTCCTCCTCGTGGATGAACTCGGTCCAGCGCCTCCTGCCCTCGATTTCCGCCTTGGAAAAGCCGGACTGTTTCTCAAACTCGGCGTTCACCATGGAGATGGTCATGTCCTCCTCGGAGATCATCATGGCGGCGCCCGTCGTCTCGAAGATCGCCCGGTACCGCGCCTCCGGGTCCGCGACCGCGCCGGGCCGGGAGGAACCGGCCCCGCGGGTTCTCTTCGCCCGCTTTTCTTCCCGCGTCGCCATGCTTCCGCCCTTAGTTCAACGGCCCCCGGGGGCTCTTCCGCCCCAAAGGCCCCCCGGCGCTCTCCGCCCCGGCGGCCCGGTACTGGGTGAGTTCCCAGCCGTCGGCGCCGCGGCCGCAGCGCAGGACATAGACCCCGCCGTCATCGGCAAGCACCTTGAAGTAGTCGTGGTCCTCGCCGAACCAGCGGTCCAGGATCTCCACGACCTCGCGGCGCTTCTCGCCCAGCCGAAACCGAAGAGGCCTCTCGCCGGACCTGTACCCGTCATAGCTTTCGACACGAATCTTCATGGCGCGAAGCCCTTTCCACGGCCCACGGCATACCGCCCGGGAGCTCAAGGGATATCCATGCCCTGTCGTCCCGTGCCTGCCTGATCCTTCGCCTGCCGATACCTGGAGCCTGTCTGCCGAAACCTGGTCGTCTGATCCTATCAGCCCGAGGAGAAATGTCAAGTTGCCCCGCCAGGACCGGAAACGAAACGGGCCGCCCGCTCGAACGAGGGGCGGCCATGCCGGTCACGGGGGTTCTGATCACGGTTTTTCTGTCGGGGCGCATCACCCTCGCCCGAGGAGGATCTTCCCGACGCGGTCCACGACAAACGAAACGTCCCGGGCGCCGATGTCGTTGTGCAGCACCATCCGCAGCGTTTGTTCCGTGCAGACCTTGACCCGGACCCCGTGACCGGCGAGCCTCTCCGCAAACAGGGGCGCCCGCCAGCCCGCGGGGCTCACATCGAGATTGACGATATTGGTCAGGATCCCTCCCCGGTCGGTCCGGAGCCCCATGGACTCGAGGCCCTGACGCAGCGTCTCTGCGTTTTCGTGGTCCTCGGACAGGCGCTCGACCATCCTGGTCAGGGCCAGGATGCCTGGGGCCGCAATGACGCCCGCCTGCCGCATGCCGCCGCCGATCCGTTGACGGATCCGCCGCGCCTCGTCGATGAACCCCCTCGAACCCATCAGCATCGAGCCGAGGGGCGCCGCGAGCCCCTTGCAGAGGCACACGTCCACGGCATCGCAGAAACCCGTCAGCTCGTCGACCTTCGTGCCCGTCGCCAGGGCGGCGTTGAAGATCCTTGCTCCGTCCATGAAGATGCGCAGCCCGTGCCTGCGGGCAATCTCGACGGTATCGGCATACCGGCTCCTCTCGACGGCAAGCCCCCGGTCGAGGTGGAAACTGTTTTCCAGACAGATCAGGCGCGTGCGCGCCCGCTGGACGCCGGGGGGCATGATCGCCCGGCTGAGCTCATCCGTGTCGTAGACCCCGGTGTCGCTTTTCAGGGGCCGGGGCTGAGCGCCCGAAAGCGCCGAGATGCCCCCGGCTTCGAGGTTGTAGAGATGGGAGTCGGCAAAGACGACAATCTCGTCGCCGGGCCTCGTGAAGGCCATGACGGCAATCTCGTTGCTCATGGTCCCCGAGATCGTCAGCAGGGCCGCCTCCTTGCCGAACATCCCCGCCGCAAGCTCCTCGAGCTCGATCACCGTGGGGTCGTCACGGAGGATGTCGTCGCCGACGACGGCGTTCTTCATGGCCTCCCGCATCTCGGCGGTGGGCTTCGTGACGGTGTCGCTTCTCAGATCGATGATTTTCCCCGGCTGTCGGGGGATCTCAGTCATGTCTTTTCCCCCGGACGTTGCCGGTGCCCCTGTCGCCGCGCGGCAGGGGATTGCCGCGCGGTCCCGGATCCCGATGGATCTCCCCGCGCGCATCCGGCCGCGGCTCCACGGACCGTTGCCGGTATTTCTCGCGGAGCGATTCCCGCTGCTCCCGGGGAAGCCGGCGGTACGTGTCGCGGAGCGATTCCCTCTGATCGGGCGGAAGCTGGCGGTACCACTGCGAGCGCTCGCGAAGGCGCTGCTGCTCGTCCGGAGGCAGCTTCCTGAAATCCTCATATCCCCGGCGGATCATGTCCTTGCGCTCCGGGGGGAGTTCCCGCCACTTCTGATACCGCTGATTGGCCTGCTCCCGCTCGGCCGGCGTCATGCGCTGCCAGCGGTCGACGCCTTTCCGTAGCCTGTCCTGCCTCTCGGGGCTCATGCCGTTCCAGCGGTCCTGGAACGGCCTGAGCGTCTTCTGCTCCTCGGGGGTGAGCCGGTCCCAGGGGGTGCCGCCGGCCTGCCCCCAGGCCGTTCCCGCCAGAAACAGGATCAACATCGCGATGAGGATTGCGGTCCGCCCGTTCATCTCCAGTGTCCTTCCGAACGCAGGCCTTATGCACTGCCGCCGTTGTTGCCGGCCTCCGCAAGCCATTCGTAGAAATCCATGTCTTCATAAATGTCCAGGTTGTCTGCGTACAGGACCATCTCGAACTCATCCAGGCTCTTCACGGGAAGTTCCGGCTTCGGCGGGTCCACCCAGATCGCAAAGACCATCACCGCCGCCGCAGCCGTGGCGAACGCCCCGACGCGCATCCAGTTCGGGATCCGGAAGAAGCCCCGGTTGTGCTCGTCGGCGGCCTCGAGAGCCTTCGCGCGGGCCTCCCGAAGCCGCGAAAGGGTCGAGGCATCGAGACGGTCTTCGGAGGCCAGAAGGCTCTGCCTGGCCTTTTCGAGGAATCGGGTTTCTTTTTCGCCGAGATCGCCGTTCATGGCTGAAATTCCTCCAGCGTGCCCTGCAGGGCATGCACGGCCCGGGAGTAGTGCGTCTTGACGCTGCCTTCCGAGCATCCCATGGCCCGGGCGGTCTGCGCCGTATCGAATCCCTCCCAGGCGCGCAGCACGAAGGCCTGCCGCTGCCTCAGGGGCAGTTTCTTCAAGGCCCCCCGCAGGGCCTCCGTGAATTCCTTCCTCATGACCCCCTCGGCCGGATCCGGTGACGTCGTGTCGGCCACCCGGGCCATCGGGTCTTCCTCATCGCCGTCCGCCTCGCGCGGCCTGCCGAACCAGTCGTGGACTCTCCGCCGGACGGCGGCACGCCGATACCAGTCGGTAATCCGGCTGTGCAGGATCCTGTAGAAAAGGACGCTCCACTCCCCTTCGGGCCTGCCCGAGTAGAGCCGGGCAAAGTGGAGCATCGTGTCCTGCACGATGTCGAGGGCGTCATCGGGACTTCCGCAGGACAGCCGGGCCATCCCGAAAGCGCGCCTTTCCACCTGGGCCAGGAAACGGTTCAGTGCCGCGCGTTGGTCCAGACTCTTTCTCTCCCCGCCCCCCTGGCGACAGGCGACCGCGGGGGGACCTTCGTTGGTATTAACGTCTTAAAAATCGAACGGTTGACACCGGATCTTCACATTCTCAGGACCTTGGCGCCCCGGATCCTCCGGTCCCTGAGCTCCGCGAGGGCCCGGTTCGCCTCGGCGAGCGGGTATTCCCGGACCTCCGGCAAAATGGGGATGCCGGCAGCCAGTTCCAGGAATTCCCCGACATCGGCCCGGGTCACGTTGGCCACCGACTTGATCTGCTTCTCGAGCCAGAGGTGGGCCGGATAGTCCAGCTGCAAGAGCCGGTCCCGGTCATCATCCTCCTTCCGGATCGCGTTGATCACGAGCCGCCCGCCGCTCTTCAGGCTGGCGAGCGCCTCCACGACGGGGCCCCAGGCGGGCGTCGTGTCGATGACGGCGTCGCAGGGCTCGGGCGGCCGATCGTCGATATTCCCGGTCCATGCGGCGCCCAGTTGCCGGGCGAAGTCCCGCTCGCCCCCGCTCCGGGCAAACACGCAGATCTTCGACCGGGGGTACAGGTGCCGCGCGGTTTTGAGGACCAGGTGGCCCGAGGCCCCGAAGCCCGTAAGCCCCAGGACCTGCCCGTCCCGGAGGCCCGCAAGCCGCAGCGAGCGGTAGCCGACGGCGCCTGCGCACAAAAGCGGCGCGGCCTGGGCATCGGAGAACACCTCGGGGACGGGATGGGCGAAGGCCTCGGGAACGGCCATGTACTCGGCGTACCCCCCGTCGGCGTCCCGCCCGGTGGCCCGGAAATCGGGACAGAGGTTTTCGTTGCCGGCCAGGCACTGGGGACAGGTCCCGCAGGCCGAGAAGATCCAGGCCACGCCCACGCGCGCCCCGACGGGGAATCGGGCCGACCCGGGCCCGTTCTCCGCGACCCGGCCGACGACCTGGTGGCCCGGGATGACGGGCAGCCGCGGCGGCGGAGTCCGTCCCTCGATCTCGTCGAGTTCCGTGTGGCAGACCCCGCAGGCGCTGACCTTCAAGAGAATCTCGCCCCGTCCGGGCCGGGGGTCGGGAAGGGCGGCAGGGCGAAGGGGGGCCCTGTCGTCGCCGAGGCTTACAATTCGGTCCAGCATCATCGCTTTCACGGCCGCTTTCCTTCCCTTCGCCCGCAGGGGAGCCCCCCTTGTCCGGCTACGGATTATAGCCCCGCCGGGACCTCTTTTCACGCAAAAGATGCGGCGATATCCGGCATGCATCTTGCTTTGCATCCTCGTATAGCTTCTGATCTTGAACAGAATACGGCAGGCCTAAGGAGAAACGTGATGCAGAGGGGAGTTCTCACAAGGGACGACGTAGAGAGATTCGAAGGCGAACTGGGAAAACTCGTGGTGGTGAGGAAGGCCCTCGAGCTTGCCCTCATCAAAGGTGTCGCCCGTCAGGTCGAAGTTCGAAGTGAGCAGCCCGCGCCAGGTAGCCGGATCGTACTTGTCCGGGTCCCAGATATCCGGCATGTTGTTGACCTTGTCCGGTGGGAACAGGTAGCTGGCGTAGTAGTTCGCAAGCTCGCGGCTCTGCCCGTCGGTGAACTGGAAGCCGCTGGCATACCCGAGGTACTCCCAGTTCAGCGCCATCCCGCCACCGTTGACCCCCTGGAAAGCGCAGTCCGGGTGCGAATCGAGGAACCTGCGCAGCACCTCCATGAACCCCTGCTGCTGACCCAGCATGACGGTGTCA
>ERZ1026792.131-NODE-131-length-81390-cov-16.502726_pt1 | contig 81390 bp, 64 predicted proteins | sample MGYA00520884_ERZ1026792 | MGnify/ENA primary metagenome ERZ1026792 (study PRJEB33270, sample SAMEA104284473) | anaerobic digester metagenome | biome: Anaerobic digester microbiome; feature: mesophilic sludge digester; material: Anaerobic digester biomass | place...
GGTCAATATATTGCAAAGGTGTCCGCTTTGGGGCTGCCTTCGGCTTATTCAAATATGCTTCTAACTGATAAAATCTAATTGCGTCAATAATTGGCTCCGCCTTTGGGGTTAGTGTCTCTTCAGCATAATTGACGTTACCCCCTCTTAAATAATTTTTGTAGTGTTGGCGTATCAGTCTTATTTGCTCCAGGTCCCAATCAAATTGCCCCGTCCGGTAATATCGGGTTTTTTGTCCGGCAACCATTGTTTCAAAACAGTCGTTCAGCCTATCAATGTCCTTTTTCAATATCCTGAAAACAATATCCTTTTCCAGTTCCAAATATTTCCGTTTGTCCGGGGCCGTCTTCAGGGTTGTCTCAATTCGCTGAACGTCCTTTTTATGCCTCTTCTCTGCTTCAGAGATTATGAGGGCCTTACCCGTTGTCAGGTTATTCATCATTTCTTTATGCCTCTCCTTAGCCTCAGGGAGTTTCACGGCCTTAACAGTTGTCCGCCTTTTCATCATTTTGCAACTGATAACGGGTTACCAAGAAAATACGGGTGCCGGGCCAAATTCATTGCCGTCTCTTTCTTACCAACTTTGATATATTTCAAAAACTCTCTTTCGGTTTTGTGGCCGCTAACCTTCATAATATCAATAGGCTGAACTCCGGCAAGGTACATTAAGGTACAACCCGTCCGCCTGGCGGTGTGCGTTTTAATAAGTTTGTATTTCGGGGTTGTCTTCTTAACCTTCATTCCGCTTTTGAACGTCTCTGTTACAATGCCCTCCTTAATGTCGCAAAGTTTGCCGACTTCCTTAATATTAAAATTAATCTTTTGCTCAAAGGTTTTTGGCAGGGTGTAATCGTAACGGCTCAGTATTGTCTCTAACTCCGGCCGCATAGGTATCAGGCATTTTTCACCCGTCTTTTGTTGTATCAGTTCAATGTACCTTACGCCGTCCTCTTCTTTAATCATATCCTTATTGATACGGGAGTAATCACTGTAACGTTGTGCCGTGTAAACGCCGCATAGGAAAACGTCCCGCACTTTGGCGTAAACGGCGTTGTCTGAAAGGTCCTTTGCATACATTGCAGCAACTTCCTTTTCCGTTAAATAGATACTCTCAGAAGGCTCAGAAAGTGCCTTAAATGACCTCCTTTCAATTTCAGTGTTATTATGCAGCCCCTCTTCCCGTGCTTGCCTCATAATTGTCTTCAGGTTCTTAATATGCTTGCCTATGTAATTCGCACCGCAACCCCGCTTGTAATAGAAGGCTAAAAAGTCATTATACCAATCTATTGTAATATCATTAAAATTGCTCTTCCGCCCGGTTTCATCCTCAAACATCTCAAAAGATAGTTTTGTACCCTTCAGGCTTCTAAGGGTTTCGTAAGCATAACGGCGTTTTGTGTTACCGGCTGACGCTAACCGGGTCCCGGCCTTTGCCTCATTATAAAAACGGTCAATGTACTGCCGGAGCGTTTCAACCTTCGGGGCATCCTTATTGAAATATTTATTTACCGTCTCATTTAACCATTCAAGGGTAACGGGTCCTTTCAGTTCAAAAGACTCATACAAAATTTTATCCTTTAGTTCAGTGAACCTATCCTCAATTTTTTTCGCATCCTCTTTGGTAAATATCTCAGTGTCTAAAATATTGTCTTTGCAAGTTTGCTTCTTTGCATTCCAATAGGCAGGGACCATTTTAAACGGGGTTTTGACAATGAAGTTAACGCCCCCGGTGTCGGTCATTCTTAGGTAAACCGGGGCCAGCTTGTCAAGTTTGGTGCGTAAATAAAACTTTACTGTTGCCATAGTCGGTACAATTAAAATGCCCCGGATATGTGAAGGTCACTGAAGACCCCCGGCCGATTACTCAGGCCGGAATCCAGGGCATTAATATTTTTATTCAGTCTTTTCACAATTCAAAGATACAACTTTTGTACAACTATTGTACAAAAATCATTTTATTTACTTTTACGTGCTTTTATTGTATAAGTTACATAATTCTCATTATTTCTATGTTTGCGACGTTTTGCATGAAAAAGGAAAAGTAAAGAAAACCCGTATTTTGCGGTCCCGTCCGCACCGCCCAAATAAAAACAGAAACCGTTGATTTTCAACGGTTTTTTTAAGTCAATGCCTTCCCCGGCATTTTACCGGACTTGAGCAAACCTCATAAAAAAAGCGGCTCCGGTTGGGATAAAAAATGATCGCCATAAAACCCATATTTTCAAAGAACTCCTGATGGAATGGCAATAATCATTCAGAATACACAACTTAATTGGACGAAGAAAGAGGTTCTCGAATGTTGGTATTAATCAGTTATTAACCAGATTTCGTAGATGTTCAATGAGTTCCTCAAAATCAGGACATTTACCATAAATCATACTCCTCTGCATTTCCTGGTAATCTAACCGATATTGCTCCATGAATTCTGCTGGTGGGATGAAATCCAGATCATTAAGAGTTAATTCAGAATATGCGATTCCTGATACAGGAGTGAAGACCGCTCTGTGATTACATATCAAGGAATGGCAGCAGCGTCCCCTTGATCCTGTCTACTATGTTGTCTGGATGGACGGCATAGTTGTTAAGGTGAGGCAGAATGGCAATTGGTGACAGATGTGGCGTTCTTTAAACCCGGCGGCTACTCGTTTACACAAAAATTTTCACAGGCTCCTCCTCCAGTAAACTTATATCGTTTTATCAAAAACATATGACATAATGTCCTGCTCCGTCTTAGAAAGATGGTACTTATTTGCTATACTTCTCCATTTTTTTACCGAAATTCTTATTTCATCTATTATTTTCAATGCCTTTGATTTTTCAAGACGGAAGTAATCAATAATCTCTAAAGGGATCTCAAGATTTAATGAATTGTCATCAAGAGAAATATTAAGTGATAACCCGGCACCATCCTCATTCGGATTCAAATCAAATGCAGGTGAAAGAATCCATCCTTTCTCAGTAAGGATAAATCCATGATTTCGAAGATGATCATCAGTATTAGACACAAAAATATTGAACACTATTCTTCTCCATAATTCAGTTAAATCGTTTTCCACATTTGCACCGTGGTTAGATATGAAATCTGCAATTTCGAGATAGCTTGCGCCATCCTTAAAATCTGTGCCATCAACATAGCCCAGCATAGTCATTGCTGAAGCATAATGGATTCGTTCACCATTAGAGGTTCTGTCAAATCTCTTAGTAAGAAATGTATAATGGTTGCTTGAGAATTTTTGAACCATTGAAGAAGCAACATTTATACCGGCATTTTTTGCAATCTCATTTGTAACCATCTCCCACCCTCCAATGTCTTTCTTATCTGCTTTACTTGGGAATTTGGCAATCCAAAGATGGCCATCAGTATCAAGCACACTTGCCTTTGGTCTTGCACCACCAAGAGACGATCCCGGATTAACGAGCATCATAAGCCATTTTTGGTATTCAGGGTTTTCAATTACATTATCATCCTCTAATTTTAAGCTAATTTGTTCCAACTCTCTTATTGAAGTCCATGGCGGAGAGGCAAAATCTTTATTATCATTCAGGAATGGCCCATCTAATTTATCTTTAAATCGTAATGCCCCCATCCTATGGCCATCAAATACTCCTAACAAATAATCTGATTCTCTTAATGTATTCGCATTCCTGCCTTCTGCCCGTGCAATTGCTGCTTCACGCCTTCTCATCAAAAGTCGACCCCATCTGTCAGGCGATGAATCCAGAAAAACTCCAAAATTCATTTTCTCATCACTTACATATTGTGACCCGGAATAGAAATGCAGTTCAGGATCAAGAACCTGGGAGTAACTTGATTTTAACCAATTCTCAGAATAATTGAATGAAAAGACCTCTTTACCCCTGGTGAACTCAGAGTTCAATTCGCCCATGTACAAAGGTTCTTTCATGCCTGTCCAATGAGCATATACATGGATAGTTCTATTGTTATTCTTTGTCTCCATCTGTGGTTCTTGTTTTCTTTATTTTGGGGGCCCGCTCTTTGATCGTTAATTTGGCATCCTGAAGTCTCCTTCCAAGAGCATCATCCTTGGCCAATTGTGCAAAGTCTTTTTCCAAACCAAGAACAAAAAGGACTTTTACATATGCCCCAATGCTTACGCTTGGGTTTCCTCTCTCTATAGATAATAATGTTGGCCTGCTAATATTAGCTCTTTCAGCTACTTGCTCAGCACTATATTTCCTTCTAAGCCTTGCAAGTTTAATGTTTTCGCCAAAAGTCGAAAGTGCTTTCTGCGCTTTTGGCAATAATATTGATCTTTTTGTCCTCATAACGTAAATTATATTTTACAAATATACATGTTTTTGTAAATTACAATTTACATTATGACATTTTTTTCCGTATTACTATTCCCCTTTCTTAAAAAAATAGCGCAAACCTCTTTTGACATATTTTTTGGAACTATCAATTTCTATTATTCATTTTCCGGTAATTCCAGGATATTGTCGCTTGCCCCAATTTCTTTCAGTTGCGGTATTGACGTTCCTGCAATACCCTTTATCGATCCAATGAAGTGGTTGGTATTAAGTAAAACCCTCTCCGATTCTCTTTTCTGTATTGCCTCCGCCTCTTGTTGAAGTATTTCTGATAGTTTCTGTTCATATTTTAATGCCAGATCCTGCTCCTGGTCAAGGAGTCTCCTTTTTAACTACTTATTTTCAATTTTGGTAGTCTTCAGTTCTGATATTTCCTTCTTCGCTGACTCAGCCTCGGATGAAAGAGCTTTCAATGGCTGTTCATACTGCTTTTCAACCTGGCTTTTAATTTGTCTGTTTACGTTTTCCGATTCTACCTTCAGCTTTTCAGAAACCAGTTGGTCAATATTGGATTACTGCTTTTTAATGTCAGCCTCCTTTTGCTTGACGGCATTTTCTTTTACTGCATACTCTTCCTGAATCTTAGTGATGCTCTGATTCATTTCATTGCAGTACTTTTCTTCTATTGGCCGGGCAAGAACATCCTTAACACGCCATGTAAATTCATTTCTCTAAAATCACAATAAGGGCTCAATACCAGGCATAGAAATATTCTGTACTGCCAATTAATTCAATTAATTGACCCGGCAACACAACTACGCAAACAGACTCCCGTTATAAAATAAACCCTGGAATAGTAAGGGATATATAAATATTACTACAACCGTATCATTCATAACGTTGGAAAGCTCTTCGCCCGGAGTAAGCAATGGACCAAATATCATTCATAGACACGGAAGTTGATCCGAAAACCTTAAAAATACTTGATATCGGAAGTATCAGGAGCGATGGCGGTACATTCCATAAAAACTCTGTCGCTGAGTTCATTGGCTTTCTTGATGGTACAAAATTCGTATGCGGTCATAACATTTTAAGACACGACATTAAATATATCGGCAAGGCATTGGCCGAAGCGGGAATAGACCCTTTAAACATAATTGACACTCTCTTCCTCTCACCCTTACTCTTCCCGTCGAAGCCTTATCATGCCCTTCTGAAAGACGACAAGCTGCAATCAGATTATGCCAACAACCCTATGAATGATTCCATCAAGGCCAGAGATCTGTTCTATGACGAGATTACCCATTTCAACCAAACTGAAGAAAACCTGAAACAGATCTATTATCTCCTGCTGAAAGAGAGACCGGAGTTCCGTGCATTCTTTCGGCTTATCGGATATACATCTGAAGAAACAAACCCTGAAAGTCTTATTCGCAGAAAATTTGAAAATGAAATATGCGAACAGGCTGACCTTACAGGAATGATTGAAGGAGAACCGGTCGGACTTGCCTATTCTCTTGCGCTCATCAACTCTTTCATCCTTTACCCGGAAAAAAGATCTGTGACTCCGCCATGGGTCCTGAAGAATTATCCGGAGGTGGAACAGATAATGTTCCGCTTGCGGAACAGACCATGCATAAGAGGCTGCAGCTATTGCAACAAGGCCCTGGATATCCACAGTGGGCTCAAAAGAGTGTTCGGCTTTGACTCCTACAGAACTTTCAGGGGCGAACCACTCCAGGAGCAGGCTGTGAGAGCTGCCATTAACAATAAGTCGCTTGTAGCAGTGTTTCCCACCGGCGGCGGAAAGTCGCTTGCCTTCCAGGTGCCTGCCCTCATGAGTGGTGATAATGTACAGGGACTGACAGTTGTTATTTCGCCCCTGCAATCATTGATGAAAGATCAGGTTGACAATCTGGAAAAGGCCGGGATAACACGCGCAGTTACGATAAACGGCTTGCTCGACCCTGTTGAAAGGGCTAAATCGATCGAGAGGGTTGAGGATGGGTCAGCCTCTCTTCTATATATATCACCGGAATCTTTGCGCTCGATAACGATCGAACGACTGCTGCTGGGAAGAAAGATTGTCCGCTTCGTTATTGACGAAGCACACTGCCTCTCAACATGGGGACAGGATTTCAGGGTTGATTATCTGTATATTGCGGAGTTTATAAAGTCAGTCCAAAAGAAGAAAAACCTGCAGGAAGCCATTCCTGTATCATGCTTCACGGCAACGGCAAAGCCTCAGGTGATAGATGATATCTGCAATTACTTTATGGGTGAGCTCTCGCTTGACCTCGAGCGCTTCATCTCACCACCTTCAAGGACAAACCTGCAGTACAAAGTATTTGAAAAAGGAAGCGAAGAAGAAAAGTATCAGGCATTAAGAGGTCTGATTGAAGAGAGGCACTGCCCGGCAATCGTATATGTATCAAGGACACGCAAGGCATACCAGCTGGCGGAGCGACTGACCAAAGATGGTTTGAATGCCAGACCATACCACGGCCGTATGGATGTGCAGGAAAAAACTGCAAACCAGGAAGCTTTCATCTCAGGAGATGTTCCAATCATGGTTGCCACATCCGCATTCGGAATGGGGGTAGATAAAAAGGATGTTGGCATGGTGGTGCACTATGAGATATCCGATTCTCTCGAAAATTATATCCAGGAAGCAGGCCGGGCAGGTCGTGATGAAAACATAGTTGCTGATTGCTTTGTCCTCTATAACGAAGAGGACCTTAATAAACACTTTATCCTCCTGAATCAGACAAAGCTGACCATCAAGGAGATACAGCAGGTCTGGAAAGCAATTAAGGATATCACCCGGTTTCGGTCGTCGGTATCCAACTCTGCCCTGGAGATTGCGCGGAAGGCAGGATGGGACGATCGTGTTTCTGAGATAGAGACACGGGTCAAAACAGCCATAGCAGCGCTTGAGAATGCCGGCTATCTGAAACGGGGACAGAACATGCCCCGTGTCTTTGCCAACAGTATTCTTTCCCGGACTGCGCAGGAAGCTATTGAAAAAATCTATGCGTCGCCAAGGTTTAATGAGAGGCAGAAGCAGCAGGCAGTCAGAATTATCAGGAGACTCTTTTCCAGCAAAAGCAGAAAGCATGCTACCGGCGAAGAGGCTGAATCGAGGGTCGATTATATCAGTGATCATCTCGGGATAGTAAAGGAGGAGGTGATTGAAATTATCAACTTACTTCGCGAAGAGAAGATACTGTCTGATGCAAAGGATCTGACAGCATTTATCAAGAGCAGGGAAAAAAGAAACCGGTCACTTAACATCGTCGATACATTCCGACAGATTGAGAACTGTCTGGTCCGGATTTTTGATGAAGAAGCGAAGATGTTTGACCTCAAAGAGTTAAATGAGACAGCTGAAGCTCAGGGTTGCGAAGGATCAACTGTCAGCAGGATCAAAACGGTAATCAACTTCTGGGCAATCAAAAACTGGATTAAGCGCAAGAACCTGGAATATTCGAAAAACCATGTTTCAATTGTCAGCCTCTATCCGCGGGAATTACTGATTGAACGATTAAAAAAGCGACATGAGCTGGCAAGGTTCATCATTGAGTTTCTGTGGGAAAGGTGCAAAGCCGATCTGTCTGAAGAGGATGTCGCGAAAGAGGAGGTGCTGGTTGAGTTTTCGGTCCTTGAACTGAAAACAGAATATGAGAGTCAGCAGAGTCTTTTCCGGACTGAGGTGTCACCTGATGACATTGAAGAGACTCTTTTCTGGCTTTCAAGGATTGATGCAATCGATATTGAAGGTGGCTTTTTGGTTACATACAACAGACTTACTATTGAAAGGCTTGAGCAGGACAACAGAAAGAGATATACGGTTGAAGATTATCAGAATCTGAACAGGTTTTACGACAACAAAGCCCAGCAGATTCATATCGTAGGAGAGTATGCCAGGAAGATGCTCGTTGATTACAAGGATGCCTTGCAGTTCGTAGAAGACTATTTCCGGTTGACCTATCCTTCATTCCTGAACAAGTATTTCAGGAACAGACAGAGGGAGATCACCCGTACCCTGACACCTGACAAGTTCCACCAGTTGTTCGGAGAGCTCTCTCCTGCCCAGCTGAAAATCATTAATGACGCTGAAACACAGCATATTGTTGTTGCAGCAGGGCCGGGCAGTGGTAAGACCAGGGTGCTGGTTCACAAGCTGGCCTCCCTCCTTCTTGTAGAAGATGTCAAGCATGAACAGCTGCTGATGCTAACCTTCTCAAGAGCGGCAGCCACGGAATTCAAAAGGCGGCTGATTGGCCTCGTTGGAAATGCAGCCAACTTTATTGAGATAAAGACTTTTCACTCATACTGTTTTGATCTTCTGGGTAAAATTGGCACCCTTGAGAAGTCTGATGCTATACTTAAGACAACCGTTGAGAAGATAAAAGGCAGGGAGGTAGAGGCGAGCCGCATCACAAAGACAGTCCTGGTAATTGACGAGGCGCAGGATATGTCCGAGGAGGAGTTTGAACTGATAGCAGCCCTGATTGAACGTAATGAAGATATGAGGGTGATCGCCGTCGGGGATGATGACCAGAACATCTATGAATTCAGGGGTTCCAGTTCAAGATATCTTGAGCATTTTATCACGGTAAATCAGGCATTTAAACATGAGCTGGTTGAGAACTTCAGGAGCAAAAATAACCTGGTTGAATTCACCAATCAGTTCGTAATACGGATAAGGCACAGGTTAAAAAACACTCCTATTATTGCCAGACAAACCGATAATGGAAAAATAAAAGTGGTTCGTTATCTAAACGGAACTCTTATCGTTCCATTTGTACATGATCTGCTCAATACCGAACTGTCAGGCACCACCTGCGCTCTCACCAGAACCAATGATGAGGCATTGCAGGTAGCAGGCTTGCTCCTGAGAAACGGAATGCCGGCCAGATTGATCCAAAGCAATGACGGGTTCAATCTCATCAATCTCGCGGAAATAAGATTCTTTTTGAGTCAGCCGGGCCTGGCCGGAAACATAATTACCGTTACTGATGAAGCCTGGGATAAAGCAAAGCGCTCATTGGCACAGAGATACCTTCGCAGCACAAAATATGAATTGTGCAAAAACCTCATCCGGGCGTTCGAGGCTGCCAATCCAAAGATGAGGTACAGGTCAGATCTGGAGGTCTTCATCCGCGAATCGAAACTGGAAGATTTCTACGGTGAGAATGGGGAGACAATTATCGTTTCCACGATTCACAAGGCAAAGGGCAAGGAATTTGACAATGTCTTCCTGCTGCTTGAAGACTTCTTCCCCTCAACTGACAATGACAAGCGTCTGCTGTATGTTGCCATGACAAGAGCAAAGCGGAACCTGACCATACATCTCAATTCAGGTTTCCTCGGCACACTATCAGCTGAAAACATGGAGAAAATTGTAAACAGGGAAATCCATCCGCCGGCAATGGAAATAACCATGCACGCGGGCTTCAGGGATGTATGGCTCGACTATTTCATAACCAGACAAGATCTGGTTAACAGGCTTACAAGCGGAGACATTCTGATAACTAATGGATTAGAGTGTTTGAATCCGGATGGACAATCCGTACTGAGATTTTCACAGCAATTTGTTAATCAACTTGCAGATATGAAGGAAAAAGGCTATGAACTGAAAAGTGCCAGAGTGAATTTCATTGTTCACTGGTCGAAAGAAGAAACCGGGCAGGAAGTAAAGATTATTCTGCCCGAACTGTTCTTTGAGAGAAACAAAGAGCAATCCTCACAACCTGCAACTGGTTGAAAACTCGCTTTAAGTGTTTGCCCTTTGTAAGAAAAAGGTTAAATTCTGGCGCAGAACTTTCACTATTTTTGTATTACATTGTAAAAGGGGTTGTTTGTTGTAAGTAATTAAAGTATGACTGATTAATTTGTAAACGAAGAACAGATGCCCTTTCTATGAATAATGCAGGTTAATATGGAATTCATTTCAATCAGATCTCTTTTTACTGCTTTTAATTATCCGTCTAACATCTTAAATAGAATTATATGAGCGAAAAGTATTCTGTCAGCCCCAGCGGCGAAAAATTTCCCCTTCCGAAACCGGAGGATTATAAAGCTGAGTTTGAGAAAATCAAAAGACGCGTTAAACAGGAACGTGCCAAAGGCCGCGAGATAGTTGTGGTCATGGGCGTTGGATTCGTCGGGGCTGTTATGGCAGCCATTATTGCTGATACCGTTGACAAGAAAGGAGAGCCCTCGAAGTTTGTGATCGGTATGCAACGGCCAAGCGTGCGCAGCTTCTGGAAGATACCCCTGCTCAATCGCGGTATATCACCCGTTAAGGCCGAAGACCCGGAGGTAGACCCGATGATCGCACGGTGTGTCAGGGAGAAGAAGACACTCATTGCAACATATACCTATGACGTACTCAAGCTGGCAGACGTGGTGGTGGTTGATGTTCAATGCGACTACATTAAGGAGGAGTTCGGCAACGTTCATGCAGGACATACTGACATGGCAGCCCTCGAAGCCTCGCTGGCGATTATCGCCGAACATATCCCCGCCGAAGCTCTGGTGCTCATAGAGACCACCGTTGCTCCTGGCACCACTGAGCAGGTGGCATATCCCATTATGAAGAAAGCATTCAGAAAACGTGGAATCACTACTGATCCGCTCCTGGCACACAGCTATGAAAGGGTCATGCCGGGACGTAATTATGTAGCCAGTATCCGTGATTTCTGGCGGGTCTGCAGCGGTATCAACGAGGAGGCTAAAAACCGGGTCGTTAAGTTCCTGACCGAAGTGCTCAACACTGAAAAATACCCTCTCACTGTGATGGACAGGCCCATAGAGTCTGAAACAGCAAAAATTGTGGAGAACAGTTACCGGGCCACCATCCTTGCCTTCCTCGACGAATGGAGCCTCTTCGCAGAGCGAAACGGTGTCGACCTCATCAAGGTGATAAAGGCCATAAAAATGAGGCCTACTCACAGCAACATGATCTTCCCCGGACCGGGGATAGGCGGATACTGCCTCCCGAAGGACGGAGGCCTCGGTGTCTGGGCATACAAGCACATACTTGGCTTCGAGGATGACATCTTCAGGATAACCCCGTTGGCTATCGATATCAATGACACCCGCGGACTGCATGTGGGGCAGCTGACACGCGACGCTCTCCGCAATATGGGCAAACCTATTGCTGCTGCCGATGTGCTGGTGCTGGGAGCCGCTTACCGCGAAGATGTGGGTGATACCCGCTACAGCGGATCAGAGGTGGTCATCCGCAAACTGGCAGAGATGGGCGCCGAGATACGGGTCCATGATCCATATGTGGAACACTGGTGGGAGTTTGAACAGCAGGATACCTACCCGGCTGAAGGACAGAGCAAGGCACAGTTCTTCCGCAACCAGGAGAAACTAAAAGAGATACGTATTGAACAGAACCTGAATAAGGCTCTCAAAGGCGCTGAGGCAGTGATTCTGGCCGTACCCCACTCTGCATACCTCAACCTTGATCCTGACAAGGTGGTGAAAACCATCGGACAGCCGGCAGCAATCATAGATTGCTTTGGTATACTGACAGATGATAAAATCCGCCGTTACTTCCAGCTGGGCTGCGAGGTGAAGGGTCTCGGCCGTGGCCATATCCAGAGGATCAAGGAGGAAACGAGAAAAGCCCAGGAGATTTAAAGATTCAAAACCGGATAAAGCACCAAACCAATGAAGAGGAAAGTAGACGAACTGTATGATGAGTACCGCAATGGCAATGTGAGCCGACGGGAATTCATGAAAAAGCTGGCACTGGTGACCGGGGGAACCGCTGCTGCAGTGGTCATCCTGCCCGGCTGCAACGGAGCCACTACCAGGGCAGCCGCCAAAAACGCCATGAAAGTGGTGAGCGAGTTTATAACCTATCCGGGCGCTTCCGGCGACATGCGTGCATGGATCTCGATCCCGGAAGGAAAGGAGAAATACCCCGGTGTGCTTGTTATCCACGAGAACAGGGGACTCGTACCGCATATCCGTGAGGTCAATGACCGGATGGCCATGGAAGGATTCGTGGCGCTGGCTCCCGACGCCCTCTCGCCTCTGGGCGGAACACCCGATGATCAGAACAAGAGCCGCGAGATGATGGGCCAGCTTGACCGCGAAGAGACAATCAGGAATTTCGTGGCAGCAGTGAAGTACCTCAAAACCCACCCACGCACTACAGGCAAAGTGGGCTGTACAGGCTTCTGCTGGGGCGGTGCAATGACCAACCAGGTGGCAGTCAACTCACCTGACCTTGATGCAGCTGTCCCCTACTACGGATCAACACCCGAACCGGAAGATGTACCGAAGATCAGGGCAAAGGTGATGGCCCACTACGCAGACAATGACGAACGGATCAATGCAGGCATCCCGGCATTTGAAGAGGCACTGAAAAAGGCTGGCATAGAATACCATATCTTCATCTACGAGGGAACACAGCATGCCTTCAACAACGACACCGGAGAGCGTTACAATAAGGAGGCTGCCGACCTGGCCTGGAAACGGACAACCGATTTCTTTAAGGAAAAACTGAAGAGCTAACTCCCTTTTCTCCAGAGCCTTGCCACTTCATTTATGAATGGCCGGCAATGGTTAAAGAAGTATCTGTACCCATCGCACAGGTAGTTTAGCCCCGGTTCTCCGTCCGGGGCACTGATGAACCTGTTGCGCAGGCACTCGCCATTGCACATATCAAGAACTTCACAATCAAGACAATAGCGGGGCAGGGTTGTTTTTTTGGCTTCGCCGAAAGCCTTTTGCCGGGGGTCATCAAGAAGGCTTTCCAGTGACCGGTTCATGATATTGCCAATCAGATGCTCCCCGTCAACGAAATGATCACATGAGTAGAAGTCTCCATTCATCTCCACTGCAGGCACAGCCCCGCAGACCGGCTTGAAGATGCATAGCGTGTGCTCCTGCCCGAAAGCGGTGCGCAACGCCTCCTCGAAGATCTGTACCTTTATCTTCCCGATATCATTTGCAATCCATTCATCGAAAATTTCAGCAAGAAACCTCCCGAAGGCAGCCGCACCGGCACTTCTCGCGGTCACCTCTGATGAATTCCGGCTCTTTCGTTCCACCAGAGGAAGGAAAGTGACAAACTCAATCCCCAGATCTCTTAAAAACCTGTATACCTCAAGGGGAGCATGCACGTTGTTGTTGCTGACAACACACAACACCTCGTGCGGCACACGATGTCTCCTGAGGATTTCTACTCCTCTCATCACATCTGCAAATGTGCCCCTGCCATCAGCCCTGAGCCTGCTGCTGTCATGGAACCGCTCCGGACCGTCAAGGCTGACTCCCACATAAAAACCTTCCTCGCTCAGGAATCTGCCCCATTCATCATCCAGCAGCGTTGCATTGGTCTGGATGCCGTTAACCATCCTGCACTCCGGCGGAGCATACTTTTTTTCAAGCGCAACGGCACGTCTGTAGAATTCAATGCCCGCCAGTGCCGGCTCGCCGCCATGCCAGGAGAAAAAGAGTTCTCCGCCGCCAGCTGCCTGAATATGCTGCCGTATATATCTCTCCAGAACTTTATCACTCATCCTTTGCCCGCCGGATTCTCTTCCCGGATGACTGTGACCGGAATAGTAGCAGTAACTGCACCTGAGGTTACACCTGGCGCCAACCGGCTTGACAAAAACCTGGAACTCGCGGCTTTCAGAACTCATGACAGGAATCTCCCATAATCCGGTTATTCATTTTGATATCTGTCATCAAGGTACTCTTCGAGGTTTTGCGGACCGGCTTTCATTTTTACCGATTGCTTCTTTCCGGCCAGGAAGTTTCTGAGACTTTCCGGAATTTCCACGTTCTGCCCTGTGAGTGGCTCCACAATCTCCCTGAATTTGGCAGGATGGGCTGTAGCCACGAAAATGCCCACTGTCCCGGGATGCTGGTTCAGGTAAGCCTCCAGACCAAGGCTTGCAACAGCACTATGAGGATCAAGCAGATAGCCTGTGCGTTGATACTCCTGACCTATATGTTCCCTGATCCGGTCGTCATCAAACCAGTAGCCTGACACAGAGTCTTTGATTGCTTCATAGTCATCATCAAATATCCTCCTGAGCCTGACGAAATTGCCGGGATTGCCTACATCCATGGCATTTGCAATGGTGGCAACCGATTCTGCCGGAGTGTATATACCAGTCTTAAGGTAATCAGGCACCACCCTGTTGACATTGGTAGCAGCCACCAGGTGGTGGATGCCGAGGCCTGATCTCCGGGCCATGGCTGCTGCCGTTATGTTGCCGAAATTTCCGCCTGGGACAGACACTGCCATCCCGCTGCCTGAACGGCCTATGGCATAATAGTAATAAAAGCTCTGAGGTATCAGCCGGGCAATGTTGATGGAATTGGCAGATGTGAGTTTTAAATTTGTGCGGTTTGCAGAACCGGAGAGAGCACTCTTTACCATCGCCTGACAATCATCGAATGAACCTTCCACCTCAATGGCGGTGATGTTCCGGCCAAGAGTGGTAAGCTGGTTCTCCTGCAGGTTGCTCACCTTACCCGAGGGATAGAGAATAATTACGTCAACCCCTTCCACGCCAAGGAAACTTGATGCTATTGCTCCACCGGTATCGCCTGAGGTAGCAACAAGCACCACCCTCCGTTTATCATCACGCGATGAAAAATATCTGAAGCAGCCTGCCATGAACCTTGCCCCGAAATCCTTGAATGCGGCAGTAGGACCATGAAACAGTTCCAGTACCTGTTTTCGTTCATCCAGCCGTCTGATGATTACCGGGAAGTCAAAAGCCTCCCCGCATATCTGCCGCATCACTGATCTCGGTATATCATCTCCCGTATAGAGTGAACCCACCTCCATGCCGATCTCGGGAAGGGTCATCGATGCCAACCGTCTGAAGAAGTCATCACTCAACCGGGGGATGCGCTCAGGCATGAACAGCCCCATATCGGGCGAGATGCCCCTTTCAACCGCTTCCCTGAAGCCGGTTTTTACCAGCGGATTTTTCAGATTATAATATTTCATCTATTCCTGAACTGCCCGATTACCAAACCTGCGCACCCCTCCTGCTTACGGGTGACACGTAGGCATCAAATCCAATCCCCTGCGATTTCATTGCTTCCGACATACCTTTCATCACCGCTGCCGCGGAATCGCCGCCCCTGCACAGTGCAAATACCGATGGCCCCGATCCGGAGATTCCGGCTCCCAAAGCTCCGCATTCCATGGCAGTGCTCCTCACCAGGTCAAATCCCTCAATAAGTACTGACCTTTTAGGTTCCGCCACAAAATCAATGAGCGAACGCCCTATCAGATCATAATCCTCCCTGTAGAGCCCGGCTACCAGCCCTGCCAGGTTGCCCCACTGCCTAACAGCCGTGGTGAGAGGCACCTGACTTTCAAGCAATCCCCTTGCAACTGAAGTCTTTATCTCTGTCTCAGGGTGAATAACCACACAGTACAGTTCCGGCGGAACATGGAGTCTGACAATATCGAGCGGTTCGTAACTGCGTACAAGTATAATTCCTCCGAGCAACGCTGGTGCCACATTGTCGGCATGGGCCGAGCCTGAAGCAAGCCTTTCGCCCTCCATTGCAAGCCTGACCATTTCAGACGAAGTGAATTTCTCTCCAAGCAGAAGGTTTGCACCAAAAGCTGCCGCAGCAGCGCTGGCGCCGCTTGACCCTATCCCGCTGCCAGGCCTGATACCCTTCTCAATGCTGACCCTGAATCCGGTGCTGCTGCCGGCCATGGCAGAGGCTGCCTTAAGGACAACGCCAACAACGTTCTGTTCAGGATCCCTGCTGAGTCTGCCACAACCCCTGATATCATCAATGACAACCGTACCGGTATCAGTCAGTTCAAGATCAACCACATCAAACGGCTCATCCAGGGCAAGCCCCAGGACATCAAATCCGCAACTGAGATTTGATACCGTTGCAGGTGCCTTTACCCTGATCCTCTTTCCTGCCATGTTAACTATTGACTATGGTTTATCTGCAAATATACCCCGCTAAACTCAATTAAATCATAATATATCTTACTTTTGGGAGGTTATGACGAAATGAAGATGAGACTTACTCTGCAGATTATATTGCTTTCTCTTTTGTCTCTGCAGGTTGCAGGACAGAATTTCACAGACAGCAACCTGCCCATTGTCATCATCAGCACTGACGGCGGCGTGACCATCCCGGACGAGCCAAAGATCAAGGCCACGATGAAGATTATTGACCGTGGGCCGGGAGAGCGCAATTATGTGACCGATCAGGATAATCCTCTCTATCTGAATTATAACGGCAGAATAGGTATTGAAACAAGAGGTTCATCTTCACAGGAATCACCCAAGAAGAACTACGGTTTCAAAACCCGAAAGGAAGATGATAAAACCAACAATAATGTCAGCCTCCTGGGCATGCCAGTGGAGAATGACTGGATACTCGGCGGAATGGTGTTTGACACCGCCTTCATCCGCGACTACTACTGCCATAATCTTTACGGAAAAATGGGCAATTATGCCTCCAGGGCAGTCTATTGCGAGGTAATCATAAATGACAACTACGTGGGGCTATATATACTCCAGGAGAAGCTCAAAGCGGACGACAACAGGATTAACGTGACAAAAATCGGCAAGAACGACAATGCTCTTCCCGCGCTATCCGGCGGATACATATCAAAGGCTGACAAAACAACAGGTGGTGATCCGGTTGCCTGGACGATGTATTCATTCCAGAATTCCCCGGTAGAATATATCCATGACCTGCCCAAACCTGAAAACGCCACCACTGAACAGACATCATATATCAGCAATCTCTTCTTCAGGCTTGAATCAGCCGTGCAAAACAATGATGTCTCCGTGGTGAACGGATATCCCTCACTGATAGACATTCCTTCTTTCATTGATTTCATGATTGTGAATGAATTTGCTTCCAATCCTGATGCCTACCAGTACAGCACATATTTCCACAAGGACCGCAACGGGAAGCTTCGCGCAGGACCGGTCTGGGACCTTGACCTCACCTTTGGCAATGACCTCTTCCACTGGAATATGGACCGGAGCAAAACCAACCTGTGGTACTTCGAGGACCATTTTTACAACAATGGTTCCCGCTTCTGGCGGGATCTGTTCCATAACAGCGTGTTCAGGTGTTACCTCTCAAAAAGGTGGAATGAACTGCTGGAGCCGGAGATGCCATTGAACAGGCCGGTAAGGGAGGCTTTTATTGACGAGACCGTGGAACTGATATCTGAAGCCATTGCACGAGACTGCCAGAGATGGAACAAGCAGACAAACCATACGGAAAGAATTGCAGCCATCAAGTCATTCATGCAGGCCCGTGAAGAATGGATAACCGCCGGGCTCGGAGGCTACAGCACATGCAGCAGCGTTGAAGTCCCGCAACTGACGATAACGAAGATAATGTATCATCCTCAGACCTCGGCACAATTTCCTGACGCAGATGATCTGGAATTCCTGGAGATACGAAATACCGGGACAGCCATCGTGAACCTTAGCGGTATATACTTCATGGGTACCGGATTTGTTTATCAGTTCCCTGCCAATACCACCCTCGGACCTGGCCGGTGCGTGATTCTGGCATCAAATGCCACCATCTTCCAGGCTAAGTACGGCTTCTCTCCCTTCGGGCAGTTCACCAGACATCTCTCAAACAGCGGTGAGTCCCTCATTCTCGCTGATGCCTTCGGGAACGTGATAGATGTTACAGAGTATTCAAACGAGGCTCCATGGCCTGATGCAGGCGGCAACGGTTCATATCTCAGCCTGAAAGACACTGCGCTTGACAACAGCCTGCCGGAAAGTTGGGAGGCTTTATCTGAAGTGATCACCTCTGCCGCTGAACCCATGGCAGACATCGCTGTAAGCCTCTATCCCAACCCGGTTGGTGATCTGCTCACTGTCACGGCAGAAACCGAAATAAGCACTATCTGCGTTTACAGCATGGGAGGAACCATCCTGCTGATGCAGGATGCCGGCAGCCGGAAGACCACGGTCAACATGAGCGGCATGTTACCCGGGGTCTACATCATAAGGATTTTCACCCGCGAGGGCAGCTTTCCACGCATGGTGGTAAAGAAATGACAGCCTACCAAATCCATGTACCAACTGCTCCGCCGTCAAGGCTGAGCGGAAGGGTGTTTCCCCTGAACTTTACGTTAAAGCTTCTTTTGTCGGGTGTGGTGTTTACTACAATAAGTACCTTGCTTCCGGACGGGGTCTGAAAGGCAACATTGGGCAGGTTTCCCAGTGCATTGGTTGATACTCTCACCGATCCCGGCCTTACATGCCTGGCAGCGTGGGCAAGGATATAATATGCCGGATTCCTGGTGACGTTGTTACCGCTGAGAGTCACAGTTCCCAGGCACCTGTCACAACCTCCTTCAGTATGCGGGTCATACGAGGGGTCAGATGCCAGGTTCCATTCGATCACGTTTCTGCACCAATTACGGGTAGCGCCAACTATAAGATTTTCAACATGCCATTTAAGGTCTTCGGCCAGATTGCCCGGTCCGCCTACCCATTGCTCGGTAAAGTAAAGGTTCTTTTCCGGGAAAGCATCATGAACCGCGGTGAGGGCATCAATCGATCCTCCGTAAAGATGAAACGCCGAGCCGTCAATATATTGCCGGGCTCCGGCATCATTCAACACGGCAAGAGGATAGTCTGTCCGGTCAGCATTATGGTCATAGATAATGATTTTGGTCTCTATCCCTGCCGTGGCAAATGCCGGCCCCAGGTTTTGCCTGATGAAAAGAGCCTGATCTGCAGCCGACATTACCATACTTGGATTGTTGCCACCATGGAGGGGCTCATTCTGGACAGTAATGGCATCAATGTCAATACCCTCTGCCTTCATGGCCTGGATATACTTCACAAAATAGTTCGCGTAGGCTTCAAACCATTCATGTTTCAGGCTTCCTCCCACAGATGCATTGTTGGTCTTCATCCATAACGGGGCAGTCCAGGGTGAGCCCAGAATCTTAAGTGACGGATTGATGGCCAGAATCTCCTTCAGTACAGGAATCAGGTCAGCTCTTTCCGGCTCAATGCTGAAATGCTCCATCTGCGGGTCTGTTTCACCCGGAGGCAGGTCACAGTAGGTAAAGACCCTGTCACTGAGGTCAGAGGCGCCAATGGTTATTCTCAGGTAACTGATACCTATGCCGCTTCCATCACTGCTGAAAAGCTCGCGCAACAGTCTGGTGCGTTCGGGCTGACTCATGTTATTGAGAAGGATGGCGCTGCCTCCGGTGAGGCAGTTCCCAAAGCCGTCTATCTCCTGATAACGCTGTGTTGTGTCAACAACGATGGTCGGGTCAGTATTGGCACTGGTCATGAACTCAAGCTCCCCGGGATGCTTCGTAAACAGGATACCCTTCTGCGGCGAAGTGATCCATCCCTCAGCCATAATTCCGGTTCCGCCATTCTTCCCGGGACCGTTTTCCGGAGGCCTGTTGCAGCTGACAAACAGGATGGGGAAAAGCAGCACAATGAGCCTTTTCATTTTCCTGTTTTCTTTTGGTAGACCCTTACGTAATCAACAATCATTGACCGTGGAAAGATTGAATCATCGATACCCTGCATGCCTCCCCAGTTGCCACCCACTGCCACATTGAGCAACAGATGGAACCGTTTGTCAAAAGGCCAGGCCTTGTAGCCGGTGCCTTCATTTGTAAAAGTAAAATAATGCAGGTCATCTACATAGAACCTGATCTCCCTGACCTCCCATTCAATGGCATATATATGGAAGTCACCGTAGCACGACTGAACATTGGTGGTTGCTCCCTTCTGTGTGCCGATCATGTGATTATATGCCTCAGTGTGAACCGTGCCAACGATCTTGTAAGGATCATAACCAACATTCTCCATTATATCTATTTCGCCACTGGCGGGCCAGCCACCATAAGACCAGTCGGTAGGCAGCATCCATATTGCCGGCCACATCCCTCTTCCGTCAGGAAGTTTTGCCTTTACCTCCACCCTGCCATAAAGCCAGTCACCCTTCTGACGTGTGACAAGCCTGGCCGAGGTGTATTTAAAACCTTCAAAATCTTCACGATGTGCCGTTATGGAGAGAAAACCGTCCTTCACCTCGGCGTTCTTCAGCCTTGATGCCGTATAATACTGAGACTCATTGTTACCCCAGCCTGTGGCATTGCCCTCTGTATCATAGCTCCACTTTTTCGAATCCGGCAACCCGTTATAATCGAACTCATCGCTCCACACAAGAACCATGTCTCCCGTGTTTGGATTATCGGGATACTCTTTCGGTTTTTCCGGGCGGCCACATCCTGGCGCCAGGAGGGCGAATGCCAGCAAAAGTATTCCGGCTTGTATCATCTTTGCCATTTTTTTATCTATTCAAGTATAAAGTCAGCATGGAGCCCTTCATCAGAACTTGGCCCGATCCAGACATCGAACTTTCCGGGTTCGGTTACCGTCTCCCTGCCGTTGAAAAAGGCAAGGTCAGAAGCCGTCAGGGTAAACTCCACATCAGCAGTCTCGCCACTTTTGATGCGGAGACGATTGTATCCCTTCAGTTCCTTGATCGGGCGTGTTATGCTGCCGACTCTGTCGCGAACGTAGAACTGCACTATCTCGTCAGCATCCATGTTGCCGGTATTGGTCACCCTGGCCCTGACGGTAAGTGTTCCGTCAATCTTCATCACCTGTGAAGAGAGGGTGAGATCACTGTATTTAAAAGTCGTGTAGCTCAGGCCATAACCAAATGGCAGCAAAGGAGTATAGCCGTAGTCAAGGTGGAACGTACGGTATCCGAGTGAGCTCTGCGGGTTGACCGTGGGGATGGAGTCGAACGGTGTCCATGCCTCATCGGTTGCAGGCCTTCCTGTATTGTTCCTGTAATAATAGAAAGGAATCTGTCCTGCCCCCTTGACAAAGGTGACCGGCAGTTTGCCTGAAGGAGACTCCTTGCCAAAGATCAGGTCAGCTATAGCCGGGCCGGCCATGGTGCCTGCATGCCAGGCATAAAGCACGGCATCGGATAGTTCAAGTTCCCTGCCAATAGCCAGGGGTCGTCCGGCCATGATTACCAGTATGACAGGCTTGCCTGTTGCCGCCAGCGCTTCAAGCAGCCCGGTCTGCACTCCGGGCATATTTATCTCTCCCCTCGACTGACCTTCACCTGAGAGGATCCACTCCTCGCCACCGAAGAAGAGAACCGCATCAGACCTGCGTGCAGCAGATACGGCTTCGGCAAAGTATGCCTTGCTTTTATCGCGGCTGTATGCCAGTGCCTGTACATAATTGACCTTTTTGTCACCGAGCAGATCCCTGATTGCTTTCAGCGGGGTCACGGAATTCTCCTCCCTGCCGTCAAAGCACCATGTTCCAAGCTGGTCACGCGGCGCATCAGCAAGAGGACCGATCACAGCCACGGAAGAGATCTTCTCGTCAGAGAGAGGCAGTGCAGCATTATCGTTCTTGAGCAGAACTGCGCTCTGCCTTGCTACAGTGCGGGCATGATCAAGAAATGAAGGGTCAAGTATCTTCTTCCCGGCTCCGGGATCAGTATATGGATTGTCAAACAGCCCAAGCCTGAATTTTACCTTGAGTATATTCCTTACAGCATCGTCAATCTGCGCCATGGTTATCTTCCGCTCATCAAGCAGAGCCTTTATGTTGGTGTAGTATGATGTTGTAGCCATTTCCATATCAACACCTGCATTGATTGCTATCTCTGCAGCATGCTTTTCATCCTCTGCGTATCCGTGGTTAATCATCTCGGTGACAGAAGCCCAGTCACTCACCACGAAACCGTCAAAGCCCCACTCTTCCCTAAGTATCTTTTTCAGAGTAAACTGGTTGCCTGATGTAGGGATACCGTTCAGGTCATTGAATGCAGACATGAAGGTCTGTGCACCGGCCTCCTTTGCAGCATGAAAAGGTTTAAGAGCCACATTCCGGAGAAGTGGTTCAGGGATATAGGTGGTATTGTAATCACGTCCGGCTTCAGCGAAACCGTACCCAACATAGTGTTTTGCGCATGCTGCCAGCGCAGTGGGATCAGTGAGGCTGTCGCCCTGAATCCCTCTTACCATTGCGGCTGCAAGGGTTGATGCAAGATATGGATCCTCACCGCATCCCTCGGCAATCCTGCCCCAGCGGGGATCCCATGTAATGTCAATCATCGGGGCGAAGGTCCATCGTATACCATCGGTTGAAGCCTCGACGGCAGAGATGCGGAATGCCTGCCTGACAGCTTCAGGGTTCCATGATGCTGCCATCCCAAGTGGAATGGGGAATACCGTACGGTAACCGTGAATAACATCCCTTCCGATGATCAGCGGAATTCCGAGCCTGCTCTCCTCTACAGCTATGCGTTGTAGCTCATTCACCTGCTCAGTGCCAAGAAAATTCAACAGCGAACCGCATCTTCCTTCCCTGACAGCCTGTTTTAATTGTTCAGGGTCCATGAAATAGCCAAGGTCAAGCTGTGACATCTGCCCGATCTTTTCGTCCAGGGTCATCTGCTTAACCAGCCTGTCAGCCCTGACTTCGGGACTGTCGGCAACACTCTTTCCCTTATCACATGAGCCGGCAATCAGCATAAAAAATCCTGCTGACAGAACCAGCGATAGTCTCGTGAGTTTCATCTGTCTTCTCTGAAAGGTTTAAAAATATGAAAAACATTGCCTGCCCCTCGTCAGGGCAGGCAATGATAAACAAAAACTATTACTTATGGATGCCCTCCACATGCGGGCCTGACAGTTCATCCAGCCAGAAACTGTGAGTGCCGTCGGCAACCGTCGGATTGCACATTATGCGCAATGTATTGTAATAATCATGATTGAACCTGTCATCAGCTACCACGTCCGGGGCATACATATCACCTGTCCAGGTAAATCCTCCGGGTACGCCGTTGAAGTCATACACTGCAACTTCCCAGGTATTGTCTTTACTGATCGTATATGTTATCTCCGTTCCGGTTTTCCATGGTTCGGCCGGATCTGAATTCTCAAGCTTGAGAAGGATTACATCTCCTGCCTTACCGCGTACCATTACCTTGAAGACATGCTGCTGCCTCAGGTCAAACCTGAATCCTGCCGGCAGCCTGATGTATGCATTGGCATATTGGTTGCCGGTTCTTGAGAAGTGGGCCACCTTTGCAGACTTGTTCGGGTATTCCTTATCAGGATTATCAACAATATCCAGGGTGCAGTTATCCGCAAGGAGCGGGAAAACCTGTACCTCGCTCAGGTCATTGTAAACTATCATCATGTCAAGGAGAAATGGCACATAGGCAGAGTTGTTGTTTGCCAGAACAATCTGCTTGGTTCCTGTCAGTACTCCAAGACTGGTGTTCAGTTTCGCAGTCACATTGTATGTTCCCTTGCGCATGAAGACATGCTTTACAACTTCATCCTTGCCTGCGGTGACTTCATCGCTGCCGTCACCGAAATTCCATGTTACATCAGTAACTTTTTGCCCTTCAGGAATGGTGTAACCGGTAACAGAGCATGAAACCTCATTGTCAACCCCCTCTGTTGCATTTACGGTGTATGTAATAGTTGGCCTGACATAACCCTTGGGTATCAGGTAGTAGTGCCAGTTGTTCCATCCCTCGTATGATTCGAGGCAGGTAAGCTCGAGAAGGTTTTCCTCAATTGTGCGTATGGTGTAGGTATTATCCTTTGCACCAACATCAAAGCAGGGGAAAATTGGTTTTTCACCATTCAGGGTGATGGTGTATTTGCCTTCGGACACCTTGATGATATTGAAGGTGCCTGACACCGGTGTTGCGTAGTCTACGTCCCAGTCACCCTTGTTTTCACGTGGATTGAGATAAACTGATGCCAGTGCCGGATCATTGGCACGGTAAGCCTTGACATAGCTTACGCCCTTATTGTCATAGGTAACCACGAAACCGTCGAGTTTGAAGGTGATCTCATCGTCCATCAGGCCGGTGCCATCCTTGTCATAGGGAGCCGCTGCCCACCAGCTCATTGCTGTGGGGTCATCAACCGGGCCAACGCCCAGATGACCGCGGGTAGCCACATCAAGGACCCACGTCTTCCCGGCAGTATTGTCAATGCCTCCTGTAAGATTAACATAGACAGGATCAGTGAAGATGGAAAAGTCAGTTTCAGTCTGCGTCAGGGTCTTCGTAATGGTAGCCATTCCTCCTCTTGTGACAAGTGTCATGGCTATTGTATAGTCACCTGGCATCGGATACCTGGCTATATTTGAGTTGCCGGTAGCTTTCGTGCCGTTACCGAAATCCCAGGAAGCGATCCCGGTGACTGATGAAGTGTTTTCAATCACGAAGTTAAACGCATCGCTTCCGGGTGTTATGGTGAAGTTGAGCTGATCGGCTGTAGGAGCAGCCCCTATTTCGGGCTTGTCAGCCATCTGAGGTTCGCAGGCATTGACAGCCAGTACTACGACCATGATGCCCGCTAATCTGCTTATATATCTGATTTTTTTCATTACACTATTTATTATTTAATAATTCATAAGCCAATGTATGCGGGAACCATCTGTTTCAGCACTCCGCTGTTCATATTCCTTATCTCACTGGCGGGAATCGGGAACATGCCCCATGAATCCGGCTTGAAGGTTCTTGGAGCAAAGTCCGAAGCGTTGGGAGTACCGGCCGGGATGTTGAAACTGGCGTTGATCTTCTCTCCTGCATAGTCAAGGCCTCTCCTCAGCAGATCCCATTTTCTCAGCCCCTCACCTCCGAATTCAACGCGCCTTTCATGATAGATGTCGTCAAGGGTGATGGTTGTTTTTTCAGCTGCGGCACCTAGTGCCCTGGTCCGTACCTGGTTGAAATAACCGGCAGCCTTGCCCGGATTGTCAGTGAGCCATACCTCTGCAGCCATGAGCAGCACGTCAGCATACCTTATATCCATGAAGTTACGGGGGAAGTTATGGTTCGGGTCACCTCCCGATCCCTGGTAATCAGCCCTTGCCATGTATTTCTTGTTGAAATAGCCGGTATTCTGGAATGCCCTGTTATAATCAGTCAGCATCGCTTCAGCGTCATAGAGGGTAACGTACTTCCTCGGGTCTCCAGGTTCGAACTCGTCAGCAAGGCTCCAGGTGGGCACTGAGAATGACCATCCGGGGAAAACGGTCGGGTCACCCTGGGGGTTACGAACGCTTATCCAGACTGATGCGAAGTTGCCGTTGATATTCCAGCCGCCCCAGTCACCTGACTTGGCTTTGTCTGAATACTGCATCTCAAGCACTGACTCAACAGTGTTCTGATTATCCCAGTCAAACAGGTCAGCATAATCAGGTATCAGCGAATAGACTCCGCTGTTGATTACCTGGTCGAGAGCTGTCTGTACGTATGCCTTATTGATCACTGTGGAACCGTTACCCCACTGCTCTGCAGTCAGTCCCAGGCCGCTGATAGCGCTCATACCGGTGTGATATAGGTAGATGCGGGCAATCATAGCCTTGACGGCACCTTTTGTCACACGGCCCTTTTCTGCAGGAGTGACCTGGTTCGGGAGGACATCAACTGCATCAAGCAGATCTGATGCAATGAGTGTAAATATCTCTGAAGGAGTGCTTTGTGTAAGACTCCTGTAATCCTCAACCGACGGGAGCACCTCCGTCATCACCGGAACCCAGCCGAAATGACGTACTAAATCCCAGTAGAAATAGGCACGCAGGAATTTAACCTCGGCTTCATACCTCTCCTTGAGACCTTCAGTCTTCCAATCAATGCCATCCTGCTTCTGAAGATAGAGGTTTGCCCTGTAGACACCGGCATAGCAGCGGCTCCATAAATCTGAAGATGAATTATTCTCAGGCTCCATCTTGAACATCTCCATATCCTGCCACTGACTCATGTCAGAAGCGTCAGAACCTCCGCAGAATGCATCATCCGACCATATATCGGCCATTGTCGCGGCAAACTGCCAGTTCTGCAGTGCATATGCGTCATAAACAGCAGTCATGGCCAGGAAGGCGTCAGACTCTGTCTTGTAGTAGTTGGCTTCCGTCTGACCGGTCTTTGGTTCGAGCTCCAGGAAATCCCTGGAACAGGATGAGCCGGCAACAATTACAGCCAGAAAGAAAACACTGTATAATATTGACTTTTTCATAGTTCTGTTCTTTTGAATGTTAGAAAGTAACATTTATGCCGGTCATGATCGTACGTGGCTGCGGATAAATACCGCGATCGATCCCGTTGTCAAATACTCCGCCTCCGATTTCAGGATCGTAGCCGGTATACTTTGTAAATGTATAGAGGTTCTCAGCCGACAGATAGAAACGAAGCTTCCTGAGCTTAATGGCTTTGGTGATATTCTGCGGGAGAGAATACCCCAGCGTAATGTTTCTAAGTCTGACAAAACTTCCGTCCTGAATGTAGAAGTCACTGACGGTTTTATGGTTCAGGTTGTTGTCAGTAAAAGTGACACGCGGGTAATAGTTCGAAGTGCCGGGACCAGTCCAGCGGTCAAGCCAGTCAGCTGTATAGTTGGCATAGTTCATGTCATACCGCCTGGTTGCGCTGTATATCTCCTGACCCAGGGCTGCATAGAGGAACATGTTGAAATCAAAGCCGTATATCTCAGCGTTCAGGTTAAGCCCGCCGGTGAAGTCAGGCAACGGAGAGCCGATCTGGACCCTGTCACCGTCACTGATTGTACCATCACCATTACTATCAATAAACTTAATATCGCCGGGACTTGCATTTGGCTGTATCTTTTCTCCGGCACGATTGACGTAGGCGTCAATCTCTCCCTGGTTCTGGAAGACTCCGTCAGTCTTGATACCAAAAAAGACGCCCATCGGAAAACCTACCTGTACATATATCAGTTCGCTCTGGCCAAAACCGCCATCACCACCCTTCAGAACCTTATCAGTATTCTTCAGGTCAAGGACTTCACTCTTGTTAAAGGCACCGTTTACTGAAGCTCCCAGGAAGAGCTTGCCTATCTGCTTACGGTAAGAGACCTGTGCTTCGAAGCCCGAGTTCTTAACTTCGCCTCCGTTGATCGTGGGAGCTCCGTTGCCAACAAGCATTGGAATGGGTGCAGCAACCTGCCAGTCCTTGGTCTTCTTTATGTAGTAGTCAAGTGTAACAGTAAGTGTGCTGCCAAGGGTTGTCATATCAAGACCGATGTTGGTCTGCTCTGATGCTTCCCATTTGAGCATGGGATTGGCCAGCTTGGTGGGCACCGTACCGTTGTACTGTGTCTTTCCATCACCAAAATAGTAGATGGCGCTGTTACCGATAATGGAAGTATAGTTGAAGTTGCCGATATTCTCGTTTCCGTTCTGACCCCAGCTTGCCCTGAGTTTCAGGACATTGAATATATCAGTAAGATTACTCATGAAATCTTCCCTTGAGATAACCCATCCTATTGAGGCAGAGGGGAAGTATCCATATTTGTTTTCGCTTCCAAACCTCGAGGATCCGTCCCTCCTGATTGTGGCGGTAAGCATGTAGCGGTTTTTCAGGTCATAGTTCAAACGGGCAAAGAGCGAGGAGACGGTATGGTCACTGTAACCTCCGCCTGCGTTGGCGCTCTCAGGGTCAGTTGCATTGTCAAGGTATGAATGCTCAAAGTCATCAAAGATCAGATCATTCTTCGTACCCCAGAGATTTTCATGCATATCCTTGAAGGCAGTTGTACCTGCTATGATGGTCAGGTTATGAACATCAAACGTTTTTGCATAGGTAAACACGTTTTCAAAGTTCCACCTTGACCACATGTCAAGTCCCTTGTAAGCCTTGTCAATATTGCTGAAGTGCATGGCATCAAGGTAATACTCCGGTGTATAGCTGTCAGTATTGACCAATGCATATTCACCCCCGAATGATGACCTGAAAGTGAGTCCCCTGAGTGCCGGGGATACCTTGCCAAAATCGAACTCGCCGTACAGGTTGCCGATCAGCTTGTAGGTTCTTGTCCTTGAGTTATTGTAACTTGCCATGGCCACAGGGTTGGTGATCTCCTGCAGACCAAATCCGTATGCCTCGGAAGTACCCCATGTACCGTCAGAAAACATCACCGGAATCACCGGTGGCATGTTAAGGGCCTGGTTCAGACCAAGACCATACCTGTCATTGGTCGCAATACCCTTGCTGGTTATTCCCGCAAGGTTGACATTTCCTCCCAGCTTGAAGAGACCAAAGGTGGCAGCTGCATTCAGCCTGTAGCCTACTTTCTCAAAGCTTGACTTGCCTTTGGAAACTATACCTTCCTGGCTGAAATAGTTCAGCGAGGATGAATACTCCAGTCTGTCACTGCCGCCGGTGAAAGAAAGAGAGTGGTTCTGCTTTGGAGCATTGTAGTAAAACATCTCATCCTGCCAGTCAGTATCTGCTGTAAAGCCCTCTATCTGTGCCTGGTTGAAACGTGGCCCGAGACCTGCATTGACTGATGCCTCATTGATAAGCATTATGTATTCACGTGAATTCAGCAGAGGCATCTTTTTCCAGGGATTCTGAAAACCGTAATAACCGTCATAGGTCACTGTCAGTTTAGTGTCCGTACGCCCGGTCTTTGTGGTTATAAGAACAACCCCGTTTGCTCCGCGTGCACCATAAATTGCAGCAGATGCGGCATCTTTCAGCACCTCTATTGACTCAATGTCACTTGCATTGAGAAAGTCAGTACCGGCACCGCTCATCGGCAATCCGTCAATAATATACAAAGGTTCCGCATCACCGTAGGTGCCTGCCCCCCTGATACGTACCGAGATCTGAGAGCCCGGCTGACCAGAGTTGGCCGTGATGACCACACCGGCCGTCTTGCCCTGAAGTGCCTGCGTTACACGCATGTCAGTGGCCTTGCGCAGGTCATCACCCTCAACCTTCGCAATTGCACCGGTGACAAGGCTCTTCTTCTGAGTGCCATATCCCACAACAACAACCTCGTCAATCAATTCAATATCAGAGGCCAATACAATGTTAATGGTGGTGCTCTCAGTCACCACAACTTCCTGTGCCTTCATCCCTACAAATGAGAAGACAAGAAGTGAGTTCATGGGTACATTGTCGAGACTGTAGTACCCGTTCATGTCAGTCATAGTTCCGGTGGTGGTTCCCTTGACTAAAACACTTACTCCCGGAACAGGCTGTCCGTCGTCTGCTGACGTTACAACTCCTTTAATCTGCAGCCCCTGAGCATTTAAAGCCAGGGAACAGGCAATGAAAAAAAGAGCCAGGATTGTTTGTTTCATAAACGTTGAGTTTTTGAGTTTGGTTATCAGGTTTTCAGATGATTATAAAACCACCCGTTTGCAAGGAGCAAGTTAAGAAAGAGAAATTGATTATCACTTGTTAAAATTTACTTCAAATATACATCAGTCAATTTTTTAAAATACATCATTAATTCATCATTGAAATCACATAATGTTGATTTACAGATACATAATAAATACTTATTGAGTGTATAAAATACACCAATTACCAGAAGCAATACTACAGCGCCGCGTTTTTTCAAATACTGAGAAGATGGGTTGTGAGGTTTACATCACGGGTAATGCCCATCTTTTTCCTGATCCTGTACCTGCATATCTCAACACCTCTTACTGATATATTGAGCAGAGGAGCAATCTCCTTGGTCGGGAGATTCATTTTAAGGTATGCGCACAATCTCAGTTCGCCGGGAGTCAGTTCGGGATATCTTGTTTTCACACCCTGAAGAAACTCCTCGTGTACCTCATCAAAGGCACTCTCAAATATCTCTCTCTGCTTATTGCTGTCAACCTCCCGGTCTATCCGCTGCAGAATCCCGGAAATCTTGGTGCCGACAGACCTGTCATTGCAATCACTGATCACTTTCCTCAGCTCGTCCTTGATCTGGTTGAGAAATTCATTCTTACGCACAAGACTCATAGCCTGGTTAGCCAGCTCCTTGTCACGAAGTATCATCTCAGCCTGAAGCCTTTCATTCCTGATCCTGATTATCTCCTTCTCAGACTCCAGCGCCTGCCTTTTGTACTCCTGTTCTTTCTCCTCGTAGATACGGGCGTTCTTTACTCTTTCATTCCTTCTTGAGACATCTATCCTCCAGCTGATAAAACGGGCAAGAAGCAGCACCATGATTATTCCTGCAATGACATAGGCGATAATTGCCACCGGCGACTTATACCAGGGATGCTCTATAACAAACTCAAGGGAGTCAGGTTTGCTCTCAATTCCGAGCTGATTCCTGGCTTTTACATGGAAGGTGAATTTCCCGTCAGGGAGATTTGAATACTCCTTATAGTATGTACGGCTCCAGTCAGACCATCTGTCATCATACCCTTCCAGCCTGTAACTGTATTCGGTATTGCCGGCATTGTCATATACCGGCGAAGCAAACATGAACCTCATGTTGTTGTTGGCATATCTGAATCTGTAGCTTATCTCCCGGACTGCAGATGAAGGAGTGCGGCCATAATAAAATACCGAGTCGTGATGCAGTGCCTCTCCAAGGGTAATGTAAACCGAGAACCCTTCATATCCAAGTGAAGAGGTACGCGATGAATAGTGGGCAAAACCATCTTCCGTGCCTATAATCACATGCTCCGGAGCATATGGGTAAAAAGACTCAAACCCGTGGATGAACCCTCCCGAGAGCAGGAGAAAAGGAGTGGCAATATGCTCATAGGTGTGATCTTCCTTCAGCCTGAATACCCCAGCCCTGTTCTTTGCCACATACCATATGTTCCCCTCTTTGTCCTCATGGAGATGTGAGACAGCCACCAGGGGACTGAAAAGCTGGTTGAAGTAGGTTGACCTGACAAACCGGTCTGTTTCAGGCGAATATTCATAGATCTCAGTCTCTGATACCACCACGAGTTGTCCGAGGACACGAAAAATACCAAGATAGAAATCCGATGGCAGGCCATCTGAGGAATCATAGAACCTGACGCTGGTCACCGAATCGAGCTCTGCCGAGAGCCTCACCCTGAATATCCCCTTGAATCCGTGACTCATCCATATCTCTCCCTCTCTGTCTTCCTCGAAAACCCTGAACGACTCGGTCATACCCGGTATCTGCCTGACAAACTTCCACGTGCCCTGCTCCCACCTTAAAAGTATCATTCCGCTGAATGTACCTCCCAGCAGGTATCCCGGGTGGTTTTTCAGTTCCATGTATTTCCATCCGCCGGAGACTCGGCTGATAAGGTCAGCCTTCTCTCCGGAGACCAGATAGGTGCCGTTATTATGCCCGCAGAGCAGTATACCGTTGTGAACTCCCAGGTACCACACCTGCCCGTAGGTTCCGGGTATCATCCGAAAATCGTCACCCGTCTCCCTTTCTGACCAGTTCCTTACATACAGCCCCTGATTTGTTCCGAGGTAGAGCTTTCCATCATGGATAACCGATGCATATCCTGCGCCAAAGCCTTCCGTGCTGCGGATAAAGGTAACAGGGGAATTAATGGTTACATAGTCGATTCCGTTGTCAAGTGCCAGCCAGAGGTTACCGTTCCTGTCGGTGAACAGGGCAAGAACCGTGTTGTTCTGCAGACCATTCTTCCTGTTGATGTGCTGAACAATTCTCCCCTCCGGGTCAATAATCATCACGCCGTTAAGGATTGTGCCCATCACGTAATAATCATCATATATCATTGTAGCGCTGAATACCTGGTCACGGCTCAGTATACTGCTGAGTGCACTGTCCCACTTTCGAAGCTTCGCGCCGTCATAAATAAACAGACCGTTCCCCAGGGTGCAGATCATCATCTCATTCCCGGACCCGTAAGGAAGAAGTGAGCAGATATCCATTCCGGTCAGCGACTCGCAGCCGGGGAGTCTTGCAAGCCGGGTTCCGTCGAACTCCATAAGTCCGTATTCGGTATCATTGAACAGCAGCCTGCCCCTTACAGTGTAAGAATTCTGGAACCGTGACGGAGCAGCCACAACTGTCATAGGTGTGCCATCACGGTAAAAATAGGCTGCATAATATGACTGGAACACAGTTTTGTCGCGGTATGTGAATATGTTCCATACATCGTCAAAATTCCTGTACTCCTCGGGTATCAGTTCCCTGAAGGATTGGAAAGAGAGATTACCGCCAGCTTCAGGCACCATTTTTCCGAAGTCATTATAGGCTCCAATGAATATCTCCCCCTTTGCACCCATCAGAATTGACCTGACCATTGAGTAGTTGGGCATCCGGTAAAGGTGCCACTGAACCCCGTCATAGACCAGGAGTCCGTCATTATTGGCAAAATACATGAATCCCCTTGCATCCTGCGCCACAGCCCAGTTCTGGGTGCTGGCACGGTAGTCGGCCTTTGTGAAGTTCCTGATGAACGGCGTGCCAATCTCCTGAACCTCAGCTGTTGCATTATAAACTGCGGGAAGGAGAAAAAACACCACTGAAATCAACCTCCTGATCATATCATGTTTTTAAGTCCTACAATTTATGTTTTTTTTGGCAGCTTCCCGCGAATAAAACCTGACAGCGCTTCAAGGGAATGAAAACTGATATTGCTTCCCTGGAATGAGAACTGATAATGCTTCACAGGAATGAAACCTGATACTGCTTCCCTGGAATGAGAACTGATACCGCATCGCGGGAATAAAACCTGACAGCGCCGGGAAAATGTATGTCACCGCAACAGTGATCAGATACTCCCGCGTCCATTCTATAACAAGTGTCTGAAACATAACATCCCTTCGCGGATCCTGCAAACCCATACCCGTCCGAACCGATTATGCCGCAGTATTTATGTTGATTCTTTATTTTTGGTATATTCGCCTGGTCCGGTCTTATGAAGGGTATAAATCTAAAGTATTGAAAAACAAAATGATTAAAGTCCACCAAAACAGAATTCCCAACGAGTTTTTCGTTACCAAGGGTTCAGGATGCAGCGAATATGCCATCCATCCCGGTTCATATCACATGGCGCTGCATGATGCAGGCATATCGGAGTACAACATTATGAACTATTCTTCGGTGCTGCCTGCAACCTCAAGGCTGGTGTCACTTGACGAGGTTGACATGCCCCCATTCGGCTCCGAACTCTGTACGATCATGGCAGTAGCCAACGGATTCTACGGTGAGCACGTGTCAGCCGGAATCATATTCGCGTGGCTCTACACGGATGACACCTGTGAGGAAAAGGTCGGAGGCCTCGTCTGTGAACTGGCCGGCTACTTTGATATGGAAGCTCTTGAAGAGAGACTCTACACTGTTCTCCATGACCTGCATGACAGAACCTTCTCACAGTTTTACCTGGGAGAACCAAACGTCATCAGGGAGTCTCTGACAATTGACAAGAGGTACGGAACTGCACTCGTATCTCTCTGCTTCGTCAATTTCATCTGATCGTTCCGGAGCATACAAGGGAGGAGATTCTGATCTTAAACTGAGTGGGCAAAAGTCCACTGCCACAACCAGGGAAACATGTCCCTGACGATAATCCGCCCGGCACTCAGGAAGACTTACGGAGGCAGGATAAAACAGAACAGTCTGAGAAGCATTTCATATTGTAACCAATATATATTACAGGCCATGAATGACAAACGTGCTATTTGTCGTACAACACTTGTTCTGGCATTCTTCATTATGACTGCCATGCTTTGTGCGCAGCAACGCGGTTCAACGCACACCTTTGCACTGGGAACCAGTGAGTTTTTCCTTGACGGGAAACCGTTCCAGATTATCAGCGGTGAGATACACCCCGGAAGGATCCCTGAGGAGTACTGGCGTCACAGGATCAGGATGGTAAAGGCGATGGGGTGTAATACCGTCTCTGCGTACCTTTTCTGGAACCATCATGAAAGCGAAGAGGGAATCTATGACTTCCACACAGGCAACCGTGATATCGCAAGGTTCATCTCCACTGCAGCCGAGGAGGGGATGTGGGTTCTCATAAGGCCCGGGCCCTATGTATGCGCTGAATGGGAGTTTGGCGGAATACCTCCGTACCTGCTTCGCAATCAGGGCATAAAAGTACGCTGCATGGATCCGGCCTACATGAAAGCTGCAGAGAGATACATATCACGGCTGGCTGATGTGCTTCGCCCCTTCCTGGTGACAAACGGAGGTCCGGTGCTGATGATCCAGATTGAAAATGAATACGGAAGCTACGGCAATGACCGCAACTACCTCATAGCCCTGAAGGAGATATGGGAACGGAGCGGTATTGATGTCCCGTTTTTTACGGGTGACGGGCCCACAACATACATGCTCGAGGCAGGAACGCTACCGGGATGTGCCGTGGGACTCGACTCCGGGAGCTCGGAGAAGGATTTCGAACTTGCCCGTAAAATGAATCCGGGAGTCCCTGTCTTCTCCAGCGAAACATACCCCGGATGGCTCACCCACTGGGGAGAAGATTGGGCAAGGCCCGACACTGCCGAACTGCTGCGAGAAGTCAAGTTCCTGATGGATAACAAAAAATCATTCAATTTTTATGTCATTCACGGAGGAACAAACTTCGGGTTCACGGCAGGAGCCAACTCAGGCGGAAAGGGATACGAGCCTGACCTGACCAGCTATGACTATGATGCGCCAATAGATGAGCAGGGAAGGGCAACCCCGAAATACATGGCACTCAGAAAACTGATCGGCTCATACCTCCCAAAAAGAGAAAAACTGCCGTCAATACCGGATCCAATACCTGCCATGTCTTTCCCGGAGACTGACCTGGTGCCATTCACATCTGTCTGGAACAACTTGCCTGAACCGGTATTGTCAGTTCAGCCAAAACCGTTTGAAGCATACGGGCAGGATTACGGGTTCATGCTGTACAGCACCAGGCTGACGGGCCACAAGAGAGGCAAACTGACAGTAATTGACCTGCATGACTATGCCACTGTTTTTCTTGACGGAAAATATGTCGGGACACTTGACAGGCGACTGGGAATCAATGCAATTGAACTGCCTCAGCCGGATTCAGAGTACCCGCTGCTGGAAATATTTACCGAAGGGATGGGAAGAATCAACTTTGCCCATTCAATGATTGACCGCAAGGGAATAACTGACCGTGTGATACTGAACGGGATGACGCTGATGAACTGGGAGGTACGGGGTTTTCCGATGAGTGACGGCTATGTTGAATCGCTGGAGGCCACCGCTACCGAAATGACCAGGCCCGGAGTATTCTTCAGGGGCACCCTGAAACTTGACAAGAGAGCAGATACCTTTATTGATATGACCAATTTTGTCAAGGGGTTTGTTTGGGTCAACGGCCATAACCTGGGAAGATACTGGGAGATCGGTCCGCAGACACGGCTTTACTGCCCGGCATCATGGCTTAAGGATGGGGAAAATGAAATAATAGTATTTGATCTTCACAAGACCACGCCCGGGTCGGTAAGGGGATTCCCGGCCATGAACTGACAACTGGTCATTGCAGGCCGGTTATTGCTGACAACAGGTGGTAGACCCCGGCAGCAATTGCCATCGATATAGGTATTGTAATTATCCATGCCCAAAGCAGGTTGATAGTTACACCCCATCTTACAGCCGTAATCCTTTTTGTCAGGCCTACCCCCATGATTGCTCCGGTAATTGTGTGGGTTGTGCTTACAGGTATACCGAAATACTCAGTTCCGAACAGCAGCAGTGCTCCGGCCGATTCAGCAGCAACACCCTCAAACGGAGTTATCTTGGTTATCTTGGTACCCATCGTCTTGACGATCCTCCAGCCGCCCATAAGTGTTCCAAGGGAGATTGCAGTATAGCAACCCAGCACTATCCAGTGAGGTATTGAATCCATCTTGCCGTCAACCATTTCGATCCTCGCCCAGCGCGGAACGGCTGATGAATCAACTCCATGGAAATAGACCATGAGTGCAGCGGCAATGATCCCCATAACCTTCTGTGCATCATTTCCACCGTGGCCAAGGCTGAAAAGGGCTGATGAAAGGAGCTGGCCCATCTTGAACTTCTTCTCCAGCCTGAAGGGATTCGCCCTCCGGCACAGCCAGAGCAGTGAAACAGAAATGATATATGCAAACAACATCCCGATAATCGGAGCCAGAAAGATAAAGGCACCTATCTTCAAAATCACACCTGTATGCACCACATTCCATCCGGCATACGCTATTGCAGCACCGGAAAAGCCTCCCACGAGGGTGTGTGACGAACTGGAGGGAATGCCGAGGAACCATGTCGTGAGGTTCCAGATGATGGCAGCCAGAATGCCAGACAATATAACCAGAAGCGTAATAGCTGAGGTATCAACCGTTTTTGAAATGGTATCAGCCACATTGAGTTGAAAAACAAGGTACGCGAGCCAGTTGAATGATGCAGCCCATAACACCGCCTGGAATGGTGTGAGCACCTTTGTTGATACAATCGTAGCTATTGAGTTCGCCGCATCGTGAAACCCGTTTATCAGGTCAAATGCGAACGCAAGAATGATTATAATGATGAGAAGTGAAAAATCCATCTGCAGGCCGGTTACGCGATCTTTATAATCACAGAAGAAAGAATATCAGACACATCGTCGCAACGGTCAACAGCCTTCTCAAGGGCTGCCAGAATATCCTTCTTTTTAATCAGCTCAATCGCATCCTGCTCTTCCTGGAAAAGTTTTGCCAGGTATCGGTGGTTGATGTCATCGGCCTGCTCCTCAAGCTCCTGGATCCTCTGGCAATTATCTTTGTATTTCGAAAGGTTGAGCACATCGCGCAACCCGTTGAAAGCTGTGTTGATCTCAATGGAGGCCTTCCTGATGACGTCAGCCATCTCCCGGAACTCTGATGGAATTTCCATGAGATTATACAGGCGGGCCTGCTTTGATGCACCGTGGATCAGGTCAAGCACAGAGTCCGTGGCATGGGTCAGTTCAAAAATATCCTCCCTGTCAAAGGGTGTGATAAAGGTGCCGCTCAGGGCATTGTAAAGGTTTCTGGCTATCTGGTCTCCGACAAGCTCCGTCTCCTTTATTTTATTGCCAAGAATCTCTCTCTTCTCCGGAGAGGGCTCATTCATGAACTCCACCAGCAACTCTGCACCTATGATAAGGTTGGCTGATGCATCCTTGAAAAGTGGATAGAACCTGCCCTCCTTGGGAACCAGGAATGAAAAGAACTTGTCAAGTTTCATCAGTAAGTGTAAAATATGTTAACGCCTGCCAAATGTATATTAATGACTTCACTAATTAAAGAAGTTTTGATATAATGTTCATTAAATGTTACAAAATTGTTTCAGGCAGGATTCTGGCAACTTTCGCTATATTAGCAGATTATTTAAAAACCGGTCAAAAGGCATGAAGCTAACATTTTACGGAGCTGCAAGGGAGGTAACAGGCAGTAAGATACTTATTGAAACGGAACATGGAAAAAACCTTTTGCTTGATTGCGGCCAGTTCCAGGGCAAAGGACTTGAAACGGATGAAATGAACAGGTCGCTGGCCTTCACCCCTGCCTCTATTGACCATATTATTCTCTCACACGCTCATATAGACCATTCAGGACTGATCCCCTTTCTTTTCCGGAACGGGTTTACAGGCTCGGTGGTATGTACCACCGCAACCCGCGACCTCTGCTCCATAATGCTTGCTGACTCTGGCAAGATACAGGAACATGATACCATTACATTCAATAAGAAGAGGGCCAGGAAAGGACTTCCGCCAGTGAAGCCTCTCTATACCCAGGCTGATGCCGTGGCTTCAATGAAGCTCTTCATAAGCGTGGCCTATGACCGGAAGTTCCGGATAGATGAATTCACCACTGTGAGATTCACAAATACCGGACATATGCTGGGAAGCGGGGTAATCACACTGGAACTGAAAGAAAAAGATGGCATCAAACGACTTGCTTACACAGGTGATATCGGAAGACCGGTAAACAGGATACTTAAAAGCCCGGAACCATTCCCGCAGGCTGACTTCCTTATTACTGAATCAACTTATGGAGACAGGCTGCATCCCACACTGACCGAGTCAGACGAGGAGCTTTACCGGGTAGTCCACCATACCTGCGTTGAGAAACGGGGCAAACTCATCATTCCTGCCTTCAGCGTGGGGCGTACCCAGGAGATAGTATATTCATTCAATAATCTTTACAATGCAGGCCGACTGCCAAAGGTCGATATCTATGTTGACAGCCCCCTCTCGGTCAACGCAACGAACATCTTCCGGATGCACCCCGACTGCTTCAATGACAATGTAAGGGAACTGATGCTTTCCGATCCTGATCCCTTCGGCTTTAATACATTGTTCTACAACACATCGGTTGAAGGTTCCAAAAGCCTTAACGAGATCAGGGGCCCGGTAATAATAATCTCCTCATCCGGAATGATGGAAGCAGGGCGTGTCAAGCACCACCTGGCAAACAGCATCAGCAACCCCGCCAATACGGTGCTGATCGTTGGCTATTGCGCACCTGCCACCCTCGGAGCCAGAATTGCCAAAGGGGCAACTGAAGTCTCAATTCACGGAAACAAATACCCTGTAAGGGCTGACATCGAAAAGATTGAGTCTTATTCCGGTCATGGCGATTACCGGGAGATGGCTGATTACCTCTTATGCCAGGATCAGGATAAACTGAAGGATATTTTCCTTGTTCACGGAGAGTATGAGACACAGATCAGATACAGTTCATACCTTGAGTCAAAAGGCTTCAGGAACATCAATATTCCTGCTCAGGGAATGTCATATACAATCTGATTATTACACCATCTTTTTGAATACTCGGTTCTATTTCTATTTTTGCACAAAAAAAAAGCTAAAGTATGTTTTTATTAATGGTTGTGCTTTTTGTGCTGGGTTACCTGGCAATTGCACTTGAGCATCCGATAAAAGTTGAGAAGGCGGCCAGCGCCCTGTTGCTGGGTTCAATCCTGTGGGCTCTTTATGCCCTCTCCAGTGAACAGGTCCTTGCAATGGGATTTTCTCCTTCATGGGAGAAGCTTAAGCTTATGGGTCAGCAGATTCTGAACAACATTGCCCCTGCAATGACAGCTGACCAGTTTGCCACCTCACCGTTCCGCGAAACGGTAGAACTGGCAAGAGATTCCAACGCTTTCGTAAAGAACGAACTTGGCCAGCACCTTATAGGCATTGCCGAAATTCTTTTCTTCCTTTTTGGCGCCATGACTATAGTGGAGGTAATTGACCAGCACCAGGGATTTACCGTCATCACCAACAGGATTGCCACGAAGAGCAAGGTAAAGCTTATCTGGATCATCGGATTCATCACTTTCTTCATGTCTGCAGTTCTTGACAACCTGACAACCACTATTGTGATGGTAGCTCTGCTGAGAAAGCTTATCTCCGACAAACCCACACGCTGGCTCTTTGCAAGCATGATAGTGATAGCAGCCAATTCGGGCGGCGCATGGTCACCCATTGGCGACGTCACAACCATTATGCTCTGGATAGGCGGACAGATTACCACAGTAAACATTATCATCAAGGTAATCCTTCCGAGCCTGGTCAGCATGATAGTGCCATTGGCAATAATGTCATTTATGGTCAGAGGAGACGTAAAGCGGCCTGCCAAAATACAAGGTTCAGATGATATCACCACACCGTTTGAGCGGACCTTCATCCTTTTCCTAGGCGTCTCCATGCTGCTCTTCGTCCCCGTGTTCAAAACATTAACGCACCTCCCGCCATGGGTGGGTATGATCTTCGGACTTGGAGTGCTATGGCTTGTTTCAGAAATCATGCATCGTGACAAGGATGATGAGATACGTAAGAAACTTACTATATTCAACATTGTCAAGAAGGTTGACACCCCAACAATTTTCTTCTTCCTGGGAATACTGGCTGCGGTAGCCGCCCTTCAGAGTGCCGGCCATCTGAGCCTGTTGGCAGGTTGGCTCGACGAGAAGCTTGGTGATATCTACCTTATCAACCTGGCGATAGGCGCTATTTCAGCTGTTGTTGACAACGTTCCGCTGGTGGCCGGAGCAATGGGAATGTACGAGGTGGTCACTCCCGACATGCTTCGCATAGCTGCTGATCCGGCTTATGCAGCCTTCTTTGTGCAGGACGGACTCTTCTGGGAATTCCTTGCTTACTGTGCCGGAACCGGTGGCAGCATGCTGATTATCGGCTCCGCCGCAGGTGTTGCTGCCATGGGCCTTGAAAGAATTGACTTTATCTGGTATCTGAAGAAGATTTCATGGCTTGCTCTTGCAGGATATCTTGCAGGAGCAGGTGTTTACTGGCTTCAGGCACAGATCATGGTATGACATTGCCGTGCAATAGGATTTTGCCCCGGCGGCAAACAGAATGACAATAAAAAAGAGGCTGTCTCATATTAAAAGGGGCAGCCTCTCTTTTTTTGACAGTTGTCCTGGTTACTCAGGAAGCTTTTGGACAGGCACCTCTGAAAGGTGCCCTTTTAATTAACGGCATCAGGTAAGATTCCTTATCTATTTGTTGATCAGATCAAGGTAGCTGATTGTTCCCTCCGCAGCCTCACCCGGGCCAGCCATCGGGCACCCGGGTACAGGACAGTTGATGATCTTATGTTCCCTGCTGTCTGCCGGTTCCCATCCGAGAAGCAGATATAGGGCAAAGAATCCCAGTACATAGGCAACAATCACATGCCATCCCTTCCTTACCCAAAGAACCACATTCCGTGCCTCCTGGAACTTGTTCGTGATGGCTACCCCGGCAGATGAACCAAACCATATCATCGATCCTCCGAACCCTACGGCGTATGCCAGCATACCCCAGTCATAGTGCCCCTGTTCAAGACAGAGCTTTGTGAGCGGGATATTATCAAACACGGCTGAAAGGAACCCAAGTGCAAAGGTGGTCACCCATGAGGCATCAGGAAGCTCTTCAACCGGCATCATCGATGCGCACATTACAAGGCACAACAGAAAGACGGTACCCTTAAGCGAAGCAGGTATCTCCCCCCATGGAACAGGTCTCAGGAAGGCGCCAATAATAATTGCTATCCAGACACCCAGTGCAGGCATGTCATAGAGAATATTGGAAGTTATTGCACCTGCCAGAATAAGGAAGACACAGACTATCTTAACCCAGTCAATTCTGACACTGGCATCAGCGTCCTTTTGTATCCTCTGATGCCTGTCCTGCTGATGAGATGCAAACCAGGCGAAGAACAGCAGGGCAACAACGGCAGCCACGTAGGCATGCAGAACGTTAAAAGCAGACACACCGTCAATCCACATCATTGTGGTGGTTGTATCGCCAACTACACTTCCGCTGCCGCCTGCATTGCTTGCAGCTACAATGGCGACAATATACCCGATGTGTACCCTGTTTTTGAATACAACCAGCGCTATTGTCCCTCCTATGAGAGCAGCGGCAATATTATCGAGGAATGATGAGAGGATGAAGACAAAGACTAACAGCAGGAAAGGACCCTTCCAGTCGTCAGGAAGATACCTGGGAAGTATGTCGGGGACCCTGGATTCTTCGAATATTTTTGACAGGACTGCAAAGCCAAGGAGCAATCCGAGAAGATTCAAAATTATCCCCCACTCGCCCTGTCTCAGATCCTTATCCATGATCTGCTCAAGGAAGGGAGTGGTGCCGAACATATGCTCGCCCAGCCTGAAGGCCGGATCAAATGCAAACTTGAAGATCAGCAGAACGGTAAGGCCAGTGACTGCAACCCAGAATGTATGCCTGTGAAAGAGCGCTACTCCTACGAGGATCAGGCCAAAAATGATAAATTCAACGCGTATCGGCCCTATCTTGGGCACTGAACCATCTGAAGCAAAAATGGTTACCGGAAGAAGGAGAAGCAGCAGGAAAAGCAACACTCTTTTCCTGTTACCTGCAGCCATGGCAAGAATTAAGTTTTTCATCTTTAAAGAGTTATGCGAATTTGTTGACGGATCTGATCGGATAATATGAATTAGTCGGGGCGAAATTATAGTTATTTTCCTTTAAAGGTATTCATTCTCCCTGCTTTTTTTAAACCTGCTGTATGTTATAAAAAGAAAGGCAGAGCTTCTCTGTCTTCTGCAACAAAAAAGAAAGGCAGCGCTCCTCTGCCTTTTGCAATAAAAAAAAGAGAGAGCTCTTCTGCCGTCCGGGAGCTTCCTGAGTGATCAGGATAACTGTCAAAAAAGAGAGACTGCCCTTTTTAATATGAGACAGCCTCTTTTACAACAAATAAAAAAAGCTGCCCCATCGGACAGCTTCTTCCCTTTTATTTCCTAGTATTTCGGCTCATGGTCCCTGTCGCGGAAATCACGGCGGGGTCTGAAAGGCTTTTTTTCTGCCTTTGGCTCAGACTTCTTCACGATGATCTGACTGCCATCGAGCTCTGAGTTGTTAAGCTTTTCGATAGCTTCATAACCGGCACGGTCATCGGCCATCTCAACGAAACCGTAACGCTTTGAAAAGCCGGTTTCACGATCCATAATAACTTTGGCGGAGATTACTTCCCCAAATTTGCTGAAAAGTTCCTGAAGGTCTTCTGCTTTGGTTACAGAACTCAACTTGGCTACAAAAATGTTCATCTGAAAACAAATTAAACTGTTAATTAAGATTTAAATTAACTGACTGAAAATGAGTGAGACACTAAACCATCTCTACACAAAATAAGACAGCTTAACACAAAGGTATTTAAATTATCCTAACATCTCCAAATTTATTTTAAAAATTGAAGTTAACAGACTGAAAGAAAATCTGCTAATACAATCGGTCAGTGGTTTACCTCAAACTTCATCCATTCCTGAAGTTTAGTCATGACCAGATTCTTCTGTTCATCAGGAAGGGTGCCGATGCGGGTACCGTGCGCCCCATCCTTCTTTACAATCTTCAGGCATTTTTTGTTATTACCCGGATCAGCGGCAGAAGCTGACCAGGGATCATTCTCACCATAGATGAAAATGAAGTTTTTAGCATCATGTTTAATAAACTCGCTGACTTTTTCCCCGAATTCATAATCATATACATAGTCCAGCCCCGGAGGAGCAGAAAACTGGAATTCAGGTTCTTCCCCGTCGCCGGCATGCCTGATGAGATCACCAAACTTGTCAAAGTCATAACCATAATACCCTATCTCAGTCATTGCCTGATAAAAGAAGGGTTCAAAATACTCCAGATCCTGGTCAGAAAAATAACGGGGAGGACTCACCGATGTCATATGTCTGAATATCTGCTCATTATTGCCTTCGAGAGGTATGGAATCACAGGAGACGTTTCCCCATTGCCAGAACGCAAACTCATATTCAAGCACTGTCATCTCATAGGCAATTTCGGGCCCTCCTACCCTCGTGAATGTCCATCCCCGACTGTCAGCCATTTCAAGGAACATGGGATAAAGGGTATCAAATTTTTCATAGGCCATTTTTTGGAACCGGAAGACCCGGTCACGGCATTCAGCTGTGCCCACGTTCTCAAAAAACGGCTCCATTCTGGAGTCTTCAGGCCCGAAGTTGAGTGGTGCCACGTATGGAACACTGACATCTACATCATCAGGGTAATAGTACCGGTGGAACATCACTGTCTGTCCTCCCTTGCTGATACCGGTGGTTGCCCACCTGCCCCTGAAAACGGGTTTAAAGAGCTCAATGATCCTGTGATGATCAGTAGCTGCCTGCCAGGTAGTCAGGTATTTCCAGTCAACCGGATCGGGTGTCGACTCCTCGAAATATCTGTGCTCAATCCTGATCAGGTTGGCATTCAGGATGGAAGCAAGCTCATTCCGGCCTCCCCGGGCGCCGTATCCCTCGGTCTCAACCACAACAGGCCTGTCAGCACCGGCATAATAAAGGAATACCTGTTGGGTAAACTGGGGACCGTCAGGATTACGGTGGTCAACCGGTTGCCGGAGGCGTATCTCCCACGCCTCACTGAATGTAGTGTCTGCCTTTATCCTGAAAAGTGTATCTGCCGGGAGGCTCGCCAGACGCTCCTCCAGGGTCATGATCTTCTTTGAGCATCCGGTGGTGAGGATGGCTGCAACCATTAAAACAAAAAGGTTAAGTCTGAACATTGGATTTACGATTTTAAATTTTCCTTTCTCAGCGGCTTAGCGGCATCGTTTTGGCTCTCAACCAGATCTGCAACTCCGGCTCAAGGTACCTGTGAAGAGACCGGTAAACCTTCTCATGGTACCCGTTCAGCCACTGAAGTTCACTGTCATCCAGGAGAGAGATGTCAATAAGTTCACGATCAATATAACAAAGTGTTACTGTCTCAAACGACAGGAAACTACCAAATTCGCTCTCTGTGTCAGTGCAGCAGACCAGAAGGTTCTCGGTCCGGAAACCATAGTGCCCCGGACGGTAAAAAGCCGGCTCATCTGAAATCACCATGCCCGGTTCCATACTGGTCTTCATGTCACCTGAAGCGCTTGTGCCTATTGTCTGTGGTCCTTCATGCACGTTCAGGAAGCTGCCCACACCGTGGCCTGTACCATGACCGTAGTTCATGTAATTATCCCACAAAGGCTTGCGGGCGAGAATGTCAAGCTGGTATCCTTTTGTGCCACGCGGGAAGCGTGCCATGGCAAGGTCAATGGTTCCCCTCAGAGCAAGCGTGAATTCCTTCTTCATCCGGGCATCAGGCTTTCCAAGAGCAACCGTTCTTGTGATATCAGTGGTCCCTCCATAATACTGCCCGCCTGAATCAAGCAGAAAAATTCCTTCCTTCTTCAGCCTGACATCAGTTTTCATGTCAGGGACGTAGTGCGGAAGGGCTGCATGTTCATTATATGCAGCAATGGTACTGAACGAGGGACCTGTGCAGCCAGTCTGCGTTGAGCGCATCTCATCAATTTTCGCGGCAGCGCTCATCTCGGTTATCTCCTCCCTTCCAACTGACTTTTCAAGCCAGAAAAAAAAGCGGGTCAGAACTACGCCGTCATCAACCATCACTTTTCTCAGGTTCTTCAGCTCAACCTCATTTTTTACCGCTTTCATGCGGGTGGGAATACTCAGGTCCTCTGCAATATCCACGCTGCGGGGAAGTGCCCTGTACAGTGCTGCCGGGGTTGACGGGGGCGAAAGCAGAACAACGGACCCCTCTTCCAGATGAGACAGAACGGAGGTCACCGTCTCATAGGGCAACAGAACAACACTGTCACTGTCAAGTGAAGCCTTTACCTCATGTGGAATTTTCTCCTCATCTGCAAAAAAGATAACCTGGCTGGGACTCACCACCGCATAAGAAAGAAGCAGCGGTGAGTACTTCACATCGTTGCCCCTGAGGTTCAATAGCCACATAATATCATCTGTTGCAGTAAGCAGCTGATAATCAACCTTCATTGTCTTCATTACCTCCCTTACCCTTTCCAGCTTCTCAAGCCTGGTCAGCCCGGCATACTTTACATCAAGTTCAAAAGCACTGTCGCCGGGCAGATCAGGACGATCTTTCCAGAGAGGAGTGATCAGGTCAGCTTTCAGGTTGAGAGTGGCACCGGAGGCTTTAAGGGATGATATCAGCAGCTTCATTATAACTACTGAGATCAGCCGGCCGTCAACGCCTACCTTCCAACCCTTACGGGCCTTTTCCTTGAGCCAGTCGATATGCTCCGGTGTATGCGGGACCTTCAGCCTTACAAGCTCAAAACCCGACCCGACCAGCTGCTCTTCAGCCTGAATGAAGTACCGGCTGTCAGTCCACAGACCAGCGAAAGTCCTGGTAATGACTACGTTCCCGGCAGAGCCGGTGAAGCCGGTCAGCCACCTGATAACCCTCCAGTGATCAGGCACATATTCTCCAAGGTGTGGATCGGCGGAGGGAATTATTAAAGCATCCAGCTTCTTTTTCCGCATCAGGGCCCGCACTGCGGCAAGCCTTTTCATGTACACACTCACAGCCATATCCGTTAGTTTGTGTTTTTACTTCCCAAAGAAAGATTTCATCCAGAAACTGTTGGTCTCATTGGTCTGGAAGGTTCTCTTGGGTCCTCCCCAGCCGTGACGTTCACCCGGATATATCATCATCTCGAAAGGCTTGTTCAGATCCTGGAGCGTGGTGATCAGCCAGACAGAGTTCTGCATATGGACGTTGTCATCCATATCGCCATGGCGGATAAGGAGCTTTCCCTTCAGTGATTCTGCATAGGTCAGAGCTGAGCCCTGCCTGTACCCTTCCGGATTGTCTTCCGGGGTATCCATGTATCGTTCGGTATATACATTGTCATACAGACGCCAGTCGGTGACTGAATAGTCTGCAATGCCATGTGTCCAGTAATCTGCGCCTGCCAGCAGGGCCATGCATGTGACATATCCGCCGTAAGAACCACCGGTGATGCCCATCCTGGAACTGTCAACCCACGGTTGCTGCCGAAGCCATTTCACGGCATCCGAATAATCCGAAATCTCCCATTTCCCCAGTGAACGATGCATGTAGTCAAGTCCCTTCTTGCCGAAGACACCTGAACCGCGATGATCGACATTGATGGTCACGATTCCGTTCTCGGCATACCATCGGGGCTGAACTCCCGGCCACCTGTTTCTGATGCTTCCGGCATCCGGACCGCCGTAAATGGTGAACACGACCGGATATTTTTTTTCCGGATCGAAATTCAACGGATAAGTTATCAGTGCAGGCATGTCAAAAAGACCATCGGATGTCCTGATCTTCACAAGCTCAACCTTATGATGCTTCGAAGCATCATAGGCGGGTACCTCTTCACGATGGATATTGCGTACCACTTTCCCCTTTTTGTCAATCAGGTTTATACCCCCGGGGTCACTGATACTGCTCCATGTTTCATAGAAGTATGATCCGGCGGGCGAAACCGATGCATTGTGATACCCCTCTCCTGAAGTGACCTGCAGCAGCCCTGACCCATCAAGCCTTGCACGGAACAGGTGACCATCAAGCATATCAGGACCGGTGCCGTTGAAGTATATCTCCTTTTTGGCTTCATCAACCCTGACTATACCAGTCACCTTCCACTGGAAGTTGGTTATCTGCGATCTGAGGTTACCGTCCCATCCGTAATAATAGAGATTGTACCAGTCATTGCGGTAACTCCTTACAATAAATCCGCTGCCGTCCTTCATTATGTAGATGTCCTCGAAGAAATCAATCCAGGTGGGTCTGGTTTCATGGTAAACTTCTGTGAAATCTCCGGTATTCACATCAGCCAGAATGAACCTCATGTCATTCTGATCACGGTTGAGGACCTGAACCATAAGCTTTTTGCTGTCAGGGGTCCATGATGGCCATGCTATATACTGGTCAATGTTCTCATCAGTCCTGATCCATGTTGTTTTACCGGTTGTAAGATCAACCACCCCCATTTTAACCCTCGGGTTCGGGTCTCCGGGCTTGGGATAAGGCGTTATCTCAAGCCTTCCGTGAAGGCCGTCAGTATCTTCAAGCGCATTCAGATAATAGAGAGGAACCGGGTTGTCATCAGTATGGAGATAGGCCAGTTTACCTGCATCAGGAGACCACCAGAATGCGGCATACCTCATGCTTCTGCCCAGAATCTCCTCCATATAAACCCAGGAAGCCCAACCGTTGTATATTTTATCGGTCGCATCAAAGGTGAGCCTTGTCTCCTTTCCAAGATCAAGATCATATACGTATAGTTCCTTGTTCTTCGTGTAAGCCAGTTTGCGGTCGCCGGGGGCAAACCTGGCGTTCATCTCCATGTCAGGGTCAGAAGTCAGCCTTTTCCCCTCACGATTAGTGAAAGAATAATACCACAGGTCATTGTCACGGACAACTACAACAGCCTGCATATCTGATGAAGAGATCATTCCGGGTCCGGGCTGAGCATCTTCAGGGAGAAGACCCCTCAGTTTTTCAATCTCGCTGGTGTAGTCAGTGACAGGAACAGATTTGCCTGTCTTGCAATCATACTGCCGGTAAACCGGCTTTTTGTCTTCTCCCATGCTCCTCAGCAGAAAGTGGGTGTCATCAATCCATTTGACAAACGTCAGCTGCGAATCACCTGCACCAGGCCTCTGACCTGACGCTGAAGCAGATATAGCCAACAACAGGGTAATCTGTAAAAAGATGCAAAACTGTTTCATGGTATAGGATTTTGAGTATAAATCATTCTTCTGAGCTAACAAATATAATAAAGTTAATTCCCGCAGGCGTGCAAGATGCCGGAGAACACAATTTATATTCAAGGGGCATTCAGGTTCATTTTCCTGTTTTCCGCAATGGGACACCTTAAAAATAATTCTGGATAATATAGTATAGTTCCTGCTGCTCTTGTTCCATCTTAAGCAGGTGGCTTTCTGTGTGTTTGGACTCAGGGAGGGTATAAGTTATCTGATACATGGTATGAGTGATTTCTGCTACCTTTTTCAGTGACAGTGTTGATTTGGCCTGATACAAAGCATGTTCCAGGTCCTTATAAATACAATAGGCTGTGAAGGCAATACAGATATGAGCCGGTAGTGTTCCAATTAGTGTGTCCGGATACAAAGCCATAAGCACCCGGACAATCCGGAGCGGGAAATGCTGCCTGAAAGCCGGCTCAGTTAGTCTGGTGCCTGTACCTCACCGCACCCGGCTCCTCATTCGCCTTTACGACCTTCTGCTTCAGGCTCTCCTTGTAGGCGATCAGCTTCTCCATGACAGCCGGGTCACCGGTAGCAATCATCTGCGCTGCCAGGATACCTGCATTCAGCGCTCCGTCAATGGCAACAGTTGCAACAGGAATCCCGGGAGGCATCTGAACGATGGCCAGCAATGCATCCATCCCGTCAAGTGATACCTTCACAGGTGCTCCGATGACCGGTACGGGGGTCATCACAGCTATCACTCCCGGCAGATGAGCCGCCATGCCCGCGCCTGCAATAATCACCTTTATTCCCCTGTCCGCTGCACCGCGGGCGAACTGCTCAGCAGCCTCCGGCCTGCGGTGTGCCGAGACCACGTAGATCTCAAAAGGGATTCCCATACTGTCAGGAAACTCCGCAGCCTTCTCCATACCCTACGCCCTGTGCCAGGTGTTCTGTGCTCATTTCCCCATGCCCATGCCCGTAGCTTTTTCTGCCCTTAACTGCACTCAGTTAAAAAAAATCATTTTTCATGCAGCGTTTCGGCAATTGGTTTCGTATTAGTTTATAAAGAGGCCATGCGAAAAGGAAGCTTTCTTTATGGAAAAAGTAAATAAAAGCAACAGGAAAGAACTTGAAATTTCATTTCTTTCGTAACTTGCTTGTTGATGTTTAGCATGACTTCTGATTGTTATTAATAGTTTTTTAAGGAATTAGAATTACTGAAACCATGAAAAGCAACAGAAAACACCCGGTTTTAATGCTTCTGGCCATTGTTTTAATGGCGTTAATAAGCATACATGGTTGCGGATTGGACAACTCCGCTGATGCCGATTTATTACTTGAAGAACAGATGATAAAAGATGGCACGCACCCTATTCTTGGCTCCTGGAGGCTCTACGCTTTTGTGTCTGCCGACGGAAGCTCTAAAGTTGCCAGGCCAACAATTGAAGATTGTAAAACCTGTTATACAATCGTTATTAAACAGGACAAAACTATTGAAGGAAAACCGACAATTAATGAAATAACCGGTTACTTCAATCTTAAAAACAATACTATTAAATTGTGGTGGGCTACAGAGGCTTATACCATTGAACCAGAAGATGAACGCCTACTTGAAGAAATAGTGCCACTAATCAATAAATTCAAAGTAGAAGACGATCAGTTGTTTTTATTCTATCCCGAGAATAATTACTTGTTATTTCACCGTACAATTGAAGAGTCTTGAGTACAATAGCACATATATCGATTGCAACCATTATTATAATGGCTCTTTTATCGCCAACGGTGTTCTCACAGATAACCACGAATGAACAGCCGGCCAGTTTTAAACTGGAAGGGATAAAAGATCCCCCGATGCCAATATTTGTTGATCCTCCCGATATGGAGAAAATACGAGCGGAAGATGCTGCTAACGATACTATTGTAGGTGGGATTCAAAGAATAGCTGTTCCAATTAACATCAATACAAATACTGATTCAGATGGTCAGTGGGAGAGTGAATATAAATTGCCATGTATCACACACCGATATAAATGAATCAATTAATAGATTTAACAACCTGATTAATTAAATTATCATGAAAGCAAATATAAAATTTTTAACAGTTGCCTTATGTCTGGCAGTAGCAGCTCTTTATGGTTGCAAGAAAGATTATTCCAGCGATTTCGAGTTTGAGGATAATTACATTGCCATTGTTGATGAACTAAACAGCTCAGGTAAAGAGTGCATCTCTCCTAAAGATGCAGTTGTATATCCGGAACCCTGGACAAAAGAGGTTGCAGATACATTCACTATTCCTCAGGCCACCATCGAAAACATGAGCACGTGCGGGTTGATTCAAACATTCCTGAACCACCCGGCGGCAATATTAGGCCCCTGGTGCCACTATTGTTCCGGTGGCTACGATGGCATTATATATTTTAATTCCATAATAACTCTAAATCCCGTTCCAGCTGAGCTATTGACACGTGATGATGCGTTTGACTTACTGTTGTTTAGATATATAAACATGATGAAAGAATTATTTAAAGAAAATGATCCCGAAAAAGTCAGCACCTGGTTAGCAGACAACATTGCCATGATTCTTGCTTCAGATAATATCAGATTATCACTAACAAAACAACAAGCCGAAAAGCTATTAGTGGTTTCATTAAGAATATCTGAAACATCTGAAAAGAAATGGGGTTATTATTTGAATGCAAATACACACATCATGGTAAGTGCATTAATATCATTGCAATACGAAGCTTTCCTGAACGATCCCTGTTTCTCTTCCGGCTCACTTAAGACAGATCCGTGGGGTTATAGAATTTGCCATGATAACCCTGGTTTAATAGTGAAATATGTCAGAGATTACCTTAAAGCCAATTTGTTATGAGAACATATAAACTATTGTCGTTAGGATTGCTTGTTTGCATGACATATATACATGCGCAAGCACAACAAACATATACAAGTACAACCGTTTATACTCCGGCAAATACACCTGTAAACGCCTGGCAACTTGTAGCTGGTGAAATGACTCAGGATGAAAAAAACGATTCAAAGAATAATTGGCTGAACTACTATAACAATAGAATTACGTATAAGGGAGAGGCTACACCTGTTTTCCGCAATGGGACACCTTAAAAATAATTTTGGATAATATCGTATAGTTCCTGCTGCTCCTGATCCATCTTAAGCAGGTGGCTTTCTGTGTGTTTGGACTCAGGGAGGGTATAAGTTTTCTGATACATGTTATGAGTGATTTCTGCTGCCTTTTTCAGTGACAACGATAAACAGTATCAATCTCAAGGTATACTCCCTGATAACGGAAGAGGTAATCGATTGTCTTCAGCTTACTCAGCGGATAGGCAATCCGTGAGATAACAAGATGACGAAAGAGATCCTGTGGCTTGGATAGGTGATTTATCTCCTGCCGGGCCTTTCGGACTAAGCTATCTATTTCCTGCTGTGTGGTGGCGGAACCAAAGCTCCTGACCACTTTATAACGCCCCCTTGCCTTGCTAATTATCTGAACACTAGTACTTCCAGAGCTGTTCAACTTGGTGCGGACAAACATATTTCGTTATTTCGGGACACCCCAAAAAATGATAATTATATATTGATTTACAATGACTTACATGGGTGTCCCGGGAAAATGCGGAAGACAGGAAATATAATAAACTTAATTCCTGCAGGCGTGCAAGATGCCGGAGAACACAGTTTATAATCAAGGAGCATATAGCTTCATTTTCTCTGCGGAATAGAGGATAAGGAGTCCCAAAGAAGAAATACCGGAACGTGTTTTTGTGGTGAGTGGGGGGGATGGATAAAGCCTGACAACGAAGTCAGAATCTGTCCGGCCGTCGCAGGCCCGGTTCGTTATAAACGCACAGGGCTCAATACACCGTGGAGGGCAACCGGAGCAGTGCGGCGTTCCTCCTTGTTGCCGTCGCCACGGCAGGCAGGGTGATGTCTGTCAATTTCACCGGAATGATGATGGCGAAGGGTTGCCGTTTCTTAATTTTTAATGACTAATTTTAACGGCTCAATCAAATAACCACTCATGCAGAATCTCCTTGAAAGATTTCTCAGGTATGTCAGGTTTGAGACAAGACCAGATGATTCAAACCCCTCTTCACCCTCATCGGTAAGCCAGATGATTTTTGCCGAACAACTGGCTTATGAACTGGAGAATATAGGGCTGTCAGAAGTGACACTCGACGGCAACGGATACCTTATGGCCACACTCCCGGCAAACAACGGCTCCCATGGCACTGTTACCGGATTTATTGCTCATATCGACACCTCTCCTGAAGCCCCGTCTGCAAACATTAACCCCCTGGTGCATCACTGCTATGATGGAAATGATCTGCTGCTTAACCGGGAAAGAGGAATCATCCTCTCCCCCGATGAGTTTCCTGAACTGAAGAGATATATCGGACAGACACTGATAACCACTGACGGAACCACGCTTCTCGGAGCTGATGACAAGGCGGGTATCGCTGAGATAGTCACCGCCTGCGAGTATCTGATTTCAAATCCTTCACTCAAACACGGAAAGGTCAGGATTGCCTTTACACCTGACGAGGAGATCGGAAGAGGGGCTGACAAATTTGACGTCAAACGGTTCGGTGCCGATTATGCCTACACCCTCGACGGAGGAGGCATAGGGGAACTGGAATATGAAAACTTCAATGCTGCTGCGGCAACGGTCACTGTAAAGGGACGCAGTGTACATCCCGGAACGGCAAAGGATACAATGATCAATTCGGTTATGGTGGCCGGCGTCTTCGACAGCCTCATTCCGCAGGATGAGAGACCGGAACATACAGCCGGTTACGAGGGATTCTTTCACCTCTATGATATCCGGGGATCTGTTGAAGAGAGTGTCATGAAGTATATCATCAGGGACCATGACCCGGTTAAATTTGCCGCGAGAAAGAAATTGCTGAATGAAGTTGCCGAAGCAACACGTATAAGGTATCCGGGAGCAGAGGTGAATGTTGTCATGCGTGACCAGTATTTTAATATGAAAGAGATAATTGAGGCCAACTATCACATCATTGAGACTGCCATCGAAGCCTATCGGCAGGCCGGATTAGAACCGGTCATCAAGCCTGTCAGGGGCGGAACCGACGGTGCCAGGCTTTCATTCATGGGCCTGCCATGCCCCAACCTGTTCACCGGCGGACATAACTACCACGGACGGTTTGAATATATCCCGCTTCAGTCAATGGAAAAAGCCGTGGAGGTAATAATCAATATCATCACTGCAGAAAACAAATCACCAAAATGAAGAAAACAATCATTCCCGTAGCTCTTATAGCCATGGTTACTGCATCATGTGCAGGAGACAATCAGCTCAAAAAAGCCTCTGAGACAATTACTCCCGCTGAACTGAGGGAATATACCCGGATTCTTTCTGCTGACAGCATGATGGGACGCAAACCCTTTACCCCCGGTGAGACAATTACCATAAATTATCTTGCCGGAGAGCTCGAAAGAACAGGATTCGCTCCTGCATTTGGCGACAGCTGGTTCCAGGAGGTTCCGATGGTGGAGATCAACACAACGGTACAGAGCCCGGTTCTGATCACTGCCGCCGGCAGGAAACTGGAGTTCTCTGTACCTGATGATATCGCCCTGAAATCGCCTTCAATGAAGGAGTATGTTGAACTGGTTAACATACCGATGGTCTTCTGCGGATTCGGCATTGTGGCACCTGAATACGGCTGGAATGATTTCTCGGTTGTTGATGTCAGAGGTAAATGCGCTGTGGTTCTGGTAAATGACCCGGGACTCTATACTGGCGACTCTGCCCTCTTCAAGGGAAGGACAATGACTTATTACGGAAGATGGAGATACAAATACGAGGAGGCAGCCAGACAGGGGGCGACGGCAATTCTGATCATCCATGAGACTGTGGGCGCAGGCTATGACTTCTCCATACCACGAAAAAGTTCAATTTTACCGGGACTATACCAGGAACCTGCTGCCGGTGATCCGGAGCCCTGTCCGGTCACAGGCTGGCTTAGTGCCGGCGCCGCATCAGAACTCTTCGGGGCCATGGGCCATGATGTGGAGAAACTGCGCGGTGAAGCCTGTGTCAGAGGCTTCGCCGGCTTTGAGATGGGTGCCTCCATCTCACTGCGCCTCACCAACACCCATCGCAGGAACAGCTCAATGAACGTGGCAGGAATCCTCAGGGGAACAACCCGCCCGGAAGAAGCAATTGTAATTTCAGCCCACTGGGACCATTTCGGTATCGGAGAGAAAGAGAATGGCGATTCGATATACAACGGTGCGGTAGACAACAGCACATCCATGGCATGGGCCCTTGAAATTGGCGAAGCTTTCTCTTCAATGAAAAAGAGACCGCAAAGGTCTGTAATCCTATTCTTTCCAACTGCAGAAGAACAGGGACTGATCGGCTCATCATGGTTTGTGGCCAATCCTCCGGTCAAACAGGAAAACCTGATTGCATGTTTCAATAATGACCTCCTCCTCCCCATCGGAAGGATGAAGGATGTCATGGTGACCGGTTACGGCCAGTCGGAACTGGATGATCTGCTCGCAGATGCAGCCCGGAAGCAGGACAGGTACATACTGCCTGATCCCAATCCTGAGAGCGGCATGTACTTTCGTTCTGACCATTTTCCATTTGCCCGTGCCGGAGTGCCGGCTCTCTTCGCCCGGGGCAACTGTGACAGCAGGGAGTACGGCAGGGAATGGGCAGCAGAGCAGGAAAATGACTTCATCAGGAACAGGTACCACAAACCTGCAGATAACTATTACCCGGAAATGAACTTTGACGGTATTGCAGAGGATGCCAGGGCTATCCTTGATGTTGCCTTCACTCTTGTGACAAGTGATGTCAGGCCTGGATGGAAACCCGGTTCCGAGTTTGCAAATATCAAATAAGTCATTAATTAACAATAATATACCTTTAGCATTCTCATTGAATTGCATTTTTATTGTTATCTTCATAACACTGTGAATGCTTTCACAATTTTTATACCTTTGCGCTACCCTTTTATAATGATGTAATTTGGAAACAGCAGATAAATGAAACTGGAAGAAATTAGTTCGATATTGAACGGTACTGTGGTTTGCGGTGGTGACAAGATTCACCGTGAGGTAACTCACGCTTTTGCTTCTGACCTGATGAGTGATGTACTCACGATAAACTGCAATAATCTGCTTCTGATTACGGGACTGGCCAACATGCAGACCATACGCACTGCTGAGATGTCAGATATCGAATGCATACTGTTTGTTCGCAAAAAAACGGTCACCCCGGAAATGAAAAACCTGGCCGATGAACTCGGCATGACTCTCATAACCTGCCCCATGACGATGTTCAAGGCTTCAGGTTTACTTTACATGGCCGGAATCAAACCTCTATTCTGACAAGCAGTGGCTATGACCTTCGAATATAAGGTACAGGGAGGTGACTTCACCCATGCCGGTTATGCTTCAAGCCAGGTAAAGAAGATGCTTAAACAGCTTGACGTTGACAATGTTGTCATCAAGAGGGTTGTAGTCTGTCTCTACGAGGCTGAAGTCAACATTGTGGCTCATGCCTGGGACGGTGTAATCAGCATTGTGCTTGAGACCGACACCATTTTCATGAAGCTTACAGATAACGGCCCCGGCATTCCCAATATCGAGCAGGCAATGCAGAGGGGCTTTTCAACTGCATCACACGAAGTAAGGGAGATGGGGTTCGGAGCAGGGATGGGACTGCCCAATATCAGCGCAAATGCTGACAAGTTCCTCATCACCAGCGAACCTGGCAAAGGCACTACAGTGGAGATAACAATTAATCTGAACAGCACGGCTGTTTGAAACAATGGAAAAAGGGTTCTTTCATCACGCACTCACTATCCGGGAGGATATATGCACAGGCTGTTCACTCTGCATGAGGGTTTGTCCCACCGAAGCGCTACGTATACGTGACGGCAAGGCCAGGCTTATTGAAGATCGCTGCGTCGACTGCGGTGAGTGCTTCAGGAATTGCCCGGTACATGCTATTATAATCGAGCAGGACGACTTCAGCCGTATCTTTGACTACAAGTACCGCGTGGCTCTTGTGCCGGCAGTGCTCCACGGACAGTTCAGGCATGAAGTATCCATGTCGGAGATAAGCGCAGTGCTGAAGAGCCTGGGATTCACATGGGTCTATGAGGTTGAACACGGAGCGGAAATACTCAAACCTGCAATCGATGACCTGATGGATATGCGGACACTCCCCCGCCCCCTGATCTCAAGCTATTGCCCGGCAATCGTACGCCTCATACAGGTGCGCTTCCCTGCACTGATCAGGAATATTGCCACAGTGAAGGCACCGTTGGAGATGGCTGCTTTCTACTGCCGCAGGGTGCTGCGTGACGGCGGCGCCCATAACGCCGAGATAGGCGTATTTTATGTTACCCCCTGCGCCGCCAAGATAGCAGCCGTAAAATCACCCGTGGGTGAAGAATCAACCCCCATCAGCGGCGTAATCAACATGGACTTCATCTACAACAAGATAAACCGCACACTAAGAAACAAGGGTGAACTGAAATACGGCGATGACCATGCCTATTCCGTTAACCCTGAAACTCTTGCATGGAGCCTCACCAATGGTGAAGCCTCCTGTATCAACGGCAGCACCCTGGCTATTGACGGAATGAACAACGTCACTGAATTCCTCGAACAACTCGAAAACGATGAGATCACCGGTGTTGATTATCTCGAACTGAGGGCCTGTGATGAGGGTTGTGCCGGCGGTGTGCTCCTCTCCTCCAATCGTTTCCTGGTTGCCGAAAGGCTCCGTAACAAAGCCCGTAACCTCAAACCAGGCACAGACTCTCCGGAAACGGAAGAGTTCAAAAACATTGAAGCATACAAAGAATACCTGATGAACAAGGTGAGAATCACCGAGGAGATTATGCCCCGTTCGATGTACCGCCTCTCCGGAGACCGCGATGAGGCCATGAAAATGATGAAACGGTCACGGCGGCTCATGTGCTGGCTCCCGGGAACCGACTGCGGCCTCTGCGGGGCGCCATCATGCCAGGCACTGGCTGAAGATATAGTCCGTCAACGGGGTGATATCTCACAGTGCGTTTTCATCCGCGAGTCAAACATGGGAAAGAATCTGATGGACATGGAAAGATCATCAGAAATAATGAAACGGATATGGGGAGATAACAATTTTACAAAAAACTGCAATAAAAAAGGTGCTGAAAATGAAAGTAACTGACATTGTTGAAAAGCTTGGACTTAATGTATTCTCTGGGCATGAAGGCCTGGGCAGGGAGGTAACCGGCGGCTATGTTTCCGACCTTCTGAGTGATGTGATGGGACATGCCGAATCAGGAGATTTGTGGCTCACTATCCAGACTCACCGTAACGTCATGGCAATTGCCTCACTCAAAGATATTTCAGCTGTAATTATCACCTCAGGGGAAAAACCGGGTGATGATACAATAGCCCAGAGCAACCAGGAAGGCATTCCGGTGCTGGGAACCGAACTGTCAACATTTGAACTTGCAGGCAGGCTTTATTCACTATTAAACTGATTATGAGACCGTTCAGGGCTGATCTTCATATTCATTCCCTGCTCTCTCCCTGCGGCTCACTTGAGATGAGCCCGCATGAGATTATTGTACGGGCAAAGAGCAGGGGACTGGACATGATAGCAGTCTCTGACCACAACAGTACATTGCACTGTGAGCTGACGGTCACCCTCGGCCGCGAGGCCGGCCTTACGGTTCTGAGGGCCGCTGAGGTCACCAGCGCTGAGGATGTGCACTCTCTGGTGATCCTCCCGGATGAGGAAGCAACCCTATCGTTCCAGGAGTGGATTGACAGCCATTGCGCTTACATGCCACATAATCCTGACATCTTCGGTGACCAGGTAGTGATTGACAGGGATGAGAACATTATCCGTGAGATAGACCATTTTCTGCCGGCTGCCCTGAATGCCTCCATCGATGAGGTTGAGTCAGCAGCCCACAGCCATGGAGCTCTTTTCATCCCGGCACATATTGACAAACCCTCAATGAGCATCCTGAGCCAGCTCGGGTTTATCCCCGATGACCTTTTCATTGATGCGGTGGAGGTTATTCGCAGTGTGCCAAACCTTCTGTTCCCGGTTATCAGGAATTCCGATGCTCATATCCCGGAACATATCGGGAGACGATACACTGATTATATGCTCGAAAACGCCTCCTTCGACGAACTGTCAAAGGCCCTGAAAGGTGAAGATGGAAGATTCATTATACCACTTGCGTCATGAAGGAGATAGCACTTCATATTCTCGACATTACCCAGAACTCAATCAAAGCTGGCGCCAATGAAATCCGGATCACACTCAGTGAGTCGATACCTGATGATCTCCTTTCACTCACCATAGCTGACAACGGCAAGGGGATGGATGCGGAGAGCTGCCGCAGGGCTTCCGATCCATGGTTCACCTCGCGCACCACGCGAAAAGTGGGTTTGGGCCTGCCGCTGCTCAAGATGAATGCCGGCCTCACCGGAGGCGGGATGACAATCGATTCTGAACCCGGAAAGGGAACAACGGTAAATGCCACCTTCGGCTACAAGCATGTAGACAGACCGCCGCTGGGTGATGTGAGCGGAACCATTGCGCTGATGATTCTGTCAAACCCCTCCATAAATATTGTCTATTCCCACATATGTGAAGGGAAGGAATGGAGTATCTCCACCAGTGAGATAAAAGAGGCCCTGGGGGAGGAGGCGGTCACAGACCTGACCATTGTCAGGCATCTCAGGGAAATCATAAATGGAAATGTGGCTGAGATCAGAAATTTTCAAACGGGATATGACAAATATTAGGTATTAAGTAACTTATTGAAGTTAGATTTGCGAATTAACCATAACTTACATCTAAGTCAGAATTAAAATATTTGAAATGGAAAAACTAAAATCACTTGCAGACTTAAAGAGGATTCGCGAGGAAGCAAAGACAAAGCTTGACCTGAGGGTAAGGGGTGATAACCCCGAGGGACTCGTCCAGGTTAAGGTTGCAATGGCTACCTGCGGGATCGCATCAGGTGCGAAGCAAACAATGGATTTCTTTGTTGAAGAGCTTGACAAGAGAGGCATTGGCGCCGTTGTCACCCAGACGGGTTGCATGGGTTACTGCTATGCCGAACCTACGGTTGAAGTTCAGCTCCCAGGCCAGGAATCTGTCGTTTTTGGCTATGTTGACAGAAAAAAAGCTGATGAGATCATTGAGAAATACATCAAGAATGGTGAACTGGTTGAAGGCATCATACCGGTTAACTATGAAAAAATAGACTAATAACAGGGAGGAAACAGATAATGTCAAAATTCAGAATGCACCTTCTTGTCTGTGGCGGGACTGGCTGTCGTGCCTCAGAAAGCAATCTCATCCTTGAGAGTCTGAAGAGGGAACTTGAAGAGAAAGGCCTCAGCAGTGAGGTACAGGTTATAATGACCGGCTGTTTCGGTTTCTGCGAGAAGGGACCAGTTGTCAAGGTTATGCCTGATAACACCTTCTATGTGCATGTCAAGCCTGAGGATGCAGGAATTATTGTTGCCGAGCATGTGATTAAGGGCAGGCCCGTACAGCGCCTGCTGTATGTTGACCCGAAGAGCAAGGAACAAGTTCCCGATTCAAAGCACATGGGTTTCTACCGCAAGCAGATCCGTATAGCCCTGCGTAACTGCGGTTTCATCAACCCTGAAAACATAGATGAATATATCGCCCGTGACGGGTATGCTTCCCTTGGCAAGTGCATCAGCGAGCTCACCCCGGCCGATGTCATTGACATAATAAAGAAATCAGGCCTTCGCGGACGTGGCGGTGCCGGTTTCCCCACCGGGCTCAAGTGGGAGATCGCTTCAAAGAACAAGGCTGACCAGAAGTACGTGGTCTGCAATGCTGACGAGGGTGACCCGGGTGCATTCATGGACCGTTCGGTTCTTGAAGGTGACCCCCACTCAGTCCTTGAGGCAATGACCATCTGCGGTTATGCCATCGGCGCATCGAAAGGACTCATCTACATCAGGGCTGAATATCCCCTGGCAATACATCGTCTTAAGATAGCCCTGAAACAGTCAAAGGAATATGGCCTCCTCGGAAAAAACATTTTCGGCACTGACTTCAATTTTGACATCGAACTACGCTACGGTGCCGGAGCATTTGTCTGCGGTGAGGAGACAGCGCTGATCAGTTCAATGGAGGGAAGACGCGGTGAACCCACCAACAAACCACCCTTCCCGGCAGAAAAGGGTTTCTTTGGCAAACCCTCAAACGTGAACAACGTTGAGACTTTCGCCAACATCCCCGTGATAATATCCAAGGGATGGGAATGGTTCTCTTCAATCGGAACTGAAAAATCCAAGGGAACGAAGGTATTCGCCCTTGCAGGCAAGATAAACAACGTGGGACTCATTGAAGTACCCATGGGCACAACCCTCCGCGAAATCATCTTCGAGATAGGCGGTGGCATCAAGAACGGCAAAAAGTTCAAGGCTGTCCAGACCGGAGGCCCTTCCGGCGGCTGTCTTACCGAGAAACACCTTGACACCCCGATTGACTTTGACAACCTGGTGGCTGCAGGATCAATGATGGGATCAGGCGGTATGATCGTCATGGACGAAGATGACTGCATGGTTTCAATCGCAAAATTCTTCCTTGCCTTTACAGTGGAAGAGTCATGCGGCAAGTGTGCTCCATGCCGTGTTGGAAACAAGAGGCTCCTCGAACTCCTCACCCATATCACCAAGGGTAACGGCACCATGGCTGACATTGACCGCCTGAAGAATATGTGCAATGTCATCAAGGATACTTCACTGTGCGGGCTGGGCCAGACCTCTCCGAACCCCGTGCTCTCAACAATCAACAACTTCATGGATGAATATGTGGCTCACGTCACTGAGAAGAGGTGCCCGGCCGGTTCATGCCGTGAACTTATGAAGTACTCAATCATCGTTGACAAATGCGTCGGCTGTACCGCCTGCGCCAGGGGATGCCCTGTCAATGCCATCAGCGGTGAACGTAAAGGACCGCACTTCATTGACCAGGAGAAATGCATCAAATGCGGAGCCTGCTTCGAGAAATGCAAATTTGGTGCTGTGCTAATCAAATAATACCAGGAAGAGTTACGATGGAAACAATAAAAATTACAATAGACAACAAACAGGTTGAAGTCGAGAAGGGAACTACCATCCTCGATGCTGCAAGGAAGATGGGGATCGATATCCCCACCCTCTGCCACATGAGGCTTGATGACCTTAACATTGAAAACAAACCCGGCGGTTGCAGGATATGCGTCGTGGAAGTCCAGGGACGCAGGAACCTCGCTCCCGCATGTATCACACAATGTGTTGACGGTGCTGTCATACGCACTCACAGCCCGAGGGTAATGAACGCCCGCAGGACCGTTATGGAATTCATACTCTCAGATCACCCGAAGGATTGCCTCATTTGTCCGAAGTCAGGTAACTGTGATCTGCAGAATATGGCTCACCGGCTTGGCATCAGGGAGATTCCCGGCCATGAAATCGCGGAGATATCAACCTACAGGAAAGATACCTCTCCTTCAATCATCCGTGATCTTGACAAGTGCATCATGTGCCGCCGCTGTGAGATGATGTGCAATGAGGTCCAGACCGTCGGTGCAATAGGCGCCTTCAACAGAGGCTTCATGGCTGCCGTGGGCCCTGCTTACGAACAGGACCTCGAGCACTCACCCTGTACCTATTGCGGACAGTGCGTGGCAGTGTGCCCCACCGGTGCCCTTACAGAGGTGGACCATACGCGCGAAGTACTGCGTGCTATCGTCGACCCCTCCAAGACAGTGGTTGTGCAGACAGCCCCTGCAGTACGCGCCGCCCTCGGAGAAGAATTTGGCATGAAACCCGGAACTCTCGTTACAGGCAAAATGGTGACGGCACTGAAGGAACTCGGATTCGACTATGTGTTTGATACCGACTTTGCTGCTGACCTCACCATCATGGAAGAGGGAACAGAATTACTCACAAGACTGAAGAAGTTCCTGAACGGCGACAAGGATGCCAATATTCCCATTCTTACTTCATGCTGCCCGGGCTGGGTCAACTTCTTCGAACACAACTATCCCGAACTCAGGGAGGTGCCATCAACAGCCAAATCCCCGCAGCAGATGTTCGGCGCAATTGCCAAGTCTTACTTCGCTGAAAAGATCAATATCAACCGTAAGGATATGGTGGTGGTCTCAATCATGCCATGCCTTGCCAAGAAATATGAGAGACAGAGACCGGAGTTTTCCGTCGATGGCAACCCTGATGTTGACTTCTCACTCTCAACGCGTGAGCTGGCCAGTTTCATCCGCCAGGCAAACATTGACTTTGCAAACCTCCCCGAATCTGAATTTGACAGACCGCTCGGCGAATCTACCGGGGCAGCCGTCATCTTCGGGAACACCGGGGGCGTCATTGAAGCTGCTGTCCGTACAGCATACGAAGTCTTTACAGGCAAGAAACTCAGCCGTATCGATTTTACCGAACTGAGAGGAATGGAAGGAGTACGTCAGGCTACGATAGATGTTGACGGCTTCCCGCTTAACATAGGTATCGCTCACGGTCTGGGCAACGCCCGCAAACTCCTTGACGATGTGAAGGCAGGTCGCTCAAAATTCCATGCCATAGAAGTGATGGCATGCCCGGGCGGCTGCGTCGGCGGTGGCGGCCAACCACTGCATCACGGTGACTCCGCAATACTCAAGGCAAGAGCTAAGGCACTCTACGATGCAGACCGTGACATGCCAATAAGGTTATCTCACGAAAACCCCTACATTATCCAGCTTTACAAGGAGTATCTTGGCGAACCTAACAGCGAAAAGGCTCACCACCTGCTGCATACACACTATTTTGACAGAAAGGCAAAGATCGTTGTCAAACAGTAAACGCGGTAATTAACATTAAAAATCAAAGAGATGTCAACAACTATAAAGATAGAACTGAGACAGCAAGATCTGAAAAAGATCCATGAGATCTGCGATTCTTTCAACAATGAACCGCTGGAGCTGATAAACATCCTTCACAAAACACAGGAACATTTCGGCTATCTGCCTGCAGAGATACAGGACGCTGTTGCCGATAAACTGAATATCTCCACAGCACAGGTTTACGGCGTCGTGACCTTCTATTCATTCTTTACCATGACCCCAAAAGGCAAGCACCCGATAAGCATCTGCATGGGTACTGCCTGCTACGTCAGAGGTGCAGAAAGGATCCTCGATGAGTTTAAGAAAGAACTGGGCCTGCAGGTTGGACAAACAACCCCTGACGGAAAGTTCTCTCTCTCAAGCCTTCGTTGCGTGGGCGCATGCGGACTGGCACCGGTGGTGATAGTCGGTAACAAAACCTACGGAAGGGTCGCTCCCGATGATGTGAAAGCAATATTGAAAGAATACGAATAGTAAAAAAGGGCCGGCAATACCGGCCTTTTTTTTCAGGCATCAGCCATTGGGCAGCAGTGACACTTCCACGATAACAGACTGTCAGTAATGATTCATTGTCAATACTGGTGTCTTTTGGTTGTTTTACCCTTGAAAAAGTACCCCTTCTGCTTCCTCTTTCCCTCTATATCACGCTCTACGAAGACCTTTTTCCCCGTATAGGGATCAAATCCGAGGTAGAATATGGCAGTGGAGAGTGTCATGGGAGTAGGGGTAAAATCCTGCACCTGCTCCGGATGCATCCCCAGGTCAGAGAGCTCACGGGAGAGAGCCTCCATTTTCTTCAGGCTGGTGCCGGGATGGGCTGAGATAAAGTAGGGGATGAGCTCATACCTGAACCCGCCGGCTCTGGTTATTGAGATGAACTTTTCCCTGAACTTCCTGAAGTGCCTGAAAGAGCTCTTTCTCATCAGGTAAAGTACCTCATCATCCGTATGTTCAGGGGCAACTTTGAGCCTGCCACTGGTGTGGTTCATCACCAGTTCCCGCAGATATTGCTCTTCAGCATTTCCGGCAGCCTTGTTGTAATCCTTTATCAGCAGGTCATACCTCACCCCGCTGCCGATGAATGCCTTCTTTATATATGGCAGGCTGTTGACCTTCCTGTAGAGCGAGATCAGTTCCCTGTGTGAGGTTTCAAGGTTATCACACACAGAAGGCCAGATACAGGAGGGGCGCCCGCATCTCATGCATCGCTCCCTCTCCCTCCCGGCCATTTTGTACATGTTGGCCGAAGGTCCGCCCAGGTCTGACAGATAACCTTTAAACCCATCCATCCGGCTTATCCTCTCAACCTCGCGCATTACCGAGGCCTCTGAACGGCTGCTGATGAACTTGCCCTGGTGAGCAGCGATGGCACAAAAACTGCATCCTCCGAAACAACCACGGTGAATATTGACTGAGAACTTTATCATCTCCCATGCAGGGATTGCCCCTTTCTTTTTATACCTGGGGTGAGGAGCGTAATTGAAGGGCAGGTCATAGACAGCATCAGTTTCAGCCTCTGTGGCGGGGGGAAGAGGCGGATTGACCACCACAGTAACATCTCCGCACTGCTCGGTGAGCCTGACAGGCTTAATGCTGTTGCTTGTCTTCTCGAACAGGACAAAGTTTTCAGCATACGCTTTTCTGGAAGCGAGAGCCTCATGACACGGCCTCAGCGCCTTATCCCTGACCCCCGGAAGAGCCGGCAGGACAGTATCCGATGAAACTGTGAAGGCCGACTGGGGCAGGTCATGTATCTCCTTCATTCTTTCGCCGGCCAGGAGCCTTCCGGCAAGCTGCGCAACTGCCCTTTCAGCCATGCCATAAATGAGCAGGTCAGCACCGCTGGAGATCAGAATTGAAGGTTCAAGCCTGTCACGCCAGTAGTCATAATGCATCAGACGGCGCATCGATGCTTCAATGCCCCCTATGAGCACCGAAGAGGAAGGATAGAGCTTCTTAAGTATCTGAGTATAAACAACAGTCGCGTAATCAGGCCTGAATCCTGCGATTCCTCCGGGAGTATATGCATCATCTGATCTCAGCCTGCGCGATGCAGTGTAATGATTGACCATCGAGTCCATGTTGCCCGCGGTGACTGCAAAGAAATAACGGGGCTCTCCCAGCTTGGTGAAATCACGCAGGTCATCCCTCCAGTTGGGCTGGGGCACAACGGCAACCCTCATGCCTGCTGACTCAAGAACGCGGGAAATTACTGCTGCCCCGAAAGAAGGGTGGTCAATGTAGGCATCGCCGGTAAACAGTATGACATCAGGTCTCTCCCACCCTGCTGCCTCCATCTCCTTCTTCGAAGTTGGGAACCAGATCATCGTACTTTTCTCCCTGTTTTTCACCTGCACAAGTTACATATAATGGATAAATTGCTCCCAAATGTAACAGAAAAGTGCTACCTTCACTTGTCAGCGTCAATTATCAGGTCAATGTGCGGACAAGTCAACAGATTGAGAGATACGGTGGCGCCATTGCAGCCATAACCATGCAAAAAAATGTGTGGACAAGTCAATAGATTGAAAGATGCGGCGGCACCGTTGCAGCCATCATCATGCAAAAAAATGTGCGGACAAATCAATAGATTGAGATGTATGGCATTATGTCTGTTGCTGTTGATTTTTGCGTTACCCGGAAATCTGTCATTGCTTTCCGCACAGAAAAACAGCACCAGGCCAAAGGTGGGTCTGGCCCTCAGCGGCGGAGGCGCGAAGGGTCTCGCTCACCTGGGGGTAATAAAGGTAATGGAGGAGGCAGGCCTGAAACCTGACTATGTCACCGGGGTGAGCATGGGAAGCATTGTAGGAGGGATGTACGCCATGGGCTACACCCCTGACAGCATAGCACGCATGTTCAGTATGTTCAACTGGGAATATGCAATGTCAGACATGATCCCGGAAAACAAGATCATCTTTCATGAGAAGAGATATTTTCATAACAGCATTATTGCCTTACCAATCACCCGTGACGCAATAAAGATCCCATCGGGACTGATCAGCGGCCAGCAGATAGAGAGTGGTCTGAACCATTATTTCTGGCCTGCAGCCACAATTACCGATTTTTCCAAACTCCCCGTCCCCTTCCTCTGTCTGGCAACTGATGTGGTAACCAGTAAAAAGGTGGTTTTACAAAGTGGTTACCTCCCGGATGCCATACGGGCGAGCATGGCCATCCCCTCAGTATTCACCCCCGTCAAGACAGATACGGCAATCCTGGTTGACGGCGGTGTGGTACGCAATTATGCTGCAACCGAACTGAGGGAGATGGGAGCAGATATTGTGATAGGTTCATATGTGAGCTTCAAAGGATACGGGGAGAAAGACCTGGAATCCGCCTACGGAATACTGAAGCAGATCGGATTCCTTAGCAGTCTGGCTGACTATGAGGAGCAGAAGCAGCAGACTGACATCCTGATTGAGCCGGAACTGGGAGAAGTGGGTACTCTTGCATTCAGCAATGTAGATACCATTATTTCCAGAGGCTATCATGAAGCCCTTGAATACAGAGATATCTTTAAAAAGCTTGCCGACTCCCTTGATGCCATCGGTCCGCGTAACCCGGTAAAGGCACTGCCCGACGTCCGTTATTATGTTTTTGATAATATCAGGGTCACAGGAAACGAGAAAATCAGTGATGACCAGATTATTGGCATCCTTGATATAAGCCCCGGAGAAAATGTTGACAGGGATCTCCTGGAAGAGAGAATTGAACTGCTGTACGGGAAAAACTGGTTTGAAAAGGTCAGGTACATGATCCTACCCGGAGATGAAGGGCTGACACTGGAAATCAATTGCATTGAACGGCCCCGGGCAATGCTGTACGGGTCACTCTATTATGACCCGGTTCTCAGTGCAGGTGCAGTGATAAGCATCTCAGCCAGAGACCTTGTCGTCACACGGTCAGTCATTAACCTTGATTCATATATTGGTCAGTACTATCGCGGCAGGCTGAGTGCGATTCAGTACATAGACAAAAGCCAAAAAACAGGGCTTGAATTCTCACTATTCACTGACAATACCCGGCTGCCACTCATTAAACTGAAAGATGAGACAATACCGATGCTCAGCCAGAATTTCAATATTTCACTGAGCCTGAGCAAACGACTGAGCCTGAACCACCTGATGAGCCTGACAGCTTCGTTTGAAAACCGGCACCTCGTCCCTGACTTTCTTACATCAACCATGATAAACAGGTTGACATATGATTACCTCAGACTGAACTACAGCTACAAGGTCAACTCCGTTGACAGGAAATACTTTCCCAGGCAGGGTATAACTTCCGGAATCTCCCTGTCAGTACTCAAAATGACCAGAGGTGTGGTCAAAACCGGGTCAAGAAGGTCAGTCTATCTCCCGGGTAATGAATATTCACCATTCAGCTTTGACCGCAACTATTCGGCAAGGGCATGGATTAATTCCTATTCACCGGTTTCAGGGAAAGTGACATTACTGGTCGGTGGTGATCTGTTGTTAACTACAGGCACAGATTCCATAACCTCGGGAAACGACTGCTGGCTTCTTGGCGGAATCACCCCCCTGACTGACCGCTCCATAGCTGCTGTCGGATTCCACCCAAACCAGATTACTGTCAGGAATGCCGGAGGGTTGCGCCTCGGAACCGACATTGAAGTAACCAGGGACCTTCACCTCACACTTGATCTGAACCTGTTCGCCCTGAAGGAGCCAGACCGCGAGACCGGTTTCACCATTATAGGAGGTTACGCAATAGGTGCAGGTTATATGACAGTTGTCGGCCCTGTCCGGATTGGAATCATGCACGGCCTGTACGACAGACAGATACTCTACAGGCCTGTAAAGGGATACGTAAGCCTTGGATTCAACTTCTGAAACCGGGGAAGTGGCCTGATTGTTGTCTTATTGCTGATGGTGGTCATCACGACACGTATTATGAATAGCAATACAGTCATACAGAAACACAGGAGAGTCTGCAACCTCATCGTTCAGAAAAAGGTGAGCCAGAGCTTTGAAATCATGTCAGATATGCTTGATAATGTGTCTGTTAATGATCTCAGGGAGCAGTTCTCCGAGCTGCAGATGACTTACAGGAATATTCTCCGGTACACTGTTGAGGGCATACAAGACCCCGAAAGGGAGAAGGTTTACAACCGGCTCCTGCAGAGTATACTCAGACTCAATGACAAAATCAAACAGGACATTTTGGCACGTTATTCAGGATGGTACACTTATTCTGTCAGAGCCAGTGAGCAAAAGGAAGAGAGGCTCTGGGGAGGGAATATCATCCAGAGTGTGGATGACCTTGTATTCAAATCACGCCTTGATGATCTCCTTGCATCTGCAGAGATAAGTCTGCCTGATCCGCAGAGTGAGGCAGCAATGGAGAGTGAACGCCTGTCAGGGATTATATTTAACCTTCTGTGGCTGACCGATTATTACGGTGAAGCCGAAGAGAGTCTCATCGATCGCCTTATAGGATCAGCCCGCTTTGAGTGGCACGAGATAGCAACATTCGTCAGTGCTGTTACGCTGAGCAGTCTGCGGGTCTGGGACCCGGCCAAGATCAGGCTGCTGGCCAGGCTGACAGCTGACCAGACTCCACAGGTGGCTGAAAGAGCGGTTACGGGGCTGGTCTTCACCCTTCATTATTATAATGACCGCCTGAACCTCTATCCTGAGGTTATTCAGACAGTCAGAGAACTGGCAAAAGTAAAGAACTTCAGGGAGAGATGCCGCATAGTGGTGCTTCAGGCTATCAGATCACGCTATACAGAGCAGCTCAGCCGCAGGATGAATGAGGAGATACTTCCGAAAGTTGTCAAACTTAAACCAAGGATCGAAGAAAAACTGGACCTTGACAGAATTCTGGGCGATAACCCCGAAGAGGGACTGAATCCTGACTGGTCAGAAATGTTCCGCGGATCAGAGGAAATGTATAAAACGATTGAGGAACTGACCAATCTCCAGATGGAAGGATCAGATGTTTATATGTCAGCATTTGCAGGATTGAAAAAGTTCGACTTCTTCAGGAAGCTGCGCAACTGGTTTATCCCCTTCTACCCTGATCATGAGGCAGTAGACTCTATCTTCAGGGATGAAATACTCGGCCCGGGCATAAACGAACTGGCTGAAGCGCTGTACAAAACCCCGTTCATATGCAACTCTGACAAATTCTCTCTCATCCTTAATATGAAACATATGCCATCTGACCAGAAGAGTATGATGCTCAAGGTATTCAGGATGGAACTTGACGGACTGGAACAGATGAAATATGACAATGAGCTCACCGATCCTGCTGCAGTTTTCAGAACTACGGTGACACAGTATATTCAGGATCTCTACCGGTTCTTCAAGCTCTCTGATTTCAGGCATGAGTTTGATGATTTCTTCACCGGAAGGCTTGATCTGTACAACTCCCTTTTTTACAGGGAAACATGCGGCTCAGTTGCTGATGACAGGTCACTGGCCGACTATTTCTTCAGCAAGGAGTATTATGAGGATGCACTGGCTCTTTATCTGACCATCCTGAAGAGCGTCACCGATGATGCGGAACTGTACGAAAAGGCAGGTTACTGCTATCAGAAGGCAGGAGAATATGACAAAGCCCTGGAGAAGTACTCCATGGCAACTATTATTGAGCCCCGTACATGGACGCTTCGCAAGACAGGATGGTGCCTTCGCAGGCTAGGCAAACCGGCCGAAGCCCTGGAGGCATACCGCAGGGCACTGCAGAATGAGCCTGACGACCTGAATACTGTCCTCATGGTTGCCCACTGCTGCCTTGATACTGCCAATTACGATGAAGCGCTGAAACACTACTTCAGGGTGGAGTATGAAAGCCCCGGCAATTCAAAGGTACTGAGGCCAATAGCCTGGTGTTACCTGGTCACCGGAAGGTATGCCGAAGCTGAGATGTACTTTGAGAGGCTTGCAGAGACCGGCCTGACACCATATGATAAAATAAATATGGGGCACCTTGCACTTTGCCAGGGCAACACAAGGATTGCTGCCGGACATTATTTAAGTGCCCTGGCCGGAGGAGAAATGTCTGCAGAGAGCTTCCTGTCAGCGTTTAATGATGATATTCCCTTCCTGGCAGAAAATGGCGTCAATCCTGACGACCTTCCCATCTTGCTCGATTACGTTCTGATGAACCTGAAAAAGGAAAACTGACCCTCTCTTTCCGGTCATTCATCTCTTCTTCAGGAGCCTGATGACCGGGCTTTAATATTTCTATGGTCATGTCTTTGCGGTAATGAAGGATGAACATCCCCCTGTTCTCATAGCCGTTATTACGACTGTTGCGCCGGAAGTCGGGTTCCAGACACAGAAGCTCAGGATTAAAGGTGCCGGGGTCCTTCAGAAAACCCTTCCCGCCGATGGCTATACCACCGATAAAGTACCATGCGATGTCAAAACCGCGCCATGCAAAGCTTTCAGCCATGGGCTCGGTCCTGAATTTCTTCAGATAGATGGCTGAGTATGATTTTACCCCGGGTGACTCAAAGTCGACATAGCTTTCTGACGGTATATGCAGCTCAAGATCATAATAATACTTCAGGTCAACTGTTTCAAGACCGCGTATCTCGGGATACCCGATCACCATTATATCATATCGCTTTGTCAGGCTGTGAAGTGCGGAGAATGCCGAACTGACCACAGGCGTACTGGTTGTGGCCAGCACTATGATGTTTTTCCGTTCAGGATCAAGCTGGCTTTCAAATGAAGCAACCGTGCCGTAAACATTTCGTCTTTCCGTCACCCCGGTATAGTAAAACGGCACAATACTCCCTCCGTCTGAGAAGCCAGTATCACTGGCAGCCGTTTTCACTTTCTGCCACAGTCTGGCAGTTGCCGGATCATACATGGCCGTATCGGAATAGAGGAAGATGACCCTGCTTCCCTGGCGTGACGCTACTTCATCGGCGATTAAATCCTGCACCACTTCCTGACTTGGGAAAACCCTGTACAGCGAAGGCTTGTTCTCATGAATATGACTGTCGCGAAGCGGCACCGGTGATACAACAGGTATATCCCGTTCTCCGGCCCAGCCGGCGATCTGCTCCAGGTTATAGGAAAACACGGGGCCGATTATCAGGTCTGCGTTATCCAGTTCTCCTGTCCGGATCAGTCTTTTGATTTCTGCAGAGTCAGCCCTGGTATCAAAAACCTTCATCTCGACGTTCAGGCCCAGTGACCGCAGGCTGTCAGCAGCTATCAGCACGCCTTCATAGGCTTCAAGGAATGGGAGGCTTCCGTCATAAACCTGAGTGGTTGTCCCAACCCTCTTAGTGGTATCTGCATATACCATGGCATTGTTTTCCCTTACAAAGAATGGAAACAGCACTGCCACCCTGACAGTTCCGTGCAATCTGTCAATCCTGGTTTTTTCTCCAGGCACGGTAAAGACCTCCGGTTCATCCATGACGGTCAGGGTATCTGTCATGACCGTATCAGCAGGTATTTCTGCAACCACTCCCGCAGGCATCTGCTCCGGAACCGCTCTTTGATCCGGGCTCCTGTAGGAAGCCTTGCGCTTGGGTATAAGGAGGTAATCACCCTCGTGAGGGAAGAGCAGCCCCCTGTTGGCCCTTTTCAGCTCTCTAACCGTAATACCGTAATCTCCGGCGATTGTTCCCAGTGTCTCTCCTCTTTTTACCCGGTGATATATATAATCATCCTGGGGAGAATTCTTCTGTGGCATCTGTGTACCTGTACCGGCGACAGCCGGCCTGCCCTGACCGGGTCCGGCCTGGCCTGCCTGTTGTGCCTGCCTGGTTTGTCCTGCCGCACCGTACTGTGTGCCGGTCTGGTAGTTCTTCATTGCAGCCTGCCCCTGTTCCACAGCAGCAGCAGGTATCCTCAGCACCTGGCCATCACTTATGATATTGTCAACCAACCCGTTTTCGCGGGCTACCAGGTCAACACTCACACTGTAAGCCCTGGCTATTGAATAGAGCGTCTGACCCTTCAACACCTGGTGCATGTAATAAACCCTGCCATCCGTTACAATCTTCTCTCCGGAGATGGTAACAGGTACCGGGACCGGGGTCTGTGTCTGGGATTCAAGAGACGCAGGCATCAGCAGTGCTGCAAGAAACAGCAGGGAAGCTGCCCGCCACCAGGAGAAAAACCTCTTTTTTTCTTCCATCAATTGATTCATTCGTATTACTGTCACCCTCCCCTGTATTATCTCACCTGCAGCTGTTTAAGATAGCTGTTGACATTCCTCTCTATCCTTCTGAGGGGATCTTCCATATCAGCCTTTACAAATTTCTTGCCGGTAATGTTTTCATAGAGCTCAATGTAACGGTCTGATATCTCCATGACTATTTCAGGTGTCATCTGCGGCACCTTTTCACCGCTTCTTCCCTGGAAACCGTTTGCCATAAGCCACTCACGCACAAACTCTTTTGAGAGCTGCCTCTGGTGTTCGCCACGGGCAAATCTCTCTTCATAACCATCTGAATAAAAGTATCTTGAACTGTCGGGAGTATGGATCTCATCAATAAGATATATTTTCCCGTCCCGTTTCCCGAACTCATATTTGGTATCAACAAGCGTCAGTCCCTGCCTTGCGGCTATTTCCGAGCCTCTCATGAACAGCTTCATCGAATACTCCTCAAGCTTCCTGTATTCCTCCTCCGGAACCAGGCCGCTGCTGATGATTGCCTCTGCGGAGATGTCCTGATCATGCATCCCCTGTTCAGCCTTGGTGGTAGGCGTAATGAGAGGTTTTTCGAACTTCTGGTGTTCCCTCATCCCTTCCGGAAGAGGAATTCCGCATATCTCCCGTCCGCCTGCTCTGTAAAGCCTCCATGAACTTCCCGTCAGGTAACCCCTTACAATCATCTCAACGGGATATGGCTGGCACCTTACCCCGACAGTTACATTGGGGTCCGGAGATGCAATATTCCATACCGGCACGATATCACTCACCATCTCAAGGAACATAGTTGCTATCTGATTGAGAACCTGTCCCTTGTATGGAATGCCCTCAGGCAGCACAACGTCAAATGCCGAGATACGGTCAGTGGCCACCATCAGGAGGTATTTGTCATCAATATTATAGACGTCACGAACTTTCCCCCGGTATACTCCCTTCTGCCGTGGGAAATTGAAATCTGTTCCGGTAATAGCCTTTGCCATGGATTGGTTATAATTATTGCTGCGATTCTTCCTTTCTGTTTTTCTCCTCGCTGTCATAAGCCCTCACTATATGCCTGACAAGCCTGTGTCTTACTATATCCCTCTCATCAAAACGGATAATGGAAATCCCTTCAATACCTTCCAGGAGGTGCATTGCCCGGAGTAATCCCGATTCGCTCCGTTTCGGGAGGTCAATCTGGGTGGTATCGCCCGTAAGGATGAACTTGGAATTCACGCCCATTCTTGTGAGGAACATCTTGAGCTGGCTCATGGTTGCATTCTGGGCTTCGTCAAGTATCACAAAACTGCTCTCAAGTGTTCTTCCCCTCATGAACGCCAGAGGTGCAATCTGCACCGTTCCATCCCCTATCCACTGCTCGAGCTTGCGATACGGTATCATGTCATGCAGGGCATCATAGAGAGGCTGGAGATAAGGATCAAGCTTGTCTTTCATATCACCAGGCAGGAAGCCCAGCCGTTCTCCTGCCTCAACGGCAGGACGGGTGAGCACAATCTTCTTAACAGCATGGTTCTTCAGAGCCCTGACAGCCAGAGCAATGGCAGTGTATGTCTTCCCGGTGCCGGCCGGACCCTCGGCAATGATCAGGTCATTGCCGGCATACTCCTTCACCAGCTGAAGCTGGTTGACAGTGCGTGCCCTGATAGGTCGTCCGCTGGTGCCAAATATAAGAGCATCCTCGAAATCACCATTGAAGGCTGACCGCATGTGTTCGTCATCAAGGATCAGACGCTCAATATCATCCTCATCAAGCCTGTTGTAACGCTTGTAATAATCAATTAGTTCATTCATGCGCGAGACGAAAACGGAAACCTTGTCAGCCTCTCCCACACATTTGATCTCATTTCCCCTGGCTATCAGCCTGACCTTCGGAAAGCAACCCTGAATCTGATCAAGAAGCCTGTTACCAGGCCCAAACATGACCATCGGATCAATACCGTCAAGTAAAATTACCTGTTCCGTCATCTGATTCTCTTCTCCAAATCTTTCTAAAGGACTCTCCTTAAGCTTCTTATATCTGTGATCTTTTGTGTGCATCCATTCTTCCGCAAAGTAAGTTTATTTTTTGCAGAAGACTATCTTTGCTATAACAATTTTAGGATGCCGCTTATCACGTTAACCACCGAGTGGAGGGAGAATGATTTCTTCAACGGGATACTCAGGGGGAAACTTGCCTCCGCCTGCCCCGGTGCTCTCATTGTGAACAATGCCGGCGGAATCCCTCCACTGAACATAATGCACGGCGCTTTCGTCGTAAGAAACACCTTCAGCCATTATCCCGAAGGTACCATCCACCTGATCTTCATCAGCAGCGAGGGACCTGCAGAGCACCCACACCTTCTGGTCAAAGCCCACAACCATTGGTTTGTGGGTGCAAACAACGGGATGTTCAACCTGATTCTCAATTCCGAACCTGACCTGATCATCAGCCTCAGGAATGATGACAGGGAAGACGAGATAACTCTTTTTGCTGTCACCGCCGCGGCCATAGTCAACGGGCAACCACCTGAGAGCCTCGGGGAAAGAATCTCCTCCATATCCGAAAAAGTACCGCTGAGAGCTACAATTGACCGCGATGTGATAATAGGCAGCGTTATCTTCATTGACTCATACGGCAACGCTATCACCAACATTACCCGGGAGATCTTCGCCAGAGTCTTCGAGGGAAGGGATTACAGGATTCTGATCAAGAGCAACAACTATTTTACCGAAAAAATAAGCAGGTTCTACCGTGAAGAACCTGTCGGGGAGATCGTGACCCGCTTCAACTCACTCGACCTTCTCGAACTTTCAATCAACGGGGCAAACCTGTGCCAGCTTTTTTCTGTCGATACCGGTGACGCCGTCAGGGTTGAAGCAAGGAACCAGGGTCGTGAAACAAACGGCCTCTTTTAAGAACTTTAACAAATGAGAAAAAAAGCTATCAGGGAATTTGCCAGGCTGCTCGATATCATGGATGAGCTCCGGACAAAATGCCCGTGGGACATGAAACAGACCAATCAGACACTCAGAAAACTGACGATAGAGGAAACATATGAGCTGGCAGATGCCATACTGCAGGATGACAATGACGCTATCAGGAAAGAGCTTGGCGACCTGATGCTCCACGTGACATTCTATGCGAAGATAGGATCGGAGAAAGAACTCTTTGACATGGGCGATGTGCTTGAAGGTATCAACAACAAGCTGGTATACCGCCATCCGCATGTATTCGGAGACGTGAATGTAACACGGGGAGCGCGCGAAGTTGAGGAGAACTGGGAAAAACTGAAGATGACGGAGCAAGCTGAATACAAACCCGTACTTTCAGGTGTGCCTGTATCCCTGCCGGCAACCATAAAAGCCATCCGTATCCAGGAAAAGGTAAGAGGTGTGGGATTTGACTGGGACTCGCGTGAGCAGATATGGGACAAGGTGACGGAGGAGCTTGATGAACTCAAAGAGGCAATAGTCTCAGGGGAAAAAGTGGATATTGAATCTGAGCTTGGCGACCTGTTCTTCTCACTTATAAATGCTGCAAGGCTATACGAGATAGACCCTGAATCAGCTCTCGAGAAAACCAACAGGAGGTTTATGAAGAGATTCAACTATCTGGAACAGAAAACACTGGCAAAAAACCTCTCACTTCACGACCTTACCCTTGATGAGATGAATGAAATCTGGGAGGAGGCCAAACAGTTTGATAAACCTCTTTAGCTGCTGACAGGCTGCGCACTGAACCTGTAGCTCAGCATCTGGTAGACCACCTTCGCAGCCATGAAATCAGGGGCTTTATTTGATTCCGAAGGACAGAGTTCCACAACATCGAACCCAACCACATTGCGTTTGCTGAAGACATCACGCAGGAAGAACATCAGCTCCCGGTAGTCAGGGCCGCCCGGCTCAGGAGTCCCTGTCGACGGCATCACCGAAGGATCGAACACATCGAGGTCAACAGTTACGTAGACATTCCCCGGCAGCAGATCCAGCGCCTTGTTGTAAAGAGTCTTATCCCTGTAAAGCTCATGGGCAAAGAAGATGCTCCTCCTGTCTGCAAAAGGGAGTTCCTCTGCTGACATGCTTCTGATACCAACCTGAACCAGTGGCGCATACTCCTTCGCCCTTGCGGCGACGCAGGCATGATTAAGGTGTGACCCCTCATAAAACGGTCTGAGGTCAGAGTGAGCATCAAGCTGCAGGATTGCCAGGTCTGTGAAGGCTTCAGAGGCGGCCCGGAAAGCTCCTATGCTGACGGTATGGTTACCTCCGAGAACCACCGGGAAACGATTCTCGCTGAAGAGGCGCGAGACGGTGCGGTAAACATCCCCGGTGACCTCCTCCGGATCACTGCCTGTCACCAGCGGGGCCAGGGTATGAATTCCGTGCCTGTATACCTCGGTCCCGGTTTCAATGTCATAAAACTCCAGTGCCGGTGAAGCTTCAAGAATGGCAGAAGGCCCTTTGTCGGCACCCCTTATGTATGTGCTGGTAGCATCATACGGTACCGGAACTATAATGATCCTTGACTCATCATAACTGTAAACGACCTCTTCACCTCCGAAGTTTGTCACTACCATTGCACTACTCCCCCGGGGCCTTTGGTTCACCTCCCTTTGCAGCGGGAGCCTTGCGGCTTTTTGGAGCGGTTTTCTCACCTGCTCCGCCTTTTGCTGCCTTGCCTGCTTCGATGACCTTTTCCTTTTCGGGTTTGGCAGCGGTCTCCTTTCCTTCCGTCTCTTCACTTACAGGCTGGCCTTCACCCTCTTCCTTCCCGGCAGGCTCCTCCTCCTTTACCAGGAGATTCAGCCCCTGGAGTATATTATACCAGTGAAGCACCTTCCTTATGTGCGAGGTATAGACCCTTTCGCGATTATATTCCGGGAGCGTCTCCGCGAAATATTTCTTAAGCTCGGCGTCAGGCTCTTTGTGAGACATAGCAGGCCCGCCATTCTCCTTTTCCCAGATCATATCCATAACCTTTCCAAGTGGTATATCCTCACTGTCTGTGTAAATTGAAATCTCATCCAGTGCACTTACCCTGGCCGTCGGGCCGGCGGTTGACCGCTTTCCTGTCTCAAGGTTCTCAACAATGACTCCATTTTTACCCTGGGCAATGAATTTGAAGAGGGTACCTTCACCGGAAATAGCCAGAATATCTTTCAGGTTCATAATCGGAATTGTTAATAATAGTAACTCTGTTTCAATCTTTTATCACACAATATTTCGTTCCTTCTTGATTCTCTCCCATGCCTCGTTGATAGTCTTGAATTTCTCTTCGGCCGTCTTTCTGAAATCCTCTCCGAGGTGGCTGACTTTGTCAGGATGATGTTTCAGGGCCATCTTTCTGTAGGCACTCTTCAGCTCCTCGTCAGTGGCTGTCCGTTCAACCTCAAGAATCCTGTAGGCTGAGTCAGTAGCCGGTATGAACATGTTGCGTATAGAGTCATAATCGCTGGAGCTGATACCGAGCATGTCTGCAATAGACTTGATGACACTGACCTCCTTAGGCTCGAACCGGCTGTCAGCTGCGGAAATATTAAATAGGATATGTATCAGCTGAAGCCTCGACGGGTAGTCCATGTTTCTCCTTATCTGCAGGCATATATCCCTGATGGGTATATCCTGCTTCAGCAGATCACGGAGTATCTGCAGGGCTTCCCGGGCTGTTTCCACTCCGAACCGGGAGACGAAGAACCTTTTGACATAATCAAGTTCTGACTTCAGAACCTTTCCGTCAGCCTTCATCACGGCAGCAATCAGCACCAGGAGACTCATCCCGAAATCACCGGGTGTGGTGCGGCTGGTCATTGGTCCGCTTCCGGTCTGCTGATAGGTGACTGTTGCTCCGTCAAAAAGGGCGCCGATGAAAAAACCCAGCAACCCTCCCAGCGGTCCGCCTATGGCAAATCCCAGTCCTCCTCCTATCCACTTGGCAAACTTACCCATCACCTCTCCTTTTCTGCAAGACGAAGCATATCACCATGGATCTTGAGAATCTCCGGTATGATCATTTCGCTGTCAGAGTTGTTGATGACATAATACGACTGTTCCTCTCTCTCCTCATCCCCCAGCTGGTTATTGATTCTGCCAATCACCTCTTCGCGTGTAAGCTCACTTCTTCCCATCACCCGTGAAATACGCTCTTCCACAGGTGCGGACACTGTAACCACCCTGTCTACCAGTGAATCAGCTCCTGCCTCAAAGAGAATGGCAGCCTCCATAATAACATAGGGAGCTGCTGAAGCGGAGGCCCACCGTTTGAAACGTTCAAGCACCTCCGGATGCACTGCGGCATTCACTTTACGTAGAAGATCAGGCTTGTTGAAGATTATCCGTGCAAGCTCCTTGCGGTTGAGTTTTCCATGGGCATAGAGATCCTTGCCGGTTATCAGGTTTATTGCTGCACGGATGTCAGGCTCATTATCCATCACATCCTTCGCAACATTGTCAGCGACAAACACAGGGATTCCAAGAACCCTGAAAATCCTGCATACGGTTGTCTTGCCGCTGCCTATTCCGCCTGTGACTCCCAGTCGTTTTGCCATAAGCATTCCTCCTTTTTCAGCTTCCCGGCCTTTGTTCACCGGTGAGTGACTGGTGCCGTACAGCCTCGCCATTCCCGTTTTGGGATGATACTGCCCGCCCGATTACAGTCACCTCCACATTTACCCTTTTCTGGGAGGTCTGCAGATATTCAGGGCATTCAATCGGAATCCGCGACCTGAAGTTTTCATTCATCCGCCTGAATATCCGGTACTTTGTAGGTATGCCATCAAGGGTATCCAGAACATGCTGGGGCCCCGTGACAGTAATGCTGTCAGGGTCTGTCACAATAATCATCCTCCTTCCTTCCGCAAGCTCCACCTTCATATTCGGAATGACGGGCATCTTTCTCGTCACCAGCTTGTCATAACCAAAAAAGAGTGTATCCGGATGGATGGCAAGGATGTCAAAATCAGCATGCAACTGCTTTGAGAAACTGCTCATGAGCCCTGAGGTAACAAGATAGTATCGGGGTAAAAGACCGGGTATCCTTCGCGGTGAGACCTTGGTAAAGTCAATCACCACCGGGGCCCTGCTGCCTGACAACTTTACCTTCAGAATGGAATAGCCCGGTCCGCGAAGATCCATCTCAAGCTTGTCAGGAAGATCTCCGGTCACAATCCGGTCCTTGGGCGGATTGATATACCTTACCGGGTAATTAATTGAACCCTGCAACTCCTTGCTGAGCTCGTTGAGATACCATAATGCAAAGGAAAGTAACAGGAAAATCGCAAAAACAAGGAGCTCCCTGTTCAAAAATCTTGCCTTTCTTTCCTTTTTGTCATTCATGGTTGCAATGTATATCCTTTTGTTTTATTGCCTTGCAGCAGCGTCTGACTGATCCTTGAGGATGGCGTTCTTATCAACCCTGATCTTTACGTCATTGGCAATCTCTACTGTCACAATGTTGGCAGCTACCTCCACAACCTTGCCGTAAATGCCACCGGTTGTTATTATCCTGTCACCCTTGGCTATTGCATTGCGGTAGTTTGTCAGTTCCTTCTGCTTCCTCATCTGCGGCCTTATCATGAAAAAATAAAAAACCACAAATACCAGGATAAGCGGAAGAAGGCTGGTCATTATGTTTGGACTTCCCTGGGCAGGAGCTGCCTGCAAATAAATGAATGCTGATGTTGTCATGTGTGATCTCTTTGTTTGATATTATTTGTATCGATTAATATTTATCTGTTATCTGCTTCTCTTCGTCACATCGGCAATAATACGCAAAATAACTAAATTATTCTCTGCATTTGACTGAACTACAACAGTTTTTGTCTGAACTCCCTCCCTGCCGGATGTATCGAAGATCACCTCTATGGTGCCCGATCTGCCGGGTGGCACGGGTTTTTTGTCAAATTTGGGCACCGTACAACCGCAGCTTGCAGAGGCTGAGCTGATAACAAGGTCAGCATCGCCGGTATTGGTGTATGTAAAGATACATCCCACCTTCTCTCCTTCCATCACTGTTCCGAAGTTGTGTTCCGGGGCAGCAAAAGTCAGCACGGCCGTACCCGTGGTGTCTGAGGGTGCAATGTTGCCGGCCCCTGGTCTGTTTCTTCCGCATGCGCCGGTCAGAAGTGCTGCAGTCACCAGAACTGCCATCAGATATGTCAAAGCATTTTTCATTTCTTTAATTCTTCTATTCGCCAAGGAGCCCTCTCCCGGACTTTTTTATGGTTCCGCCTGCTCTCAGCTCCTTAACGATCTTGTCAAGGATTCCGTTGACAAAAGTACTGCTTTTGGCAGTGCTGTACTCCCTGGCAATTTCAATATATTCATTCAGTGTAACCTTCACAGGCACCTCCGAAAACTCAACCAGCTCAGTAATAGCTAATTGCATTACAAGCTTATCCATCAGGGCAATCCGTTCCACTTCCCAGTTTGTGGTATTGTTATCGATCAGCTCACTGTTTTTCTCACTGTGGAGGATCGTCTTTCTGAGTAATTCCCTAACATATTTTTCATCATCCTTATTGGTAAAGAGCGGAGGGATTGATATCGCGCTGCCCTCGTCATTTTCCCTGAACCTGCTCAGTGAGTTGCGTATCATGGAAGCTGCAAAGGGCAGGTCGTCATTCCAATAGACAGACTGCTCTTCGAGGCTGGTTTCGAGGTCCTGCGAAGCGGGAAAAAACTTCGTTACCAGCTCTTTGATGAAACGAAGGTCTGCCTTGTAACTGTTTTCGGGTGAGGTCATGTAAGCCTTGTAGGCTCCCCATTGTATCATCTCATTGAAGATAATCCTGACCACTTCCGGATGATCACACCACGAAAGCCCTTTTGTCGCAATCCATCGGCTCAGAGCCTTCATGCTGTTGAGCTTGTCCTTGCGGGTCCATAGTGCGGGTGTCGCTTCGGAATAGCTGCGAAGCTGCCTGTTTTTCCTCAGCTGTTCAATAACCCTGTTGTCTGCAAACCTTCTGTTTGGATTAATGTCTTCCGGTCCGGGAATCTTCTTCATGCCTGATAGTGCCACCTTTTCCCGTGCCAGATCAGAGAGGGAGATGAGCAGAAGGAGCAGATAATGATACAGATCATAGCTTCGCCTGATGCTCAACATAAGCTCCTGCTCGGCAGTTTCGAGATCGGATATCTCTTTCCTGTTGCAGGAATATAGCACAGTCAGCGCCTTGATCCTGAGTTGTCTTCTGCTTATCACTTAAAGAACATTTTTTCAGGCAGCAAAGT